>Ga0075019_10000011_pt1 | contig 128362 bp, 132 predicted proteins | sample ColStrG_CSR_2013_FD_71473 | JGI IMG/M metagenome (GOLD analysis project Ga0075019, IMG submission 71473) | Freshwater sediment microbial communities in response to fracking from Pennsylvania, USA - Cold Stream Run_MetaG_CSR_2013 | ecosystem: Environmental > Aquatic > Freshwater > Creek >...
GAGCATCCTCCGCTACTTCGAATCTCATGAGTAATCTTTTCGCGAGTGAATTTCCTCAACTTGAAGAACCAACCCCTAAGCAAGTCGCCTTTGAAGATGCGCTGACACGCTGGGCTGTGGTGGGGCTTCCTGTAGCGATTGTCGGCAAGATCCTTGGACTGTTGCTCATCGTCGCGATCTTGATCGCCTGCAACTTCAATGTGCTGACCTGGATTGAGTAGGAAAATCAGAGGCAAAGATCAGAAGTCGGAGGTCTTTCTGATGGCTACTTCAGTTTCTTACTCAGGTTTCAAGTATCATCCTTCGCTTTCCTATTACGGAGTTGGATGATCGGTTGAGGTCATCGCTTCCTCGCTGTTGACTAAGGGAGGGAACCCTCCGTGAAGTGCGTTAATAAAGGAATGTCGTCGCAGGTGATGGAGTGCCGCGCAGAGGCAGCCGCCGCCAATGATGATAACTCCTGTTATATAGACCCAGAGCAGGAGGAACATCATACTTCCCATCGCGCCATAGATGGCACTGTAGTTGATGAGTTTGGGGACGATGTTGACGAAGAAAGCCTGCCCGATCTGCATGAGCAGGGAGACAAGGAGGGCCGGAAACCAAACCTGACCAAAATGAATTCGGTGCCGTGGAGCCAGCATGTAAAGGACAGTGAAGCAGTAGAAGAGGACGAGTGTTCCGCCGACATAACGGCTGAAATCAACAAGTGCCAGAAGTCTGCCGATATTTAGCATCGGGAAATCGAGGGTGAGCCAAGCTTTCAGAGAATGGAGAATGCGGGCAACTCCCTGGAGGAGAGCAGGCACAACGGTTCCGACGATCAGCGAGCCAGACATGGCAAAGATGACGAGGAGATTTTTTACCGGCATTTGCCACCAGGGAAGATGGCGCGTCCCCCAGGCGTGATTGATGGAGAGGACGAGGGATTGGAAAAAGCGTAACGAGGCCCAGGTGAGAATCGCCACGGAGGCAAGGCTGACGCTGCCGCGCGATTTTTCGAGACCGTTGACCATTTTCCAAAAGAGATCCTGCTGTGCATCACCGATGGGAAAGAAGCGATGGATGGTCTCCATGACATTTTCGGCAGGGAGAAAATAAGAGCCGAGTGTCAGTAGGAGAACAACAAGCGGAACGAGTGAAAAGAGCGCGTAGTAGGCAAAAGCCGCTGCGCTTTGTTCGCCGTTGATACGACCATAGATGAGCACCGTTTCACGAAGCACTCGCCACAAATATCCAATTCCTCTTCTCAGTAGGATGAGTGGAAGGAGTGGAGATTTTGGTAGTGGAGAATCGCGAGGAACAATCACGGGCTGAGTCGGTCGATCGCCCAGCTTCCTTCCCTGAGCTGATAACGGAAGCGATCATGAAGGCGGTTGGAGCGGCCTTGCCAGAATTCGTATTGGTGCGGTGTCACGAGATAGCCACTCCAGAAATCGGGAGTAGGAACTTCGAGGTCGGTAAAGCGCGTTCTCATTTCAGCGACACGCATTTCGAGAGTCTTACGGTCGGGAATGACTTCGCTCTGGCTGGAGGCCCAAGCTGCCAGACGGCTCTCGCGTGGGCGGATGGCAAAATAGGCTTCTGTCTCGGTACGCGGCAGAAGGCAGGCGCGGCCATTGATCTGGATTTGCCGCTCCATGGACTCCCAGTAGAAGAGCAAGGAGACAGAGGAGTTGGAAGCGATCTGTTGAGCCTTGCGGCTTCCCGTGTTGGTGAAAAACCGGAATCCATTCTCATCATACCCCTTGAGCAGGACGATGCGTGAGGAGACTTCACCCTCTGCGGAGGCGGTGGAGAGCGTCATGGCTGTTGCTTCAAGAACGGGTGTATATTTTTTGGCATCCACCAGCCACGCATGAAACTGCTCCAACGGACTGACATGAAGATCCGCCCTGCATAATTCGGCATGGAGATAATCACGCCGCCACGAAGCGACATCAAGCAAGTCGGGCCTCTGTTCTGGAACATCAAGACTCATACCGATAATCATGCACTATCGCTTGCACTGAAACATCTCTAAAATCCCTAAAATAGCTTTTGACAGAAGAAGCACGGCGAATCATTCTTCCACTCCGCTTTTTTCTGTAAAGCATCGTTGCGCAGTCGCCAGTTCTTACATGGTCATGTGCGGTCGGTGTTTTTAGGGAGGTGCGGAAAACGGCCCGGCGTCCAAACAGACACCATCAGGCCGATGTTCTTTTCAAAAATTTAAACGGCTCCGCGTTGATACAAAAACAATGCTACAATGCGGGTCGGGAAAGTTTCAAAAAATCAGAGGCCCATGTAGCTCAGTTGGTAGAGCACGTCCTTGGTAAGGACGAGGTCACCGGTTCAATCCCGGTCATGGGCTCCAGAAGAAAAAGTCAGAAGAACAGGCGAGATAGAAAAAGAATCACCAAAACAAACAAAACAACCACCAGACACAACCCAAGCATATGGCTAAGGATACATTCGAACGCAATAAAGACCACGTGAACATCGGTACGATCGGACATGTGGATCACGGCAAGACAACTCTCACGGCAGCTATCACGACTGTGCTGGCTAAGACCGGCAAGGCCCAGGCTCGCGCCTATGACCAGATCGACGCTGCCCCTGAAGAAAAGGCTCGCGGTATCACAATCTCCACCGCCCATGTCGAGTACGAGAGTGACAAGCGTCACTACGCGCATGTCGATTGCCCAGGACACGCCGATTATGTGAAGAACATGATCACCGGTGCTGCCCAGATGGACGGAGCTATCCTCGTTGTCAGTGCTGCTGACGGCCCGATGCCTCAGACCCGTGAGCACATCCTGCTCGCTCGTCAGGTCGGCGTTCCTACGCTCGTTGTCTTCATGAACAAGGTTGATCTCGTCGATGATCCAGAGCTTCTCGATCTCGTTGAAATGGAAGTTCGTGATCTTCTCTCTTCCTACGATTTCCCAGGTGACGATATTCCTATCGTTCGCGGTAGTGCCAAGAAGGCTCTCGAAGGCGATGCTGAGCAGGAGAAGAACATCCTCGCCCTCATCGAGGCCGTTGATAACTACATCCCAATGCCTGAGCGTCCAAAGGATCAGCCCTTCCTCCTTCCCGTGGAAGATGTGTTCAACATCGAAGGTCGTGGCACCGTGGCAACTGGCCGTGTCGAGCGTGGTATCCTCAAGAAGGGTGAAGAAGTCGAGATCGTTGGTCTCCGCGACACCCAGAAGACCACCGTCACCGACATCGAAATGTTCCGTAAGCTTCTCGACACAGCAGAAGCTGGAGACAATGTCGGTATTCTTCTCCGTGGTGTGAAGAAGGATGACATCGAGCGCGGACAGGTTATCGCCAAGGTCGGCTCCATCAAGCCTCACAAGAAGTTCAAGGCCGAGATCTATGTGCTCAGCAAGGAAGAAGGTGGTCGTCATACCCCGTTCTTCACCAACTACCGTCCTCAGTTCTACTTCCGCACGACCGATGTGACCGGCACAGTTTCTCTCCCCGAAGGAGTCGAAATGGTCATGCCTGGTGACAATGTCGCCATCGAAGTCGAACTCGGTAGCCCTATCGCTATGGAGAAGACCATCCGCTTCGCTATCCGCGAAGGTGGACGCACCGTCGGTGCAGGTCGTGTCTCCGAGATTCTTGACTAATACAGTACACTATTAAAACTAGGTCAGTAGCTCAATTGGTAGAGTAGCGGTCTCCAAAACCGTTTGTTGTGGGTTCGAGTCCCTCCTGGCCTGTTTTATAAATTTTCATCACTTCCTCGCACTTACTCAAAATTATGGCTAATCCTATCGGCACCTATTTCAGCGAAGTGCGTACGGAATTGACGAAGGTGCAGTGGCCTTGGGACGATAGCGAACGCGGTTTCAAGAAATATAAAGAATTGTGGGATTCCACACTAGTAGTCATCATTGCGATGCTACTTGTCGGCGGTTACATCTCCTTTTTTGATTTTATCACCATCAATGTGGTCGGCTTTCTGACCCACCCGTAGTCACTCTTGCAGTAATAGTTTTCGTAATTTTATCATGGCACTCGCTCCTAAAGATCAATGGTTCGTCGTTCATGTCCTCTCAGGACATGAGAAAAAAGTTCACGCCAATATTGTCAAACGCATCAAGACTGACGAACTCGGAGATCTGGTGTATGAGGTTCTGATTCCTACGGAGCGCGTACAGGAAATCAAACGCGGCAAAAAGACTGAGACTACGCGCAAATTTTTCCCAGGCTACATCATCGTCAACATGCATCTCTTTGATGAAAATGACGAACTCATTGATAAGACTTGGTATTTTATCAAAGACACCACAGGGGTGATCGGATTTGCCGGAACCAAGGATAGACCCATTCCTATGCGCCAAAAAGAGGTCGAAGGAATGCTCGCCCAGATGAAAGAGCGCGAGGATACCCTCACGCCAAAAATCAGCTTTGAAGTCGGCGATAAAGTTAAAGTCTCTGATGGCCCCTTCCAGAACCAGCAGGGAATCGTCGAAGAGGTCGATCCCGAGCGCGGTAAACTCCGTGTTTCAGTCAGCATCTTTGGACGGGATACGCCAGTGGAGTTGGAATACTGGCAAGTGGAGAAGGCATAGCCTTCTCGTCTTGGGATTTTGGCGCGGGGCGTTGTTGCTCTGTGCTTGCAGTATGTCTCATACAGCTGTGCTTGAGCGCCTAGCCCCGCATCCAAACTTCCTGCGCCATCGAGAAGGTTCAGTTTGTTACGGTTGTTAAACTCGGGCGTGACTTCGCCTTGCTCTCCCTCCCAAATCCACTCGCCATAATCATGGGGATGCTTTTGGCGAACAACTGCGTTGCTGTTGCCACTCTCGCTCCAGCGAGTAGTGCCCTTACGGGCTACACTTCGTGTAGGCTATCCCAGCCGTTCCCACGGCTTGGTATTCGCTCGGCGTAGGCATACTACGCCATTCGCTCACGACTCCTTGCTCTTCATCCAAAATCATCACCCCATAGGGGCATAAAAAATCAGGAGGTAGAGCAGCCTCATTCTTGATACTCTCGATCCAGCGAGTGTGACTACTTTGAACACTTTTCTGTATTGACGGGGGCTATCGTGCAATGCACAAATTTTCCAACTAATTATAACGCCTACCAAAATCAAATCCCTACCTGTGAAAAAAACCATCCTCGCACTAGCACTGCTCGCTGGACTCACCTCATTCGACTTCGACGCGAAGGCCCAGACAACAACTGAAACCTTCGGATCTGGAGGAAATACCTTCTCTCTTGATTTTCAGACTATTGGGAATGCAGGCAATGCCGCCGATACCACCGGCTACGGAGCTGTGAATTACACCTACTCCATCGGCACCTATGACATCTCCCAGAACCAATTGAATGCTGCGACCGCCAATGGTCTCCAAGGAGTCGCAGGAGGAGCATGGATCGGCGATCAGCCAGCAGCGAATGTTTCGTGGTTTCAGGCAGCAGCCTTTGTGAACTTCCTGGATACAAATTCTGGATACAGTCCTGCGTATAATCTCACCTATAGCAATAGCAGCTACAGCATGAGCCTATGGACACCAACTGATGCGGGGTACAATTCCAATAATCTCTATCGAAACTCGCTCGCCAAGTATGTCCTGCCGAGCGAGAACGAATGGTATAAATCTGCCTATTACAGCTGGCAGACGACCTCCTACAACCTCTACCCAACTGGGAACACACTCCCGACAGCAGTGGCAAGCGGGACAGATCCCAACACAGCAGATTATAACGGCGTGGCATCTCAACCAGCTTCGGTCTATCAAGCAGGAGGATTAAGTCCTTACGGAACCATGGGACAGGGAGGAAATGTCTTTCAGTGGGAAGAGAGTGCCTATTCAGGAGCCAATACCGATCCGAATACGGATCGCGGGATTCGCGGCGGTTTTTGGCACTCGAACGCCGGCGACTTGCAGTCCTCGTCTCGCAACAGCGACAACCCGGGGGATGCGAACGGCGCTGTCGGGTTCCGTGTAGCAAGCGTAAGCGCAGTCCCTGAACCCTCCACTTACGCGCTATGTATCTTAGCTGGAGTTATCGTTCTGGTGGCATACAAACGACGCAGAGCTTTTTGAATCAGAAGCCCTTCATGAGTTGCCTATTAACTTCCCTCTGACCTAATAGCCTAAAAGCCTTCAGCCTATCCCCACTCACTTAGGCCCCAATCCAAGTTGTTTAGCTGCTGCCTTGAGCTTTGTGTCAGAGGTCAGCAGGGGGATTTTGTGGCGGTCGGCGAGTTCCAGATAGGCTGCGTCATAAGAGGAGAGATCGAACTGAAGAGCCAGATGGAGGGTGCGTTTTCTAGCGGGCGACTCGGGGAGATCTTCGTGAGCGATAGGAACTTGTTCCAAGGTTTCGAGGGCCTCCCAAAGATCCTCTTCGCTGAGTCTTTTTCTCCGCAATGCGGAGCGGAGTAGATTGCTCATCTCGTAGTGCCAGAGGGCGGGGACAATGAGTTCCACTGTACCCTTGCTTAACAAAGAGAGAAGTTGCTCGGCTTTTTCTGAGGATTCATCTTCCAGAATCCATGCTCCGCAGAACGAGGCATCTGCTACGACTTGATTCACCGTCGTCCTTCCTCAATCAGAGATTTTAGGGAACCTTTGCCCAACTTGGATCGGCTTCGGATTTTGCGGAAAGAGGAGAGAAGATCGCTGCTGATTGATCCGTTTTTTTCGTTCCCAGAGGAGAGGAGGGCAACGCGTTTCCCTCGTTTGGTAATCCAGATGCGGCTTCCTTTGGAAGCAAGATCGATAAGAGAGGAGAGCTTGTTCTTAGCCTCAAAGGTGCCGAAGGAAAGTGTCGTTGAGGGTTCCATCAAATAAAACTAGCTAGATAGCTAGCTGTTGTCAAATGATGCCTCTGCCAGAGAGAGAACTTTGCGCATGGAGCGAGGCTGTGCATGATTCGTCCTTGATGAAGGAGTCTGACCAGAAAGAAAAGTGGATCGTGCTAGGGTTACTTTGGTGTGTCTGTCTTCTGAACTATGCTGACCGGCAGGCGATCAGCAGTCTTTTTCCCTTACTGGAGAAAGACTTTGGATTTTCTAAGGCACAGCTAGGGATGATCGGAAGTGCCTTCATGGTGGTTTATGCGATTTCCTCTCCGATTGCAGGATTTCTGGGAGATCGGCTCTCGCGCAAAGGGCTCATCCTTGGAGGATGTCTGTTCTGGAGTCTAATGACAGGGATGACAGGAATGTGTGCGAAGCTCTGGCAGTTTGTAACTGCCCGCTCCCTGATCGGACTTGGGGAGTCTGTCTATTTTCCATCCGCTGCCTCGTTGCTGAGTGACTATCATGGAGTGCAGACGCGTTCGACGGCACTCTCATTTCACCAGTCTGCGGTCTATCTCGGGACAATTGTCGGGGGATGGCTGGGTGCTGTGATTGCAGCACACTTTGGTTGGAGGTGGGCCTTCTATGGATTTGGGCTCGCGGGGATCTGTTTTTCGCTGATCCTCTGGGTTCGGCTACGAGACATATCCCGAGGAGGCAAGGAGGGGAGTAAATCGCCCCCAATGGAAGATGAGGAGAGCGGAATGCTTGTGAGATTTTCTCGTGTTCTGAAATCACCAGGAGTGCCACTTCTCATGGCTGCTTTTGCCTGTGTTAATGGGGTGGGAGCGATCTTTCTTGTTTGGGCTCCAACTTTTCTTTTCGAAAAATTCCACCTCAGTCTTGTCTCGGCAGGTTTCTCAGCCGTGGCCACCATTCAGCTTGCGAGTGCCGTGAGTTGTCCTCTTTCGGGCATTCTGGCAGATCATCTATCTCTCACGATTCGGAGTGCGCGAATGCTGGTGCAGATTGCAGCTCTGCTTCTCGGTCTCTTCTGTGTGGTGGCTGTGGGTCATGCAGGGACACTACCAATTCTGTTTGCCTCAATGATTAGCTTTGGATTTTGCAAGGGAGGTTATGATGGTGGGATCTTTGCCTCGGCCTTTGATCTCGTGGAGTCGAGAGATCGGGCCTCCTTGGTAGGTTTGATGAATCTTCTGGGCTGGGGTGGTGGAGCACTCGGACCGCTTCTGGTCGGTTGGATCACCACTTACGGAAGAGGCACGCCAATGGAGCGGATGAGTGGTGCCATCTCCTGGAGTAGCATTGCTTACCTGATGGCAGCAGGATTGATCCTAGCGGCCTATCTCCGTCAGCGGACACCGCAAAGCGACTCCATTTCCTCAGGGGTCGAAGATCGCCGTTGAAGTGAAGCAAGATAAGGATCGGAGCGAGGGAGCGTACTGATGCGAGCAAGGTTTTCGGAATGCTCAAAACGGGAGAATAGCAGTCGATGTGCTCGGCTCAAAGGAACTGTTTTTTCTCCGTAGCCAGCATGAAGATTACTCGACCAAAAACGAAGCTGTTCCACCCCATTGACTTTGTTCGTGCCGAGATAGATGACAGAGTGTCCATGCTCCGCAGCTCCGATGGAATCCGTCCAAAAGATTTTCAAAAAATCTCCGGGGAGTGCCTCGTGCAGATCGGTGAAATTTTGACCCAGTCCCAGCTCGTAAAAGAGCCGTGCCGTGCCAGGGCCATTGGCATTCCATCGTCCCCAGATTCCTGTTCCGTCAGATTGTGCGACGGGTCGCAGGGCAGAGAGGATTTCTCGATTCAGCCATTCTGGGTGATCTGTTTTAAGTTGCTCAATGACTTTCAAAAAAACCAGATAGGTGGCCTCAGAGCAGTAGCTCGGTATTGCGTGATCGGGCTGCACCGCCAGAGTGCCCTCCCGAACGCTGACAGCTCGTTCCATCGCCTGCGTGGCGAAGGAGCTTGTGGAATAGCCACCACCAGAAGGCATCGCACGGATGGCTTGGAGAACAAGGTGATTAAGAGAATTTGTAGAATCGCTTTGTGCATAAGCAGGAACGATGAGGAGAACGAGGGTCGCCGCAAGGAGGAATGGGATTTTTGCCAACATTACTCTCAGCATCGCCGAATCGGGAGGTTCAGCAAGTGTGATTGGTAGCGAAATCACTTGGATCGTTTCGCTTCAAAGCTGTAGAGCTTAGGATATGAAAAATGCCCCCTCGTTTTTATTTCTCATGCTGATGTTCGGTGCCATGACCATGATGCGTGCAGTGGATCAGCAATCACCTAGCGACCTAGCCACAGCAACGCGTATTGATCTGGAGGGAAATCCGCTGCTCACGCCACCGAATCCAATTGTTCCAAGAAGCGGTGATACGCCTGCCATCACGGTCTTTTCAAAGCCAAATCTCATTATCCAACGCACAACTTCAAAGCCTTCCAAGGGTACGATCCTAATCTTTCCTGGAGGAGGGTATCATGTACTTTCAGTGACTCGGGAGGGAACCGCAGCCGCAGATCGTCTTAATGAGGATGGGTATGACACGGCAGTGCTGGAATATTCTATCAATACGCCCGATGCCCGAGCCAAGGCCCTCGCGGATGCGACACGCTCGGTGAAACTGCTTCAAGAAAAAGGCGCGTCACTCGGTCTTAATACCGCGTCACTCGGACTGATGGGATTTTCCGCAGGAGCGCATCTGGCCACGCGAGTTCTGCATGAGATGGGTGCCACAACCCCTTTTGTACAGATCATCCTGATCTATCCCGCCTACCTTGATGAGAAGGAAAGCCCTTCGGTTGAGATAGCACCTCCACAGGGAATTCATACAAAGGTCTTTGTGGCTATCGGTGCAAAAGATCGTCCCGAATGGGTATCAAGTGCTTCTGCGTATGCTGATGCAAGTAAGGCTAACGGACAGCAAACTGAGTATCATCTTTTGCTAGATACAGGGCATGGCTTTGGCATGGAGCTGGGTCAGAGTGGTGCCGCAGGCACTCTGCCTAATCTGGTAGAAGTTTTCCTTAAAAAAGAGTGAAGCGTCTAAACTCGTGAAGCGTCTTGGAGGAGTTCTGATTGCAGGATTTCTTGTTCTTTTTGTCGCGACCGTTGCCGTCTGGTTCTGGCCGCATCCGATCAGCGGTAGCGGAGGAGTGCCAATACCAGGAGCAATCGTGATTTCGGTGCCGCAGTTCTTTCAAGGCGATCCTCGATGGAAGAGCGATCCGCTGGGGGGCGATCTCCTTGGCTCAACGCCTGGCACGCTTGGAGAGCAGGGATGCGCCGTGACATCAGCTGCGATGGTGCTGAAGTTCTACGGGATGGATGTTGATCCTAAGCGACTGAATCTCTTCCTCACGACACACGGCGGCTATGAGGGGGCGGGTTGGATTCGATGGGAGGCTGCAGCCGATTATCAGCCAGGGCTAGTGGAGAAGGCGTATGAAGATCTCCCCTCCTACGGGCTTATTGATTGGAATCTGCTCTGGGGAAATCCAGTGATTGTTCGTATTCGACTCCCTGATGGCATCACACACTTTGTGGTCATCGTTGGGAAAAAGGGCCTCGACTATCTCATTCGTGATCCTGCGGGTATTGGTCAGGCTGAAGTTGGTCGCATCTATCCCCTCTCTGAACTCTGTGTACCCGTGGAGGCTCTGCGCTTCTACCGCAGACTTCGCTGAAATTTTTCAGACCTTCTCCGTAGCGGAGCTTCCAAAGAGCCCAGAGGGTTTCAGCAGAAGAATGATGATAAGCAATCCGAAGGCAATCGCATCGCGGTAGGAGGAGAGAAAGGAGCCGCCGAGAAGACATTCACTGAGCCCGAGGAGAAGACCGCCAACGGCTGCACCTGGGAGGCTGCCGATGCCGCCGAGTACCGCTGCCACAAAAGCCTTGATGCCAGGCAAGGTTCCCATGAGCGGTTCGATGGAATGAATATTCATGGCGTAGAGAACTCCTGCAGCTCCAGCGAGTGCGGAGCCGAGGGCGAAGGTCATGGCGATGACGGCATTGCTATTGACCCCCATGAGGGAGGCTGCATCGCGGTTCTGGGAGAGGGCGCGCAGAGCCAGGCCAAATCGGGTATGTAGGACAATGACTCTCAGACCAATGAGCAGCACGAACGCAACGGCCATGACGAGGAGATGGTTGCCTGAAATCGTGACTCCTTCTCCAAGAGGAATCGTGATGGGTGGAAGAAGATCAGGGAAGGCTTTCTGATTCACTCCAAAAACAATCTGTCCGCCATAGGAGAGAAGCAGGGAGACACCGATGGAGGTAATGAGAACGGCGAGTTTTGGCTGATTACGAAGAGGGCGGTAGGCGAGTCTCTCAATGATGACTCCAAGCAGCGCGCAGACCAGCATGGCAAAGAAAAGGACAGCAGCGGTCGTCATCCAGGGATTGGGCAATATCTGGTGTGCCAGCGGAGCAGCGTAGAATCCGGCAAAAGCTCCCACCATCAAGACATCACCGTGGGCAAAGTTGATGAATTTGAGCAATCCATAGACCATGCTGTAACCGAGGGCGATCAGCGCGTAGATTGCACCGAGGGAAAGACCATTGATGATTTGCTGAAGAAATTCGTGCATTCCGCGTGCAGACTAATCAGGAAATGAATTTTGTAAAATATCTCTCTGCCTCTGAATTCGAGTTTTAGATTTTATCCTCGTGCCACCGTCACAGCGCAGACCTCAGATGCACCGGCATCCAGGAGTGCAGCGGCACAAAGATCAAGAGTTGTTCCTGTCGTGGAAACATCATCCACAAGCAAAAGTGAGGCCCCTTCCCTGATAGATTGTCTTACATGAAAAGCTCCTTCCAGATTTTCAAGACGATGGGCGCGATCAAATCCGGCCTGAGATTTTGTCGAGCGAGTCCTTTCCAGAAATGATGCCACCGGAAGTTGTAGATTTTTGCCAAGCCGTAATGCAAGAAGCCGCGCTTGGTTGAACTCCCGCTCCCGTTCGCGCAAGGGATGTAGCGGCACGGGAACCAATGCGTCAAACTTCTTTCCTTGAAGGCGGGAATCGTTGAGTGCAGGGAGCATCAGATCCCCCAAGGGACGCATGAGGTTCTGCTCACGCCCATACTTAAATCGTTGGATCAGCTCGCGGACAAGCCCCTCATAACGACACCCCGCTACGATCACTGTGAGATGCCAATGCCGCCCTTCGCAATTGGGACAGAGCATCAGGCCATGCAGGGGATGAGAGCAGATGGGGCAGCGATGCTCAGGTGGAAGCGGGATTGCCTTACGGCACGGCCCACAGAAAAACTCTTCGCGCTGGGCGGCATCGTTGGAATCCTCGAGTCGCACACCACAGGCGGCGCAATGAGGAGGGTAAAAAAGCGTAGAGATTCCGCGCATTCCTTCCTGAATGAAGGATGGGATTTTCACCTGCTAAAACGGTGAGGTTCTGGACGCCTGCACAGAAATAAAAATGCGAGTCCCCCAGCGAGAGAAAGAGCGAAGAGCGGCACGAGTCCGATAGGCACAGCACCATGACACTGTGCAGGGCCGATGAAGGGGAGAAAGGCTCCGTCTGGCGTGAGGCGGAAGCTCGTGTCGCTATTAAAAAGTTGTTGGGCAAAAATCCAACTCCCGTGCAGTGCAACCGAGGAAGCAAGCGAGCCGGTTTTCACCGTCATCCATCCAAGAATGATCCCTGCAAGAAAGAGTGTGGCAAAAGCCCAACCAAGAATTGACCAAGCAGGCAGCGTGCTCTTCAACATTCCCAAGGCCGTCAGACCGCTCCACCAGTCGGGGGCAGTGAGGTTTGAGCCTGACGAGGGAAGATTCAGAAAATGAAGTGAAGCAAAAATCAGTGCTGCACAAAAGATTGCAAAGCCATTCCCAAGGGTCTGACGCAGGTAGCCAAGAATGACTCCACGAAAAAGAAATTCCTCAAGCATTGCCACGACAACAACAGAGAGGAGAATTTTAGGAATGATTGAGGGCGACCAATTGGAATGAACTTGAAAGGCTCCGGAGAAAAAAAGCAATGTCACGAGCAGTGCCGCAGAAGGTATTCCCGCTGTAAGACCGATGAGGAAATCAGAACCGCCTCGGTGGTTTGGAGTGAGTCCGAATTCCTCCAGGGATCGGATGCGTAAGGCGCGAAGAAGCGGCCAGAGAAAAAGAATCGCGGCCACCTGAATGCTTCGAGAAAGGTAGCGATGAAATGGCATGCGTTGTACATCGCCGAGGAGTCCATGAAGCCAATCGGAGGGAAGATGATGGATGATCTGCCATGCCACGGGTGCCGCTAGAGCCCCCCCCAGAAGAGAGAGGACTGCATAGAGAAAAATCTTCCCGAGGGAACTAATACCATCTCTCATAGATAATTAGGGATTTAATCAGCGGTTCCCCAGGCTTTCTTGCTTGTTCTTTTGGCGTGTGGCATCGTTCTCATCCCTCAAGTTATCATAAGATAGCCATTGGTCTTCCGCCTTGCCTCACATCAAAACGCCTGAGCCATAAAGTCCAGCTATCTCTGAGAGATGGTATCACGCCGTGAAAACTACCAACTTTCTAGGAAAACGCCATACTCCTCTGCAAACCCACAGTTAAACGAATTATACCGATTATGAGAAGCTGCCACGAATGGACTGTACGCGATGAGGATGGAGTGAAGCGCGAACTTCGCGTCATCAAAGAAGCTGGCCTCTGGCGATTCCAGAGCAAGCGGGATGATGTCGAGACATGGACTTATTTTGATAATAAAAAAACGAAGCCGCTGCCTGCCGACATCGAATCGCTGATCGAAGTCCTGGAGCGGAAATATCGCCGCCGTCGCGCTTCCCATACTGACATCCTGCTTGCCAAACAAATGCTAGCGACTCTTCCACAGATTTAGAGAAACACTGATTCTCACTTTCTGAATTGTTGCGTTCGTGATTAAGATTCCCCTCTTTTCAAATTTTCCAAATGTCCGATCTTTCCGCATCTTCAGCCACCATCTCCACTTCCTATGCGCCGGGTGATGTCGAATCCTCATGGTATGCCCGCTGGGTTGATTCTGGCTGTTTCACGGCTGATCCCTCCTCCACGGCTCCGGCCTACTCGATTGTCATCCCTCCTCCGAATGTCACCGGAGTCCTGACTCTCGGCCATGTCCTCAATAACACCCTTCAAGACATCCTCGCCCGCCGCGCCCGTCAGACCGGTCACGAAGTCCTCTGGCTCCCCGGCACCGACCATGCAGGCATCGCCACGCAGACCGTTGTCGAACGCCAGCTTCGTAAGGAGGAGAAAAAGACCCGCCACGATCTAGGACGCGAGGCCTTTCTCGCTAAGGTCTGGGAGTGGAAGGAAAAACATGGCGGCATCATCATCAATCAGCTCAAAAAACTCGGCTGCTCCTGCGACTGGTCACGAGAACGCTTCACGATGGATGAGGCCTATGCCCGCAAGGTGCAGGAGGTCTTCATTGATCTCTATGGTAAGGGGCTGATCTATCGCGGCAAGCGGATGGTGAACTGGTGCCCTGTCTCGCTCACCGCACTGAGCGATGAAGAGGTCATTCCCAAGAAGCAAAAAGGGTATCTCTATCATTTCAAGCTGGAGGTCGTGGAATCTCCTGGAACCTGGCTAGAGATTGCAACCACACGCCCTGAGACGATCCCTGGTGATACGGCCATCGCCGTGAATCCCAAGGATGCCCGCTACGCCCATCTCATTGGACAGCATGTCCGTCGCCCTCTACCGCTAGAGACAGAGACACTCCTGCCGATCATCGGCGATGAGGCGGTCGATTTTGAATTCGGCACCGGAGTTCTGAAGGTCACGCCGGCCCATGACAAGGCTGATTACGAGATCGCTCTCCGCCACAACTTGCCAATGATCGACATCATGCACCCCAACGGGTCACTGAACGATCTTGCTGGAGAGGGATTTGCGGGACTGGATCGTTTTGAAGCTCGCGTCGAAGCCGTCGAACGCCTCCGTGAACTCAGCCTACTCACCAAGGAAGAGCCTTATGAGAATAATGTCGGCTTCAGCGAACGAGCCGATGTCCCCGTCGAGCCGCGCCTGAGCGAACAATGGTTCCTGAAATATCCCAAGACCATCGAGGCCCGTGCTGCCGTGAAGGATGGACTGATTCGCTTCTTCCCCGACCGTTGGGAGAAGGTCTATGACCATTGGCTTGAGAACATCCAGGACTGGTGCATTTCGCGTCAACTCTGGTGGGGCCATCGAATTCCTGTCTGGGATCCTCCATCTGATGAGGCAGGCACGACCGCTCCACTTGCTCAGCTCAACTCCCCTGGCGAAGGATGGACGCAAGACACCGATGTCCTCGACACCTGGTTCTCTTCCTGGCTCTGGGCGCATGACACGATGGATGAGGCGACGCGGGCCAAGTTCTATCCAACCAGCGTTCTCGTCACTGGCCCTGACATTATCTTCTTCTGGGTCGCTCGTATGATTATGGCGGGACTCGAATACACCGGAGAGATTCCGTTCAAAGATGTCTATTTCACCGGCATCATTCGGGATAAATCAGGGCGCAAGATGTCAAAGAGCCTCGGTAATTCCCCTGACCCAATCGACCTCATCGCGAAGTATGGAGCCGACGGCCTCCGCTTTGGAATCATCCGCGTAGCCCCGCAGGGGCAGGACATTAAGTTTGATGAGAAGGTGGTCGAGGAGGGACGCAACTTCGCGAACAAGCTCTGGAATGCCGCCCGCTTCCGCGAGATGCAGGGGCCATGCTCGCCGAATCCCAGCCTTGCTGACCTTGATCTCCCCGACATTGCGATCCATCTCCTGCACCGCTTTGATACAATGCACGCCTCGCTCCGTGCTGCGTATGCCGACTACCGCTTCCATGAAGTAGCAGGGCTGCTCTATGATTTCTTCTGGGGTGATTACTGCGATTGGTTTGTCGAGGCGGCCAAGCCGATTCTCCATAGCGAACGAAGCGAGGATCTAGCGGCTAAAGAGGCTACTCTAGCCACAATTGATGTCGTTTTCTCTGGCATTCTCCGATTGCTCCATCCTCTGATGCCCCACATCACTGAGGAACTCTGGGCACGCCTTGGATTCCAAGCTCCTGTCTCAGCCTCCGGCGTGGGAGCGCGTGCAGAGTTCTTACTCTATACTCAGCCACCGGAGGAACATCTCCTTGCTGGTGTTCCAGAGGGAAAAATCGCCGCCGCCACGGCCAGCACGACGGCCCTCTACGCAGCCGTTCATGCAGTTCGTAATCTGCGAGCGGAGTTCAAAATTCCGCCTAAGCAGCAGGTTCGGCTCTTAGTGACTCCGAAGATCGCCTTTGCTCACTCTGAGCAGGCCATCTTTGCCGCGCTCACCCGAGCTTCGGAAGTCTCTCTCAAAGAAACCGCCCCCGCTGGGACGCCGAGCGTGCTAACCGATCTCGGCACGATCTATCTCCCGCTGGAAGGTCTCGTTGATCTCGATGCTGAACGCACGCGCATCACCTCCGAAATCGCTAAGGTCGAGGCAGAGCTTGTCAAAGTGAATGCGAAACTTGCCGATGCGAGCTTTGTAGAAAAAGTCCCTGCTGCCGTTCTCGAAGATCACCGCCAACGCCAGCTCAAGTGGACAGAAAAACTGGAAACTCTCAAAACAACCCTTAACACTCTCGGATAAATCTTATGTCTTACGCTTCAGCCTCCAGCTCCGAACTCCCAGCTTCGAACTCCGATCTTCCATCTTCCCTCTCCCGTCTCTGCGTCTTCATCATGGCTGGGGGCAGTGGTGAACGCTTCTGGCCCGCCAGCCGTACCGCCACGCCTAAGCATCTCCTTCGCCTGCTTGGAGAAGAGACGCTGCTGGAGCAGACCGTGCGGCGTTTTGAAACCGTCGTGCCGCTGGAGCAAATCTTCATTCTGACCAATACAGCCCAGATCGACTCCACAATCGCGGCAATTCCCTTCCTTCCTCGGGAGAACATCATCGCCGAACCTGCCAAGCGCGATACAGCTCCCGCCGCGGCCTTGGCAACCGGTATTGCCCGCAGCCGTCACGCTGATGCTATCGTCGCGCTCTTCCCCGCCGATGCGATGATCCATGACACGGCGACCTTCCGCAGGCAACTTGCCGAGGCAGCGGAATTCGTTGCCAGCAATCCTGCGATCCTCACTTTCTCCATCACTCCAACCCACGCCTCCACCGGCTTTGGTTATCTTCAGCTTGGAGCAGAGATCGAGGCAGCAGGAACATCTCGTTTTGTCGTCGTGGAACGCTTTGTCGAGAAGCCCGATGCTGCCCGTGCTGAGGAATTCCTTGCAGGGAAAAAACATGGCTGGAATGCCGGTATGTTCCTCTGGCAGGCAGAGACTTTCCTGGGCGAATGCGCCAAGCATCAGCCGGAGTTGGAGAAATTCATTCTTGGTTTTTCCTCATCCGATTCTTTGGAGAGTTACCTTGCCGAAGTTTTCCCAACGCTCCCGAAAATCTCCGTTGATTTCGCCATCATGGAAAAGGCTGCCAGTGTTGCTGCCGTGATCGCCCAATACGATTGGGACGATGTCGGTTCTTGGACAGCCCTTCCTAACCACCTTGCTCAGGATGCCGATGGGAATACCCTCAAAGGCAAGGTCATCACACTCGATGCAAAAAACAACATCGTCGTAGCCGGAAAACGCGTCGTAGCTCTCTGCGGTGTCAGCGACCTCGTTGTGGTAGAGACCGAAGATGCCATCCTCGTCTGCCACAAGGATGCAGTTCAGAAAATTAAGAATTTGGCTGTCCCCCTTGAACTAAAGTAGGGGAGACTTGGGAGATTGGCGCAGCGGTGTGTTGCTGCTCATTCGGCGTATGTTTGAGCTACTGCGAACGAGTAGCAACGCCGCACCGCGCAAAAATCCCAAGCCCTACCAAATTCTAATAGCCTTCGAAGAGTGACTTCGTCTTCGCATTCGGATCATGCACTTTCGGCAATCCGAGTTTTTGTCCACTGAGAACCTCCCATTGCTTTTTCTGCTTGGGAGTCAGGATGGAGAGCATCTTGTTGGAAGTATCCTGCTGGAGGCGGTGGAGCTGGGTATCCTTGCGGAAGTTGGAAATTTTTCCTCTGTTGAACTGAGCTGTGATGGCTGAGGCGTGGGCCAGACTGCTTTTGTCGAGGAGGGCCAGATCTGCCTGTTGCTGCGGGGTGAGGCCGAGGAGCTTCTGTTCTGACTCCGAGGTGAGTAAATTGCCTCCAAGCATCTGCCGTTCGATCTGACGAAGGCGATCTTGTTGAGAGGAGTTCAGGACATTCAGAGCGCGTGTGTTGAACTGCTTACGAAGATCCTTAAGATCCCAGTTAGCACGAAGTGCCGCATCCTGATCGGCCATTCCGATCGCTGTGATCTGGCTGGCGCGAGTCTTGTACTCGGAGCGGAGAGAATCGAGAAGCGCGCACTGGAGTGAGGAAAGATGCAGATCTTGCCTCACGGGATCGAGTCCCAGTAGCACCGGAATCGAAGCAGGGCTATCGGCAGTAGTCCTTGCAGAGGCCACCGCCACAGGGAGAGCCGTCAGTAGAGCTGCTAGTAGAACCAATGAAAGATGGGGGAAGCGTTTCATTTGCAGATTCTGATTACGAAGCTTGGGCGATGATGCCTTCGAGCTTCACAATATCTTCGCCGAATTTGCGGATACCCTCGGCTAGCTTGTCCGTAGCCATTGCGTCTTCGTTAAGGGCCCAGCGGAAGCTCTTCTCATCCACGGCAACCTTGGCGATCTCCATTGATTTGGCAGCTTCAGGATCAAGAACGCGGGTGAGAGGCTCCTCAGAAGCCTCTAGCTTGGCTAGCAAATCAGGGCTGATCGTCAAAAGATCACATCCGGCCAGAGCGATGATCTCGCCTGTGTTGCGGAAGCTGGCACCCATGACTTGGGTGCCATGGTCATATTTTTTGAAATAGTTATAGATCGCGTGAACGGATTGGACGCCGGGATCTTCAAGGCCGACATATTCCTTCCCTGTCTTGCCCTTGTAATAATCGTAGATGCGGCCCACGAAAGGGGAGATGAGGCGAATGCCACCCTCGGCACAGGCGACGGCCTGGATGAGTGAAAAGAGGAGAGTCAGATTGCAGTTGATCCCCTCTTTTTGAAGCACTTCGGCAGCGCGGATGCCCTCCCAAGTGGAGGCGATCTTAATGAGGACGCGTTCACGGCTGATGCCTGATTTCTCATAGAGACTGATGAGGTAGCGAGCCTTCTCCAGCGTTCCTTCTGTGTCAAAGGAGAGTCGTGCATCGACCTCGGTGCTAACGCGACCCGGGACGATTTTCAAAATTTCCAAACCAAAAAGGATGAGCGTATCGTCGATGACCTTATGCAGGAGGGCTGAGCCGCTCAAAGAGGAGCCTTTGTTATCGGCGATGGCCTTGTCGAGAAGCGTACGATATTCAGGCTGAAGAACGGCCTTGAGAATCAGCGAAGGATTGGTCGTGGCATCCTGGGGAGAGAATTTCCGAATGGACTCAAAATCACCGGTGTCAGCAACAACGGTCGTGAATTGCTTCAGGGAGAGGAGTTGGTTTGTGCTCATAGTGGAAGTGTTGGGCTAGGGCTTGATGGAAAGCAATTCAGGAATTTATTAAAAGCAGAAGCTTCCTTAAGGAACCTCTGATTTAATCGCATTGAGACTGTTGCGGTAAGAACGGGTCGCAGGCAAGGCGGCTTTGCACGAGCATCCCCGCAGTGGGCTGTAAGTGCAAAGCCTACGAAGCCTCCCGGCCCTGTTATCGCCGCAACCCCGTGGGGCTGTGGTCAATAGACTGATTTTCTGCGTTGCTCGCTGGGACAAGACCGCAAGGGTATTGCCACTGCGCTTCGCGCCTGAAAAATCAACCTTTTGTCCTACAGCAGTCATCATGGGATTAAATCAAAGCTTCTTTAAAGCGGTTGCTCCTGATGGAGGCTATTCAAGTGGATTGTCTTTGTCTGAAGGTCGTGGACGGCTTTGATGTAGCGTACCGTACGGCTTCGAGAGCGCATGAGAATAGAGTGTGTGATGGCGGTTTTTCCAATCAGCTTCACCCCAGGAAGCACAGCACTGTCACTGATGCCTGTAGCACAGAAAATCGCGTTATCTCCATGCACGAGATCGTCGGTGTAAAACACTCGGTCGAGATCTTCCTGGGTATTAGTTTTGAGCAATTCCGTTTTTTCCTCTTCATCTCGCGGCCACATTCGTAAGACAATGTCCCCGCCGAGAGCCTTGAGTGCCGCTGCCGTGAGGATTCCTTCAGGAGCTCCTCCTCGTCCTACATAGAGATCAATGCCAGAATCATACAATGAGGGTGCAACCGCCGCTGTGATGTCTCCATCGGCAATGAGGCGCAACGAGGCTCCCACAGTGCGAACAGCATCAATGTAATGCTGATTGCGCGGGCGATCGAGGACTGTCACCACCAGTTCACCAATGCGTTTTCCAAGTGCTCTGGCTACTAGCCAGAGCGTGTGCTCCAAGGGATGGTCTAGGGTGATTGGGCCAATGATCCCATTACGAATGCATCGAGCAACTCGAGGGCCATAGGAGATCTTCTCCACATAGAAGCTCGGAATATTCACCATGCTCCGTTCACGCCCCTCGGGCACCAGTACGGCTGCCATGACAGAGATGGAATTTGGCATTCCCTTGGAGATATTGCTTGTGCCATCAATCGGGTCGAGGGCGATGTCAAAGCGGGGATCGTCGTCACCCCATCGGCCAAGTTTATCCCCTAAGAAAATTCCCGGGGCGTTGTCTTTAATCCCCTCCCCGATCACAACCTCTCCACGAATGTCCACCAGATCAAACATTCCCCTGATGGCATCACAGGCCGCAGCATCCGCAGACTCTTTGTCACCTCGCCCCATCCAGTGCATGGAATGAAGGGCGGCATTTTCGGTAGCGCGAATGAATTCAAATTCTACCATCCGTTCAAGATCGTTGTGCATAGAGGAGGCTCTCTTGTGGAGGGATAGTCGTTACTGCGGGATACTCGCTGCAATAAATTCGCGGAAGAGGGGGTGGGGTGAGTCGGGTTTGCTCAGAAACTCAGGATGGAACTGCACGGCAACGAACCAAGGATGATCCTTGATTTCGATCATCTCGACGAGTGTTCCGTCGGGAGAGGTGCCCGAGATGACAAGCCCCTTGGCCTCCATCTGCTCGCGATAGTCGCTGTTGAATTCATACCGATGGCGATGTCGCTCTGCAATCTCGGTATGACCATAGATGCGGTGAGCTAGGGAGTCAGGTTTCAGCACGGTGGGCCAAGAACCAAGGCGCATAGAGCCTCCCTTACCGGTAACTTTTTTCTGTTCGTCCAGAAGCGCGATCACCGGATGCGGGGTGTCGGGTTCGAACTCGGTACTGTTGGCCTCCTTTAGACCACAGACATTGCGGGCAAATTCGATGGAGGCTATCTGCATTCCGAGACAAAGACCGAGGTAGGGGATCTTATTGATGCGGGCAAAGCGGGCAGCAGCGATTTTTCCCTCCGTGCCTCGATCTCCGAATCCACCAGGAACCAGCACCCCGGAAACTCCTGCGAGGTATTTTACAGCACCTTCATTCTCAATCTCCTCCGCATCGACAATCTGAAGATCGACTCCACAGTCATTGGCCGCTCCTGCATGGCAGAGGGCCTCGTAGATGCTCTTGTAGGCATCTTGAAGTTCGACATATTTTCCGACCACGGCAATCGTGACCCGGCGCGAAGGATAGATGATGGAATGGACGATTTTCTTCCAAGCCTCCATATCGGCAGGAGGAGTCTCCAGATGAAGCAATCGGCAGACTTTTTCATCCAATCCTTCTTCCTGAAGCATCAGCGGAAATTCATAGATCGTGTTGTCAACATCCCGCGCTTCGATGACTGATTCGAGAGGGACATTGCAGAAGAGGGAGAGCTTCTCGCGCACTTCCTGATCGAGCGGTAGCTCGGTACGGCAAATGAGAATCTGCGGCTGAAGACCGATCTCACGGAGTTTGGCGACACTCTGCTGGGTCGGCTTTGTTTTCAGCTCTCCAGCGGCTTTGATAAAGGGAACGAGGGTGACATGGAGGATGATTGCATTTTGCGCTCCCACCTGAAGGATGAATTGACGGATGGCTTCAAGAAAGGGAAGTCCCTCAATGTCGCCAGTCGTGCCGCCGATTTCTGTGATGAGAATATCGGCATTGCCCACTTGCTCAAAGCTCCGAATACGCCGCTTGATCTCATCAGTAATATGCGGAATGACTTGCACTGTCTTACCGAGATAATCACCACGGCGTTCATTGGAGAGGACGGTTTCATAGACCTGTCCACTGGTGAGATTATTCTCACGAGTCAGGACACATTTTGTGAATCGCTCGTAGTGCCCGAGATCGAGATCGGTCTCTGCTCCATCAGCCAGCACATAGACCTCGCCATGCTGAAGTGGATTCATTGTTCCAGGATCGACATTGAGGTAGGGATCGAGCTTTTGTAGCGTCACCCGGAGTCCGCGGCGTTCCAAAAGAGTCCCGAGAGACGCCCCTGCTAACCCCTTCCCAAGGGAGCTCACCACACCACCCGTCACGAAAATATACTTCATGGATTCGAGATGATAGGGAGCTGTTCTGGAAAATCCAGCTCAGCTCGCTTTTAACTGGAAAATTCCCCGCACAGCCCCTTGGCCGCTGAATCGGGAGGACTCCCTTTTTTAGAAGGAAACTCCCAATAAATGACCAAAGCGAGCCTTGCGCCGTTCATGCTCCTCATCGCTGAGGACGGAAACCAGAGCCCCTGGAGTGATCTCTGGAAGCTCGATCCAGGAGCGGCAACCACCGAAGCTTTTCTCCATGGGGAGAGTGACTGCTGGCTCCAGGCGATAGATGCGGACAAAGGCGACATGGATGCCTTTCCCCCCGAGCGTCCCCGGCTTCCCCCCCTTACCTGTATCGTATTCAAACCGCTCCTCAATCACTGAGGCATCCAGCACATGGAGATCCGAGAGACGATGTGCGGCTTCCTTATCCTCGATTCTCCCGCTCCATTCGATCACGGCGGTGTAGTTCACGATAACCTGATCGGGCACTTGTTCAGGGAGAGGCGCGTGTTCATGCCTCACCTTCTCTATTTGGCCATGAAACCAAGTTGGAAAAAGATAGAACTCGGAGTGCTCAAAACCAAAACCGTTGCGCCCCTCGGCGATCCCACCTTTACGCAAGATCACGCTTTGAGTTCCGTTTCCGAGGGCATCACAGACGAGAGCCCATTCTTTGAAAGCGATGGCCATGAGGAGAGGAGAAACAGAAAAACTGAAATTTGAAACCTGAAACTTGAAACGACTGAAAGAAAAGAGAATCTCTCGGTTCGGGTTTTCAGCTTTCAAGTTTCAGCTTTCAGGTTTCAAATCTTCCCCCATGCGCCACGCCTTTGACCTGCATCTTCATACCTTTTACTCATCCGATGGATGCGCCTCTCCTGAGGCGATGATTGCGGCTGCCAAACGGCGAGGACTCAGCGGCATTGCCATCACCGATCACAATACCTGTGAGGCTGTGGAGTATCTAACAAAGATTGGGCTCATCCGTGAAGATGGAGCTGCCGTGGATGGCTTTCTCATCATCCCTGGGGTCGAGGTCTCCACTGCCGACGGACATCTGCTCTGCATCGGCACCACGCTCCCTTTCATGAAAGGTCGTCCTGCCACCGAAGTCGCCGCCGCTATTCAGGAACGCGGAGGCCTCGCTATCGCCCCGCATCCCTTTGATAGCTTCCGTGCCGGAATCAGAACGGAGATTCTCGAACAGCTTCCACTCAATGCTTTGGAGACTTTTAATTCTGCGGTCAGTCTGAAAAGTTTTAACGAAAAAGCTGCCGCGTATGCTGCTAAGCGAGGGCTTGCCGCCACAGCCTCCAGCGATGCCCATCATGCCTCGGCAGCCGGTATCTGCTCGACAGCCTATGAGCTCCCTGAACTCACGCTTACGGCCCTGCTTGCAGCTATTCCGCAGGGAGGGGAGCGTATCGAAAATTATCTCTCGTTCTCCGAATCGATGAAGAAGAACCTGGGCAACTGGTTCCGTTTCTTCAATCCTGTGCCCAGTTCAGAGGTCGGACTTTCAGCAGTCAGCAGTCAGCCTGATAAATTGTAATAGTTAATTCGCTCCATGCCGTTTCGATCTACGGACGATAAAACCCCACATTGAACTCTGAACTCTGTCCTCTGACTTTTGCGCCCCCCTCCTTACCATTTTCCATGATCGAAAAACATCTCGTCCAAATCACCAAGGAACTCGGCCTTCAGGCCCGTCAAGTTGCCGCCACCGCTGTTCTACTCGAAGAAGGCGCGACCATTCCCTTTATCGCCCGTTACCGCAAAGAACGCACCGGCGAGCTCGACGAGGTGAAGATCACCGCCATCCGCGACCGCATTGAGCAACTTGATGCTCTCGATAAACGCCGCGAATCAATCCTCTCCTCTCTGGAAGAACGAAAACTCCTCACCGAGGAGCTGCGAGCTAAGGTTGAGACTGCTGCAACGATGAATTCTCTGGAGGACATCTATCTTCCCTTCAAGCCTCGCAAACGCACCCGTGCTACCATCGCCAAGGAACTCGGTCTCGAACCGTTCGCCGAGACGCTTTGGGCACAAGATCCCTCCACCGATCCCGAGGCCTTGGCCGCACCGTTCGTTGGCAACTCCGTCACCGTGGATGCCAAAACTTCGAGTGTTGATACGATTGCCGCTGTCCTCGCCGGAGCACGCGACATTCTGGCAGAGCGGATCAATGATGATGCCGCCGCCCGCGCTCAACTCCGCAGTCTCTATCTGAACAAGGGAGTTATCAAATCGACCGTCATCTCTGGCAAGGAAGAGGAGGGAGCGAAGTTCAAGGATTACTTCGACTGGAGCGAGCCTGCTGCCACCGCCCCATCGCACCGTATCCTGGCGATGCGTCGCGGAGAGACCGAGGGATTTCTCTATTTTCGACTCACCCCGCCTGAGACCGAGGCTCTAGGCACACTCTTTATGCTCTTTGTGAAGGGAAATTCGCAAGCCGCCGAACAGGTGAAGCTGGCTTGCGAGGAATGTCTCAAACGCCTTGTTGGATTTGCCATGGAGGTTGAGGCCCGAGGCTTCTACAAAAAGAAAGCCGACGAGGAAGCCATCCGCGTCTTTGCCGATAATCTCCGCGAACTGCTCCTTGCCTCCCCTCTTGGTCAGAAAATCACCCTTGGCATTGATCCTGGATTTCGCACTGGCTGCAAGGTTGTCCTACTTGATCGTCAAGGCAAGCTGCTGGCCAACGAAGTTATCTATCCCGGCAGAGGTCGTGGCGAGGAACTCGAAGCTGCTGAGGCTATCCTCAACATGGTGCGCCTTCATAAAGTCGAAGCCATCGCTATCGGCAATGGAACGGCTTCGCGCGAGACCGAAACCTTTGTTAAAAAACTTGGTCTCCCTGCTTCGATTCAAATCGTCGTCGTGAGTGAAAGTGGAGCCTCCATTTACTCAGCCAGCGAAGTGGCACGAGAGGAATTTCCTGATCTCGACCTCACCGTCCGAGGTGCAGTTTCTATTGGTCGCCGCCTCATGGACCCGCTTGCAGAACTGGTAAAACTCGACCCCAAGTCGATTGGGGTCGGTCAATATCAGCATGATGTTGATCAGGCCGCGCTCAAACGCTCCCTCGATGATGTCGTCATCTCCTGCGTGAATAAAGTTGGTGTCGAGCTCAATACTGCCTCCCGCCATCTGCTGGCCTATGTTTCGGGACTCAACTCCCGCACCGCCGCAAGTCTCGTCACACATCGTGACACAAGCGGCCCCTTCACATCTCGCCAGGAACTCCTGAAGGTCTCAGGACTCGGCCCTAAGGCCTTTGAACAGGCGGCAGGATTCCTTCGTATCCGTGACGGGGCTCACCCCTTGGATGCTAGTTCCGTTCATCCTGAGCGCTACGAACTTGTCGATCGCATGGCAGCCGATCTTGGCTGCACCGTAGCCGATCTCCTCCGCGATCCGACCAAGCGCGCCGCTATCAAACTCGACCGCTATGTCACTCCCGAGGTCGGATTGCCGACCCTCAAAGACATCGTCGCTGAGTTAGCCAAACCAGGCCGTGACCCACGCGAGCAATTCGAGGCATTCAGCTTTGCTGATGGGGTTGAGAAGATGGAGGATCTCCAGCCTGGTCTCAGGCTCCCAGGCATCGTGACCAATGTCACCGCCTTTGGAGCCTTCGTAGATATCGGAGTCCATCAAGATGGCCTCGTCCATGTCAGCCAAATCAGCGATGAGTTCGTGAAGAATCCCGCCGACTTCCTCAAGGTTGGTCAGAAAGTTCAGGCGACCGTCGTCGAGGTTGATCTGCCTCGTAAGCGCATCGCCCTTTCCCTCAAAACCAAAGTCGATCTCACCCCCCGCCAGGAAAAGCCCCGTGGTGGTGGAGGCGGCGAAGGTAGGCAAGGAGATGTCAGCCGTTTCATACGCCAGGACTCGGCCAAGCCGGGCACGGGCGGAGATTGGTTCTCGATGGCCCAACAGAAGAAATTCTAAAAACTCAGTGGCCCTGTCCAATGCTCTGCTTTGGCTCTCCAGTCGGGAGCCAAAGTGATCTGGAGAAGATTGCGGTTGATGTCTGAGAGTTCGGGGAGCTGAGGCTTTGTAGCAAAGGCATAGATCATTGCCGAATCGGGAATAATCGAGAGCTTGAATTTTCCCGGTGCCTGATGAGTCATTAGATAATCGAGCGAGACCGAGTCTCCCGCATAGGCATTGATCTGATGACTCTGAAATCCTATAAGTCCGGCATCGGGTGTCGGATAACGGATAGCGGGGATACCTCGGCTTTTCAGCAGAAGATCCATCTTCGATCCGGCGAGACATCCCAAATGAAAACGCGAGAGATCATCAAGGCGGGTGATGCCATTCTGAATCTGCGCTGTCGTGATGGAGGAGGCAACGGTGCCGGTGAAGAGGGCGATCAGGAGGACTCCAACGAGCATCCAGAAGAAGGTAATGATGCGACCAGAGAGTGAGAGTGGTGTCTTATCCCCATAGCCTACCGTCGTCATGGTGACTGCTGAGAACCAGAGCGCGGAGCCAAATCCTTTCACTGTCGGCCCGCTGAAATGTCCATGCTCATGCTTCCGCTCAGCCAGCATCAGCAGAAAACTGAAGAGAGCCATTCCTGCCAGCATCAGAGAGAGAATCAGCAAAACTTCCTTGCTCCAGATCATTGAGTGGAATATTGCAAAACTTTCCAAGAGAGATTGCTTGGGAGTAATCACCGCTCCATGACTGAAGAGATACGGCTCTGTGAACTCTACCTGATCGGCTCTCTCTGCTGAAATCGTAACACATGGACAGAGATCGAGAACTCCTGAGTGTAATTTCTGATAGACATCCGTCAGGGGCACCTCGACGAAGTCATAAGAAAGCCCCAGGTGTCCGGCGATTTCCTCCCAGAGTTCAATACTCAGGCCGCTCCACGCGCCATCCTTATCCTTGAAGCTGTAGGGAGGGCGTTCAAAGATCGCCACTTGAAGCCGCCTGGCAGCTCCGCAGGCTGCGGTTGTATTCGTCTGTGCCTGTAACCCTGAGAGAGCACATCCAAAGAAAAGAAGGATCAATGTAAAGAGACGACGCATCCTTATTCCCTACCATGCTGATGTTCTAGAGCGATACTCATTTCGTTGCTTCTTGCCCAAACGCCCTATCTGGAGCAGGAATCATTCATGCAAAAATCTCCTCTCCCCGCTGGACTCATCGCGCTCTTTGCTGTGGCTGCCTTCGCGCTCTTCTTCCTTACGCCGAATTTCTCCAATGTCCGCGTCACCGCTGGCTATGCCAGTTACATCTACTCCAAGCCGATCTTAGGCAAGGGAGAATTCAAGGAGGTCATCTTCGGCCCAGCATCGACTGGGCTCCGCTGGCGGCTCGCTGGCCAGTCAGTCTCCATCACCCCATTTACCTACACTGAGGCTTTTGATGCCGATAGCTCCATTCTCGCCAAAGATAAGCTGCCCCTTGCCAGCCAGGCCCATATTGTCTGGCGCCTCAAGCCTGATGCTCCTTCCGTTCGCCGCTTTATGGAGGAGTTCGGTGGCTGGGAGAATACCGGCGATCCAGACAAGATCGCCCAGCAAGCCTACAACCAGTTTATCCGCGAACCTTTCCGTACCATCACTCGCTCCAGTGTCGCTGGATACAATGGTCTCGATGTGAATGAATCGCTCCCTCAGATCTCACACGAGATCGAAGCTCAAGTTCGGGACTTGCTCAAGAATACCCCCTTTGAGGTCATGTCGGTGGTTATGGGGAATGCCTCACCACCGCAGCAGGTCATTGTCGCTATCGCAGGCAAAGTCGCGCTCAATCAGACCCTGGAGCAGAAGACTGTCGAGGAACAGATTGCTGAGAAAAATATTCAGATCGAGCGTAAGAATGGCGAGGCCGCCGGTGCCCGTGCTGCCGCTCAAGCCATCGAAGAGGCCAAGGCGATCTCATCTATTACGACCGTCATTACCCCTGCCTACATTCAATATCTCCAGGCTGTGAATATCAAAGGTGCCGAGAGAGTCTATGTTCCGCTCAATGCCGGCCCTCAAATGGTGCTGCCAGTGGATAAGAATGCTGAAGGAAAGTAGGGGGGAGGGTGAAGAAGTCAGATTTCAATCTGGATGCAACAGATCCGCAGCCACGACTAGTTAAGCAAATCTTCGATATTGTCGTAGGAGAGTCCTTTGCAAAGCCTCATGGCATGTCCCTGAGTCTGATATGGACGGGATTTCTTGGGTGCTGTCACAGCATCAATTCCGACCCTCAACGCCTGATTGATCACGCTCTTGAAGGGCAGCCCTGCCTTCAGGACAGCTTGTTTGGCCTTCACCGCCACATCTGTATCAATGGTCAAAGTGGTTCTCATTACAAACATCGTGATGTTTTGTTTTTAATCGTCAAGATGCTTGACAAAAATTTTTCCCGATCTTGTGTATCTCCTCATACAAAGGGGGGATTGATCGAAATCTAGTTTTACGATTTCATCCTTTTATGCCCGTGAAGTGTGAACAATATCCACCGCAAATGGAGTTGGAAGTCTGTCATCAAAACGGAATAATTTATCCCGTAGATTCATCAGGTGGAGTTCAACTCCAATACGAGAACCGGAATGGGCAACTTTATTTTGGAGACTCGCTGGATTGGCTGAAGGGTCTCAAATCAGAGACGGTTGATCTTATTTTTGCTGACCCTCCCTACAATATTAAAAAAGCAGCATGGGATAATTTTGAGAGCAACGATCATTATGTTGCATGGTCGCGAGATTGGCTTGAGCAAGCAGCGAGGGTTTTGAAAAAGAATGGCACACTCTATGTATGCGGATTTTCGGAAATTTTGGCAGATGTCAAAGTCGCGGCAATGCCGTTCTTCAAAGGATGTCGCTGGATTATCTGGCATTATAAAAACAAGGCTAACCTTGGTGGTGATTGGGGACGCTCTCATGAAAGTATTGTTCACTTCCGCAAGAGTAAGGACTTCACTTTCAATATTGATGAGATCCGCATTCCCTATGGTGCCCATACGCTGAAATACCCCAGCCATCCCCAGGCTGAAACAAGTAACTTTGGTAAAAACGGCACTGGCAAGAATCGTGAAAATTGGATTCCGAATCCTAAAGGAGCAAAACCTAAGGATGTGATGGATATTCCCACCACCTGTAATGGGATGGGCGAAAAAACCCCTCATCCGACTCAAAAGCCTGAAGAGCTCCTTCGTAAGTTGGTTTTGGCTTCGTCGAATCCCGGAGATGTGATTGTTGATCCGTTTTCTGGTTCTGGCACGACTTCAGTCGTCGCTGAACAGCTTGGCCGTCGCTGGCTAGTATGCGATAGCAATATGGAATACAACCAATGGGCTATCGACCGCTTGGAATGCGTGGTGAAACAATCCGTGGAGAAGTGGATAAGCCTAGATACAGAAACAGCACAGAGAAGGGAGAGCATCCGATGACATTGGATCACTTGATAGAAACTGCATCGGCCAAGGAAAACTTCACGGAGGTGAAGGACTATGTGGAATTTTGTTTGGAGTTTCTGGACTTCGTTGGAACACCGGGTTCGATACAAGCCGAAATCGTCTCAAGAAACGAAACCCACTACCGATTCATTCAATTCAAAAATGCAGAGTTCAGCATTTCAAGGCCGTTAAACTCAAATCTGCTTTACACGCGTAAGACGGCAAAGGCCCATCTGCGTCAATTCTTAAAAATTTTACCTGATGTCAGATCGAGTGACACGCCAACTAATCGAGAAATTGTCAATCGTTCCGTGTACACAATCCAACAGTCCATCGGTGCTGCGCTGGATGCTCTGCCTGCAGGTAAGTCCAATACGGCGCGCAAGATCAATGGGGATTTATTCGAGAGATTCATCCGTCTGCTACTGCTCCGAGTCGGTATTGAATGTACGGCAGGTGTTGTGAAAGTGCCTGTGAAGGTTGATAACGAAGAAGAATTTATGATGAGCTACCAGCATGATCTCATCATAAAATCTGGAGAGTTGGTAAAACTGATAGGATCGGTTAAGACGAGCAGCAAAGACAGGCTGGACAAAATTTTTGTTGATAAGTTTCTACTGGCAAAACTCACTGGCAAAGATGTTCCTCATGTCGCTATTTTTCTCAATGATGTGCAGAGAAAGGGTAAAACTCCAAAAGAGTATGGTGTCAATGCAACATTCCTGCCGGGACATTTCAAAGGTTACACCGTCAAATTGAATCCACTCGATGGTGTTTACTATTTTGATATTCGCCCCAATATGCTTACGGAAAACTTTCTTAAAGAGCATATTCGAACCTTCGATCATTTCCTATTCAAAGAACTTTGGAGGTTCCTCAAAAATGACTCATGAAGAAGAAACCGGTCAACCTTCCGATCCAATCTGGGGGTACAGAATTTCAGCGGCTGAATGTTGATCGAAGTGATCTGCGGGATTTCTACCACTGGATGCTGCGGCTGAGCTGGCCGCAGTTCTCCGGTGTGATTCTCGGAATCTATTTGGCGGTTAATCTTCTCTTCTCAATTCTCTTTTACCTCGGCAAGCCCTGCATCAACGGGATGTCGTCGTTTCCTGATGCTTTTTTCTTTAGCGTCGAAACTTTTGCCACCGTCGGTTATGGACATTTCTATCCTGAAACGCTCTATGGGCACATTGTTTCGACCTTGGAAATCATGGTTGGAATGTTTGGCATGGCTGTCATCACCGGTGTGATCTTTATTAGGTTTTCCCGACCGACGGCACGGGTGATGTTCAGCCGAAGAATGGTAATGACGACCTTCGATGGAGAACCTGCCCTGATGCTCCGCGTTGCCAATCTGCGGCATCAGGCCCTGGCGGAGGTGGAGTTTCGGATGCTGCTGATCCGCAATGAATGGGTGAAGGAGCAGGAGGAGATGCGGCTATTCTATCCGCTCAAGCTCCAATTTGATCGGCTGATTTCATTCCCTGTCGCGCTCACGATCCGGCATATCATTGATGAGCAGAGTCCTCTTTATGGCCTCACCGCTGAGGATCTGGAAAAAAACGATACCCGTATTAATGCCTCCATCGTCGGTATTGACTCGGTTATCTCGGCTTCCGTGCAGAGCAATCATGCCTACACCTGGCGTGACATTCATTTCGACCATCGCTTTGTTGAGATCTACACCGATCTCGATGACCATCGCATTGCTGTCGATTATGGCCTCCTGCATGAGGTGGAGCCGGTGTCCTCACACCGCTAAGATTTTCGTCGGAGACGGAGAAGGAAGACTGCTGCCAGAGCGAGCGTGATGCCGAGGCAGGCATGGGCAAAAAGTTCGCCGTGGCGGTCGTAGAATGTCTGCTCAGGATGAGCTGGTACGGCGATCGTGGCGTTCAGAATTCCCTGAACAAAGGTATTCCCTCCCTCGCCGTGGAGGGTTTGTTTGATTCGGCCAAATCGGTCAATCACGCATGAGATACCAGTGTCCGCCACGCGGAGCATCGGCAGCCCTGTTTCGACGGTGCGGAGCTGGGCATTGGCAAGATGCTCCTGTGTCGCAATGGAGTGCTCGAACCATCCGTCGTTGGTGATCGTGATCAGAAGCTGTGCTCCGAGTCCGGCAAATCGGCGGGTTAGATCCCCCAGGGTATCTTCAAAGCAAATCAGAGGGCCGACTTTGATAGGCTTCGCCGAGAGTTGAAGTGCGACAGGGCTTTTGCCTGAATCGAAATCATAGGCGACGCGGTTCCCAACAATCCAACTAAAGAGAGGGAAGGAATGCCGGAATGGAACATATTCACCGAAGGGAACGAGATGGATTTTGTTGTAAATCTGAGTACTCGTTGCGTGATCGGTCAGGAGGATTGCAGAGTTGTAATCACCAAGCGGTTCTTTCTCATAGTGAACGCTTCCGATTAGGAAATCCGCAGGCGTGGTCGATGCAAGATCTTTCACCTGATCGTAGATGATCTCATCGAGAAGTAGTGGGCGAGGCGTTGCGGCTTCGGGCCATATCACGAGATCGGGATTCATGGCGAGAGCGAGGCGTGACTGACGGAGATAGACCTCCATGATCTGAGCCTCTTTTTTTTCATCCCAGTAATCATACACAGGGATATTCCCCTGCACTCCCGCGACACGAAGCGAGAGAGTCTCTCCCTCGGGAGCTGTGATTCTGTGGACTCCATAGCTGAAGGAGATGACGATGAGCATGATGGCAATCATGAAGTCGAAATGTGGTCGCGTGCGCCCTATTCTGATTTCCCTCGCCACGCGTTCCAAGGTGATGGCGGCTGTCGCTGCTCCCAAGACAGCAAGGAAGGTGAGGCCGGCTGTTCCGGTGATTCCAGCAATCTGAATGAGCGGAATGTTATCGCGGAAGGCAATGCCGAGGGGATTCCACCCAAAGCCGCTGAAGAGCGTGCCTCTCAGCCATTCGGCAGCAGTCCAGGCCGCAGCGGCAACAAGGGCCACGAGGAGATTAGGAATCGAACCGAGCCATGCCTTGGCGGGATCGCCTGTTTCACCCAGAGATCGGAGGATCGTTCCTGCAAAGAGGGCCCAGAGTGCCGGATAGAGTCCAACGACGAGGGAGAGAAGAATCCATCCGAGCCAGGTAACGGTGGTAATCCAAAAAAGAGTGATCAGGAATGAGATGCTTCCCGTCAGCCAGCCGAGCAAAAAGCAATGTCGTGCCCAGTTTTTCCCCGAGGTATGTTGAGGAATGATCCAGAGAGCCCAGCAGAGTGGGGCTAGCGCGATCCAGGGGAGCCATGAAATGAGATGATCTCCCCAGGGAGGAAAGCAGGCTCCGATCATGACTCCTGAGAGGAGGGCCAAGAGCCAAGGAAGAAATCGCAGAAAGATAGCTCGATTCATCGGGGTGAATTTGAGGCAGGGGCCGTCGTTCCTTTTTGCTCATCAAGTGGGGGGACTGTGGTGTCGATGGTGACAGCGCATTTTGTTCCTGCGGGCAGCATGGGGGCTCTTGTGGAATCATCAAGTAGCCGCAAGATGATCGAACCTTTTTCCGGTATCACGGCAGTCACTCGGGCCTTTCTCGCATAGGTATCGGCCCCGACGGTGATCGTGGCAGCGTGACCTATCTTGACAGATTCTGCCTCGCTTGGGGGGAGTGAGATGGAGATAAAGCATGTTTCTTTCATCTCGTGCTGAGGCTTTTGCATCTCGTGCTGAGACTCCAGAACGATCCCTTCCGCTGTGGAAAAGACATGCCTAGAATAGTTCCACCAGGTGAGTCCTGTGCCTGTGATGCAAAGCAGCATCAGTGCCGTCACCAAGATCCATCCTGACGCAAGGCCGTTTTTTTTCGTATCTGTCGTGCCCATTATTGAACTGGAGCCGAAGCGTTTTTCAAATCAGAGGCTTTGGGAGGGAGCATGATATTGGTTGGAGAGAAGGGCCTCTTTTTCTTTTTCTGCTTAGGATCATTCTCTTGGCCGATGATCGGATAGGTATTCACGAGGCGCGCCTCCTCCACGATTGTCATCCCGGAAGGAATCACAAAGACTCCGTCATTCACCGGCTTATCCACCTCCAGATCGGTAACCTGGCGGCCATTAATCATCACGGCGAGAATGCTTCCTCTGCCCATTTTCTCGACAGAATATTCGGAGAGAAGATTGGCTCCATGCCCATCAAGACGGAGATAGGCACCGAAGGAGCCATCTGCTGCCCTGAAGGGGGCTACTGCTTTGATTTCATGCTCACTCAGCAGCGGCATGATGGAGAGGCTCGTTTTTTTTCCATTCATCAGCGTGACAGGAACGGAAAACTTATCCCCATCCTCAGGGCTTCCTTCACCGTGGACACGGATGGTGAAAACATCCTTCTTTTTATCCGAAGCTCCGGCCTGTAGAGGGGAGGAGATCGCTATCAAGAGAGCCAAAACCGAGAATAAAAAAAAGAGTCGTTTCATCGCAGAGAGGCTACGCAGGTGGGATAACATTTGCAACAGAAGGCCCTGTCAGGTTACGCATCAGAGTGTGACTTTTTCATTTTTTCATCGTTTTCTGCTTATGGCCTGCCTGCTAACGGGTCTCTCGTCCCTGCAAGCGCAGAGCACCTCCACGATAAGCAAGACCGAGGTGCAGGATATGGCAGTTCAAGGGCCGCAAAGCGACAGCCCGTTTTTCATTGAGAGGCAAGAAGCTCAAGCCGCTCTGGCCAACGCAGGCAAGGAGGGATATGGAATGTATGCTCCCAAGCCACCGCGTCCTCCGATTGGGAAGCAGGTGAAGAAATTCTTTGGCAGCATGTTTGCCTCCGTGAAATTTCATAAGGAGGGGGATGATGTTCTTCCGATGGTTCTCAAGGTGGAGCCTGCGGAGTTCTCCCTCACCACCACTTCGGAAATTGATGTCTCTCTCAAGGTTGCTAATTCGCACCGCAAGGAGATTGAACTCCTCTACCCCAATGACCAACGCTTAGAAATTCTTGTGAAAGATTCCAAGGGTACTGTTGTGAGCCGTTGGTCTGAGGATCGCAGCTTTGATCCACGGGAAGGGTTTGTAGAAATCAATCCTGCCGAGTTCGTCATCTATTCCGAAAAGCTCGGCACCTCCACCATGAAAGCGGGTGAGACCTACACGATCGAAGCCTCTCTCTCTGGTCAGGAAGGTTACACGACAACGACCAAGATCACGCCGACTTTGTAAAATATTTTCGTGTCGCTCGGTGCCGAGCATGAAACATCAGGGTAAAGACCACGCGCATTACGGTCACATCGAGAAGGCGACCCAGGATTCCAAAAACACCTGCTTGGAGTGAATATTCCACGCGGTCGGTCATGAGTGTTTGCTCTCCTTGACTCCCCGCCACATCGAAAAGGTGCTGATGCCGCCAGTGGCGAAAAGGGGATTTTTTAGCTCCATCGATTAGTTTGCAGTTGGGCTCTGCTGCTTCCCAGAAACCAACCCATTCAAGTTTTAGACCACATTGTCTTACCTTGATGTAAAACTCTTCTCCGACCTGTGCAGGCACCATGCAATCGACCTCGATGACTTGTAGCGAAGGGGGTGAAATTTTTGTGATATTCCTTGGATCTTCGTGAAAGGCATAGACCTCGGAAGGGGGTGCCGAAAGCAAAACTGAGCGTTGAAAAATTGAGAATTTGCTCATACGATTCACACCGGAACAGAAAAAAGCTTGGGTTGGGAGAATGAAATAATGTTGCCAACCGAAACTGTGTTCTTTACTCCTTCTTGTTTATCCAGTAACCACAACCACCATGTCTGAAAAAACCATCGAAGATAAAGTCCGCGACATCATCGTAGAACAACTCGGAGTCACTGCCGAACAAGTCACCATCAACGCCTCATTCATTGAGGATCTTGGAGCCGATTCCCTCGACACAGTCGAGCTGGTCATGGCCTTCGAGGAAGAGTTCGGAGTCGAAGTTCCCGACGAGGATGCTGAAAAGCTCCAGAAAGTCGGAGATGTCGTCAAATACATCGAAGAGAAGCAGGCCAAGTAAGCCTCGCTAAAATAACCCTTCAATCCCATTTCCAAAGCACCGCACTCCGAAAGGGGCGCGGTGCTTTCTTTTGGGGATGCGGCGTTTTCTTTTTGTAGCCCAAGTTTTTTTATCTGAATCCGTAGCGGTGCTTGGCAAGGCCCATAGAGTCTGACATAGGTTGCCTCCGTGTCAGTAATTGCAGCTCCATCCAATGTGAGACGGATCGCGGTCCAGATGCTCCTCTGCGCGGGAGTTTTCTCCAGTGTCGTGACCGTGGCGACCCTCGCCTACATATCGCAAGGGTGGAAGTTTGGCGATTCCCTCTACATGGTGATTATCACCATCTTTACCGTCGGCTATGAGGAGGTTGAGCCGTGCAATACTCCCATCCTTCGTTGGATCACAAGCCTCACGATTGTCGCTGGGCAGATCACCACCTTGTATGTTTTTGGAACGCTGGTCAAAATCATCACAGAAAAGGGATTTCAAAAGGCAATGGCGGATCAAAAAAAATCAAAGAATATGGACGAACTCAACAAGCACACCATCATCTGTGGCTTCGGGCGCATCGGGCAGACCATCGCCCGCGAGCTGAAGAAGGCGAACCTTCCCTTCATCATTCTTGATCGAGACAAGGCTCGCATCGAGCTTTCGGAGAGTCTCGGTTATCTCACTCTTGATGGTGACGCAGGAGGAGAGGAGACGCTCAGTCGAGCCCGCATTGAGAATGCTCGTACGCTGGCTGCCGTCCTGCCGAACGACATGGTCAATGTCTTCATTACCTTGACGGCAAGAAATATGAATCCTTCGCTGCGGATCATTGCTCGCGCCGAAGACCCTGCCACCGAGAAAAAACTTCGTCAGGCTGGAGCCACCGAGGTCATTCTTCCTGCGCAGGCGGGAGGATTGCAAATCGCGCACCGGATTACGCGCCCCTCCCTCATCGGAGTGATTGATGAAGAATCGACTTTTCTGAAAAACGACCTCGAGGAGCTTGGGGTCTCTCTGGAGCAAACAACGATTGATTCAGGCCATCATTTTGTGGGACAGCCTCTCTCAGCCTTTGTCGAGGGAATCAAGGGCCGCTCAATCATCCTAGCAGTACGCCGCGCAGATGGGACGAATAGCCAACATCCTGCGCCGCACCTTATGCTGACAGCAGGCGATAAGATCATCTCGCTCATGCGTAAGTCTGGATAAAAAATGTCCACTCTTACCGTGCTGGGAACAATTTTTGCTTTCTGATAGCTTTTGCTTACTCATCCCATGAGCTCACCCACACCAATCCCCAAATTCACCAGTGCCGACTTTGAGATTCAGAATCTTGGCTACGCCCGCTTTCCCTCTCCGCTTCAAACCTTGCGTGAAGAGGCACATGCCAATTTCGTCACGGATGAGCGGCATCGCGTTCTTTTTGAGCATTCACTGGAACGAGTCAAGACGACGCTTCAAGGGGGAGAAGACCCCGTGACCATCGAACGCTCTGGTCCGAGGGAGAAAATTTACTTCGATCCTAAGGAGAGCACGGCGGCGATTGTTACCTGCGGCGGTCTCTGCCCAGGGCTAAACGATGTAATTCGTGGACTGGTGATGACGCTGACCTATGCCTACGGGGTCAAGACGATCTACGGGATCCCCTACGGTTACGAAGGATTCATCGATCGATATGGGCACCCGATTCAGGAACTGACTCCCGATGTGGTCAGCAATATTCATACCCACGGGGGATCAATCCTTGGAACTTCGCGTGGCCCGCAGTCGAAGGCGGAGATGGTCGATAAACTTGTCGCGCTCAAGATCGATATTCTTTTTGTCATCGGAGGAGATGGGACTCTTCGTGGAGCGCAGGACATCGTCAGGGAAATCGAGAGCCGAGGATTAAAAATCAGCGTTATCGGTATTCCTAAAACCATCGATAACGATCTCGAATACATGGACAAATGTTTCGGATTCGAGACCGCCTTTGCCGAGGCGGTGCATACCGTGCGCTGTGCCCATAGTGAGGCCAAAGGGCATCCCAATGGCGTAGGGCTTGTGAAGCTGATGGGGCGCGACTCGGGATTCATTGCCGCCTTTGCCGCCATCGCTGACAACAGCGTCAACTTCGTTCTCATTCCAGAAGTTCCATTTCATTTGGAAGGAGAGAAAGGTCTGCTGAAATGTCTTGAAAAGAGACTCACTGGTCGTGGCCATGCCGTCGTAGTCGTAGCTGAGGGGGCGGGCCAGCATCTGATGCAGAATGATCCCGCCGCCAAGGATGCGTCCGGCAATGCGAAGTTCGGCGACATCGGGCCATTTCTTAAAAAAGAGATTGAGAAGCATTTCAAAGGGCTCGGTCAGGAGATCAACATCAAATACATTGATCCGAGTTATGTCATTCGGAGTGTTCCTGCATCACCCCAAGATGCCATCTACTGCCTCCGTCTGGCGCAGCATGCGGTTCACGCAGCGATGGCTGGCAAGACCAACATGGTCGTAGGTCGCTGGCATGGACATCATGTCAATCTGCCGATCAGTGTGGTGACAGTACGCCGCCGCAAGGTGGGCCTCCAGGGCGATCTCTGGCTCTCCGTGCTCGAAGGCACGGGACAGCCTGCGGAGTTTATTTAGGAGACCTTACCGTTTCCCGAGATGCCCCAGAATCGTTGAGGCCATTTCCAGGGTAATTCCTGGGGCTTCGGCAAGCTCTTTCGGAGTGACTTTTCGTAGCCTCGCAATGCTGCCAAAGCGTTTCAGAAGGCTCTTTTTCCGAGCTTCGCTAACACCTGGAATTTCATCCAGGCGGCTCTCGGAGATACGGCGACGGAGCAGAAGTTCATTGTAGCCGTTGGCCACGCGGTGAGCTTCGTCACGGATTCGCTGGAGCAGGCGTAAGGCCCCAGAGTCTTTGTCGAGTCGGAGAGAGTGCATTTCGCCAGGCCGGTAAATCTCTTCAAACTCCTTGGCGAGTCCGATGATCTGTTGATCGTGCAGGCCGAGTGTCTGAAGCTCGCGAGTGGCCATACCGAGCTGGCCCTTGCCGCCATCGACGATGATAAGATCGGGAAGGGGGTTGGAGGAGCCGAGGTTTCGAGAGAAGTTTTCGGCAGGCAATTCCTGAGAGTCGGCGATCTCGGGAGAGAGCTTGGCCGCTTCCTGAAGCAGCCTGCGGTAGCGTCTGCGAATCACCTCAGCCATGCTGGCAAAATCATTCTGTCCTTTGGTCGAAGTGATCCGATAACGGCGGTAACTCTCGCGCTCTGGGACTCCATCGCGGAAGCGCACCATCGAGGCGACGATGTGATTGTCTGAGATATTGCTGATGTCAAAGCACTCCATCGTCCTTGGCGTGCTGGCAAGGCCGAGCGCGTCTCGGAGCGCGACCAGATCTTCCTGGGGATGGATTCCCGAAGGGAGGGAGGTGCGTGTGAAGCGGCGGAGAGGCTTGCTTGTTTCACGCAGATCTTGAAGGAGATTGCGTAGCGAGGCGGCTTTTTCAAAATCGAGTTTCTCAGCGGCCTTTGCCATTTCGACTTCGATCGTGGAGATCATCTCCTTAGATTTTCCTTCGAGGACTTCGCAAGCTTGTCCCACGCGTTTTTGATACTCTTCATGAGAAATGCGTGCCACGCAGGGGGCGGAGCAGTTCTTAATCACATGATCGAGACAATGCTTGAAGTCCCGCTCCGTTGGCAGAAGCGGACGGCAGGAACGGAGGCCAAATTCTTTGCGGAGTGCCTGGAGTGTCGTGCGGAGGGCTCCGGCATTGGCAAAGGGGCCAAAGTAGCGCGCACCATCCTCACGGCGCAGGCGTGTCAGCTCGAAGCGGGGGATGGCATCGCTCATCTGCACGCGAACAAGCAGAAAGCGTTTATCATCGCGAAAGCTGATATTGTATTTTGGCCTCCATTCCTTGATGAGTTTTCCCTCGAAGAGAACGGCCTCGGCATCGCTTTTGACCAGATGCCATTCATAGTCGGCGGCACTGTCGATCAGGGCGCGGGTCTTGAGATCGACGCGATTGCGACTGGAGGGGGTGAAATAATTAGCCAGGCGGCGGCGCAGATCACGCGCCTTTCCGACATAGATGATTTTGGCAAAGCGATCCCGAATCAAATAAACTCCCGGCTTATGCGGCACCTCCCCGAGTTTTTTCTGGAGAGCTTTAGAAGTCGAATTGGAGGGTATGGAATGAACGGCACTCTCAGACATCGGGAGAGACTATAGCATAGTCCTTGTTGATGATTCCCTTTGGAACTGAAGGGAGGCAACAGAAATAACATCCAAATTCTCTTGTCAAGCGAATGGTTCGGGGCTAATCTCCCTTCCTTCTAAAAACATGACGACTACAGAAACAGCAGTAACCGCAGCACTTCGGCTGCATGATAACGACACCGGCAGTGCTGATGTCCAGGTGGCAAACCTCACGCAGAGGATCACTTCTCTGACCGAACATCTCAAAGGCAACGCCAAGGATCACTCCTCCCGCCGCGGCCTTCTCAAGATGGTGGCCACGCGCCGCCGTCTCCTCGATTACCTCAAGGATAGTGCTTCCGAGCGTTATCAGGCAGTGATCGAGAAGCTAGGACTTCGCAAGTAATCACGATTCTTTAAGAGACCCGATTCCCTCGACGGGTCTAATGACCCGGTTGCGGAGGTCGGGTTTCTGCAAAGTCTCATTATTGACTCCGCATTCCCATTTCCTCGTTGGAAATTGGTATCAAATCCCACCCACTACCTAATGCAGGTGCCTTCCCGCACCATCCGCAACCAAGGGCGCCAATGATTGCCGCTCACACGGATTCTCGCATTCGATAACACAAAAATCAGACTCATGTCACACACTACAGTTACGGCCAATATAGGCCAATCCCCCATCACTATCGAAACCGGCAAGATTGCCAAACTCGCCGACGGTGCCGTTATGGTTCGCTCCGGTGAAACCATCGTTCTCGTCAGTGCCGTCTCCGCCACCACCATCAAGGATGGTCAGGATTTCTTTCCCCTGACCGTTGATTATAAAGAAAAGGCCGCAGCAGTTGGCAAATTCCCTGGTGGTTATTTCAGGCGCGAAGGCCGCCCGAGTGAGAAAGAGATCCTAACTTCCCGCATGACGGATCGCCCTCTGCGCCCTCTCTTTCCTAAGGGTTATTTTTACGACACTCAGATCATCAGCATTCTGCTCTCCGCAGATGGTGAGATCGATCCCGATATTCTCTCGATCAATGGAGCCTCCGCCGCTCTCTGTGTCTCCGATATTCCTTTTGAGAAGCCGATTGCTGCCGTCCGTGTCGGTCGCGTGAATGGTGAATTTATCGTGAACCCAACGCACTCGCAGCGCGATCAGAGTGATCTCGATCTCGTCTATGTCGGTGATGGCGAACAGGTCATCATGATCGAAGGTGCTGCTAATGAGCTTCCCGAAGAGGAGTTCAAGAAAGCCCTCGATTTCGCCCGCGACCAGAGCCGTGTTCTCATTGCGGCGCAGAACGAACTTATTGCCAAAGCCGGCAAGCCTAAGCGCGAATACACCCTTCTCAATGTTGACTCAGGAATGCTGGAAATCGCTTATGCCGTCGCTGGTGATCGCATTGAGTCTGCTCTCTACACTCCAGGCAAGGTTGCTCGTGGCAAGGCAGTCGGTGCCCTTCGCGATGAGGTGAAGGCCAAGATCCTTGAGTCGTATCCTGCTGCAACGAGCTTCGAGATTTCCCAAGCTTTTGACTATCTCCAGAAAAAGGCCTTCCGTATCAGCATTCTGGATCGTCAAAAACGCTGCGATGGTCGCGCCCTTTTGGAACTACGACAGCTCTCCAGTGAGACAACCGTTCTTCCTCGTGCTCACGGCTCCGCGCTCTTTGCTCGTGGTGAGACGCAGGCTCTCGCATTGGCTACGCTCGCCACGACTGATGAAGCTCAGATGATCGACGGCTACGGTGGCGGCGAAACAACCAAGAGCTTCTTGCTGCACTACAACTTCCCTCCCTTCAGCGTCGGTGAGACCGGTCGTTTCGGAGGTCAGAATCGCCGCGAAATCGGTCATGGTGCCCTTGCGGAACGCTCCATCTTCCCTGTCATCCCAAGCCAGCAGGAATTTCCCTATGCCCTTCGCGTTACCAGCGAGGTCATGGAGTCCAATGGTTCCACTTCGATGGCTTCTGTCTGTGCAGGTGTGCTCGCTCTCATGGATGCTGGAGTTCCACTCAAGCGTCCCGTCGCCGGTATCTCCGTGGGCCTTGTTTCCGAGAATGATGGTAACGGCAATCTGACGCGCTATTCCCTCCTGACCGATATCATCGGGAGCGAGGATCACTTCGGCGACATGGACTTCAAGCTCTGTGGTACTTCCGAAGGAATCACCGGATTCCAGCTTGATCTGAAACTTGCCGGTATCAGCCACGAGCTGATGGCCGCTGCCATTGATGATGCTCGTAAGAATCGTGGTCTGATCCTCGATCACATGACGCAGACTCTTCCCTCCCATCGTGGAGAGATGAGCAAGTATGCTCCTCGCATCGAGACCGTGAAGGTACCTCAGGATAAGATCGGTCTCATCATTGGTCCTGGTGGCAAGACCATCAAGGGGATCGTTGCCGAGACTGGTGCCGAGATCAATATCGACGACGACGGCTCCGTTCACATCTACTCAAGCAATGGCGAGAGCCTCAAGCGTGCCAAGGAGATCATCCAAGGTATGACCCGAGAGATCGGGGTCGGTGAAATCTATCAAGGAACCGTGGTCTCGATCAAAGATTTTGGAGCCTTTGTCGAAGTGCTTCCTGGTAAGGATGGGCTCGTCCATATTTCCGAACTTGCTGACACCCGTGTCAACCGCGTGGAAGATGTCGTCAAGAGCGGTGATGTCATCTGGGTCAAGTGCATCGGCGTTGATGACAAGGGCCGTGTGAAACTCAGTCGCAAGGCTGCGATGAAAGAGCGCGATCAGGCTGCTGCAGAGGCCCCGCTGGCATAATCCTGTTTCTTTTTAGAATCACAAAAGCCCCGGGTGTAAATGCCTGGGGCTTTTTTGTGACGATATTGTCACATTCCAAACCTTGTAGGAGGGGACAATGCTTTCTATGAAGCAGGGATGTTTCTTTCCACAAAAGCCATCATCAAGAAAATCACCCCCATCATTTCTCGCCTCACCGCAGTTGCGATGGTGTCACTTTTCCTCGTAGAAGCTTCGGCACAGAGCCCTGCGCAAAATACTTCTAAACCAACTCAGACATCCGATTCTAGTGCTGAAAATTCCTCTTCACCCACTTCGCAAAAATCATTTTTGAGCAACTGGTGGAATGGTGGGAATACGCCACTCAATCTCGATGGAGTCACCGATTATTTCTATGATCTTACCGGCACTACGGCATTCTCTGGAGAGTGGGAAGGGCATTTCTTCAATTACTGGAAGGGGACGGGCGCCACGGCCAATTGGTTCGGTCTTGGCAAACCTCTGAAGGCTGGCGGACTGAGCATCAGCGGTGATTGGCAGGGGAATTATTACGGCAATACAACTGGAGGATATCGCACTGGAAGTGCCTTTGATGAGCAGATCAAGTTGGCGTTGGCCTATGATTTTGAAACTCTCTTTGGCCTCAAGGGGTTGAAAGCCTACTCCAACCTCCGCTACCGCGATGGCAATGACATCAACAACATCACAGGAGCGGCCAATGGTTTCGGCCCATCCAATATTCAGAGCGGCAAGGAACTCCGTCTCATGGCTCAGTATTTGGAATACACGAGCGATAACAATCTGTTCACACTCAACGCTGGTTGGATGAATCCCTACGATCAGTTCTTGCAGCAGCCGCTCTCCAAGCTCTTCCAGAACAATCAGATTGCCAGTGCCAAGGGCATCGGTGGCAATGCGGGCGCTGGTGCCAAGCAATACTGGCCAGGCAATCCCAACTACAATGGAAACGCAGCTTCCAAGATCCCTTGGACAAGCACCTATGATAGCTGGGGAGGGAGCCTGAAAGTCAAACCGACAAAAGAAACTTACGCGATGAGTGGTCTCTATGTCGCGATTCCCAATTTTGGTGGTGCCAATCAATCGGTTTATAGCCCGACGCAGGTCGCACCTTATTCTGCCGTGCCCAAGAGCAAACAGGGATCGCTTAATCCTAGTTCCAAAGGAACAATCAATAACAATGGGGTGGCGAGTTTTGGTGGAGCTGGCTGGAATGCCGTTGGAGGAGGCCAGCCTAATGGCAACTCCTACAACAATCCGAACGGTCTCTACAGTGTCACTGAATTTGGTTGGGAGCCAAAATTCGGTCCTGACAAACTGGAGGGACGCTATGCTTTCGGCATGATCTGGTGGGGCATTCAAAATCAGAATTTTGAGACAGTCTCCCAAGTCGGTTCTGGCAAGAGCGCCAAAGCCTATAATTCCGGCCCGTTCAATATGGGCTCGTGGGCCTTTTACTGGCAGGCCGACCAGATGCTTTATCGTGTGAAAGATGTAGAACAGACCGTCGTGACCGCCGATGGGAAGAGCGTGGTGGATGGGAAAAATCCAGCAGCAGTTGCGAAACCCTCCCTCTCCAAGAAGGGGCTCTACATGTTCAACGCCTTCACCTTTTCGCCGCAGCAATACAGCCTCCTTGATTTCTACTACCAGACTGGCCTTGTCTATCAGGGACTCATCCCTGGCCGTCCCGATGACCGAATGGGCTTGGCTCTCGGCACAGCTTGGTTCAGTTCACAATCTGCCGCTGCCTACAGCCAGACTTATGCCATCCAGTCGGCAGCCAATACCACAGGAGGCAAGATCAACTATCCTGCCCAACCTCAGCCAAGCTGGGGTGGTGTACTTGAATTTGATTATCAGATCATGGTGAACACATGGTTCTCGGTAAAACCCTTTGCCGAGTACATCATGAATCCCCAGCAGAATGGAACCCTCGGCAATGAGCTAGTATTGGGCACCCAAGTCGCCCTAAAATTCTGATGTCTTGAGATTTTGGCCCTGCGCGTTGTTCTCCTGAGTTTGCTGTAGAAGATATACTACAGCAGCACTTGGAGGCCTAGCGCAGCATCCAAAATCCCCAAGATATATCAAGGGCTGATGAGACGGATCGATTCTTTTCTAGTGAAGAGGATTTTCTTCTTTCAAGAAACTGACTGAGTTCTCATTTTTCTAAGATGAATCGTCGTGTGACCAAAGAAGAGCTTCCCGAGCTTGGGGCCGAATATGCCGCAGAGGGAAAGCGGTTAGTGCTTACCAATGGGTGCTTTGATCTTTTGCACACGGGCCATGTGCGCTATCTCCAGCAGGCACGAGAGCTGGGGGACGCACTCGTGGTGGCAGTGAATAATGATGACTCGGTACGAGAGCTGAAAGGGGCGGAGCGACCGCTCAATACGGATGCAGATCGGGCGGAGGTGCTCGCTGCGCTGCGCTGCGTCGATCATGTCGTGATCTTCGCGGGAAAACGGGTGACGGAGGTCATCCGTATGCTGCGCCCCGCCATCTATGCAAAGGGTGGGGATTACACGCTGGAGACGCTTGATCCTGGAGAAAGAGCTGCCCTAGAAGAGGTCGGGGCAGAAATCAGACTTGTTTCCCTAGTTCCGGGAAAATCGACAACCAGTTTGCTGGAGAAGGCGAAAACTTCTTGTGAGAGCGTTCTGGTTCAAGCGTTTTAGTATTGCGGCGGGAGAAGCAATCGGATTGTCGGATCAACCCAGCGGGCATCGGGGTAGATGAGCGGGGGATTGGTGGAAATTACAGAAGCTCCTGTGAGGACAAACTCGGGATAGATGGTGTCACTTGCAGGTTCATAAACTTTGTCGCTAGAGAAGTAGCCGGAAAGTTTATACTCGTAGTTGTTGTCAGAACCGATGGCATTGCGTGCGCGATCAGGAGCGAGCATCTTCTGCTCATTGAACATGACAAGGCGGGATTGTTTCCATGGTTCACCCGGTTTCTTAACCCAGCCCCACATTTTGTAATCCACCTTGTAGAGGCGGCGTCCGATAAAGTAATTGCCTGGAGTTTCTCTGCCGATGGCGGAGGCAATCGCAGCTCGATCTGCAGGAGTCTGCGTGACAATTGGAGTTTCGCATCCGGTGAGCAGCAAGAGGCCGATCAGCAGTATGAAGAGCGAATTTCTGCCCCCATGAAAGAGAGTGCTTCCTTGCTGCACGGAAAGAATGAGAAGGGGCCTTAAGCCTATGCGTTCGGACTAAACCGAAACGCGCATCGGCATGAGCACATAGAGGAATCGCTGAGCCGAGTTGATCTTAATCACTCCAGGACTCATTTCGTCAATGAGCTCCAGGGCGATGCTGTCATCGGGAAGGTTTTTCAGCGGATCAAGTAGAAACTCAGGATTAAAAGCGATCGAGAGGTCGCGTCCTTTGTAGGCGACTGCAATCGATTCCTTGGCCTCTCCCACTTCGGGAGTATTGGAGGTGATGTCGAGATTCCCCTTGGAGAAGTTCAGACGCACCGAGCCACTCTTGTCGCTGCTCAAAAGCGACACACGGCGTACGGAGTGGAAGAGGAGTTCGCGCTCCAGAGAGACGCGTTCTTTGGCCTCGCCTGGAATGACCTGGCGGTAATTTGGATAGGTGCCTTCCACGAGTTTTGTGGCCAGAACGGTTGTGCCAAGATCGAAGGCCACGAGGTTGTCGCCGACATGAAGGCGAACCGGTTTGTCGTCGATCAGGAGGCGTTGGAGTTCCGAGATCGCCTTGGTCGGGACAATGAAGTCGCGTTCATGACCAGCAGGATATTTGATTTCACCGAGTTCTGCATCGCAGAGGGCCAAACGCCGACCATCCGTGGCCACAAGGGTGAGTCGTCCATCACGGAAGGAGAAGAGAATGCCGTTGAGGACATAGCGGGTTTCATCCAAGGAGATGGCATAGGATGTCTTACGAAGTCCTTCCTTGAGTTCGAACTGTTTCATGGAGAAGCCCCGTTTTTCTTCCAGAGAAGGGAAGGCAGGGTATTCATCCTTGGAAAGACCAAAGACCTTGAAAAAGCTCGGGCCGCTGCGGATTGAGGTGATATTCTTGGAGTCGGTTTCCAGAGAGATTTCCTCAACGGGAAGTTCCTTAATAATAGAGAGAAGGCGGCGGGCTGGAAGGGTGGTCGATCCGGGGCGCTCCACGGTGGCTGAAACCTCTGTACGGACGCTGACTTCAAGATCGGTTGCGGTTAGCTGAAGGCCGTTTTCCGTGGTTTCCAGAAGCACATTGGAGAGGACGGGGAGCGTCATCCGGTTGGAGACGATGTTCTGGATGCGTTGGAGGCCGTCAAGAAGTGCCTGTTTTGTTGCTGTGAATTTCATAAGGAAGAATGAACTGGGCGGAGACTAGCTCTCTGGATAGTGACTCAGGTGGTACCATGTCAACTGATTCTGGGAAGAATCATGCGATAACAGCACTCATGCTGCAATCACTACCGCTGGAGTTGTTGATCAAGGAGGCGTACCAGATGTCGTGCCTTGGGGTCTTCATCCATGCGTTTTTTAATCAGTTTGCAGGCATGAATGACGGTTCCGTGATCTTTGCCCCCAAAAGCATCTCCGATTTCGATCAGTGTGGAAGGAGTTAACTCGCGGGAAAGATACATCGCAACCTGACGCGGATAGGCGATGCTGGCCTGGCGGCGTTTGCTGGTCATGTCAGCAAGGCGAATGTCGAAGTGCTCCGCAACGCGTTTTTGAATCTGGTCGATTGTGACGGCTTTGCGCGCCTGCTCTTGGAGAACATCGCGCAACAAATGCTCTAACGAATCCGCATTGAGGGCCTGTCCGCTGAGTGATTTGTAAGCTGCCACGCGCATGAGGGCTCCCTCAAGGCGGCGGATGTCACTACGGATTTTATCAGCCAGAAATTCGAGAACCCACTGCTCAATCTCAATGTGCATTCGGGATGCTTTGCCTTGGAGAATGGCGATACGAGTCTCCATATCGGGGGGCTGGATCTCGGCGGTCATTCCCCACTCAAAACGGGAGACGAGTCGTTGTTCGAGATTGGCGATCTCACTCGGGGGGCGATCACTGGAGAGGATGATCTGTTTGTGACCATCATGAAGGGCTCCAAAGGTATGAAAAAATTCCTCTTGCGTGGCTCCCTTACCTGCAAAGAACTGAATATCGTCAATCATCAGAATGTCGGCCTGACGGTAGCGTTTGCGGAAGGCTACGAGAGCGTTATTCTGAATCGCGTCGATGAACTCGTTGGTGAACTGCTCGCTGCGGAGATAGACGACGCGTGGGTTTTTCTTGGAAGCCAACACATGGTGTCCAATGGCTTGGAGTAGGTGTGTTTTACCAAGTCCCGGCCCGCCATAGATAAAGAGAGGGTTGTAGGTGCGGGCGGGTGCATTGGCCACAGCTTGTGACGCTGCATGGGCAAACTGGTTGTTTGCTCCCACAATGAAGCTCTCAAAGGTGTAAGCCACATTCATCCCTGTTGGGAGGGCTGGAGAGACTTGGGAAGAATGGGAAGAAGCGGGCTTTCCGTTTTTTGGAGAAGCAGAAGGGGATGATGCCTCTCTGTTCCCTGAAAAATCGTTTTCAGAAGCTGTCTGCCTGACCTCCCCTGAGCAGTCCAGATGGAGTGTTAAGGAGGAGCCGCAGACCTCTTCGAGTGCTGAATTGAGAATGCTTGAGAAATTGCTCTCAATGTAAAATTGATGGATCGGATTCGGCACTCCAAGCGTCACAGAGTGAGAATTCATCGCAATGACGGAAACTCCACTGAACCATCGTTCGAAGCTATCGCTACTGACGCGGCTGCGGACGACAGCAGCTAAGCGATCCCAAATGGCTTGATGAGTTCCCACGGTTTGATGCTCCTCAACCTTAGGATGTTTGACCTCATCTTCCGTCACATCCTCAGCAGAAGGGCGAGTGAGAAGATTGGAGGTCTCAGAAGAAATGGACAGAAAAGTATTCAAGTAGGGAAGGAGGCGTACGAACAAAAGGAATTGTTGGAGGGGGGGGAGTGAAGACTAAAAAAAGGTCTCCACTTCGCTCAAGCAGAAATCCTGATTCCGTGGGGCTTTATTTTTGCAGAGTGGTGGAAATCACTTGACCCTGCCGAATCCGAGGCGTGAAGGCTGAAAAGATCAGGGAAAGCAGGAGTGTCGTGCTGCATCCTATCATGACGAACCAGGGCCATGCGATCTCCGGCCACCAGGAGGGCATCCATTTTCCAAAATCAATCAGGCCAAGAAGATGCACTTTTCCGAGAAAAAAAACGGCGAAAATTCCCCCGGTCATGGCCACAACATTCAGTCGATCGCTGCCGAGGCGGGTTGTGAGCATTCCTAGAAGAAAGATCCCGAGGAGCGATCCGTAGGTATATCCTAGGATGCCGATGGCAATCGGGATGATGGTCAAATTTGGATCTTGTAGGACGGAATAGGCTGCCAGAGTACCAACGATCACCATTAGGAGGCCGAAAACCAGCGTGGCAATGCGTGCGGCATGAACTGAGTCCCGGTCATCGGCTCCAGGATTCACATAGGGGAGATAAAAATCTGAGGTGAAACTCGTGGCCAGGGCATTGAGGGCAGCTGAGGTCGATCCCATCATGGTTGCAAAAACTCCTGCCACGATGAGGCCGCGCAGTCCCACAGGGAGATTATAGACGATGAAGTGAGCAAAAATCTCGTTGTCAGGAATTTTAGGAATTCCTCCGCCTGGGCCACGATAATAGAGAAAAAGCAAGATTCCAATGGAGAGGAATGCGAGCGCGATTGGAATATCGGCAAGACCGCTCAAGATCAGGGAGAGACGCGATTTTGCAGGATTGGGAGCGGTAAGAAGCCGTTGCACCATATCCTGATCGGTGCCGTGAGTCGCCATTGTTAAAAAAGTGGAGCCGATCACCGCAGCGAAAATCGTGTAAGGTTCGGCCAGCATCCCTGCAAGAGCCTTGCCAAAAGGAAGTGATGAGTCCCAGCCGACCTGAATCCATTGCAGATGATCCCATCCGCCCATCCCTTGCACCGCTGCATGAAGTCCTCCAAGATGATGGAGGAGAAACCAGATGACAAATCCCACCGATCCGAGCATGAGCGAAGCCTGGATCATATCGGTCCAGACCACGGCGCGAATTCCCCCTGCCATCGTATAAGCCGTGGTGATAAGCGTGATGATTAGGATGCCCCAGAAATAGTTACTAAGAGTCACCGTGGAACCAGGGAAGAGATAACTCCAGACTACGACAAGAATTACCCCGCCGAGATAAAGTCTTACCCCGATGCCGAGAACGCGGGTGAAAAGAAAAATCCCGCTCGCTGTGTTCTTCGTCCAAGGACCGAAGCGCACCATGAGAAATTCATAGATGCTCTCCACGCCATATTTGTAATACGGGCCAATGAAGGTGAAGGCAATCACCACTCGGGCAATGACCGTGCCGATGGCCAGCTGACCGTAGAAAAAAGCATGGGTTTTGAATCCCTCCGCCGGAGTTCCAAGGAAGGTGGCGGCACTGGTTTCCGCAGCCACGATAGAGGCGAGAACCGCCCACCACGGGATGGAACGACCGCCAAGGGCAAATTCCTTGAGCGTGGAATTCCCCCTGCCTGCCCGCAGGCCAATTCCGACGATCAGAGCAAAGTAGAGAAGGATGACTCCCCCATCAATCCAGTATCCGAGATGAGCCACGGCGGTTTAGCTGATTCTTTAGGAATTCCGAGGACGGAGTTCCTTGATGAGAATTTTAGAATTTCTCTTGCTCCCCTCATACCGATCACGCCGTTCCTCTGGAAGAATCTGCGCGCTGGCCTCGACATATCCTCCCTTCTGCTGAAGGTAGTTCACGGCACGCGTGGAGAGGGCATAGATCCTGGCGATTCCTTTTTCCTTGGCCAAGTTTTCGGCAAAGGCCATGAGCTTGCGACCGAAGCCTTTGTTCTCATGCGCTCGGCTGACATAGAGGCAGGCCATCTCGGCGAGTGAATGCTCTCGATCCACATGCAGCGCAACGCAGGCAATGGGAGTACGATCGACTTCCAGAATCCAGTAATCCTCAATCCGACTCACGATGTCGTCACGGGTACGGCGGGCGATTTCCTCATCCTCCACGGACTGACGGATGAGGGCGATGATGGAGCGGACATCTTTTTTATAGATGCGCCGGATCTGCTGATATTCGTTGGAATAGATCATTGTCCCAGAGCCGTCGTGGCTAAAAATCTCCGTGAGCAATGCCTCGTTGATCCGACCATCGAGCAGATGCGCTCTCGGCACGCCACCACGGCAGGCCCGCGTAGCGCATTCGATCTTGGAGATGAGTCCCGAGGGGCTATTGCCAGAGCGAAGTTTTTTGATGAGGTCTTCGGCTTCATCAATGGAGAGCTGTCTCGGAAGGGGATGGCTTCCTCCCACAACATCATCAGCCCCGAGGAAAATGATTTTTGCTGCATGCAGGGTCTCAGCCACTTCTAGGGCGATGCCATCTGAGTTCACGCGATAGGTACGACCTTCTCCATCGAAACCAAGCGGCGGGATCACAGGGATGATTCCTTCCTTGAGTAGAAGCTCCAGAGCATGGTTATCGATGCGCTCGACGCGCCCGGTAAGAAGCTGATCCTTGCCTCCCAAAATGCCAGCCGGATGGGCGATGATGGCGTTGGCGTAGGCTGCTCGCAGATCGACGGCAGAGAGCCCCTCCATGATTCTATTTGTCAATCGAATGCCTGCATCAATGGCGAGTTCGAGAGTCCTCTCATCGGTGATTCCGGTGCCATCGCTGTTGGTTGTCGAAACCCCGCGTTGCAAGGCCAAACTCTCGATCTGATGGCTCGCCCCATGCACGAGCACGACGCGGACGCTCAGTGAGCGAAGAACGGCAATATCGAGCAAGATATTGGAGAAATTTTCTGAGGCAGCCACGATGCCATCCACGGCAATGACGAAGATTTTCTCCCGGAAACGGGGCACATACTGAAGGATCTCTCGGAGGTCGGAAACATTCACTGGGGAGTAAACTGAAGACTGAGGACTGAAGACTGAAGAAAATTATGAAGGTGGAGAATGATTTTTTTGTTCCTTAGATCGCAGGGGACTCAGGAGTTTGCGAGGAGAGTTCGCGCTCGATAGCACTAGCCACAGTATCAGGCTCGGCAAGGGGAGCTAGGGCTCCCTGAACGGGAACCTCGACAATGGCAAAGCGGCTGACCAGTGGTCGCAGATCCGAGATAGCTGCTGAGGAGGCTTTGTCGGAACCGATGGCAAGCAACATGGAGACGGAGGAGGAGAGATTGCGGAGACCTGTGCGGAGACCCCGCCAGTAGGATTTGGAGGATTGGGAGAGGAAAGCATGTTCCGCTCCATATTGTTGCGCGGTCGAGGTGATGACCTTGAGGGATTCCTCCAGATCAGCCCCCTCGGGATAGCCCGAGCGATGGAGCCAGGAGCGGAGAAATGATTCGGTCGCGAGCTGGTAGCCATAGACCAGACGGGCCATGCGGGGGAACCAAGCGAGCTGATGCCAGCCCCGCGAGGGATTGGCCTTGCCGAGAGCCACATCGGGCATCCAGAGAATGAGGCGGGCTGTTTTTTCAGGATAACGAGAGGCAAAGAGGAGTGCTATGTTGGCACTGAGGCCGGAGGCGATGAGGACGACGGGATCTTTTACTGAGGTGGATTCTAGGAATTCAGCGAGCGAGCGAACCTGCTCTTCAGCAGTCAGGGCTGGGTGAGGGCGTTGGGATTCGCCAAAGCCGATCATGTCGGGAACAAGTACGCGCCAAGTAGAGGCGAATCGGGGATAAATCTTGGCCCATTCAAAAGAAGAGGCTCCTGGAAATACACCGTGGAGGAAAAGAAGTGGTGGCCCTGGATGCGTGCAATCTGCCGTGTGATAGACAATTTCTCCCACGCTTGTTTCGGAGACGCGCGTGGCAAAAACTGCTGGGGAAATCGTGTCAGGAATGATTCCCCTTAGCGTGCTGCGCCAGCCATAGCGCAAGGCTAATGCAACAGCCCCAAGCAGCCCCGCACCGAGGCCCACTCCGAACGCTTTGCGTTTGCCTGGGGGATTCGTGGATTCCTCGCTCATGAGACTTAGGGAAAGAGAGGAATCAACGGTGAGGGAAGTAAATTACTTACCTGGCTCAGGCGAGAAGCGAACAATGCCGCTTCCCTTGGTCACTTCTCCGATGACACGGCCTGCAAGGGATTTTGCGATGGACTTGCCCTCCTTGCCGGGGACAACGAGCACCATGCCGATGCCCATGTTGAAGACCTGATACATTTCCAGAGGATCGACATTCCCCCCCTTGCCAATGATTCCGTAGATTGCAGGAACCTTCCACGAGAGAGGGTTGATAAGTGCATCGCATCCCTTAGGAAGAATGCGTGGGAGATTATCAATGAGCCCGCCTCCGGTGATATGGGCAGCGGCGTGAAGAGGACGCCCCTTCATGGCATGGAGCTTGGCAAAGGCAGGGAGATAGGAGCGATGAACCTTGAGGAGTTCCTTTTCTAAGGTGGAGCCGAGTCCGGCGGGACGGTCGGAGAGCTTCAAATCCAGCAGATCAAAGAGCACTTTGCGCGCAAGAGAATAGCCGTTGGTATGGAGGCCGTTGGAAGGGAGTCCTATCAAGGCATCGCCAACTTTGACTCGGCTGCCATCCAGGAGATTCTTGCGATCCACAATACCGGTGATGGAGCCGGCCAGATCGTATTCGCCCTCGGCATAGAGGCCTGGCATCTGAGCAGTTTCCCCGCCGATCAGGGCGCATCCAGCAGCTTTGCAGGCGCGTGCGAGACCCGTGATGATCTGCTTGAGAACGCGAGGATCGAGTTTTGCTGCAGCAATATAATCGAGAAAAAAAAGAGGCATGGCACCGGTGACGGCGATGTCATTGACGCAGTGATTGACGAGATCGGCTCCGATGGTGTCGTGTTTGTCTGTTGCAAAAGCAATTTTTAGCTTTGTGCCAACACCATCCACGCTGGAGACAAGAACGGGATCTTTGATTCCCCGTTTTTTGAAATCAGGTTGAAAGAGTCCGCCGAAACCGCCGATTCCACCCAGCACTTCCGCTCCGTGCGTGGGACGCACAAGGGCTCCGATACCGGATTTTACGCGATTGCCGAGAGCCACATCGACTCCAGCCTCGGCATAGGAGCTTTCTTTGGGACTCTCCTTTTGTGGAGGTGACACGGAAGTGGATTTTTTCTTGGTGCTTTTCTTGATACTCATGGAAAAGAGAGAAGGTATATTACTGGATGGCGGAGAACAGTGCAGGCTGGGTACTCTGGTCGAGGAGAAGCTGGGCTTTCCCCTTGCGTCGCTCCATGACAAATTTATCGAAGGCAGCATCGAAGGGAACGGGATATTCCCCCGTGAAGCAGGCCGTACAGAAAGAGTTCTCTTTCAAGCCTGTTGCCCGCACCATTCCCTCCATATCAAGATATCCTATGCTGTCAGCACCGAGGTAATCGCAGATTTCCTGATGCGTATGCTGATTGGCGATCAACTTTTCAGGATCAGGAAAGTCGATGCCATAGTAGCAGGCATGACGGTGGGGAGGGCAACTGATGCGAAGATGCACTTCCTTGGCCCCTGCCTCGCGGAGATTGACGACACGAGCCTTGGCGGTCGTTCCTCGCACTACGGAATCATCGACCACGACAACGCGTTTTCCCTTCACGGCCTCGCCGATGAGATTGAGCTTCACGCGCACATTGAAGTCACGGATGAGCTGGGTGGGCTGAATGAAAGTGCGCCCGATGTAGTGATTACGAACAAAGGCAGGATCGTAAGGAATGCCGAGTTCTTCGGAAAATCCGAGCGCGGCATAGATGCCAGAATCGGGCACAGGAATGACAACATCAGCCTCAATGGGGTGAAGGCGCGCAAGTTCGCGTCCCATATTCACACGGGCCTTGCTGACCGTTACTCCTCGGAGTCGGCTGTCAGGTCGCGCAAAATAGACATATTCAAAAATACAGAATGCCTCACGCGTCTTGGTGAAGGGAAACTGAGAGCTCATCCCTTGAGCGTTAATGATGATCACCTCACCCGGTTCGATATCTCTGACAAATGTTGCCCCGATGAGATCAAAAGCGCAGGTCTCCGAAGATAGAATCCAGCCATCATCAAGCTTGCCGAGAGAAAGCGGGCGAAGACCGTGAGGATCGCGCGCGCCGATAATTTCGTTCTCGCCCATGATAACAACCGAGAAGGCCCCCTCCAGACGACGCAGGGCACCAATAGGGCCTCCCATGGTATCGTCTGGCTGTGCAAGAAGATGTAGGACAATTTCGCTATCGACCGTGGTTTGGAAAATAGAACCGCGAGTTTCCAGTTCAGCGCGCAATGCCGCTGCATTGACAAGATTGCCATTATGGGCAACGGCAATTTGCCCTCGCGCTGTATCGACAACAAGAGGTTGAGAATTCAGTAGCGTACTTGATCCTGTCGTGGAATAGCGCACATGACCGATGGCACGGTTGCCATGAAGCGTCTGCAAGTGCTCGGGGTCAAAGACCTGAGAGACTAAGCCCATCCCCTTGTGCAGACAAAAAGGTTTTCCTGATCCAGAGCTTGAGGCAATGCCTGCACTTTCTTGGCCACGATGTTGAAGGGCAAAAAGTCCGTAATAGCTCAAGAGGGCTGCATCTTTATTGCCATAGACGGCAAAAACGCCGCATTCATGTTTGGGTCGGTGAGATTCGGTCAAGGGAAGTAATTCGTGATGGCTACTACGCCGCAGAGAGGAAATGTCTCATCTTTTCTATCTCTCATCAAACAACATTTGGAAAAACAAAAACTTCCCTCCTTGGATCGGTTCTTAGAATACGATTGACCCTCCTCAGGTTTTGCCTTTGCCTAGTCTGTTCCTTCCGATGGCTTCAAGATCTTCTGCCGATTCTTCCGGCTCTGCACTTCCTTCTCTAGTTTCTAACCGCTCCTCTTCTGAACTGAGTATTTCGGGAGGGCTACATCTTGGTGCAAATCTTCGACGATCCGTCTCTCCGTGGGTCAGCTTTACCTGGAAGACCTCATCCCTGCCGAACATTGCCTCAGGTGATTTAGCCAATGAACAGATTCGTCTTGCGACAAGTGAAGAGTCAGGAAAAGTTCTCGATGCCCTGATGCATTCCTTCTCCATGGATTCGGCATGGAACGATTCGATGGTGAAGGTCAAGCCTTATCTCAAGGAAGCGGTCGCTAAAATCTTTGACCAAGAGGAACCTCTCTGTCTGGTGATTCCGAAAGGAAATCGCTTCATTGCAGCCTCTCTTCTGGATACCTCCAACGAGACTTCTCTTCAACTTCTCAGTGGCCCTGCTGTCCTTGTGGAATACAAGAATCGTGGTCTTGGGACGCAGATGCTCTATGCCTCGCTTGCCTTGTTGCGTGATCGAGGATTCTCCACTGTGCGTGGGGTAACGCGAGCCAATGGTGTGGCGGCCCGTCATGTCTATACAAAATTCGGTAGCATCAGCGAGGCTGCTCAGCTTCCTGTGTCTGCGGAAAATTCTCCCGAATCAAAGTCTTGAAACCTTCGGGAGACTAAGGCACCTTCTTCCTTCCACTTTTTTGTCTCCAAAAATTTTTAATTGCCTTGTGGTGTAACGGTAGCACAGCAGTCTCTGAATCTGCTTGTCATGGTTCGAATCCATGCGAGGCAGCCATCCTTGATCCTCAAGTAGTTATGGCTAAAAAAGGAGGGAAAACGGAAATGTCATGACGGTAAGTCATCACTCGACCATCCAAGTTTCTCCAAAGACCACGGAGTTTTTTACCCGTCGTTACCGCTTCTAGTCGATACGCGATAGTTGGGTGGGTATTATGCCGGTAGATAAGGCATGTTTTTTGCTGGAAAAGATCATTCCGCCCGATACTTTGCCCGAAGACGGTAAAAAACCAACCCATCCTGCGGACTTCCAACCTCATGAAAAAAACCAGCCTATCAAAATATTTTGCAGCGGCGCTTATTCTATCAGCAGGACTCATCTCATTTGCAGAAACTGCAAAGGGAGTTACTGTTCCTCTCTACGTTGGATCCAATAGTTCCAGCCAGACCACCAACTTTACCTCAGGCACCCATATCTATTCCGTGACTTATGTTGGATACACTGCGACGGACTCCAATAATCTTCTCGAAATCGACAATACCAATACTCTGCTAACCAACTCGTCCTTCCTCTATGTCGGCTATGGTGGTAGCAGCAACAGCATGGTGATCTCAAACGGGGGTCAGGTAAGAAACACTCTCGGCTATGTCGGGTACTCTGGCACCTCCTCAAATAACAGTGTCCTGGTCACTGGAACCAACTCGCTCTGGAGCAACAGTGGTAGCCTCTATTTTGGCTATAATGGTAGCAGCAACAGCATGGTGATCTCCAACGGAGGTCAGCTAAGAAACGCTGCCGCCTTTGTCGGGAATGGTAACGCCTCCTCAAATAACAGCGTCGTGGTCATTGGAACCAACTCCCTCTGGAGTAATAGTATTAATATCCAAATCGGCTATGGTGGTAGCGGCAACAGCTTGGTGATCTCTAACGGAGGTCAGGTAAGAAACGCTATCGGCATTGTCGGAAACGCCAGCACCTCCTCGAACAACAGCGTCCTTGTCACAGGAACCAACTCTTTCTGGAGTAACAGTTCGGCATTCTATGTCGGCAATAGTGGCAGCGGCAACAGCTTGGTCATTTCCAACGGGGGTCAGGTAAGAAACGCTGCCGGCAATGTCGGGTCTGTTTCCGGCTCATCAAATAACAGTGTTCTGGTCACTGGAAGCAACTCACTTTGGAGTAACAGTGGCGATCTCACTATTGGGAATTACGGAACGGGAACTCTGACTATCAGCGCAAGTGGCACGGTCGCCGATAACAATGGCTGGATCGGTTACAGCAACACTTCCTCCAACAACTCAGTGCTGGTGACGGGAAGCAACTCTCTCTGGAGTAATACATTTCAACTTACGATCGGTAAATATGGAAGCGGTAACTCCCTGGTCATTTCCAACGGCGGCAAGGTCGTAAGCGCCCCTCAAGTGGTTAATGCTCCTGGCACCTACGGCGTTATTGGTGCTGAAGCGAATTCTTCAAATAACTCCGTGCTCGTAACCGGAACAGGATCACTCTGGAGTATGTCCGACACTCTGGAGGTAGGGGCTGGAGCGAATAGCTCTGGCAACTCCTTGACCATCGCCAACGGAGGAAAAGTGCAGGCCGAGGGTCAATACTTCTTAGGTGTGGCCCTTTACCTTGGTGGTTATGGCATTAACGATGGAGGTGCCGCCAACAGCAACACTGTAACTGTAACCGGAGCTGGTTCGTTATTGGCCCTCAATGGTGATGCCCTTGTTAGTACGGATGAAAATTCGGGCAACCAACTCTCTGTTCTCAATGGGGCCAGCATGACAGCATCAAACCTCTTCATTTCCTACGCCCTAGGAAGTCCCCTGCCCAATTCCTCGAATAACTCGGTTCTGATCTCGGGAAGTTCCACCGTGACTCTTGCAGGAGACACCTATGTCGGCTGGGATGGACACAACGACACACTGACGATTTCCAACGGAGGCATCCTCTCCGACAGTAACGGTTGGATCGGATTTACCAATACGGCAACGAATCACTCCGTCCTTGTCACGGGAACAAGCTCAGCATGGAGCAATAGCGGCACCCTGACGATCGGAGTGGGTGGTAGCGGTACACTCACTGTGGCGAACGGAGGATCGGTCGCAGCAAGCGGCATTTCGATTGCAGCCTCCAATACTTCCGGTGGCACCCTGAACTTCGGCTCCTATGGAGGAAACGACACGGCGGGAACCGTCACGGCTCCGACCATCGCCTTCGGATCGGGAACCGGTTCGATCAATTTCAATCAAACCAATACCGCCACCCTCACGAGTTCCATATCGGGGCTTGGTTCAGTCAATCAACTCGGCACAGGAACTACGATCCTAACTGGAAGTAACAGCTACACAGGAGCTACCACGATCAACGCAGGAACCCTTCTAGCCAACAATACGGCAGGATCGGCTCGGTAGCTCCTCGGTGCTAGTGACCAATACTGGGACCCTCGGAGGCAATGGAGTGATCGGAGGACCGGTGACCATCGCAAGCGGAGGCAATCTGAGGCCTGGTTTCAATGGCGTGGGAGCCCTGACCCTGACCAATGGCCTGACCTTGACGAATGGATCGACCACGACTTTCTTCATCACCGATACCAACAACTACACCTCGCTCAACATTCAGGGAGGTATCGTCAATTACGGAGGAGTCCTTCGTCTGGATCTCACCAGTTATGTTCCCAATGCCGGGGATGTCTTCGCCCTCTTTAGTTCGTGGGGAGGAGGAGCGACCAATGCAAACGATTTCACCAATGTCTATGCCATTGGTAACAGCTTTAGCTTCACGGATGCAAACGGTGTCTGGACTGGGACGGATTCCAACGGCTTCACTTACCAATTCAGCGGCCCAACGGGAGCACTCTCAGTGCTGGCTGTTCCTGAACCTTCCGATTTTGCTCTCTTCGGACTCAGTGCTGTGGCCTTGGTGGCTACTTATCGTAGTAGGAGGAAGGTTTCTTAATCCGATTATCAATTTATCCTTGGACCGGGCGGGAGTAGCTTAACACCCGCGCCGGAGGGAAATTTTGCATCACCGTCTTTGCTGTGTGATGTTCCTGAAAATATTCCTTCATCAGACGGCGGAAGTGAATCGTGCTTGGGTTGAGTGATGAGAGGAGGTAAGTGAAAGTTCGGAAAATACCGTCGGGATGGAGAGCTCTCCTCGTCGCCTCCAAAATCGTGCCCTGAAGCGTAGCTGGCATATTCGCAAAGGGGAGTCCCGAAAGAATGAGGTTGGCGGAGCCTAAACCATACTGAGCCAGAATTTCTTGAGTCTGTTCGGCTGAACCATGATGAAACGACATGCCCGGAAAACGGCGGACGAGGTTTTTATGAAGCTCTTCGTCGAATTCGATGCCAATATATTCGACCCCCTTTGGCATTCGCTCGCGGAGCACGCTGGTGAATGGCCCCGTTCCAGGGCCATATTCGACGACAACATCGCCGGGCTGAAAGGTAATCTCTTCGAGCATCGCTATCCCAAGTTCACGGGAACTGGGCCAGATAGAGCCGATGGAGCCAGGTTGAGTTAAAAAACGAGAAACAAAATGAAGGGCGTCGCTGAGTCGATGCGGGTGATGAGGGAGTGATGATTCTGTCATAAATGAAACAAGCTAGCTAATCGGGATGAGGCTCTCTGGGCAAGGCAGATAGCATTTGATTTTAAGAGTTTGCTCTACTCTGCTAGCCATGTATGGAATTTTCAGACAGGCTCTCCTCATGCGCTTTTCCCCCGCGCCCCTCACTCTTGTTTGCATATCAATGCTGATCGCGCTCATCCTCCCAGGATGCACAACGCTGGATCATTCCGCCTCCGGCGTGGCCTTCTACGAACCAAAGCCACTCGCAGTACAGCTTGGTAAGGCTTCCTACTATGGGGGGCGTTGGATTGGAAGATTGACGGCAAATGGAGAGCACTACCGTCGAGATGATTGCACGGCGGCGCATAAAAAATTACCCTTCAACACCATGGTGCGTGTCACCAATTTGAAGAACGGGAAGAGCGTGATTGTACGAATCAATAATCGCGGCCCTTACGCACGGGGGCGAATCCTTGATCTGAGTATGGTTGCGGCTAGAAAGATCGAAATGATTGGGGATGGAATTGTCCCAGTGCGCGCCGAAGTTCTCCAACCAATCCAGATTATTACTAAGCCAAACCGAACCTTTTCAGGGATGGAATCAAGGCAAGAAAACTGAAGATCACAAAGTCAAAAAGCCTTGCCCGAGAAAATGGTGCTCTAGGAAATCGTCCCTTTGGCTTTTGATTTGGATCGGGATTTTTTTAGCACTCCAGAGTTGGCTTCGATGAAGGCTCGAACGGAGCGGACAACGACATCGCTCAGAGTGACATCGTAGTGATCTGCAATTGCCTGAAGTATGTTTTTCTCGTCCGTGGGGATACGGACTGTCATGATCCCATCGCGTTGTTTTGGCATGAATGCATTGTAAGGCAATGCTTGGCACAATCAATGAGAAAACCAAAATAGCATTTTCCTTTCGTTATTTTCCTGGAGAAGGCGATGGGAGGTTGCTGGCAGGGATTTAGAACTTCCCTTTATTCAACCGAAACGATAATCCATCCCCTCCATGAAATGTGTAGTGTCATTACAGAGTGAAATTTATTCCGTTCATTAGCCGACGGCATTTACAGATTATCATGAAAAATATACGCCAGATTGGACTGACTGGGGCGACTGGGATGATTGGGCAAAGAGTGCTCTCTTTTTTGGTCAATCATTTCCCGGAAAGTCACATCCGATGCATGGCTAGGAGTATTCCTAGTGGGCGGGCCTATCACAATGTTGAATGGTTCCAGGGGGATCTCATGTCGGAAGCCGATTGTATGGAATTTGTTCAGGGTGTGGATGTGATCGGCCATTTTGCTCAATCCAATGCCCCGGCGATTTCTGATCGTCATTGGCCGAGTGATTTGGTGAGCAATATAGGTTCAACATTGAATTTGCTGGAGGCCCTTCGACGAAGGAATGAGTCGCCGTGTCATTTTCTCTTTGCTAGCAGTGGAGGGGCTATCTATGGACAAGGGGCTCTCGGGCAGGAAATCTTTGCAGAGAATGATTCCTGCCTCCCATTGAGTCCCTACGGAATCCAAAAATTGGCTGTCGAAAACTACCTTCATTTGGCATCCCAACAAGGATGGCTGACGGCGACCGTCTTGCGATTCAGTAATGTTTATGGTGCTCTCCTGCCTGCAGAACGGCGACAGGGATTGATCGGCGTTGCCATTGCGAGAATGATCGAAGGACAAAACATCCAGATATTTGGCTCTGAAGAAATTGTGCGAGACTATGTTCATGTTGATGACACCGTGAGAGCGGTGGCATTGGGATTGATGTCGCAAGAGCACTACAGTGTTTTCAATATTGGGGCAGGAGTCGGTCATTCTGTAGGTGATATTTTGCAGGTCTTGGAGCGGGTGAGTGGAAGGGAGGTCACGACAGAAAAATCAGATTTTGGAAAAAATTCCTTCCGTTTAACCCCTCGAGTTGTTCTTTCTATTGAAAAAGCTAAGACTGAGCTTGGATGGCATCCCTTGATAACTCTTGAAGAGGGGATCGCTGATCTCTGGAAATCCGCCAATTCATCACATGGATCATAATTTTCCCCCGCCTTTTCTTACTGTTCTCGTTCCCTGTTATCGCGATGCGACAGGTTTACAGGAGCTGCACACGCGCCTCACCAAGGTATGTGTTGAGCTTGCCTGTAGCTACGAGATCCTGCTCGTTGACGATGGATCGCCGGATGCCACTTGGGAGGTCATACGCACCATCGCGGCATCTGATCCGATGGTTAGAGGAATAAAGCTTTCTCGCAATCATGGTCACCAGTTGGCCGTGACCGCTGGTCTTGCTCGGGCTAGGGGAGAGAGAGTCCTCATTATTGACTCTGATTTACAGGATCCGCCTGAGCTTCTCCCTGAGATGATGAAGCTCATGGATGAGGGGGCTGATAATGTCTATGGTCAACGCCTGAGTCGCAAGGGTGTTCCCATATGGAAAAAAGCCTGCTACCATACCTACTACCGCATTCTAAGTTCGCTGGCAGGTTGCCACATTCCTCCAGATACTGGAGATTTTAGGCTGATAAGCCGCCGTGTGGTCGATCTCGTGAACCAGATGCCGGAGCATCACCGTTTCCTGAGAGGCATGATAAGCTGGTTGGGCTTCAAGCAAGTGGCCATCCACTACCATCGCGATGCCCGTTTTAGCGGAGAGTCAGGCTACACGCTTGTGAAACTCTTTCGTATTGCTGTTGATGGCATAACCAGTTTCTCCATTCAACCTTTACGCCTAGCCACGATGCTAGGGTTTTTCTTTGCCTTTTTGTGTTTTGTTGGACTTGTCCATACTGTGATTTCACACTTCCTTTGGGGAACTGTTGTGGCAGGATGGGCCAGTCTGATTTCCATTATTATGCTGGTGGCAAGCCTTCAATTTTTTGTTCTTGGCATGATTGGAGAGTATATCGGTCGAATCTTCATCGAGCAAAAACACCGACCACTCTTCATTATTGACGAGACGACAACTCACATCTGATTTTCAAGATTTACAAAAACTAATTAATGAAAGTAGTTATTCTGGCTGGAGGTCTTGGCACTCGAATCAGTGAGGAGACCTCTACAAGACCCAAACCGATGGTCGAGATTGGTGGAAAGCCGATCCTTTGGCATGTGATGAAGATTTACTCGGCTCACGGCATTCGCGATTTTATTATCTGTGCCGGATACAAGGGATATGTCATCAAGGAATACTTCGCGAATTACTTTCTCCATATGTCTGATGTGACATTTGATATGGAAAAGAATAGCATGGAGGTACATGAACGCCATGCTGAGCCTTGGAGAGTCACAGTGGTTGATACAGGGGACAATACAATGACCGGCGGACGACTCAAGAGAGTCTCCCGTTATTTGGATGGGGAGACATTTTGCTTCACCTACGGAGATGGTGTGGGAGATATTGATATTACTGCAACTATTGCAGCACACAGATTGTCTGGGAAAGAAGCTACTGTAACAGGAGTACAACCTGCCGGACGCTTCGGAATGCTGAATGTAGAAGGATGCAGTGTTACAGGCTTTATTGAAAAGCCAGAGGGAGACGGAGGTTGGATTAATGGTGGATTCTTTGTGCTTGAGCCATCCGTTCTGAGCAGGGTTGCCGATGACTTGACAATATGGGAACAAGCCCCTCTTCAGAGATTGGCCTCAGAAGGTGAGCTTAATGCGCATTTACATCGGGGATTCTGGCAACCCATGGATACTCTGAGAGAGAAACAATATCTTGAGGGACTATGGAATTCAGGAAAAGCTCCTTGGAAAATATGGTGAATTTTGAGATATACTTTGAGGGAAAACGCGTCTGGCTTTCTGGACATACTGGATTCAAAGGCTCATGGCTTTCCCAATGGCTTTTGGAACTTGGTGCCATCGTGCATGGCTACGCACTTGCTCCAGAGACAACGCCTGCATTGTTTAACCAGCTTGTTTTAGCAAATCGCTTGGAGCATGAAGTGGCCGACATTCGTGATACCGATGCCGTTTGCAAGTCAATCCATGCTTTCCAACCCGATTTTGTTTTTCATCTGGCGGCACAGCCACTGGTGCGTCGTTCCTATGTCATACCGGTAGAAACATACGAAACCAATGTGAATGGCACGATTCATGTTTTAGAGGCTCTTCGTGGAATTACTCATCCTTGTGCAGCGGTCATTGTGACGACGGATAAATGTTACGAAAATCATGAGTCGGGTAGGGCCTACGAGGAGCGCGATCCTCTAGGCGGTCACGATCCTTACAGTTCCAGCAAAGCAATGGCGGAGATCGCCACGGCGGCTTATCGGAAGTCGTATTTTCAGAATCATTCTGTGCGTTTGGCTACTGCCCGTGCCGGCAATGTTATCGGTGGCGGAGATTGGGCCGAGGATCGAATCGTTCCTGATGCTATGCGTGCCCTGGATTTAGGGCAGGCTATCTCTGTGCGAAATCCCGTAGCAGTCCGTCCCTGGCAGCATGTGCTTGAGCCACTGAGTGGTTATCTGACCCTTGCTGCATTGTTGGCTGCGAAACCTGAATCTTCAGAATACACCACGGCTTTTAATTTCGGCCCAGGCCCCGATTCCAATCGTACGGTTGCTGATCTGGTGCAGGAAATCCTGAAGCATCGTACCGGATCATGGATTGATGCCAGTTCCCCTGGGGCCGTGCATGAGGCCACTTTGCTAAATCTCTCGATTGAAAAAGCGCATCGCATCTTGGGCTGGACTCCGAAGTGGAACTTTGAAGAGACCCTTGCTAAGACTGTCTCGTGGTATGATCAAGTTTTTAATAAAAAAATGTTACCTCATGATTTAACTAATCAGCAAATCTTTGAATATTCAAAAGACTTAACCCTCTCTTAGTTATGAAATACAATTTAAATCATTGCAAATCGTGTTCTTCGTCAAATGTCATCCAAGTCTTGGATTTAGGCATACAACCATTAGCGAATAACTTACTTCCGGCGGGAGGTGTGCCTGATGGCACCGAACCGGCTTATCCACTCCGCCTTGCTGTCTGTCTCGACTGTTATTTGATGCAGTTGCTGGACATCGTTCCTCCGGTGAAGATGTTTTCAGAGTATCTTTACTTCTCTTCTTTCTCCGATGCCCTGCTGAAGCATTCTCAGGCTGCTGTCGAGAAACATATTGAAGAATTTAGTTTGGAGAAGGCTTCCCTGGTGGTTGAGATTGCTAGCAACGATGGCTATCTTCTTCAATATTTTACAGCCAAAAACATTCCTGCATTGGGCATTGAACCTGCTGAAAATATAGCTGTAGAAGCCCGCAAAAAAGAGATTGAAACCATTGTTGAATTTTTTACCTGTGAGTTAGCAAAGTCTCTTGCTTTAAGTGGCAAGAAAGCGGATCTGATTTTGGGCAATAATGTGTTTGCCCATGTACCTGACACCAATGATTTCGTGGCAGGTCTTGCTGAGCTTCTCAAAAAAGGAGGTAGGGCGGTTCTGGAGTTCCCCTGGGGCCATGAGATGATCCAGAAACTGGAGTTCGATACGATCTACCATGAGCATGTTTTCTGCTTCAGTCTGACCCCCTTGGTTCCATTATTTGAGCGTCATGGTATGGAAATATTCCATGTGGAGAGGCTTCCTATTCACGGGGGATCACTCAGACTTTATGCGGGGCACAAAGGATGCCAACCGGTGCGAGAATCTGTTGCTCTCATGCTCGGAAAGGAGGAAGCGGAGGGGATCAAGACGCAAGAGTATTATGAAAAATTCCGAGAGGGAGTGGAATCGCTTAGAATTGAACTGATGGATCTTCTTACCAGCCTTAAAACAGATAAGAAGAGCATTGCTGCCTATGGAGCATCTGCCAAAGGCAGTACCTTGCTCAACTATTGCAAAATCGGTACAGAAATCCTTGATTTCATTGTCGATCGGAGCACTTACAAACAAGGACTTCTCTCTCCTGGAATGCATATTCCAATTCTTCCGCCTGAAGCTTTATTGAATAGACAACCCGATTATGCCTTGCTCCTGACTTGGAACTTTGCCGAGGAGATCCTCAAACAGCAGGAATTATACCGGAAGAATGGAGGTAAGTTTATTGTGCCGGTTCCTAAGCCGACCGTGGTCTAATGAAGTTTCAAGAGGCGATATTAAAGGGGGTATGGCTGATAGATCTCAATCCCCACAGGGATGAGAGAGGGTATTTTATGAGAACAGCTTGTGTGGATGAGTTTACCCGGCATTCCCTGAATACTCAGTGGGTACAATCCAATCTTAGTTTCACTGCAAACAAGGGCACCCTGAGAGGGATGCATTTTCAGAAACAGCCGTCGCCTGAGATCAAATTAATCCAGTGTCTTACTGGTGTGATCCAAGATGTGATCGTAGATATTCGCAAAGATTCCCCGACCTTCGGGGAATGGATTGCCTTCGAGCTTTCTGAAGAAAACTCACAAGCTCTCTATGTTCCAGAGGGATTTGCGCACGGTTTTCAGTGCCTCTCGGATGATTGTCGAGTCGCCTACCAGATGTCGTCTTTCTTTGTGCCTGAGTTAAGCGGAGGCGTTCGCTGGAATGATCCAGATATAGAAATCAAATGGCCGTTAGATAATCCCTTGGTTTCTGTCCGAGACGCAGGATTACCACTTCTTAATGAGCTAACATGAAAATTTTTCTCACGGGACAGGATGGTTTCATTGGGAGTGTCGTGAGCAAGTTAGCAATTGCTAAAGGGCATGAGGTGCTTGGCTTGGAGAGACCTTTTCGCATGGAAAATCCTCCTTGGGATGCTATAGCTTCATTTGCTCCAGATGTCTGCATCCACTCTGCGTGGATAGCAACGCCTGGTGAATACACAACATCGCCGCTGAATAGACAACATCGCCGCTGGAGTGTGGAGCTTATCAGGGGACTCGCGAAGTCAGGAGTCGGTCATATCGTGGTTCTGGGAACTTGTGCAGAATATGCCACTTCTGTTTCTTCTCTTCATGAAGACTTCAGTGAAATCCGCCCCTCGAATCTTTACGCACAAGAGAAAGCAGATCTTCACAATGATCTCTTGGCCTTACGAAGGGAAAGAGATTTTTTGTTTTCTTGGGCAAGAATTTTCTATCCCTATGGACCGAGTGAGCATTCGCAACGCTTGATTTCTTCGCTGATTTGCGGATGGGAGACAGGAAAACCTCTGCATCTCAATAATCCTGAATGTGTACGAGACTATATCCATGTGGAGGATGTTGCGACGGCTCTTCTTGCAATCGTTGAAAGTAGGAGAGAGGGAACTTTTAATGTTGGTACAGGTATTGGAGTACGACTTTCTGAGCTAGAAGTCTGTATTCGAGAACGGATGAAAATTCCTGACAAAGAAGAGACATCAAGCATAAGTAAGAATGGATCAATTGATTCTGTAGTTGCTGATTGCAAAAAAATAAAATCCTTGGGTTGGATGCCTAGATACGACATAAAAAGCGGAGTCGCTTCCTATTTTAGTGTCTCAAGGTAAAGTTCATTTTTCTGATTTATTCATTTCTATGCCCCCCGTAGTTTCCATTTGTGTGCCGGCTTATAATGCGGCAACCCATCTAGAAGCACTTATTGACGCAGTTCTTGGACAGTCATTTGCCGATTGGGAACTGATCATTCTCAATAACGCTTCTACGGACGCAACGGGAGCTATTTTAGATAAGATCCAAGCCGCGCGTCCTGATCCCAGAATCAGGGTTGTTACTAACGAGACAACCCTCAAAATGGTTGATAATTTCAACGCTGTGCTTGGCTATGCCACAGGAGAGTTCATTAAGTTGATCTGCGCGGATGATCTCCCCTCCCGAGATTGTCTGGAAAAGCAGATTGATTCATTACGAAAACATCCTGATGTCGTCATGGTTGCTGGCTCCCGTATTATTATCAACCATCACAGTAAAGAACTTTTTAAGCGCAGTGGCATAAAAAAAACAGGAACCTATGATGGCAAGGAAATGATCCGTCGCTGTATTATTGCCGGGGCCAATATTATCGGTGATCCTGTCTGTGTGATGTGGCGTAGATCTGCAACACAGAAACTAGGAGGGTTCGACAATTCCATCGTGTACTGCTTTGACATGGAGTACTGGTATAGGATACTGACACTAGGAAATCTTTACTATGACACTTCGCCAGTTGGCTTTTATCGGATTCACAAAAAATCAGCGGGCACCGGATTAGCTGGAGTTGCCGTAGAGGATATTGTCAAAGCGGCAAAGCTCCAAGTACAGCGGGGCAGTGTGAAATTAAGCCCCTTTGATCTTGCTATTGTTAGATTTAATGCTTGGTGGACTGGCAATCTGCGACAGCTAGTTTACAAATTTCTTGGATAATCATGATTAAGTATTTTTTAACAAAACTGGAGTCTTCTTCTCATCGTGGAGTTGTTATCGCTGCTGCTGAGACCGTTTTTTCCATTGCTCACAGCGTGCTGCAATTTGTGCCTGGCAAGCAAAGGTGCCCAGTGTGCGGAGCCTTGTTGATAACCCTTTATCGTCCTGTTTTCAGTAAGGTATTAATCGAGGAATGGAAGCTAAATGCTGAGTGGGAGGGCTTCTATAACCATAGAGAGGGTGAAATCTGCATTTCCTGTGGTGGATCGATCAGAGGGCGGCAGTTGGGATTGGCTTTACTGAATTGGTTAAACAGATCGCGTTCACTTGCTGAGTCAAACGCTCTAGCAGCAATCTATCATCCATCTGTTCAAAAGCTTAAAATTGCAGAAATTAATTCCTGCGGAGGTCTCCATAAGAAACTCAGTTGGTTGGCAAATGTCTCCTATTCGGAATTCGAGCCGCAGGATAAGAGCATCCGCCACGAGGATCTTCTGGGATTAACCTATGGAGACGAATCCTTCGATGTCGTGCTTCATTCAGATACGCTCGAACACATACCAGATATTGACAAGGCACTCTCAGAGATCTGGAGAGTGCTGAAGCCTGGCGGAGCAACAGTTTTTTCTATACCCATTGTTCGAGATGGACGACCTACGCTAGTACGAGCCAAGCTGCAAGAAGGGGCGATGAAGCAGTTTCATCCTCCTAGCTATCATGGCGGTTCCTATCAGGCGACACGACAGTATTTGGTATGCTATGAGTTCGGAGAGGATTTCATTGATCGACTGAAGAGTCATGGATTTCAGGTAGAACTTCTAGAACATCCCGAGAATCCGGCTGGCGTAACTTTTACAGCAGTCAAATCTCTTCACAAAGCATAAATGCTAAAAGTGATTGAAGGGTTGCTGAAAACCGAGTTTAAGAGGATGCTCCTCATTTTTTTATTATGAATTCCCAATCATCCGCACCTAGATCTGAGAAAAAATCACGCTCGGAGAGCCTGGCTTTCTGGACGCTGATCGTTATTTTTGCTGTGCTGTCAGTCGCTTGGCTGATGGCTCCTATCTCTCGTGAGGAGGGATTTGCCGATACGGTTCGTGTCCCTGATGTATTTAAGGGAATACTAAAGCACGGGCCATCATGGTGGACTCCCAACTACATGATGGGACAGCATCTAGCGACAATGTATATTGCAGGGTTGAGTCTTGGAATTCTTGCAATGGGGCCTACTTTTCTGGGGCCTCTCATCGGTGCAATGGCTTCCTTCAAGGTGGTCACGCTGTTTTTTGCTGCAGTTTCGTTGATTGCAATGAGTTCATTTATCAGAAAAATTGGGGGATCGCGCCTGCTGGGAATCGTTGGTGGAGGTCTTTATTTTCTGATTCCGATTATGGCGGTTCGTGGCCCTGTCTATGAGCATCTCGGAATGTTCATGACCTTTATTTTCACCCCATTGCTTTTCAGGGGAATAGTGGCGGTAGCAGAGGATCGTACCCCTGCTGAAATTATGATGCTCGGGCTATCGGCGGCAGGTCTCACTCTAAGTTATGCAAAGGTTGCCGTGGTGCTTGCGCCGATCCTTATCCTCTGGGCCTGGGCAATTTTTAGGGATCACCCGAAAGACTGGTCGCAGCTTATGAACGCATATTTGATCGCGCTCGGAGTAGCCTGTCTCTGCGGTTTGGTGCCGCTGCTGCCTGGGATGAAGGAATTCTCGAATGCAGCGGGATTTCTCTTTGATCCTCTGGATGGATGGAAACACCACTATTCCTTTAGATCTGCATTAGAGTTGATTGATCCAAGTAATTATCTGCTGGCAGGGATGGGGCCTGACTATGAGTCCGACTCAGCCTTTTTCCATATCGGAGTTATTCCTCTGTTACTGCTCTCATTGGGTCTGGCTCTGCCTCAGCTTTCGGAATGGAGGAAGGGGAAGGTAGGCTTTTGGTTTCTGATTCTGAATGCCTCTTGGCTGATTGGACTTTGGTTCTCATCTGGGCCTTTTGGAATTATCGGCGGTCATCTGGATCTGCTTAAGCATGCCCAGCAGATGACGGACACGAATATTCCCCTTGCGTGGCTTTCTCTCATCTGGCTTGGATGGATTGCTTGGTTAACCACTAAGCAGCTTTTTAATGAGAGAATTGTACCGGCATTGATCGCTACGGTTCTTTTTCTTGTGCTCCCAATTTTCCATTTTACAGAGTTCATCCTGCCCATGTTTCGTGACATTCGCGCACCTGAATCTTTTTTTTCAACAACGGGATTATGCTGTATTGTTGTCGCTGCAGCTTTAGCTGTAGGGGAGATATTCACGCATCTGATTCCTGAATCTAGGCGCGTAGGAGTTGCTTTTATCGGACTGATGGTCATGCTTTTTCAGCTCTTCTCCATGTCGGGAATCTATACTTCGCGATGGCTCTCCGATGATCTCTTTAAGGATTATCATACAGCCTGTGAGTTTCTTAAAACAGCGCCTCTACAAGGGAGAGTACATCCATTAAGTGGGCGGTATTTTTTTGAAACAATGCCAAAGGATGCCCTGAGAGGTATCGATACGGAATCTTCATCCCGTCACCTCCAGCTCAAATGGCTTCGTTATCTTGAAGTTGCAGGAAATTCTAGCGGTGACGCACTCCGAACAAGCCTCAACCTTGAGGGCGTGGCCTATATCCTCCTTGATAAGGAGGATCCATTCTCACCGAAGCAGATGCAGGATTTCTTCAGATCCATTTATCCTGTGGCTTTTGAAAATCGCTACTTTGCTGTGCTAGCGAATCCAGGAACGCTCTACCCAGCATTTCTAGTGCATGATTTTGTAGCTCTTCCCAAGGAGAGTTACACGACCATGGCAACTGCGGCGCTGCAACTTTTACCCCAAAATATTGCCACCGTGGAAGTCGCGACACCTGATCCTTCTGTGCCGGGATTTGCTGGCATGGGGAAAGGCACTAACCAGATTGAACTCCTGACGCAATATCAGGGAAAGCCTGGCCAACCGCTTCTCCGAATACCTCTTAAAGGAAATCGCATGGACGACTATCAGCGCATGGTCTATCAGACCCCTCCTGACAGTTCCGGCTGGTTGGTTGTATCGGAGGCCTATCATCCTGATTGGACTGTAGAGATTGACGGACATCCTACAGAAGTTCACCGTGCCGAGGTGGCACTCCTATCAACATTTATTCCGAAAGGATCGCACGAGGTAATTTTTCAATTCAAAGCTCCTGCGTGGTATTCGCTCTGCCTTTTGTTTGGGGTTATCAGTTGGATCGTGGCTCTTGCTGCACTGATATATTTTCCTTCAAAATGGGCTCCTGCAAAATGGCGTTCGTGGTGGAGTACTCCCCTAATCAAAAACAACAAATAAACGCTTCCTCATTTATTGCGCTCCATCAGCATGAAAACTCAACGCAAAGGTATTGTTCTTGCCGGAGGTTCTGGCTCCCGTCTTCATCCACTAACGCTCGGTGTCAGCAAACAGCTGATGCCGGTCTATGACAAGCCGATGATTTACTATCCGATCTCGGTGCTGATGCTAGCAGGCATCCGAGAAATTTTGATTATCTCGACTCCCCATGATCTCCCTGCATTTCGACGACTCCTTGGAGATGGATCGCAGTTTGGAGTAAGCTTTGAATACGCAGAACAACCGAGTCCAGATGGTCTGGCCCAGGCCTTTATCATTGGGGCCGAGTTTCTCGCTGGTGCTCCAGCAGCCTTGGTTCTTGGGGACAATCTCTTCTACGGTCACGATTTTACTGACATGCTGGCTGAGGCTGATGTACATCAGGATTGCGCCACAGTATTCGGCTATGAAGTCGCTGATCCTTCGGCTTATGGTGTGGTGGAGTTCGATGCCAGCGGCCATGCAATTTCTTTGGAAGAGAAGCCTCTAAACCCAAAGAGCAATTTTGCTGTGCCAGGGCTTTATTTCTACAGTCCCGATGTTGTGGGGATTGCAAAGGCTCTCAAGCCCTCTCCTCGCGGTGAGCTTGAAATTACCGATCTCAATCGCGTTTATCTGGATGCTGGTCGACTTCAGGTGCAGAAGCTTGGACGAGGCACGGCGTGGCTTGATACCGGCACACATGATTCCCTCTTGGATGCAGCGCAGTTCGTGCAGGTTATCCAGAGTCGTCAGGGTCTCCGCCTTGCTTGTCTTGAAGAAATCGGATTACAGCAAGGATTTTTAAATGAAGAGGCTTTTGAAAAATCCATCGCAAGCCTTGGCAAATCGAGCTATGGAGTCTATCTTCGCACCGTTCTGAACCGCCGTAAAAAATGAAGAAGATCGAAACAAAAATTGATGGGGCCTTTCGTCTTCAACCAAAGGTTTTCGGCGATGATCGCGGATTCTTTTTAGAATCGTGGAATCAGAAAGCTTTTGCCGAGATCGGTATTCCTGACTTGTTTGTGCAAGATAATCACTCGCGATCTGCAAAGAATGTCTTGCGCGGACTCCACTATCAGATGGAACGCCCACAGGGCAAACTAGTCTGGGTAACGCAAGGCTCCGTGTTTGATGTCTTTGTCGATCTACGCAAGGATTCTCCGACGTTTGGCAAGTGGGATGGACATATTCTCGGAGCGGAGAATAAGGAGCGACTTTGGATTCCTCCCGGTCTGGCGCATGGATTTTTAGTGCTTAGTGATACAGCTGATTTTCAATACAAGTGCACGGAGTATTATTCTCCGGAAAACGAACGATCGATTCGTTGGGATGACCCTGATCTCGGTGTTGTCTGGCCGATTTCCGATGGGGACTCTCCTGCGCTCTCGGCTAAGGATCTGGCAGGAAAATGGTTCAGCGAAGCTGATCTTTTCTAAATTCATCAGCTTTTCCAAAGCTGATGCCAGATATTCTAGTGTCGCCAGCAGTAACAGGCGGGGATGAAATTCATGTCCTTCCCGAAAGACTGAGTGAGTTTTAGCGCAAGTATCTACCTCAGAGAGTCAAACCGAATGGCAACCCAAGATTTTTTGGTGCTTGCCAAGGGCGGTAGCATGTTCCAATCAACTAAATAGGAAGCGATTCGAATATGCAGAAAACTCTACTCGTCATTCCTCATTATAATGACTCTGAAAGGTTCAGACCTTTTTTGAAAGAGCTTCTCGAGACGCTTCCTTGCAGATTTACGATTCTTGTTTCTGATGATGGGTCTGAAGTGAACGATCAAAAACAACTGAAAACGCTCATTCAGGAATTCAAATCACAGAACATTTCTTTTCAATGTGAACTGAGTGAACCGATTTTTACTTTCACAAATACTGGAAAAGGAGGAGCCGTCTATCGCGGATGGGATAAGGCTGAGGGGTGCTCATGCTTGGTCTTTGCTGATGCAGATGGCGCAGTGAGTGCCGGAGAAATCCTACGCGCGGAGAGTTATTTCCGCTCTCAGGAATGCACTGCCGACGCACTCTTTGCAAGCCGCGTTAAAATGCTTGGCCGATCGATAGAGCGATCTCTACTTCGCCATCTATCAGGTCGCGTCTTTGCGACACTTGTTTCAGAGATCGGAGAGGTGCCAGCTTATGATACCCAGTGTGGATTGAAAATTTTGCGAACCGAGAGCTACAAAAAGATTCGCCCTTATCTGCAATCCACTGGGTTCGCCTTCGATGTCGAGCTGTTGCTGGTTCTAAAAAAGTTCGCCTGCCAAGTGATAGAGTTTCCTGTAGATTGGCACGATGTCCCCGGAAGCAAGGTCAGTCTGATCCGAGACGCAGTTCGTATGGCAACAGAAGTTTTGAAAATAAAAAAACGGGTTCAATCCTTGAGCCTCCACACCTAGGAATATTGCCTCGCTAAACCATTCATCTATGTCCGCTGATCTTTCCTACACCTGGCGTCTCTTCACGACGCTCACCTGGACGAATTTTAAGATGCGCTACTACGGCAGCATCCTTGGTTACATCTGGTCACTACTAAAACCGTTAGCACTCTTTGGAGTCCTCTATCTTGTGTTCACCTTCGTCATGAGACAGAACTCTCCGCACTATAAGTTATTCCTCCTCTTAGGGATTATCCTTTGGGAGTTTTTTTCCCAAGCGACTTCGGCAGGGATGATGGGGTTCATAGGAAACTATCAAATGATTCGAAAGGTCTATCTGCCGCGAGTCGTCCTCGTGGCAGCGGCGGTCTCAGCTTCCTTTATCGGCCTTTTTTTTAACCTACTCGTTTTTACAGTCTTTGCACTGATTGACGGCATTTCTTGGCATTGGCGGATGCTCTGGTTTTTGCCACTCCTCTTAGCACTCTATCTTCTCTGTATGGGGATAGGTTTGATTTTGAGCATCGTTGTGGTCAAGGTGCGTGATATGATCAGCCTCTGGGAAGTGGCTATTCAACTAGGCTTCTGGATGACCCCTATCATGTATCCCATGAGTAAGGTGCCAGAAAAGTTACGCTTCTACTATTTCCTCAATCCGATGAGTGGAATCATGGATTACTCCCGTCATTTTCTCATCGGTCTTGGGGGAGTGACAAAGATCGGGTACTGTTATGTGCTAGGTGTCAGTTTGGCGATCTTCTTTCTTGGTATGGCTGTATTTAAGGCAAAAGAAGGCGAAATGACCGAGGATTTATAAAAAGAACAATCTTGACTTAGTCATGATCTAGTCCAATGTTTACCGCATGATTGTTACGATCCATGAAGCAAAAACGCATCTCTCTCGTCTCTTGCACAAAGTAGAGGAAGGAGAGGAAGTCGTTGTCTGTCGAGGAAAGTTACCCATAGCACGGCTTGTCCCGGCTTCCTCTCCAAAGCGGTATCGTCCTCCTGTTGGAGTGCGTACTTCGGAAGCTGTTACGATTTCTAATGACGCGTTTGCTCCTGCGAACGATCAAGAATTAAAATCTTGGGGGATTGAATGAGTCTGATGCTTGATACATGTGCGTTTATTTGGTTGACCAGCAGCCCAGATAAACTTGGCTACGAGGCGGTCAAAGCCTTGGAGGATATCCACCAAGAACGATTTATCAGTCAAGCCTCCGTGTGGGAAATTGTGCTGAAGTATCAAACAGGAAAGCTACTATTACCTCAGAAACCTGAAAAATGGATCGAAGAGCAGACTCAGATCCAAGACATCACAATACTCAACCTTGAAAGAACTGTCATCTATAATTCAGGAAACCTTCCGCCCATTCATAAAGACCCGTTTGATCGAATCATTGCTGCTGATGCACTCTATCATAGGATGAAAATTCTCTCCCCCGACGATCCGTATCGGCATTACGGATGCAAAGTCATCTGGCAGTAAAAATTGCCTTTTTATTCAAGTTTTAAGTCTCAGGTTTCATCTTTCTCTCTCCTCCATGCCTGCCGCCATTACCGTTCGTAATCTTTCTAAAACATTCCGTCTCCCTGCTGAACGACGGGGGACACTTCGTGAGCGACTTATGAAGTTGCATGTGCGTAACGAACGCCAGCCAAGGAAGACCCTTGATAGCCTCAACTTCGAAATTCAGCAGGGGGAATTTTTTGGAATTATTGGTCGCAATGGTTCAGGAAAATCAACCTTACTAAAGATTCTGGCTGGTATTTATCGCCCTGATAAAGGGAGTGATGTTATGATTCATGGACGCATCGCTCCCATGCTGGAGCTTGGTGTCGGATTCAACCCTGAACTCACAGGACGGGAAAATGTTTTTCTTAATGCCACCATTCTTGGGTTAACAAAAAAACAGATTCAGGATCGCTATGAGGCCATCGTCGATTTTGCAGAGATCCGAGATTACATGGAGCTTCAGGTAAAACATTACTCTAGCGGGATGTCTGTGAAGCTCGCCTTTGCTGTTGCCGCTCAAGTCGATGCGCCGATTATGCTCCTGGATGAGGTGCTCGCGGTAGGGGATTTCGTCTTTCAGGAAAAATGCTTCGCTCTCTTTGAGCGATACAAAAAAGAGGGAAAGACCATCATCCTCGTGACCCATGATCCGGGAGCTATGGCGAGATTTGCAGACCGGGCCATGCTCATTCATCAATCGAAAATTGAGGCTACGGGTGATCCTCATGAGGTTCTGGAGCGGTATCATCATTTGGGGTAGATTTGTTTGACAGGATGATGGTGTGATGCGATGATGTTCTTATGAGAACAACCTTAGAAATCGAAGATGATGTTTTAGAGGTGGCAAAAAGTCTAGCGAGCCATCAGTGCGTGAGTTTAGGAAAGGCTGTTTCTCTGCTCATGCGCAACGCGATTTACCCAGTGGGGAAAAAAACTATAAGGAATGGACTACGCATCGTGACCCGTGAATCTGGGGTATCTCCTGTAACATTAGATGTTGTCAACGCACTGAGAGACGAATAGATTGAAATGGCCTATCTTCTCGATGTGAATGTACTGGTGGCCTTATTTGATGAGGCCCACATTCATCATAATGCTGCACATGAGTGGTTTGAGCGTGAGGGCGAGGAGGGATGGGCGACGAGTCCGATTACAGAAAATGGAATTTTGAGAATTCTCTCACATCCGGCATATCCTCACACTCCCCTACCCATTGCGGATCTTGCCGAGCGATTCGAGGAGTTTAAGAACTCATCAACTAAATATCAGTTTTGGAGCGATGATTACTCAATGTCTGCGTGGGTCTCCGAAGGCAAAATAACAATAAGTTCTTCTCAATCAACCGATGCCTATCTCCTGAAACTATGCAGTCGGAATGCAGGAAAGCTGGCAACATTTGATCGACGCATTAAACCATCGCTGATTGGAGAAGCTTCTGACCTCATCCTTCAATACATTCCGTTGTAGTATTGGGAATGAGCCACATCGTAATCAGGATGCAAATATGAAGATCAATCGGAATATAGAACTGTGCCCTGCTCACTCATAAGTCTCGAATTGAGGCAGAGGGTAATCCTCATGAGGTTCTGGTGCGGTATCATCAGTTGGGGTAGAAGATCACCATTTGACATCAATGTGATGTAGGTGGTATTTATACGACATGACAAGAACTCAGATACAACTTCCAGAACCTTTATTTCTTCAGATGAAGCGTATTGCCAATGAGCGTGACTGGTCTGTTGCTGAATTGATCCGTCGTGGGATGGAGGCTTATTTACGAACTATTCCCGATACTGAGAAAAAGGCGGAGTGGGTCATGCCTACACTTCGCGGTAGTGGAGGGCTTCTCAAGGATCTTGCCGATATTCATCCTGAAGCTGATACGGTTGAAAAAAGGTACCTGAATGCTCTCCGCTGATACCAATCTCTTCGTCCATGCGGCTGATCCCGATTCACCGCAGCATCGCGCTGCACGAGATTTTTTTATTTCTTTGGATGAGGAGGAAGAAGAATTTGTGCTGTGTGAGCTAGTTCTTGTAGAACTCTACATGCTGCTTCGTAATCCCGCCGTATTTATAAATCCATATACGGCAAAGGAATCTTCTGCCTATTGTCTGGCCCTCAAACAAAATCCCAAATGGCGGTGTATTGATTACGATCCTGCTATTTCGACAAAACTTTGGGAATATGCGGAATCTACCAAATCAGGCTACCGACATATTATTGATGCAAGACTTGGTTTAACCTTAAGACATCATGGCGTGGATCGTTTTGCAACAGCTAATGTGAAGCATTTTCAGGAATTTGGCTTTAGAAAAGTCTGGAATCCACTCAAAGCTAAAAGTTAAGAAACCATAATGCTAAAATGTATAAAATCATCCTTGTGACACACGATCCAGGAGCTATGGCGAGACTTGCAGACCGGGCCATGCTCATTCAACAATCGAAAATTATGGCTACGGGTAATCCTCGTGAGGTTCTGGTGCGGTATCATCAGTTAGTGGGGCGTGGACTCAAATAATCAACCCACCTAGATGAAAACAATTGCCAAATATATTCTAAATAAACATTCTAAATTTCTATGAGCACAAATATTAGAGAAACTCTGGATGGATTAGAGCGGATCAGCAATTGTGAGGTTTCTGTAGATAATCATCATTATCTTATTCTATCTGAGTTGAATAACTGGATGGCAAAGAAGGCAGTGCCTTTTGCGAAGGGAAAATTACTCGATTATGGTTGCGGTGCACGCCCTTATAAAAATCTCTTTGAATCCACTATTACAAGTTACACAGGTGCTGATGTTGCAGTAGCTGCAGGATCGCAGGTTGATGTGCTCATTACACCCGATGCGCCTCTGCCTCTTGAAAGTGGGAGATTTGACACTGTACTCTCTTCTCAAACTCTAGAGCATGTTTCTGATCCTTCTTTCTACCTTAATGAGGCTAATCGAATGCTTCGGACTGATGGACATCTGATTCTATCGGCACCGATGTTTTGGCGTCATCACGAGGTTCCCTTTGATTACACAAGATTTACCAAATATGGGATGGTCAATCTCTTAGAAAAGACAGGGTTTGCAATTGTGAGCATTGAAGCTTGTGGTGGATTGATTGCGGGAATTGCTCAATCCATCTTGGATGCCTTAGCCTGTAAGGGAAGGATCTATCCTGCTCTAAATCGCTGGGTGAATCCTTTGATCAAAAAATTAGATCAAAAATATCGCGATGAAGATCTGGCAATTTGCTGGATGGTACTGGCGAAAAAAACGGGGAATCCTCAGAGATCTTTTTGGCATTCAGAACTTAACGACAACTCGATTAAATGTACCCTTTGCGATTCCACAAAGGTAACTAAGGCCTTTCCTTGGCAGAATTATGAAATATTCCGCTGTGCCAAGTGCAACGCAGATTTTATTTATCCTTCGCCATCAGAATCTGATCTGAATGCAGCATATGATGGGGCCGCTTATTTCGGAGGAGATCATGTTGTTGGTGGATATAGTGACTACGATGAACAGACAGCACCTGTGCTACCTACTTTTGAGGCACTATTGGATGAAATTAATCCGAACAACAAAACGGGGTTACGATTACTAGATGTTGGTTGTGCCTATGGCACTCATTTGGGAATTGCTCTCGAAAGGGGATTGTCTGCAACAGGTATTGAAATTTCTGCTCATGCACGAGCAGAAGCAAGTAAGCGACTCGATGGAAAGGCAATAATTTATAAAAATATTGAAGATTTACCTACGGAACGTTTTGATATAGTGATTCTTATGGACGTAATAGAGCATCTTACTAACCCTCGGGAAGTTTTTAAAGATCTTCAAGACAAGGGATTAATTACCTCTGAAACGACTCTTATTATAACCACGCCAAATGTGCGCTCGGGCGCAGCTTTACGGGAAGGTGTCAAATGGAGATATTACCACCCACCATATCACTGCACCTACTTTTCAGCAAAGGCTATGAGGAACTTGCTTAGAGGGTTAAAATTTTCGGATATTGATATTCGTGGGATTTATCCAGATGCTAGAAAAGCGAATGCAAATAATATAGATTTAGAAACTTCCGCCGGCATACTTGCCATTGCCAAAGGACTCGAATTATAAAACTTAGTATGACAACAGAACAATACATATCCTATTTAGAAAATAAAATATTTATACTTGAGAATTCTTTTTCCTATCGTGTAACTTTTCCTCTTAGAGCATGTAATAATATTCTTCAGCTTATAATTGGTTTAAAATATTACATAAAAGATAATGATAAATTAAACTTTAATCCTGATTTGTATATTAGAATCAATGAAGTTAGAAAAGCAGAATTAATTTCAACAAATATAAGATTGCAGAAAATAGAAAGCAATAAAGGAAGAAATGGATTGAAAAGACACAATGATTCAACAATTACGCAGATATCTGGGTTTTGGATTCGCTTTCCTAAATTGCACTATTGTACATTTAATAGAAATCTAATCCCTCAACTATACAAAAAAATACTAAGTAAGAAGCGCTCTATTGAGGAAATTAATAAACTGTCGCAAATTAAGGAAAGCTGCACACAAGATATCATCTCTAATACAAGTAGTAGAAAGATATTAACTACTTCTGAAAGTGAATCACACAATATATTCCAAAAAATATACTCTCTAGATAAATCAAAAAAAACTTTAATAATTGTAAGTCATGAATTATCTCGAACAGGGGCTCCTATTTTAGCACTAGAAATTGCAAAAATAACAAAAGATAACTACAATGTTATTTTATTTGCATTAAAAGGAGGAGTACTCGAGGAAGAATTTATCAAAGAATGCGATTTGGTAATTGGGGCTGATTCCCTATTTGACCATAGTTATCACTCATATGCGAATATATTAAATGCAATCAAACATAATTTCACGGAGAGCGTAGCTATAGTAAATTCGATTTGCTCTAATGCAATGCTTAAACCACTTAACGATTTCAAAATTGAAATAATACATCTCATTCATGAGTATGCATCGAATGTTCACTCTCTTCCCTTATTTTTTGAGTCATATGAATTCTCTAAATACCAAATATATCCTGCAAAAAATGTGAGTAATAACACTATTTGTCTTTGCCCTGATATGCCTGTAGATAAAATCAAAATTATGCCTCAGGGAATTATAAAAGCACCAGCAGTTAAAAATGATAAAAAGTATGAAGAGGAGGAAACAAGAGTTAAGGAAATATTTCGCCCAGAAGGGTTTGCTTCGAATGGAACTGTTATTGTTGGGATAGGATCAATAGACATTCGCAAAGGAGTTGACCTTTTTGTTAGTACTGCAAAATATGTCAAAGATCTCAATCCAGAAATTCCAATCCGTTTTGTCTGGGTGGGTGATCTGCATCATCCTTCCCATGAACATATATATGCAACATACATCTACGATCAAATCGAGCGTTCAGGATTAAAGGAAACAGTGGTTATTACAAAGCCATTTTCCAATCTCGATCTAGTATATAATAATTGTGATATATTTTATTTAAGCTCTCGTCTAGATCCATTGCCACTTGTATCGCTTGAAGCTCTTAGTTATTCAAAGCCTCTTGTCTGTTTTGACGATGCATCAGGTATTGCTGAATATATGAAAGAAGACAAGTGTATTTCACATTGCATAGCCCCCTATCAGGATGTTTGCGCTGCAGCAAAGATAATTTTGAAGCTAGCAAATGATGTTAATTTCCGTACGATTATCGGAAAAGATGGAAAAACATTTGTTGAATCAAAATTTGATATGAGCAATTATGTCAAAAGAATAATGGAATTATTTTAATGATAATAATAATATGAGTAGAGTTATTCTGGTAGGTGGAAACGGATTTATTGGTAAGTATTGTGCAAATATATTGCAAAAAAAAGGAAGAGATGTTATTATCTTAGGCAGAACGAAGAATCCCAACTATATCCCAACGGGTTGCAAATATATTGCATGCGATTATTCAGATGTTTGTTCTCTCAAAAAAATCTTGACAAAAGGGTGTGATATAATTGATTTTGCTTATGCAACTATTCCAAAAACAAGCTTCGATAATCCAGTATATGATTTGATTTCAAACCTCCCTGCTAGCGTAGGTCTTTTTCATGCCGCTTTGGAATACGATGTGAATCGACTAGTAATTATTTCTTCTGGCGGAACTGTGTATGGTAATTCTGTCTACGCACCAATTAATGAAATGCATCCGAATGCCCCAATTAGTCCATACGGTTTAACAAAGCTTACAATAGATCTTTATGCTCAGATGTTTCATAAAAACTTTGGTCTTCCTGTTGTAATTGCAAGACCAGCAAACGCCTATGGGGATGAGCAGCGAGGTGGGACGGGACAGGGGTTTATTGCTACAGCTATTCAGACAATTATTGCAGGCAAAGAAATTAATGTATTTGGTAGAACGGGGTCAATCAGGGACTACATTCATGTTGAAGATGTCGCTGCTGGTATCAACGCTATCTATGAATCCGGGATAAATGGGAATATATATAATATAGGAACGGGAGTTGGTACTTCTACTCTTGATATCTTGAACCTAATTCAACCGCTAGCCCAAAAAAATGGGATAGAAGTGAAAACGAAATTTCTCGAGGCTAGTAAATTTGATGTCGACATAAATATTTTAGATAGTTCTAAACTTATGAATGTTAGTTCATGGACTCCTTATATAAAAATATCAGATGGTGTTGCAAGAACATGGTATCACAATTACTCGACTGTTGGATAATCTATTTAGGTCTTTTAAGAGTTTACTTCTTTGAATCTTAATTGCCAAACCGTCCTTCCTATTTGGAGGATGCCATTCACGGATGAGGAAAAAATCTCTCTTCGGTCAATAAGAAAGTACTTGAGCGGATATAAGATATGCTTTGTTGTTCCGCAGTCATTAGATGTATCGGATATTCTTTTGAAGGGCGAGACCGAGGAACGATTTGAAGATTCCTATTTTAATGGAATTGCAGGCTATAATCGTCTTCTGAAGAGTAGTGATTTCTATAATCGTTTCTCCAATTATAAGTATATCCTCATTTGTCAGTTGGACTGCCTTATTTTTAGAGATGAGCTGGAGGCGTGGGCATCAAAAGGGTATGATTTTATTGGTGCTCCTTTGTTCAAGGGATATACAACTCCGACATCTAAGGAACTCTGGAGAGTTGGTAATGGGGGTCTCTCGCTCCGCAATGTTCATTCACATCTGAGAGTTCTTAAGAGTAAAACTATCCGAGGCTATATTTATCCGCACAACGGATGGGTTCCTGCTGATGGAACTGATTTCCTATCAGAGCGAGGTCTCTATCAGCGCATGATCCCTTGGTATCGTAGATACCATCCTTTTTCAAAATGGGTAACTATAGAAGAGGAATTAAAGAACTACGACCAGAATGAAGATTACTTTTGGTCACAGGAGGCACCAAAGTTTGATCCTTCTTTTAAGATTCCTTCAGCAGAGGAAGCTCTTGCATTCGCTTTTGAAAATGAGCCACGCTGGTGCTTTGAAAGAAATAACCGAAAGTTGCCATTTGGCTGTCACGCTTGGGCACGATATGACAGAGAGTTTTGGGAAGCTGTGTTGAGAGCACAAGAGGGATCGTTAGTTTATAATATTTCTTGAGGTAATTATAGAAAATCGCCGATTCACACTACCGCCCAAGCAGCAACTGAAACCCATGCAATAGCTTCGTTGCTGGCCAGCGGGATTTTTGGATCAGATTTTCAATCGTGAAGCGGGTATAGAGAAAAGCATTGGTGTCGCGTTTTTCGAGTTTCCAGCGATTGGTGCGTTTACCTGCTGTGCCGTAATCACAAGGTCTGCATCATGTCGGCTGATGATTTCAAGCAGGTGATGTAATCCTTCATTTGTGATCGGATCTTCGACGGTTGAGATATAACACCAAGGAGCTTTTGCCGCAGCAATGCCTGCATTCCCGCTTTAGTAAAGACCAGGCGGATGATGGATGCAATGTGCTCCGAAGGGAGTGAGTACTTCCTTTGCGAGTTCTAAGGAGCCGTCAGTCGATCCACTATCGACAACAATAACCTGAACATTCTCAACCCATGTGATGACACCTTGCAGGTGTCGCTCTAAGCGGTTCCTGCAATTGTAAATAGGGAGGATTGCCGAAATTGGGAGCTTCTTGGAAGAGGATGGATGTATCCCGGGCAGCTATGGAAGCAAAAACCCTTCTTCTGCAAAGTGGGCATCAAAACTGAATGCACGATCAATATGACTTTTGCGCATCGCGTAGAAGCTGGTGATGTCAACCAAGCTGAGATTTCGTCTGCGAGCGATTCTCCATTGATTGACCGATGAGGAGAACCCCTCTTCTCCAATGTGCAGGATGGAGCAGGCCGGAAGAATTAGATCTGAGAAATCCAAAGCCGCTTGTGACCCTAGCCTTCTCTGAATCAAGGCCCATGATTCCAGCCTCACATAATCGCTCGTCCAGAGGGTATAATTCTCAACGGAATAATCAGCCCAACTCTGCGCAGCTTTTTTGTGAAAGGAGTCATCAGCATCCATTAACGCTAAGAATCCCGAAGTGTCCGCAAAGACGGATTTACCACTCATCGGTCAAGTAGGAATCATGATTTTTTGCCAAATCACCAAGTCCGCTTCGGTAACGACCGATTGCTTTTAAGGAGTTCGCCAAAGTGGAGCCGGCATTTTCTTGAGTCAGAGTTGATTTGAGGCTGCGGCGTACAAGCTCGGAGATACTGCACCCCAATTTTGAAGCAGATGTCTTCAACTGACTGTAAGTATCTGCCTCAAGTTGAATCTGAGTTCGTATCATGCCATCATGATGGTGTAATTATGATGGCATGTCAAATTAAGAGTTGGATTTCAGCTTGCATATCAGAAAATAATTCCTTACTTTTAATTCATGCAAACAACCCTTACCAGCAAAGGGCAAATTACAATTCCCATTGCCTTGCGCAGACGCCTCAAGCTGCACGCTGGAGATACGCTGGAGTTTGATGACAGTGCCCCTTTTCTGAAAGCAGCGAAAACAATTCATCCTAAGGCTTGGGAAAAATTTCGTGCAGGGTGGCACGATCCATTTGCCGAAATGAGTGCTGCTGCTGTCATCGATGATCTTCGTGGTGCAGTGGAGTTACCCGAAAAGCAGTGAAAACGGCCATCGATTCCTCAGTTCTCTGGTGCATTCGGAAGCGAGAACCAGGGCATGAAAAATGGCAGCGTCTCTTAGAGAATGCTGCTGCTGAAGGACAGCTCTGCATTTGTCCGGTGACATTTGCGGAAATTTCTCCCGGGAGTACAAATGCGGAAACTTTATTGAGTGACATTGCTATGCTGGCTATCGCATATGAGGAAATTTCTCCCGAGGCTGCTTATCTGGCAGGCAACATCTTTCTGCGCTACCGACGAGAAGGGGGCCCTCGGTTACAGATGGTTCCTGATTTTCTAATCGCCGCGCATGCCGAAGTCCAATGCACGCACCTTGCCACTCTCGATAGAGGCTACTTACGGCATTACTTCCCAAAACTCAAATTGTTGAATTAACCACCAATCATCTGCCTCATCCCATGCAGCAGCTTAGTCGCGGGCCAGCGGGATTTTTTAATCAGATTTTCAATCGTGAAGCGGGTATCGAGAAAAGTATTGGTCTCTCTATTTTCCAGTTTCCAGCGCGTAGTGCGTTTGCCTGAGGTGTCATAATCACTCCAGCGAATGACGCTCATTGAGCCATCGGGATAACTGTTTTCTGGCTGCTTCTGCATTTCAGCAGTGATGGACGCAACTTCTTGCTCGTACCTCGTGGCGACGCTTTTGGCCTCGTCATGGAATCGGAATGCGGCCAAGGGAGCCTCCACGGCTGCCACATTCGCGTGTTGGAAGAATTGACTCCAGAGCCAGTAGTCTCCAGCGGAAGCATGGCGAAGGTCAATACTGCCGCCAATTTTATCCCAAAGGCCCCGCCGCCAGAAGCAGCTCTCTTGCTGGAGATAGTCGCTATTCCCTGGCCCGCCATGCAGCCCACGATAAAAGCGGCGGGCAGAAAATCCTGGTGAGCTATAAAGATCCTCAAAAGTTCCTTGCTCCGTGATGCAGGTCTTCATGGAGGAGGTAATCCATTGAATTTCTGGGAAGGAGCTAAAAATCAGCTCTACGGTGGGCAGCGTCCAAGGAAGATAGAGATCGGAGGAATTCAACCAGCCCATGATCGCGCCGGTGGATTGTGCAAAGCCTCTGTTGATCGCATCATACTGGCCTCCATCCTGTTCACTGCACCAGTATGCAAGGTGATCAGAATGCGATTCGATGATTTCTCGGCTCCCGTCGGTCGATCCACCATCCATCACGATGTATTCCAGATCCACCTGTTGATTCAGCACACTCTCTAAGGTGCCACGCAGAAAAGCGGCCTGGTTATAAGAGGGCGTGACAATGGAGAAGAGCATGGGCCGAGAGGATGCAAATGGCAGTTCGAGGAGATATGATAGAATGCTTTCAAGCAAAGACAACTTTTCACAATTCGTGACACACGATTCCAATTCTGATTCCTATCCAAGAATGATTTCACGATTTTTTTGGGGATTGCTGGCGTCTCTGATGCCGATTCTAACGGCACTTCTGCTCAAGGCGCCCCGCATCGCCCTCGATAATTTTACTGATGCAGTTTTCTATTTGTCTTACGCGAGGCAATTCGGGGAACTGATACTTCGGTACGGGTTTCCGTACTACGCGACACGGTTTGGAGGGATCTTGCCCGATGCAATTTTTGGACAGCTCTTTGGCGAGATTGATGGAATCTGGGTGCTGCGGTGGCTGCTTTCGGCGGCGGTCTCACTGACTCTTTTTTTATTTTTTAGAAAACGCTACGGACTGATTGGAGGAATTCTGGCATCACTCTTCTGGAGTCTGAATCCGGCGGTTCTTCGCCTGCTCTGCACGACTTATGTGGATTCGACAGCGGTGCCGTTTCTCATCGTGGGGTGCTGTCTTTTTGCATCGGGATGGGGGCGGAATTTTGGAGCATTGCTTGCAGGCATCTTGTTGGCACTTGCTACATCCGCTCATCTCTACGCAGCGTTTGCTCTAATACTGCTCGTGCCGTGGCTGATTGCCTCTCGTTGGGAAAATCGACCTCAGCTTTTGAAATCACTCATCTGGATGGCGGCGGGATTCATTGCAACCTTCGCTGCGGGATGGTTCTGGTATGCGTTTGTTTGGCAGATGCCCGCGCTCTTCAGTCCTACGATTGAAGTGATGAAAAATCTCGGCGGGGGCCAGGCGGCTCTTTGGAAGAAGCCTTTATCCGTGGCTCTGCATGAAACTCCCGCTTGGTTCGCTCCGTTGGTATTATTACTTCCGATTTCGATTGCTGCTCTATGGGGGAGTTTTCTTTTGAGGGGGGCAGCCCTATCGCTCTTTGCAAGTAGCCTCTTCTTCTGGGGAGGGGATCTCGTTGGGAATGCCTATGTCCTCTCGATGCCATTCTATTACTCTTTCCTGCTGCCAGTGACAATTTTGGCTGAGGCGACTCTCTTTGGAGAATTACTTAACGAACAAGAACGAAAAATAGGAAATCGCTTGCTCGTAGGGGTGAGCATTCTTTGCCTCAGTGTGGCCTCGGTGCTTGTTTACTCTACTGGAATGTTTTCCCAGTTCCTCGGACATTATCCACGCAACGATATTCCCGTGCTGGAGCTTACATCAGCCCTGCGCCATGAACTTCCCAAAGCCGCCTCTGATGGAAGTACCATGCGATTTTGGTATGACGATGACCTTGGTAAGCCAGGAGGATCGGATCGCAAGATGATAGGGGCTTTCTGGCTGGATGTTTTTGGGAAACTCCGAGGCGGTGGCGATGATTATGTTCCCTTTGCGCCAATCTGTGCTGAGGATGCTGCTGCACTCGCTGCTGCTGGTCCGGATCGGATCATCGTGTTCGATCAAGATTCTGGAAAAGTCACGCAGGCTCTGGAGTGGATCAGGCAAGCAGAACTTCCTTATCGATTGTCTTGGGAAAAAAGGCTGATGGCTCCAAGCGATCGCACTCGAACGCTGGAGGTTGCCATGCTGGAGCGAGAAAAGTCGAATACGCAGCCCCTCTCAACATGGATGGATCTTCAGCATATTCAGACCATCAATCGAGGGCATCTCACTTGGGATGCTCAAGGTGCCGAGCTAAATTCAGGTAGCGTCAAAGGATGGGAGTTTGCAAAAATCCCCCTTGGTAAAATGAAAAAAGGAGAGGCGGTTCGTTTAAGTTTCAGGATGGAACAAGGCAGAATTCGATTTTCACTCCATGATCGGATATTCTCTTCCCAAGAGTCTGTCGAAAAATGGACGATCCCTGTGGATCAGGAGATTAGTCTGATTGCCATGCACGACCTGACGAACGCCTGGCTCAGTCTGGATAGTCAGTATCCCACTGGCTCCGAGAGCAAGGGTATCATTAAATGGATCGCAAGGATCACTCCGTAAGCATGAACTCCCCACTTCTCATCACTGCCACTTTCGATGCGGGTCGGACTCCGCAGGTTGCTCTGAACTGTGCTGAAGATCGTCTCATCAAACATCTCGAGGGCTTGCTTGCCTGGCTTCGCGATCCAAGATTCTCGCGGATTGTCTTAGCAAAAAATTGCAAGTTTCCGATCAGAACAGGAATCCTTGAGAAAGTTGCTGCGGCTTATGGAAAGGAGCTGGAGATATTGCAGGTGTCGGATTCGCCGAAAACTTGTCTGCAAGGAAAGGGGTACGGTGAGGGAGATCTCATTAGACAGGCTCTGGAGAAAAGCGAGATTCTCCGTACCTCGAATGATTTTTTCAAAATCACGGGAAAGCTTTACGCGCTGAAAAGCGAGGCTATTTTTAACGGTGAAGGTGAGGGAGAGTTTTATCTCAGTTCAAGCAATCCGAAAAATACCTCAGCTGTAACGAGGCGCGTGATTGCACCGCTCTACGGCAGTTCGGAGGGATGCAGAATACTTGCCTTTTTGCGTCGTTGGCTGCGCATCCCTTGGGGACTGGTTGCTGCCTGTCCGAGCGGTTGGATCGACACGCGCTTCTACCGTGTGCGGCGAGATTTTTATCTTGAGACGCTTCTTCGTTCTCATGAGCGGGTTCAGGACGCGCTGGGCTACACGCTGGAGAACGCGTTTTTTGATGATCTTCAGAACAAGTCAGTGAGATTCATCGCGCAGCAGCCCATCATCATTGGTACCTCGGGAACGCTCGGTACGACCGCCGGAGCATATTCCACAGAGATTCAGCAGGAAGCCCGTGTGTTAGCCAAGCGTTTGATTCTCTGAAAATCTTGGAGCAGAAGAAAAATCCGTTTAGACTCGTGCGATAACCATGCAAAAAACAAAGGAGATCCTAAAAAAAATCCCCCCGCTGCGTGAGACGGTTCACTGGGTGAATTGTTCTAGAAGTCGAGCAGGAGAAATTATTGGTAAATATATTTATCGAAAAGAACTCGAGACGATCAGAAAACTTGGGTCGTTCGCTCCGAACACAGCAGGATACTACAGTGGATTGGAAAAGAAAATTCACGATCTTACTCTGCTCTCTGCCAATCAGATTTTTCCACTACTTGTGGAATTAAGCCTGCTCTCAGGAAAAAGTGAGAAAGAAATTATCTCTGCCGAGGTTTTTTGCAAAAACATGCAGGGTGATGATTCTGCGGCAAAGTTGAAGTCCTGCTTTGACGCACACAAATGTGATAAAGCACTCAGCCATAATTATCACTGTGTCTATGGGCCTATTCTTAAAAAATTAGGCACAATCGATACCTTGCTTGAGATAGGATTGGGGACGACAAACACCGATGTGGTCTCCAATATGGGAGGGATTTGGAAGCCAGGAGCCTCACTGAGAGCATTTAGGGATTTTCTTCCCCAGACCCAACTCTATGGGGCTGATTTTGACAAACGAATCCTGTTTGAAGAGGAGCGGATTCAAACATTCTTTGTCGATCAGACAGATTCCTCGACGCTGGAAGCCCTTGGTGAAAAATTACCACATACGCTTGATCTGATTATCGACGATGGTTTGCACGCGCCGAATGCGAACCTTGCGGTTCTGATTTTTGCACTCAAAAAGCTTAGAGTCGGGGGATGGCTTGTTATTGAGGATATTGCGGAAGAGGCTACGGTGATCTGGAGAGTTACGGCATCATTGCTCTCGCCTAATTTTCAATCCCATATCATCAGAGCTCATGGGGGAATCGTTTTTGCTGTGGAGAAGCTGGGATAACTGACGATGCGCGGAGACCCCCCGATTAGTCGATCTCGCGGCCTCATCACTCCCCACACAGGGCTGCGCGGCATTGCTGCATTCTGCGTGTTCATGACCCATCTTGGTTCGGAACAGCAGATCACTCTTGGATTTAATCAACAGCTTCTTCATCCCTTTTACTGGTCGGATTTTGCTGTGGATCTCTTCTTCATGCTGAGTGGATTCATTCTGAACTGGGTCTATTTTAAGGATGGGGACTCAACTATTGACTGGAAGAATTATCTCCGCGCCCGCTGCGCACGAATCCTTCCTCTCTATTATCTGACGATGCTTCCCTTCCTGCCGCCCACGATTCGCACGCTCCATTTCTACGGGGCGTTTTATAATCATGGGAAGATGCTCGTTTTCCTATTGGCAAATCTTTTCATGCTCACGGGATTTTCGGGAGAAGATCGCTGGGACTGGCGGTATAATGCGCCGAGTTGGTCAATCAGTGTCGAGTTCTTGGCCTATATCGCGCTCATGCCATTGCTTGTCTCTCTCTTTCGCCGTTATCGAGAAAAGGCACTTCCTTGGACTCTGGGCATCTCTGTGGTGGGAGCACTTCTCTGCTATGGGAATTTCAGCCATGTTTTCTATGGCTGGAACTGGGCTCAGACCGCGCGGGGTATATTTTGCTTTCCTCTCGGTTTCGCGCTCTGCTCTCTTTTCATGCGAAGAAAGGGAGCTGATGATGCTGCCGCTCCAGCGGCCTGCATCACGGCTGCAATGATTATGGGACTGACCCTCTATCTCATTTTTCCACGCATCCTTATCCTCTGCGTTCTGCCGCTCTTTGTTTATTTTACCGCAGCGAATCGAGGTTTCATTGCAGAACTGCTGAATAGGAAAGCTCCCCAATGGCTCGGCGATCGCTCTTACTCGATCTATCTCTGGCACACGCCGATCATGTATGTCTTCTTCATCCCGTATGTGAAGGTGATTGACGCTTGGATGCCATTGTCGCACTCCGTCGTTGGAATCATCAACATGGGGATCATCATAGTGAGTACCCTGATCGTTTCTGCGATTTCCTATCGGTTTTTTGAGACACCCGTTCGGAATTTGTTGAGAGGGAAAAAGAAGATCTCCACATAATGCCCCCGCTGATTTCCATTATCACACCGACGAGGAATGCGGGAGCAACGCTTGCCGAAACTCTGGAGAGTGTTGTGGCTCAGGGTGAGGTCTTTCAACAGGAAGAAATAGAATATCTGCTCATCGACGCGCTTTCTTCCGATGAGACGCTTCAAATCGCGGCGAGGTATCCACATCTTCAGGTTATTTCCGAATCGGATCATGGCATCTATGATGGGATGAATAAAGGTGCGCGAGCGGCCAAGGGAGAGTGGCTGCTCTTTCTCCAAGCGGATGATTGGTTGCCCGAGGGGACGCTTGAGGCTTATCAAAACGCGATTCAGGAACACCCGCAGGCCGAGATAATCTGTGGTAGTGCCGAGGCGGTGCGTCAAGATTCAGGCAAATGGAAAATCGTCTGGTCGGTGAGTGATGGTGTGCGAAAAAAACTGACTGTCGAAAACATCGCGCTTGGAGAGCCGATGATTAATGCGCGGCTGATGCGCCGGGAGACCTTTCTAAAGCTCGGGGGATTTTCTCTCGAGTATTCGCTGGCCTCGGATCGTGATTTTTTATTGAGGGCTGCTGAGATGAATATTTCGCAGGTTGAAATTCCTGCCATGACCTACCGTTACCGCTGGCATTCCGGTTCGAGTACGATGACGGCGGGGAATTCTCTGACGCATCGTCTCTCTTCAGAGAATCTTGCGATCGCCAAAAAATATCTTTCGATGGCATCGGGAAAATCCAAAATCAGTCTTCAGAAATGGCACACGCAACTGACGGTGCAGGCCGCCATGAATGCGTTGGAATCTCTCGACTGGAATGGGTTGTTTCGTGCAGTCTGGGAGGGGATTCAGGAAAGTCCATTATGGGCTCTTCATTTTATTACCGAGATCATGTGTTCACTTCCTGGATTTGTGCTGAGAGGTGGGCGAACGCGGAGTGCGATTCTGCATGAGGGAAATCATGAAGCGTGATATTGCCACTGTTGTGATAGCAGCCAAGGCAGGTCGCTTGGGCAATCGGCTCTTTCTCAGTGCCTACTTCATAGCCAATGCCCTTGCATATGGCTATCGCCTCTTCAATCCTGCACTTGGGGAGTATGCCGAACTTTTCGAAGGGAGTGCTTCTGATCCCCTATGTCGTTTTCCTCAACAAGGTGACAGCCTGGATGTTGAAATAGCTTCTCAGATTCGTGAAGTTGCCTTCAACCTTAGCTCGCTTGTCTCTGTTCTTGGTATTCCTAAAATCGGCTTGCTCGATATTCGACGCACGCATGATGCGGAGGAGGAGGCATTTGATCTCAACGGTGAGGCTTTTGAGCAGGCTCTGCAATCAAACCGATACCTCTTTGTGAAAGGATGGAAATTCCGCGATGACCAGAATCTGCTGCGCTTTCATTCTGAGATCACTGAGTATTTTACGCCTGTCTTTTCCGTGCGACATCCTGCGGAACAGAAGATTGCTGCGGCACGCGCTCAGGGGGATCTGATCATCGGAGTTCACATCCGCCAGGGAGATTATCGGGAATGGAAGAACGGAGTGCATTATTTTGAGACCTCTCAATACGCCCACTGGATGAGGGAGCTTGTCGGGCTATTTCCAGATAAAAAGGTTGTCTTTGTTGTGTGTGCCAGCGATCTGATTGATCGAAGTGAATTTCATGGATTGGAATTTCTCGATGGCCTGGGAACGGTTGCTACCGATCTGCATACGCTTGCCCTCTGCGATCTCATCATGGGGCCGCCGAGCACCTTCTCAACCTGGGCATCCTATTGGGGAAGAGTGCCGCTTTGTATGTTGCAGCATCACCGGCAGGAAGTAGCGGCAGCAGATTTCGTGCTGCATGATAGGGTGTAGGCGGGAAGCATGGCGAAGAAGAGATCAGTGCCTTCGGCTTCAGCGATCAGAATGTCCGACTTCTGACCTCTTCTCATGTCGGCCTGCTACAGCTTCTTCATAATCACCATACGCTCGGCTAGGAAGTCAATGTCGTGAGGATAGCTCCAGGAGGATCGGGGTTTCCAAGTTTGATCAAAGATCGTCACATAACCCATCTTTCCATCATCCAAGGCGTGGTAGAACTTTAAAACCTCTTCTTGATCGTTGAACTGGAATGCTTGATTGCTGAAAGCTACAAAGTCGGGGTTCCGTTTTTTGAGCCCCTCAAGTGTAAAAGTATCCGCTGGATAATCAGTGGTCTCAAACTTTGAGATGCCATTTTCGATGATACTATTCTGACCAAAGAGTTTCGAGAAACGCGAGGCGCGACCACCCGCTGAGGGCAGATGGGGAGCCTTGACTGTCAATCCTGGTAACCGTCCCCAGTCTGGGGCGTTTGAATTTTCGATAACAGCACCCTTCCAAAAATATTTTTTGGCGAAAAGCTGGGCATTCATTCTCGGATCGGAACGGAAACGAAGCCCTACTTCAATGCTGCAAGCGATATTGTAAGCCAGTAGCAGAGTCAGGACTGCGGCAGGAAGCAGTTGCTTCCAGAGAATTCTTTCGAATGCTGGTGCCGCCATCAGGAACACGAATGGAACAACCGGTAGGACAAAGCGGTTTGCCATGCGGGGGAAGCGGCCAATGGTGATATAGTAAAATAGAAAGACTGCACTGGCAGCTACGACAAGGGCGAGTTCGTTACGTGAGAGCTTGCGTTGCAGGAGTAGGAGGAGAGTTCCCAAAACACCAAGCGTGATTAGGATGGTTCCAGGCCAGCCGATGAGTTCGGGAAAGCGTGTGAGAAAATCGAGATAACCTGCGCCTGTTGTTTTTCCGTCATAGACGGGAGTCGTGTAGAGATTGTAGAGAAAATCCTCGGTGAAGTTCTTTGAGTCAAAAATTGCACCAGGATTGCCGAGGATAAATCCGAGAGGTACTGAGAGAGCCCCCAGCCAGCATTGTTTTCCGAAGAGCGATTTCCACCCTTGCAGCACAAGAAAGGCTGCTGGGATCGCAATGGCAACTCCGAGCCCATTGTATTTATCGGCGGCAGCCAGTCCCGCTAGGAGACCTGCAAAGACTACATCACGGGTGGAGTTATGTTTCGCCGCCTTCATCGCTAGGGCAAAGGAGGCTGTCATCCAAAAAAGGAGTGGAGAGTCTGCTGTCGCGAAGTGATTGTAAACGATCAACCCTGCGCTGGTTGCGGTGAGTAACGCGAGAAGCCCCGCAGAGCGTGCGCCACAAAAAATCTTGGCCACTTTAGCAATCAAGATAATCGTGCCACAGAAAAGAGCGAGCGTCAGAAGCCGTGCTCCCCAGAGCTGCACAGGGTATTGCCAATTATGTTCCAGACCGAGAACGCTGCGGATTGCCTCAGCAGGCTTCATCACCAAGGTTTGATTGAGATAAATATGGAGAGGGGGCTTGAGATAGCCGCCACAGGGGAGGAAGTTGGGCTGCACCCCTCGGAAAGCCATGTTGTCGAGATTCCAACACTCGACACGCCCCCAGTTGATACCGATGAATGAGAGGGCGATAGCGAGGAAGAGCGCCCCCGCCAAAACCTTGTTTCTGGAACCCCATGCAATCAGAGCTGAGGGAAGTGAGGAAAAACCGGAGTCAAGGCGAAGAGTGGACACCGAGGGATGTTGGGGGAGAGGTGCTTTCCTGAGCAAGGAGTTTCATAAAAAGGATGGCATCTGCACAGGAGTTTCCAGCACTCTTGAGGCCGTATGCTGCTGAGTGTCATCATTCCAACCTATAATCGCGCCCAGTGCATTGGCCGTGCGTTGGAGAGTGTGCGGATTCAGAAATTGCATGATTGGGAAATTGTGATCGGTGACGATGCCTCGACCGATAGAACAATCGCGGAGGCCCTGAAGCTGATGCCTGAGGCTAAGGTAGCGAGGCTTTCCCATAATCAAGGTGCTGCTGCCGCCCGCAATGCTGCCATGAAGTTGGCCACGGGAGAGTTCATGGCTTTCCTTGATTCCGATGACGAGTGGCTTCCTGGGAAGTTGGAACGACAGCTTGCCTATTTACAGGAGCACCCTGAGTGTGCGGTCTGCGGTACCGGACATTTTCTGGAAACGAAGCAGGGAGAACGCATGGAATTTCCTGGAAACAATCCGAGAGACTGGCGACGGGAGTTGCACTCCGCCCAGAGTTTTCATGGAGCGAGCACTCCGGTGGTGCGCCGGAGAGTTTTGGAAGAAGTTGGCTTTCAAGATGAGACTCTGAGGGTGCTGGAAGATTGGGATTGGATGCTGCGAATTACTCAGAAATATCCGATTCATGTCCTTCCCGAAATGCTGACTGTCATTCATGAAAATAATCCCTCCGATCCTGATCAGACGCTTCACTCGATGAAGCATTTCCTTGCTAAGCACGCTGAGGAATTTCACTCCTATGGCGTCTCTCATGCTCGCCATGTGATTTCCCAGCATCAAGAGAATGCCGCACGCACGCTGATTCGGCATGGGCGTTTAGCCGAAGGGGGAGGGTTGCTTTGTCAATCTTGGGTGAATGCCCCGCTACGCAATCCCGCAATCCCAGCTGCCTTCCCCCTGCTCGCCGTTGATTTGCTGAGCGGTAGTAATTTTCTGGCCGATCTTCTAACCCGTCGTAATCGTCAACAGCTCCGCTCACGATGAAATTTTTCTTCCTCTCCAGTCATGCGCATTACGCGCTTGATCCTCTAACAACCAAAGTCTCGGGTGGAGCAGAACTCCAGGTGGCACTTTTGGCAAAGGAGCTGGCTGTACTGGGACATGAAGTGGTGATCGCTGGTGGTGATACCGGTCAGCAGGATGAGCGAATTCTGGAGGGGGTGATGACTAGGACGGGAGGGAAGTTTCATACAGGAGGGCTGCTCGATTCACTCCTGGCTCTGCCCCGCATCATGCAGCTTCTGAGGAAGCAGAGGCCGGAATTTGTGGTAGTTCTGGGATGGACGGCATGGCTGGCGATCTTAGCGCGGCTGCGGCCTCTTTTGGGATTCAAGCTAGTTTTTATTTGCGGTCTTGATAGTGAGATTGACGGGAGCTTTGGCCGACGGCATGGCTGGCGCGGCAAAATCTTTGAACAAGGAGTTGCGCTTTCTGATCTCTGCTTTGCGATGTCCGAGTATCAACAAAAACTCTTCCGTAGTATGAATCGCGAGTGCGGATTCTACCGGAACTTGATTCTGCCAAGAAAAAGCGAACGCATGGCGAGCAAGGAGATTGATCTCCTTTGGGTGGGGCGATGCCAGCAGATAAAACGGCCGCATTATTTTCTCGATTTGGTGGAAGCAATTCCCGAGGCACGATGCGAGATGATCTGCCCGAAGGAAGATGTATCGCTCTGGGAGGAGGTTGCGGCGAGGGCTGCGAATCTGCCGAATCTGAACTTTCATGAGAGGATTCCGTATCATGAGATTCAGGAGCATTTTGAGCGCGCTCGCTTTCTCGTCAGCACCTCGGAGGCCGAGGGATTTCCCAATGTGATGATTCAGGCCGCTCAAGGCGGGGCGGGCATTCTTTCCCTCGCACTTGATCCCGACCGGCTGATCAAAACCTTTGATGCCGGATTCTGTGCCGACGGGGATTTTGAACTGCTGCTTGTGCGAACCAGGGAATTACTCGCTGATTCTGCGGCCTCGGAGAGCAAGGCAGCGGGGGCCATGCGGATGGTGAGGGAATGGTTTGATAATCAGAAGAACACGGACGCTTTTCTGGAAGGGTTAAAATAATGGCTGATGTTAAAAAAATCCTCCATGTGATCGATAGCTTCGATCTTGGAGGGGCTCAGACTTTTCTGCTCGAACTCGTCAAAAATACCGATCGTAGTCGCTTTGACCCCGAAGTCGCCGCGATGCACGGGCATGGAGTGTTTGAGCAAGCCTTTCAAGAGGGAGGAATTGCGACTCATTCGCTCTCGCCTGGAAAATGGCCTCCCTTGTTCGTACCGAACTTCTGGAATCTCATGCGGCGAGGAAAATATGACATTCTCCATTTTCATCTCTTCGGAGCAAATCTCTGCGCCAAGCCACTGGCCATAGCTGCGGGTCATACGGCAATCATCGTGCATGACCAATGCAATGATGCCTCACGGGATGAGAGCCCGCTGCTCCTGGGACTCGATGCATTGGCCAATCGTGGCGCAGCACGGGTGATCGCCGTTTCCGAAAGTGTCCGTCGCTATTTGATCGCTCATGAAGATCTGGAAGATTCCAGAGTCGTGATGATTCCCAATGGGATTGATGCCACACTATTTCATCCGCCAACTGATGAAGAGCGAAAGGCAGTGAAGAGGGAACTTGGGATTCCTGAAGAAAGCTTTGTGATTGGCGGAGTGGGGAGACTTGTTGAACAAAAGAATTTTGCCTTGTTTCTTGAAGTCGCTTCATCGGTTGCAAAGTCTCATCCGAGCTTCAACTTTCTGATTGCTGGAAGCGGGCCATTGGAAGAGGAACTCAAAGCGCAGGTGCTGAGGCTAGGACTCTCGGAGAGAATGTTGTTCACGGGACATCTGTCAGACCGTGTAGGACTTTATCATGCGCTAGACGCATTGATGATGCCTTCTCTGTTTGAAGGAACTCCGATGACTCTTCTGGAGGCAATGGCAAGTGGTCTGCCTGTAGTGGCTTCTTCTGTCGATGGGATTGCCGAAGTCTGCACAGATGGAGTCGATGCGCTTCTTGTGCCTTCAGGTGATCGCACAGAATTTTTCAATGCCACACAAAGGATCATTGTCGATGCTGAATTGAGAAAAACACTCGGAGAAAATGCCCGTCAAACGATCCTAGAGCGGTATGAAATCCGTGCGCTCACACGACAAGTCGAGGCCCTCTATACCGAGGTTTTAGGGGAACGCTTCGAGGAGAGATAACTGCGCCACCCGCCGTGGGGTGTGATGTCGGGGGCGGTTGATAATGCCTCAGGCTCGCAGATAAAACCCTTCACCCAGGTTCCATCGGCCAGTTCGATGGTGCCGATGCCCAAGGGATGAGGAACGAGATTCACAAAGGAGCCAAAGTTTTCCACGGGCATCTCCCAGACTTCGAGTTCAAGAGCCGCGCCATTTTTTTCGCTGCGAAGGAGTCCTGGTTTGGGAGGTGTTGTCGGAAGTGCGTGGAGACGATAGCGGGGGCTGGTTGTCGTTGATTGGATCAATGTCGCTCCTCGCTCCGTGAGTTGGGAATTCAACGGCTGTCCGCTGAGATGTGCTCCCACAACAGCGAGTGAAATCATGCCGCGCGCGATATTCTTTCCTGTGGCAATGGCAGCCAGCAGATCATCTTCAAAGGCGGGGGCGATCAAGGTGACTCCAAAGGGAAGTCCATCCTGTCGAAATCCCGCAGGGATGGCCAGAGCGGAGAGATCGAGGAGATTCACGAAATTGGTGTAGGTGCCGAGCCTGGCATTGAGTTCGAGGGGGCTAGCCTGCACTTCCTCCGTGCGGTAGATGGTCGGAGCTGTTGGGAGAAGGAGCGCGTCAATGCCCTCCCAGATACAGGAGGTCTGCGAACGAAGTCGCTGCAATTCGTAAAATCCTTCAAAAGCATCCACGGCAGATTTGGTGCTGCCACCCGTGATGATCTCTCGCACGGTGGGATCGACTTCATTGGAATGATTTCTGATGAAAGCGCCGACAGCATGATCCCTCTCCGCAACCCATGCGCCGCCATAGAGCAGTCGGGCGGCTTGGAGGAATGGCTCCAAATCAACAGGAACAATCTCTGCACCCTGTTCGCGTCTTCTGACGACTTCTTCCTGAAAGAGGCGTTCATATTCCGTATCTCCAAAGAACTCGCTTTTCTCAGGAACTCCGAGGCGCAAGCCGCCACCTCGCGATGCAAGTCGCAGCATGGTGCGTGACCAACGATCTTCACGATCCGGCTGGCGGAGAAGATGGAAAACGGTGGAGGCATCCTCGACGCTTTTTGCAAAAATACTTACGCAGTCGAGGGAGGCGCAGGCTGGAACCACGCCGCGCAGACTCAGAAGTCCGCGAGTCGGTTTGAGTCCTACAATGTCATTGAAGGCTGCCGGAATGCGTCCTGATCCTGCGGTGTCTGTTCCGAGGGAAAAGGTGACAAGATTCGCTGCCACGGCGATGCCTGATCCTGAGCTGGAGCCGCCTGATATATAATCGGGATGGAAGACATTGCGGCACGCACCATAGGGAGTCCTCGTGCCGACCAGTCCCGTGGCAAACTGATCCATGTTGGTCTTGCCAATGAGAAGTGCTCCCGCTTTGCAGAGTAGATCGACGACAAAAGCTGACTCATAGGGTGTGTAAGAAAATGCAGGGCAGGCTGCCGTCGTCGGTATTCCTGCGACATCAATATTGTCTTTGACAGCAAAGGGAATGCCGTAGAGCGGGAGCGACGAATCGAGAGCCTCAGCCTCCTTGAGTACCTCTTCCTCTGAGCGCAACGAGATCCAGACAGCGGGATCATCATAGGCGGCAATCCGAGCATAGGTCTCCCGAATGAGTGTCTCTATCTTCTTCTCTCCCGATCTCAGGGAGTCCTGGATGCTGGCGATACTCATTGTTCAATTAGTGCGGCAAGATGCTGACCTGCGGCAACGGGACGGCCTTCGCTAATGGCCACAGTATGGATCGTTCCTGCGGAGGGAGCCGTGACACCAATTTCGGTCTTCATGGATTCCACAATAAAAAGAAGATCGCCCTCTGCGACGGTATCGCCTGCTTTTGCAAGGATCTTCCACATACTACCAGTGACGGGAGAGTCAATGAAACGCCCTCCCACGGGGAGTGAAATTTCCTCAACGGTGGGAGCTGATGCCTGTTCTTCGACGATTTGGAATCCCGCAACGGCCCAGCGTTCGCGTTCTTCCTCAAACGCCTTTTGCTGTCGCTCCTTAAAGAGAGCCGTCTCGGGTGCAATGGAGGCGAGAAAGGCTTGGTAATCACGGAGACGAAATTCACCCTCTTCGATCTTAGGTGAGAAACGACCATACGGGAAATCAGCTCGCATCTGCATCAGCTCCTCATGGGAGACGGGATAGAAACGAATCTGGTCAAAGAAGCGCAGGAGCCACGGTTTGGTGAATTCCTTGGTCGTGCGGAAGCGGTTCCACATCTGCACCGTGCGCCCCACGAACTGGTATCCCCCCGGCCCCTCCATGCCATAGACGCAGAGATAGGCTCCGCCGATGCCGACGGCATTCTCCGGTGTCCAAGTGCGAGCGGGATTATACTTTGTTGTGACAAGACGATGGCGAGGGTCAAGCGGTGTCGCCACGGGAGCACCGAGATAGACATCGCCGAGACCGAGCACTAGATAGCTGGCCTCGAAGAGAATCCGCTTCACCTCGTCGATGCTCTCGAGTCCGTTGATCCGGCGGATAAATTCGATATTGCTCGGACACCACGGAGCGTCAGCCCGCACGGATTGCATATATTTCTGAATCGCCTCCAGCGTCGATTCATCCTCCCAGGAGAGAGGGAGATGAACGATGCGTGTTGGGACAACCATGTCATCCACATCAGGAAGCGACTTCTCCAGTTGCTCCATGAAGGAAAGCAGATGATCCAGCGAAAGCCTGCGGCTGTCGAAGTGAACCTGGAGAGATCGGATGCCAGGAGTGATGTCGATGATGCACGGAAGCTGTTTCTCTTCCAACGCACCAAGGAGTGCCTGCACACGGAAGCGGAGCGTGAGATCCAGCTCCAGCGGTCCATATTCGATGAGAAGATAATCATCACCCGCTCCGCGATAGACGACACGAGGGGTGCGGTCTGTCGGAGGGATGGTGTGGAGTACGGCTTCATCGAGTGATCCGATGGAGGTTGCAGAACTGCCGCTCACCGAGAGTCGCTTGAGGCGCACGCGATCCCCGGCCTTGAGTTGTCCCATCTTCCAGAGTTCGTGGGAAGCAATGACGACAGGACAGACAAACCCTCCGAGGCTTGGGCCATCGGGGCCAAGTAAGATCGGCATATCACCAGTGAAATCCATCGCTCCAATGGCGTAGGCATTATCATGGATATTGGAGGGATGGAGCCCTGCTTCGCCGCCATCTTGCCGTGCCCACTGAGGTTTCGGGCCGATGAGACGAACTCCTGTCCGGCTGGAATTAAAATGCACTTCCCACGAGGTGGAGAAGATCATGGCAACATCTTCTTCCGTGAAGAAATCAGGCGCACCATGCGGGCCGTAGAGCACCCCGATCTCCCATTCTTGCGAGAGGGCTGGCTTCTCCGTAATGATGCGTGGTTCTTTCAGCGGTGTGGTGGAGAGAATACGAAGCACATCCCCAGCGCGTAAGGCTCTCCCACCATGCCCGCCGAATCCTCCAAGCGTGAAGGTAGATCGGCTGCCGAGATATTCAGGAACATCAAGCCCTCCGGCGATTGCCAGATAGCTACGAGCTCCTGCTCCGCTGGCTCTTCCAATTTTCAGAATCTGTCCGGCTTCTCCTTGGATCGGTCTCCAGAAGGGGACTTCGATGCCATCCAGCCGTGCACTCATCTCCGCTCCCGTGAGGGCAAAGAGGGTGTCGCTTCGGAAGCGCAGCGTTGGCCCAGACATGGTGATTTCTAAACCAGCAGCGGACTCTGGATTTCCGACAGCCTCATTAGCCAGGCGGAAGGAACGGGAATCCATCGGCCCTGAAGGAGGAACGCCAATGGCCCAGTATCCGATGCGACCTGGAAAATCTTGGACTGTTGTTTGCGTTCCACCATCAAGCACCTCAATGGAGGTGGAGGGGATCTGAAGCGACTTGAGGAGGTTGGTGCTGACTTGGCCATTGCGAAAACGGGAGTCGGCAAGAATGCCTCGCAAGTATTCGACATTGGTTTCAATGCCGTGGAGGGAGGTTTCTGCAAGTGCCGTTTCGAGTTGTTCGATCGCCTCGATGCGATTGGTTCCGCGCACAATGACCTTGGCGATCAGTGGATCATAGTAAGAGGTGACTTCGGTACCGGTCTCCACCCAGGTATCGACGCGCGAGGAAGGGGGGAAGATTACTTGCGTCAGTAATCCCGAAGAGGGCTGAAAATTTTTCGCCGGATCTTCTGAATAGATGCGAGCCTGCATCGAGTGTCCCTGAGGTGTGCGAGGTGCGGCGATCCATTCTTCGGGAAGCGTTTCCGCAGCATGGCGCAGCATCCATTCCACGAGATCCACGCCAAAGACCTCTTCCGTTACCCCATGCTCGACCTGAAGACGGGTATTCACTTCGAGGAAGTAAAACTCCTTTGCCTTCTCATCGTAGAGGAACTCGACCGTGCCCGCAGAGGAATACTGCACCGATGATGCAAGCGTGCGTGCGGCTTCATGCAGTCGCGCTCGGGTCGTCTCATCAAGCCCCGGAGCCGGAGTCTCCTCGATGACCTTTTGGTTCCGTCGTTGTGCCGAACAATCGCGTTCGCCAAAGACCACAACGCGTCCATCCCCAAGTCCGAAAACCTGGACTTCGATATGGCGGGCGATTTCGACGAATTTTTCCACATAGACACCACCTTGTTTGAAATTTGCCTCTCCGAGATGTTTCACAGTGGCAAAGCGTTCCCGAAGCTCTGATTCCGTGCGGCAGAGTTGAAGGCCGATGCCTCCCCCTCCTGCGGTACTCTTGAGCATGACGGGGTAGCTGATCCGAGTTGCTTCCTTGGCAGCAGCATCGGCATCTTCCACCAGATCACTACCGGGCAGCATCGGTACTCCGGCACGCTGGGCCAGATCGCGAGCGATATGCTTGAGACCAAATTCAGCAATATGCTCGGGGCGTGGCCCAACAAATCGGATGCCTGCCGCTGCACAGCCTGAGGCGAACTCCGCATTTTCACTGAGAAAACCATAGCCAGGATGGATCGCATCGACTCCGAGTTCCTGAGCAGCTTGAAGGATCACATCAGCTCGTAGGTAACTCTGTGCTGCCGGTGCGGGGCCGAGGCAGACTGATTCGCTCGCCATGCGGACATGCCGTGCCTGGGCATCGGCTTCGGAATAGACCGCTACCGAGGCGATCCCCATCGCATCGAGGGTTCTGATGATGCGGCAGGCGATCTCACCGCGATTGGCAATAAGGACTTTTTTCATGAAAGGGGCTCCCAGATACTCACTCGGATGGGAGTAGGATTGTAGGCGTTGCAAGGATTGTTGAGCTGAGGACAGTTGGAGATCAGGCAATGCACATTCCGTTCTGCAACCATCTCGACATATTTTCCAGGCTCTGAGACTCCGTCGTCAAACTTCAGTCCTCCCTCGGGAGTGACAGGAACATTCATGAAAAAGTTGATATTGTGAGCCAGATCGCGCTTGCCTAAGGGGAGTCCCGATTGGGCGAGTTGCAACAGAAACGAGTCGCGGCAGTTGTGCATGAATCGTTTGGAGCGGGCATAGCGCACCATGTTGCTCTCAGCGGCACAGGCCCCGCCGAGTGTGTCGTGTCTCCCGCAGGTATCGGCGGTGATCGTCAGCATGGAGCGATCTCGGTTGGACATCAGCCGAGTTCCAGTCGTGAGATAAATCCCTCCCTGCGCGCGTATCGTGGTCTGAGCGCAGTAGCGTTCATCGGTATCCGCCGCATCAAAGAAAAAAGTATCCGCCGCCTGATTGCCCTCCAGATCGGTGATGCGAAGCGTCTGACCTGCCTTGATGAGATGCATCCAGCCATCGCCAGCCGGAATGATCTTGGTGTAAATGGCATCCGCTTCGTGCAGCGGACTCTCGACATAATTCAGGGTGCTCATGGATTAGAAGTTGGAAGTTCGGAGCTGGAGGTTAGAGATAGAGGCGTTCGGTGAGGGCCAGCGCACGAGCGCACTCAGGGCGGAAGTTGCGGCAGAAATCCTCCTCTTCCGGTTTCGTGGCGAGACCGATCTCAACCTCCACCGGAATCCGTGGATAATCACCAGGCGGGTGCATCGGATGGGGGCAATTAGAGAGGACAACCAGCAGATCCATCTCCGTGCGAAGCGTGATGCTTTCGCCTCCCTTGCAATGGGTCGGATCAAAATGAAGACGTCCCTCTTCATCGGCACTCACCTTACTAAAGAAATTCAGACAGGCGACTAGGTCACGGATTCCGAGACCATGCTTATTTAGCTCGATGAGGAAATTATCATGGGAGTTGCGGAGAAAATCATTGCGAAGCTCCTGATAAGAACCGCTGCCGAAGGAATGCCTCACGATCTCAGCAGTGGTCAGTCCCGCCAGCGGATCATGCCAGCCGAGGGTATCGTCGATCACGGAGGCCAAGGCATGTCCCATATCGCTCATCAGCACATGACCCTTGGTGATCTTGGCCGTGTGCAGAGCCTTGAGCGTGTCTGGGATATTGAGTCGATCGAGCGGATTCGCAGCATTGAAGAACAGTGCGGAGAGATTGGCTCCGCCAGTCAGAGCAGTGAAGCGAATGGTGCGATGACGGGTCACGCGCATCGACCACATGCCGCCGCCTGGAATAATTTCTGTCAAAAGGGGAGTTATCTTTTGGGTGCTCATAATGATCTATTTTTTCAGAGGATGAAGTTGAGGAATGATGGTGCTGGTGAGCGTCAGCTTGCCCCCCTTCACTCCCTTGCAGGTGATGAAGGCATTGGTGATCTCTTGCAAAATCGTGGCAGGCCCCTGAATCAGGATGACTTCCATGATGTGATCGTGCTCTAACTGCACCTGAAGCGAACCGATGACCTCATTGATATGCTTCCGTTTCAGTGAGGCCAGGCGCGTCAGGAGATGATTCTTCTCCTGATTGTAAAAAATGGTGATCGTCCCTGTCATTATCTCGTCACTCACCTCGGCAGAATACTCGACAAGATCCTCCGTAATCATTGAGGTCAAAGCCTGCGACCGACTTTCAAATCCCTTCTGCTTCACCAGCCCGTCGAGTGCCGTGCAGACATCAGGCGGCAGAGAGACACTGATGCGGACAACATTGGAACGAGTTGCATGAGATGCTGGAGCTGATTTTTGGGGAGGAGTCTTTGCGGGCATATCGGTAATAAGAATTCTTGTATCTGTAATACTCTCCATGCAGCAAAGCAAAAAACAGGCCACTCTTGTTTTTTGAATCAGCGATTTCCAAGATCCGTGAAGAGTGACAAACTTTTTCTTATGAAAAAGCCAACCAGTCGCCGAACCAAAGAACCGACTCCAGTAAGTTGGGAGATTCTGATCGGGCTACGGATTCGCTCCCTTCGCGAAGAACGCTCCGTCACGCTTGAGCAGCTCTCCCAGCAAACAGGGCTGACAAAAGGGCAGCTTTCGCGGATTGAAAACGGGAAGGCCTCCTCTCCCGTCTCGACCCTGACGCGGATCGCCTCAGCGCTTGGTGTCGCGCCTGGAGTTCTCTTTTCCACTGAGGAGCCAAAGTCTCAAGCCCTTCTCGTGAAGAAAAATGAGCGGCGCGTGATCGTAGGCCGCGCCTCACGCATGGGGCACACCTATGAATCGCTGGCCTTCGATGTCCCCTTTGCCAAGGATTTTGAACCTTACCTCATGACCATTGAGGAAAAGAAAATCGACATTCAGCAAAATACCTTTCGTCACCCAGGCCATGAGCTTCTCTACATGCTGGAGGGAAGCATGGATTACCGACACGGCACCGAAGTCTATCACCTCACGCCGGGAGACAGCCTCTTCTTTGAAGGCTCCATCCCGCACGGCCCCTCCGCGATCTATTCACCCCCAGCCAAATTCCTCAGCCTGATTAGCAATGGGAAGTGAGGGTAGGATTCTCAGCCATTCGAACTAAAGCTTCATCATGGGTCGCATTCGCAGAAACGGCTATGTCCTTGAATGGTTCATCGGCGACCATGCTCCACGGCATGTGCATGTCTATGATACCAAGGGACGGTTTATCGGACGATTTGACCTCAATACATACTCTGGACAGGAAGGCTGGATTCCCGAAAAAAAGCTGCTACGACTTATCAAAGACCTCGAAAATGAGGGCCGTCTATGAAACCCGTCGTTCAACTCAAGAAGCCATTTGGCAAGGGAACCTTTTCCCGCGTCAAGCACGCCCGCTATCTCGGATGGGAAGATGCCTTTGATGTTGAGTTTGAGGATGGGCTCTGTTTTCTGGAGCCGCACGCAACAATTCGGAAAGCCAATAAAATTTCTGCAAAGGCTCTTCCCATACAGGTTGAAGTCGATGAAGAGCTGCACAGCCATTTCAAAGTTACCTACGACACGGGTGAAATCGCCGAAGTCTCTTGGGCCTTCATTCGTGAACTGCCCCCGAAGGTTGTGAGGTCGATCAAAAAGGGGTAAAAGCTAGGAGCGTCCTTTTCATGATTAATCTACGCGAAATAAAGGACGATGGGGAGCTTTGGGAACAGTTCGCAGAGGAATTTCTATCATTAGCAGGACTATTAACAGAGAGTCCTCCTGATCGTGGAGCGGATGGCGGTAAAGATATTCTGATGATAGAGAGGGTATCCGGTCCTATGCACACTAAAGCCTTTCGTTGGTTGGTCAGTTGCAAGCACACCGCGCAAAGCGGAGTTGCGATTTCAGAGATCACACACGAGAAGAATATTTTGGAGAGGGTTAAGGCTTTTAGAGCAGACGGTTTTTTAGGATTCTATTCTACTATTCCCACAGCAGGCCTTAATACACGACTTAGGGCACTAACAGATGCGGGAGAGATTAAAGCCTACAAGATTTTTAGCGGTACACTTATCGAGAGCGAATTGTTAGCATTAGGGCGTTCATGGTTGGTAATGCGCTATTTTCCTGAGTCATATAAGGCAGTGCGCCCGTTACACAAACTCCTCGATGAGTATATAGAGCTTCGATGCGATTTGTGTGGCAAAGAATTGCTCGAAGAGCTGTATTCATGCGACTATCGTTCTCTTGTAGCAGAAGTTTCAAAATAACATCTACGGAAAATCGGCATGTAATTGATGTTTATTTTGCTTGCAAAGGAAGTTGTGACAAAACGTTGGAGCAACGCGCATACAAAAAATACAATGCTGTTACTGCGTGGGAGGATATTTCTGACATTGTAATGCCTAATCAATTCCTTCGTTGGATTATGGCTTTCATTAACCATATTAGAAATGGGAAAACTTATTCCGATGATGCCTTCGCCAAAGAGAAGCATCTAATTATTGCAATTAGTCAGAAAGTTTTTCGCGAAGTAACCGAAGCCGAACGCGAACGACTAAAAGCCTTGGTCAATTTTATGGGTTAACCGAAAAACCGTTAGTCTCTGCATTGCATCGAACCGCTCCTTTTTTCCTGAGTTCTTGAGTTCCAGATAAAAATATTACCCTTTCCTTGAGGCACAAACTAAACACCAAACGCTCTAAAAACCACCGCGTTTTCCCGGGATCCAGTCGGTTCCGGCAAGAGGGACTCCGGCCATTGCCGCGGATTCGATGGTGAGTGCGACGAGATCTTCAGGCTCCAGATTGTGGACATGGGATTTTCCACAGGCTCGGGCGATGGTTTGTGCTTCCATCGTGAGGACGCGTAGGTAATTGGCCAGTCGATGCCCCCCCTGGATGGGATCGAGGCGGGAGGCGAGTTCAGGATCTTGCGTTGTAATTCCAGCGGGATCTTTTCCTTCATGATAATCGTCGTAGAATCCAGCGGCACTTCCGAGCTTGCGATACTCAGCATCGTATTGAGGGGAGTTGCAGCCAAGCGCGATCAGGGCTGCCGTACCGATGGAGACCGCATCGGCTCCCATGGCAAGAGCCTTGGCCACATCGGCTCCATTGCGAATGCCGCCGCTGACAATGAGCTGAACCTTGCGGTGCATCCCAAGTTCTGTGAGTGCCTCGACAGCCTGACGGAGTGCAGGAAGCGTCGGGATGCCGACATGTTCGATAAAGACATCCTGCGTCGCCCCCGTTCCTCCTTGCATCCCATCCAGAACGACGACATCGGCTCCTGACTTCACGGCAAGTGTGACATCGTAAAAAGTGCGGGAGGCCCCAACCTTGATATAGATCGGTTTTTCCCAATCGGTGATTTCGCGCAGTTCCTGAATCTTGATTTCAAGATCATCTGGCCCTGTCCAGTCAGGATGGCGGCAGGCACTCCGCTGGTCGATGCCCGCAGGGAGAGTACGCATCGCGGCAACGCGGTCGCTGATTTTCTGTCCAAGCAACATTCCTCCGCCGCCCGGTTTGGCTCCCTGTCCGAGCACGATCTCAATGGCATCGGCACGCCGCAGATCGTGGGGATTCATCCCATAGCGCGAGGGGAGGTATTGATAGACGAGCATTTTGGAATGCCCTCGTTCCTCATCAGTCATCCCGCCATCGCCAGTCGTGGTGGAAGTTCCGACCTCCGTTGCTCCGCGCCCGAGAGCCTCCTTTGCGGCTCCAGAGAGTGAGCCGAAGCTCATTCCTGCAATGGTGATCGGTATATCAAGATGGAGCGGCTTCTTCGCAAAACGGGTGCCGAGCGTTAGGCCGGTTTCACATTTCTCGCGGTATCCCTCCAGCGGGTAGCGCGACATGCTGGCTCCGAGAAAAACGAGATCGTCAAAATGCGGAAGGCTTCGTTTGGCTCCCCATCCACGGATGTCGTAAATTCCGGTTTCGGCGGCCCGTTGGATTTCGTGAATGACATTGCGGTTGAAGGTAGCGGACTCGCGGAGTCCAGGAGATTTTCCTTGAGGAATAGAACTGGGTATAGTTTCCATGAAATTAATAGGCTGATGCGTGATCGGAGTGGAAGTGATAGAGGGTGCGAGCTGATCCGTAGCGGCGGAAGGTTGCCGGATCAGCGGCGATGCCCGCTACGGTGAGGAGGTCTGTTAATTCAGCGAGATGTTCGGAGCGCATCTCCTTCTCAATGCAGTCCGCGCCAAGGCTGGCAGCCTTTCCTCGGAGATAAATTCGAGCCTCGTAGATGGAGTCCCCAAGGGCATCTCCAGCATCTCCGCAGATCACCATAGTTCCTGATTGGGCCATGAAGGCACTCATGTGGCCGACCGATCCTCCGACAACAATGCTGGCACCTTTCAGCGAAATACCACATCGCGCGGAGGCATCGCCTTGAATGACTAGGAGCCCACCATGTGCCGTTGCTCCGGCTGACTGGCTGGCATTCCCATGCACGCGGACTACGCCCGACATCATGTTCTCGGCGACTCCAGTGCCTGCATTGCCATGCACTGTGACGGTCGCCTTTTCATTCATGCCCGCGCAATAATAGCCGACAGGGCCGCGAATGGTGACATGGAGCGGAGCTTTCAGTCCACACGCTACGGCGTGGGCTCCCTTCGGCTCCAGAATTTCAATAGCCGCTGGTTCTGCAAGATCATGGAGATATTGGTTCACCTCGCGAACGGAGGTTTGGGTGAGATCGAAAGTGTTCATGCAGCAAGGGAGATCTGTGTCGCAGGGAGAGCAGGAGTGGCGGATTTTTTCCAGGTGTAGATGCGAGCCGGTTCTGGCTCCCAGATATGGGCGTTCTCGATGCCAGGAAGATGAGCGAGGGAGCGATACTCTGAGGCCATAGCCACATAGTCCTCTGTCTCTGCTAGGACGGCGGGCTTGCAAGCAACGGGATCGCGGAGTACGGCAAATCCATCCCGTGTTCCGATGGCAAAAGTGAAAAACCCATCGAGATCTTTCAATGCCGATTCCAGAGCCGCTTCGAGGGAATCTCCCCCTTGCAAACGCCACGCAAGGTAGCCTGCGGCAACTTCGGAGTCATTCTCTGTGCGGAAACGAATACCCTCGCGCTGGAGATTACGGCGGAGTCGGTTGTGATTGCTGAGCGAGCCATTGTGGACGAGGCAGAGATCGCTACCGGTTGAGAAGGGATGAGATCCAGCAGTTGTCACCGCGCTTTCCGTGGCCATGCGGGTGTGGCCGATGGCATGGCTGCCGACGGCTTGTTCGAGATGGAACATTTTCATCACTTCGCAAGGGAGACCCTTTTCTTTGAAAATCTCCATCGACGAACCGACGCTCATAATTGTAACTCCGGCATCATTGCGTTCTAATTGGGCACGAATTGTTTCGCTCTGTCCGTGTGCAATTGTCACACAATGGCTTGCAATGACCTTCATGGAAGTGACTCCATAGGGTTCAAAAAATCTTTTCCAATCAAAAGATTCTTCGGGGTGCTGGGCCATGATCTTCACGCTCCCTTGGGGTGCTGGATCACGATAGATCGCGAAGCCTGCGCTGTCTGGCCCTCGCCCGCTGAGGCACTCCAGCATAGGGACAAAGAGATTTCCGAGTTGATTCTCCATGACTGGAGACTTGGCGAAGAAGGATGCAATTCCACACATGTCGTGAGCACTATTAGCAATAGTTTCTTATAATGCAACTCAAGTTGTATATAAAAATTGACAGAGGCGTTCGTCGGTGTGAATGTCGCGACCGTTAACCAAAACTTTATTATGCCTAAAACAAAGGAACAGATCAGGGAACAACTCGCAGCTGACGGAATCCAGTTCATCCTGGCTCAATTCGTCGATATTCATGGTGCGGCGAAAGTCAAAATGTGCCCCGTCGAATCGCTCGACACTCTCGTGGATGAGGGAGCGGGATTTGCCGGTGCGGCAGTCTGGGGCATGGGTCAAGGGCCTCATTCCCATGACATGCTTGCGAGGATTGATCTCGAGAGCTACACGCCGCTGCCCTGGGCTCCTGGGATTGCTCGTTTTGCAGCTGATCTCTTCGTGGATGGGCAGGTGCATCCTTACTGCCCAAGGCAGAATCTCAAGCTGATGCTGGCACGGGCTGCGGCAAAGGGATTTGTCTTTAATATCGGCATCGAGCCAGAACACTTTCTCGTCGTGCGTACACCCAGTGGTGGCATCGAGCCGTGGGACCCGGCGGGGATCGATAAGCTGACGAAGCCTTGTTACGACTTCAAGGCGATGTCGCAAGCCGCGGAATATCTCAAGGAGATCACACAGGGATGCAACGCACTCGGTTGGGGTGTCTATCAGGCCGACCACGAGGATGCCAACGGCCAGTATGAGGTCAACTTTCACTACACTGAGGCAGGGATCACGGCGGATCGTTATACATTCTTCAAGATGATGACCTCGCAGATTGCTCCGAAATATGGAGCCATCGCCACGCACATGGCCAAGCCGTTCAGCGGGAGAACTGGGAGCGGTGCTCATCTCCACTACCATCTTGCTGATAGCAAGACAGGAGAGAATCTCTTCACTGATGAGGCAGATCCAAAAGGATTCGGACTCTCAATGCTAGCGTATCATTTTCTAGCGGGGGTTCTTTATCATGCGCCTGCCCTCTGCGCGATCACTTCGCCAACGGTGAATTGCTACAAGCGACTTCTTGTAGGGCCTAGTCTTACAAGTCCTCGTTCAGGATTTACCTGGACTCCTGCCTTCATCAGCATGGGGGATAACAATCGAACTCAGATGCTTCGAATCTGTGGGCCGGGCCATGTCGAGGATCGTTCCGTCTCCGCCGCCTGCAATCCCTATCTGGTCTTTGCCGCTTATCTTGCGGCTGGGCTGGATGGTATTGAAAAGGAAATGGCCTGTCCCGATCCCAATCTCGGTAATCTCTACAATATCACGCGGGACGAAATCTATCGGAAGGGGCTCACCACGCTACCGCAGTCGCTCCGTGAAGCACTCACCGAATTAGAACAGGATCGCGTGATTCTCGATGCACTCGGTCCGATCAAAGGAGAGCTCCTAAAATTGAAATGGCAGGAGTGGAATGAATACCACAAGGCAGTTTCCCAATGGGAAACCGATCAATACCTCACCGCATTTTAACGGTGAATGCCAAACACTTTGATGTCGCCGTTATCGGAGTTGGTGGGATGGGGAGTGCTGCCTGCTTCCATCTCGCGCGGGCTGGGCTCAAGGTGCTTGGACTGGAGCGGTTCGGAGTTCCGAATACCCGTGGAAGCTCTCACGGTGCGACACGCATTCTTCGACTTGGTCTCCATGAGAGCACAAAATATGTGCCGCTCGTATTGCGGGCTGTGGAGCTCTGGGATGAGTTGGGCTCTTTGGTAGGAGAATCCTTATTTCATCGCATTGGCAGTCTCGATATTTCCGTTCCTAAAGGAGCGATCTTCTCTGGTTCTCTGAAGGCTTGCGAGGCCTACGACATCGAACATGAAATCCTGAGTGCTACCGAACTTCGCAAGCGGCATCCGGCAGTTCACCCTGATGACGCAATGATGGGGGTCTTTCAACCTGGCTCGGGATTTGTGCTTCCTGAGGCAAGTGTCACAGCTCATGCAAATCTTGCGATGGCTCATGGAGCCGAGATTCATGGAATGGAACAACTACTCTCATGGGAAAAAACGGGAGATCATTTTGTGCTCACCACGGATCGGAGCGTTTATGAGGCGGGCCAGGTTGTTTTCACGACAGGTGCATGGATTGGGAAACTACTGGAGCTGCCTGTGGAGGCTGAGAGGACGGTGCTTGGTTGGTTTGCTCCGGTTTCTGGGGCCTCTGATTTTGTCGAAGAGAAACTTCCTACATGGATTTTGGATTCTGAGGAATGTGGGCATTTCTACGGATTCCCAATACATGGAATTCCTGGATTCAAGCTGGGACGGTTGCGGGAAAATCCCTCTGCCTCTGTTGATCCCGATCAGCCACGAGTCGAGCCGAACTCCGAGGATGAAGCCGATATGAGACAATTTGTGAGTCGCTATTTTCCAGAAGCCAATGGTCCCATCCTCTCGATGGCAGCCTGTTTTTTTGAAAACACCCCTGATCGTTCGCCAATCATTGATAGCGTCCCTGGAGTCGAAGGGGCCTGGGTGCTCGGCGGGTTCAGTGGACATGGTTTCAAATATGCCACCGTAACGGGAGAGATTGCTAAGGATCTTGTGACGACGGGAACTTCTTCGCAAAATCTGGAGCCTTTCAAAGCCTCGCGCTTTTCTGCAACGCTCCAGAAATGAGTAAGCCTCACACGGGAACAGAGCTGTTTTTTGAGTATCTCCGCTTTGCATCGATAAGTGCCGATCCTGCACAAGCTGGCACGATGCTTGCCTGCGCCGAATGGATGAAATCACTTCTGCATGGCTGGGGTATGACTGTAGAGGTGTGTGCAACGCCCGGTGCGCCCGTCGTGATTGCAAAATCTCCCCATCAGAAGGGCAAGCCAACCATTCTGCTCTACGGACACTACGATGTGCAGCCTGCAGAGCCACTGGATCTCTGGCTTAGTCCGCCGTTTGATCCAGAAATCAGGGAGGGGATGATTTATGCTCGGGGAGCTACGGATAATAAGGGGCAATCGTTTTCTCATCTCCTGGGACTCAAGGAGCTTCTGGAGCGGGGGAACCTGCCGCTGAATGTCATTGTCTTACTTGAGGGAGAAGAGGAAATCGGCAGTCCTAACTTCATGAGGTTTCTCCAAGAGAAACGCGACGAGCTCGCCGCCGATGCGATTCTGATTTCAGACACCAGCATGATTGCCTCCGGCAAACCTGCTCTTACACTCGGGCTGCGAGGCATTGCCTGCTTTGATATTATTGCACGAGGCCCGTCAGCAGATCTTCATTCTGGAATGTTCGGCGGTGCTGCACCTAATCCAGCCCTTGCTCTGAGTAAGGTTCTCTCTCGAATGATTGACGATGAGGGTGCAATCACGATCCCTGGATTTTATGAAGGCTGCCTTCCTGTGCCTGCGCAGGAGCTGGAAGCGTGGAAAAGCCTTCCGTGGGATGAGGCTTGGTTTGAGAAGGCGACTGGGATTGCTCCAAACGGTGGAGAAAAAAATTATTGTGTGCTGGAGCGTGTCTGGGCACGACCAACTGCCGAGATCAATGGTCTTACCTCGGGCTATCAGGGGAGTGGCAGTAAAACGATCATCCCTTCGGTTGCCTCGGCCAAGCTGAGCTGCCGCTTGGTTCCTGGTCAAGACCCCGATTTGATTGCTGCGCTAGTACAGCACTGGGTGGAGCAAGAACTCGCTGCCGAGGGGGTCAAGGGAGAGGTGATTTTCGATCATGGAGGGAAGCCTTTTTATACAGCTCCCGAGAATTCTTTTATTCAATCGACGGTGGAAGCTGTGGAATCCGTCTTTAGTGTCTCTCCTGCTTTTACGAGAGAGGGGCTTAGCATTCCTGCTGCTGTGATGCTTCATGAGACATTGCAAGTTCCTGTGATCCTGCTTGGACTCGGACTTCCTGACTGTCAGGCACATGCACCAAATGAATCGTATCCGCTCGCTCATCTTGAGCTTGGAGCCGCGCTCTTGCGGGAAATCATGGAGCAAGTGGCGGGAATAAGTCGGAGAGTTGTCTGAATTTTTTTACGAGCTGATTGGGAAAGTTTTCGTGCTGGCATGATAATTGCTTTTTAGAAAACAAGAGTTGCACAAAACAAAACTCGTTCACAAAACAACAATCAATCAGGAGGAAGAGATCATGAATGGACCAAAAATGAGACACTATGGGTTAAAAAAAACCTGTCTCTCGTTCACTGAAGTATTGGCACAGTCCGTTGCCAATATTTCGCCAACCACAACGCCGCTCCTTATCATTCCGTTTGTCTTTGCCTCGGCAAGCAGTGGAACTTGGCTTGCTTACCTATTCGCCACGATAGGTCTCGTGCTAGTCGGGATGAATATCAATCAGTTTGCTAGTCGTTCGGCAACGCCGGGCTCCCTCTATTCCTTCACCACTAAAGGGCTGGGGGTGAGCACTGGATTTATCTCCGGTTGGTGTCTGATCGTGGCTTATCTCTTCACGGCGATGGCTCTCCTTGCGGGTGCCGTCAACTATGCAGATATTTTGCTCCAGATGATTCATATCAAGATCTCGACGATCCTTTTGTTGGCAATAGGTGCTGGCCTGGCTTGGTTTATTGCTTTCAAAGATGTGAAGCTCTCAACTCGGATGATGTTGGCCATGGAAGGACTCTCGGTGGTGCTGATCCTCTTGCTAAGCATTCTTATTGTGAATCATAAGGGAAGTATCGTTGATGCCTCGCAGTTCAATTTTAAGGCGATGGATTTTAGTGGCCTCAAGGCCGGTCTTATTTTGGCGATCTTCAGTTATGTCGGCTACGAAAGCTCGACGACACTTGGAGAAGAGGCGAAAAGCCCCCTAACCAATATTCCCCGCTCAGTCATCTGGAGCGCAGGAATCAGCGGACTTTTCTTTATGCTGACTTCCTACATTGCTGTCCTAGGGTTCCATGCGATGGGAGGTAAATCGAATCTTGGTACAAGTTCTGCGCCCTTCAATGAGTTGGCAACTTGGGCTGGGGCTGATTTCTTTGGAGTGCTCCTTTCCATTGGGGCTGTCATCAGTATGTTTGCCTGCGCGCTAGCGAGTATCAATGCTGGCTCACGAATCATTTTCATTATGGGACGGCATGGTCTTTTTCACCCACATCTTGGCAAGGCGCATAGCACCAATGAGACGCCCCATTGGGCTGTAACGATTTCCGCAATTCTTACTTTCGCCCTTCCTGCTATCCTTGTTTTCAAGGGGCTTGGAGTAATGGATGTGTTTGGTGATCTGAGCACAATTGCCACCTACGGCTTCCTGATTGTCTATCTGCTGATCTCGGTAGCCGCACCTGTCTATCTCTGGAACATTGGCAAGCTCACGCCAGGAAGCGTGGCTCTCTCCGTAGTCTCTGTGGCCTTCATGATTCCACCGATTATCTCAACGGTCTCACCAATGCCTGCTCCTCCTATGGATAAATTCCCTTTCTACTTCCTGATCTATCTCGCCGTGGGAGTGGCCTGGTACATCATCATGCGGTTCAGAGCTTCCAGCACTGTGATGAGTGAGATCAAGTCTGAGATGGAGAGCATGACCACCGCTCCAGGGGAGGCATAAACTCTCTCCACACGAAAGCCGATTTTTCTTCCAGTAAGGTGGTGTCATACCTCTGGCTGTCTCAGGATGGCCAGAGGTCTTGCTTTTGTAGCAGGGGATCTCGCCCATGCCTCACATTTCCCTTATCTCGCCGGCAGGTAAGTCAGCAGCTCATCGGCACTCATGACATTGCAGTAAATATGGTTGATGATTTCGATTTCCTGCCGATGCAAGGCTTCGGTAGCCGCCGCACAGGCATCCTCCACAACAATCACGCCGAAGCTTTCATCAGCCAGACTTCGCACTGTTGAGGAAACGCATTGATCCGTGAAAATACCGCAGCAGACAACCTGCGTGATACCAAGGTTCGTTAAGATGAGGCGCAAGTTGGTTCCGGTGAGGGCACTGTCGGTGGTTTTGGTGACGACAATCTCATCTCCTTGAGGCGCGATTTTCGGAGCGATTTGCGATTCCCAATCATTCTTGGGGAGCAACAGATTGTTCCAACCCGGCTTTTTCTGACTCAGAGAACGGTCTCGGCCATCCTGGGTGTGGCAGGCAATGCGGGCAAAAAGAACCTCGTAACCTTCCTCGCGGAAACACGCCAAAAGTCGCTGGATCGTTGGCACTACAAGGCTCTGCATCCGGGTGTGAAATGGCTCCCAGGCCTGAGCACGGATTCTCTCTGCTTCTGAGAGAGCAGCGTAATCCGGTTGGGCAAGATAGATATTCTGAACATCAATGACGAGGAGTGCTGTTGCTCCCTTGAGCAGCACTGGGTCTTCTGGTTCAGGAGCCCCCTCGTAATAAAAGGATCGGTAGGCGGTTTTCCAAGATTCCATGATTGATTTGATGTCTGCTCGGGAGTGATTTGCGGGTTGTGAAGAGTAGATATTTCAGTCAGCGTACTCGTCAACGAAAAATATTGGTGGATTTTTCTTGTGAGAAAAATAATAGTGGTATTGATTCCACTGATATGAAAACCAATGAGAATTCACTGACGATGGAAAACACTGGATTTATTGCGAAGCACGGTCTCTGGAGTGCCGACCAATGGCAAATCGCCGCCACAATACTCGAGCGAATCAAGACCGAAGAGATCCAGCGAGTGCGCGTCGGCTGGGGCGACCAACATGGAATTGTCCGAGGGAAAACACTCAGTGCTGCCGAATTCGCCTCAGCAATGCAGGGGGGAAAAGATTTTCAACTGGTGACTGCAATTTTTGATACCACCAACCATCCCATTGTCGCACCTTTCGGCGGCGAAAATCACCTCAATATTCCCGAAATGATCGGATTGCCGGACGGTGTGCTGGTGCCTGATCCCTCCACCTTCCATGTGCTCCCTTGGGCACCTGGCACGGGATGGATTCTCTCAGATGCCTATTTCCGCAATGGTGCGCCGTGCCCGCTCTCGACTCGTCAGTTGCTTCGCAATCAACTCGAGCTTTTGGCGCAAGAGGGGTATGAGATGACTGTGGGTCTGGAGTTTGAATTTTATGTTTTCAAGTTACTCGATCCACGACTCTCTCCCGAAGATAGTGGCTATCCGCCGCAGCCACCAGATGTCAGCATGATCTCTCATGGCTACCAATATCTTACGGAAACGCGTGGTGACGAAATCCACGAAGTGCTCACTCTTCTTGAAGAAAACCTTCTCAAGCTAGGACTCCCCATAAGCTCCATTGAGGATGAATGGGGGCCGGGACAATGCGAGATCACTTTCGCGCCACTCCCCGCATTGGAAGCTGCTGATAAGGCTTTACTCTTCCGCACGGCGGTGAAGCAAATCTGCCGTCGCAACGGCTACCACGCGAGCTTCATGGCTGTGCCCAAGGTGGCCAATTCGTTTCCAAGCGGCTGGCATCTCCATCAGTCGCTCCAGAAGATCGGCGGCGGGGGCAATGCCTTTATGGCCACGGAGGGGGATGATCCTCTCTCCGAAGTTGGAATGCAGTATCTGGGAGGGCTCCTTGCAAGTGCTCGGGATACATCGCTCTTCACTACACCGACAATCAATGGCTATAAGCGGCAACGACCTGATGGATTTGCTCCGCTCAAGGCAGCCTGGGCACGGGAAAATCGCGGGGCCATGCTTCGAGTGATAGGCGGGCCAGGCGATCCGGCCTCTCGGATTGAAAACCGCGTCGGGGAACCATGCGCCAATCCCTACCTCTACATTGCCTCACAACTCATTGCCGGACGCAATGGTATGGCCCTCGGCAAATCTCCAGGGGAACCGGCCAATGCCGCTTATCTCGCTGATCGTCCACTCCTGCCGGGAAGTATGTTTGCCGCGCTGGATGCCTTTCGCGAGAGTAAGCTGATGCAGGCAGCTCTGGGGGAAAAATTCCATCATTACTATGCTAGTCTAAAACAGTTCGAAGCCGACCGATTCCTCTCGGCAGTTACGGACTGGGAACATACAGAATATTTTGAGATGTATTAGTGTCGCGCTTTCCAATGAATTCCAAGAGCCTCTCTTCGACTGATTCCATGACGAAAGTCGGGGCCGTTCAATTCCGACCAGTATGGTTAGACAAGACTGCTACAGGAAAACGAGTGATTGAATTTATCGGCCAGGCTGCCAAGCAGGGGATTCGTCTTTTGGCATTTCCTGAAGTTGCGCTAGCTGGGTATCCATTCTGGATATGCCGGACGAATGGAGCCGCCTTTGATGACCGACGACAGCAGAGGGCCTATAGTCATTTTCTCGATGCGGCACTGGAGAGTGATTCTGAGATTCTTGCCGAGATTGTGACCGCTGCCCGAGATCACCAGATTTCGGTCTATTTGGGATTCAACGAACGAGGGCGACGGGCTGGGCGAGGGACGGTGTATTGCAGTCTGGCGGTCATTGATGCGAATCGTGGCCTTGTCGGAGTCCATCGCAAGCTGATGCCAACCCATGACGAACGCCTTTGCTGGGGTATCGGCGATGCTCGCGATCTACGAGTCCATACGCTAGGCGCGCTGCGTGTCGGTGGATTGAACTGCTGGGAAAACTGGATGCCTCTAGCCCGTTATGCCCTCTACGGAGATGGGGAGGATCTTCATATCAGCGTATGGCCGGGCAATCCTGGAGTTTGCAAAGAAGCTCCGCGATTCATTGCGAGTGAGGGCCGCGTCTGGTCTGTCGCAGCCAGCGGAGTTCTTTCGATGGAGGATATCCCTGACGACTTTGAATTTAAGCAAGAATTAACCCAGGAGGGCCTCACCACAATCTTCCGTGGAGGATCGCAGATTATCTCGCCTCACGGAGAAATTATTGCGACCGCAACGGACGATCAGGAAGAGATCATCTCTGCGGAAATTGACCTCGCCCTTGTACGCGAGGCCAGACTCAGCCTGGATCCTTCGGGTCATTACTCAAGGAGCGATCTCTTCACCCTGGGCATCAGACGGGAACGATCCGATGATCGACTGATCGAATCAGGGAAGGAAAATCTGAGGGAATGAATGTTAGCTTTATCCAGCATTCACCTTCCGGCAGCGGAGGGCTGATCGCGGAATATCTTGCAGAGCGAACTTCGGCAGAGATCAAAAAATTTCACTCCAATCGCATGGCTGAATCTTCCGAGAAAATTTTCCAAAGCGATTTGGTCGTCGTGCTGGGATCACCTCATGGAGTCTATGAGACGCATATTCCTTGGATTGCGGAGCAACGCCAGCTCATGCGTGATTTACTGGATCGCTCAGTGCCCGTCTTTGGCGTTTGTTTCGGCTCACAGCTTCTCGCGACAGCAGCCAGTGGTGATGTGAAGGCATCGGGAAATTTTCACCTAGGCTGGGGGAATAACGATGTGGCTGCCGCCGCGATCTGGCAGGGGCCGTGGCTGCGCTGGCATGGGGACTACATTTCACTCCCTTCCTCCGTGGAAGTTCTTGCCTCTGCTGGAGGTGTCGTTCAGGCATTTCACTACGGCTCTGCGGTTGGTGTGCAGTTTCATCCCGAGGCTACGAGTGACATCATGCGAGGCTGGGCATCCGATGCGAAGCTTGGTGGAGAGCGAGCCGAACGAGCGAGCGCAGCAATCGAGTATTACGAAAAGAACTCGGACCTTATCAGAGAAAGATCGTATGCTCTTTTTGATCATGTATTAGGGAATCTCTGAGCCTCCTGTTTCCAATGATGAATACCCCCGCTTCCCATGAAAGAAAGTGATTTTGTAGCCAAATTCAGCCGTGATCTCAAAGCATTGAGGCAGTCTCATGGGCTGACACTTGAAGAGTTGAGTCAGAGAAGTTCTGTTTCCATTGCGACGATTTCCAAAATCGAACATCTCCAGCAAAAGCCCTCCTTCGAGACAGCACTCCGCATTGCCCGTGCGCTAAAAATCAATTTTGTCCAGATGATGGAGGGCCCAGGACTCCCGAATTCAGGAATGGCTCGTCGCTCCATCACAAGGGCGGGAACGGGAGATGCCTTCAGGAGTGACTATTACACCTACAATGTTCACGCGCCGGAGATTGTGCAGAAAATCATGGTGCCCTTGGTCATGAATATACGGACGCATAGCGTTCCCCCAGTGGAAGATTGGAGCATTCACGATGGCGAGGAATATATTTATGTCATTGAGGGGATACTCGAATTTCATTGTGAGCAATACTCCGTTGCCGTGCTGCATCCGGGTGATAGCTGCTATTTTGACAGCACAATGCGCCATGCCTTTGTCTCCCAAGGAAAAGGCGATGCCGTGATTCTCTCTGTCTGCCTCTCGATCAAACCCTTTGCAAAGGAACAGACACAAAGCTCCTCAGATTTAGATTAAATCAGCAGTTCCTTAAGGATAAGCTCTAACTCTTTGGTTTCCAGAGGGCGGCATCCAGACAGGCCCAAAGATGGATGATCCAACCGAGAAGTAGTACCCAGAGAATTCCTGTAAAGACAAAGAAGAGAATTGCAGGCAAGAGTCGCCCTTGGAGTAGCTGCCCAAGCCCCGGAATAAAGAAGCTCGCGAGTGAGGCAATGACATTGCCTGCTGATCCTTGTCCGCTGGGTGCTGTTGTCATGAATATCCTTTGCCTCATAGAAGCCGATCTGTCCAGCACGCCTCTTCACACTTGCCTCAAAAACCTCCAGAGATCACCCTGACAAATAATGCAGACTCTTTTCACGCCCGCTCATCTTCATCTGGCTATCAACCATGTGCCGATTATTGGACTGGCCGTGGCATGCCTGTCGGTATTCTTGGGAATCGTCTTTCATAGCCGAGGGGCATTGGCCTCAGGGCTTGTGGCCGTACTGCTCTGTGTTGGGACTCTTCCCGTTATTATGGAGACGGGGGAGGCTGCCAGGGAATCCTTTGTCGATGGCACGATTGACCCCGGTATGGATGCCACCGGAAATGCAGCTTTCAAGGAACATGCCCATCGCGCTGCTGCCACAGCTCCCGTGATTTATGCCGTCGGGATTCTCGCCCTGCTGGCGCTGCTCTTCTTGATTAAATTTCCACGGCAAGCCGCCTGGATCGGCTGGGCTGTCCTGCTCGGCAGTGCTATTGGCATCGGCCTGAGTGTCTGGACGGCAGAAGCTGGAGGAAGGATCAGGCATACGGAATTCCGTTCGCTACAAGACACCATTGTGGTGCCGACTCCTATCATGATCCCTGTGCCTGCTCCCTCGCCTGCACCATCTCCCACGCCATCTCCTTCCATCACGCCGGAGGCAAAACCGATGCCTTCTCCCGAGTTATCACCTAGCCCGAGTCCTTCTCCTGCACTCTCAACCCCGTTTCAAGTGACTCCGGCGGTCTCTCCTGCGGGAACGAATGTGCAGAAGTTATAAGTTTTCGGACATTGTAGTCTTTGTAGGCGCAGTGATTTGAGATGTAGGGCAAGGCGCACGAGTGATGCTGTAGTTTCCCTACAGCGAACGAGTAGCAACACCGCCCCACGCTCAAAACCCCAGCCTACTCCCCTCGGAGCATGGCTTTCATCCTCGCAAAAGCATCCTCTGATTCCTCTTCGGTGAGAGGCTGAGCAAGGATTTCTTCCATGCTATTGGATTCGACTCCTTCTCCTCGGAGTTCCAGTAAAAAGGGACTTGGGGTGCAGGAACTGACGCTGCCGAATTTCCGCCGCGTCGCACAGTGCGTGATGGTCAGGCGATGCCGTGCTCGGGTGATGCCGACATAGAGCAGGCGGCGTTCTTCTTCGACGGTTCCCTCGGTCTTGGAGCGATCGTGAGGTAGGATGCCATCTTCTGCACCGACGAGCCAGACATCGGAAAATTCCAGTCCCTTAGCAGCGTGGAGCGTGATGAGGGTGACCCCATCGCGTTCCTCTGCCTTTTCCTCTTCGCGTTCTTGCTCCAGTGTGAGGCCATCAAGAAATCCTCGTGCTCCTTCTCTGGGATGGCGTTGGCAATATCCGGCAAGGGCATTGAGCAGCTCACGGACATTTTCCTGACGGTTATCAGCATCCTGTTCTGTCTTACAACTTTTCTTGAGATCTTCAAAATAACCGCATTCTTCAAGCAATCCTCGCAGCATGGTGGAGACATCGGTGCCAGGTGTCTGGAGTTGAATCCGATACGCTCCCCAATCTTCCGTGAAGCTCTGGATGGCACTACGAGTCCTGGAGGAGCTGACTTCTAAATGCTCGGGATCATTGAGAACTCCCAGCAGGCTTTTTCCGTTCTTGGCCCCTGCCTCAGTAGCCAACTGAAGCGTGGCAGCTCCGATACCGCGTGGAGGATTAGAAAGAACACGAAGTAAGGCATTGTCATCATCAGGATTCAGTAGGGCTCCGAGATAGGCGACAACATCTTTTACCTCGCGACGGTCAAAGAAACTTTTGCCTCCTACGACACGATAAGGGATACGCCGTTCGCGGAGGACTTCTTCAAACTGCCGTGACTGGGCATTCATCCGGTAGAGAATGGCAAAGTCAGTCCAAGGGCGTGCTTTTTGACTCTGTGGCCCAGCGGCCTGGATCTCATCAGCAATGAATTCTGCTTCGGTCTTATCATCTGCTGCGGAGAGGATGCGTACTGGTTCGCCATCTTTGCGATCGCTCCAGAGATTTTTTCCGCGACGGCGCGAGTTGTTTTTGATGAGGCGGTTGGCGACCGAGAGAATGACATCGGTGCTCCGGTAATTCTGCTCCAGCTTGATGACTTCGGGATTAGGGAAGTGGCGTTCAAATTCCAGCAAATTGGCCGCCTCGGCACCACGCCAGCCATAGATACTCTGATCATCATCTCCCACGACGCAGATATTCGGATGTACCTCGCCAGCGAGCAGGCTCACAAGTTCGAGCTGGAGCTTATTCGTGTCCTGGAATTCATCGACGAGAATGTGGCGATAGCGGGCACGCCATTCTTCCCTTGCTTCGGCATGATCGCGCAGCAGGATGCGGGCCTGGAGCAAGAGATCATCGAAGTCCATGGCATTGAGCGTGCGGAGTTCATTCTGGTATTTGGAGAAGAGGCTACCGAGTGCTGTGTCGGTGGTCTCCGGTTCTGACATGCCGAGATTCTTGGCTTTGCTGATAATGGCGCGGGCGAGATTCGGATCAATGGGATCCTGTTTATCGTGAATGCGGGAGGCGAGTTTCTTGACCAGTCCGATCTGATCTCCTTCGTCAAAGATACTGAAGTTCTCTTTGTAGCCGAGGAGTGTTGCGTTCTTCCGCAGTAAGCGCACGCAGAGTGCGTGGAAGGTGGAGAGGGTGATTTTCTTGGCCTGCTCCGAGCTGACATTTACCGCGACGCGTTCGCGCATTTCCTTGGCCGCTTTGTTGGTGAAAGTCACGGCGAGAATTGAGGCGGGATCGACACCTTGGGAGACGAGCCAGGCAATACGAGCCGTGAGCACGCGGGTCTTCCCTGTGCCGGCTCCTGCCAGAATTAGCATCGGCCCATCAGGGTGCGTGGCAGCACGGAACTGCTCGGGATTGAGATCGAAAAGACGAAAAGCGGACATGGAAGAAAAGGAAAACGGATGAATGAAAAATGAAGAAGCAAAAGAAAACCAAGAGATGCAGAGATTAATCTGGAAAACAGGAAATCAAGAAGGAGAAGCGAGAAAGCGCGCAGAAATCAAGGTAATGGCTGAAGCCTCGAGGAGAATGGTGAGGTGGTTTGCGCAGGGCTGCCAAGCTCCGAATCCCAACGCCCCAAAGCGATTTTCTATCAGATAGGGTAATCCGGTATCGTCCTGATGCTTTCAGCCAAATCAGGAAAATCAAATCCCTCTACGAGATAAGCGAGGCGATCCCGGAAGGCTTGGTTGGATTTCCATGCAGTCATCCATGTGATGGCATGGATGATCTCCGGGCGGGTGGGAGCGATTTCTTCCAGATCCTGGAGATGCCTGTGACCATCCTTTGGATCCATAGCTGCAAAAAATTTTAAGGCCACCTGATCCATACGATCCAGAAAACGGACAGCGAGGCATGCGCCGAATACTTGACGATGCTTTTTGGAACGCTCGAGTGTACCTGAGGGAAGAGATCGTTGCAGCAGGGTCGATGCACTGCCGTTGAACCAATCATCAGGGAGTCCAAGTTCTCGTCCACTTGCTGCGATGGCAGATTCCATCTCAGGTGAGAAGTGTTCGCAGGGCAGCACTTCTTTTTCGTCAGAGATGATGCCAAGCACATCGACATCCATTGTGGATCGGGAGAGGAGACCGAGAATGCAGAGTGCGGATGCCCCGCAGCAGAGAACCTCTAAATCATGAGCTCCCGAGAGGGCCATCCGACGAGAGAGCGTGCTCAGTGCCCGTTCAATTTCCTCTTTCCGCTTCATGGGGTATTGGAAGGATGCTGAGAGGCTCAAAGGTGCCTCCCGGTGCATCCACATGTCGTTCTTGTTTCAAACGGAAGACCCGCTTCGTTGAGGTAGGGTAGTGCTCAGGATCAGGAACATTCGACCATCCGACTGCCTGGAAGAGGCCTGTGTCTGCATCCCACAGAGCGATAGGAGCCGTTCGTCCCCTTCCCTGATACCATGCCCCGTCGATCAGGGCCTTCTCGGGGATAACTCCCTTCAGGCTTCTTCCATGCCATCTCAAGAGAATATTCTGACGCGCCGCTATCGACTTGGCCGGACTACGGGCTCTACCTCCCCTGCGACCTGTTGAAATGGAGCTGACCGGAGCCTTCATCGGTGTAATATAATACGAAGGGCCTTCGTAAGCAAGAGAACATATCTAGGTCACCCGTAGCACTCTTCAGAATGCCGCTTCTATCAGCGAACTCCTGCAAACAAGCAGGAGGGATGAGGTGGACCACAGAAACAGTACTAGGGGATAAGCTATAGAAAAGGGCTCTTCCTTATAGACATAGCCATGTAGGAACTATCCCTCAGTCTCTAATTTTTTTATCCCGTTATCCCGTTTTTCCTGAGTTCTTGATTTCCAGAAAAAAGCCTTATCAGTCTGCTTTCTGAAGTCCTTGAGCGAACTCCCGCACAATGCGCGGATAGAGTTCATGTTCCGCCACCTGAATGCGGGCATGGAGGGATTCGGCGGTGTCGTCTGGAAGGACAGGGACGCGGCTTTGGCCGAGGATGGTTCCAGTATCGACTCCAGCATCGACGAGATGAACAGTGCAGCCGGTTTCTTGCACGCCTGCTTCCAGAGCCTGCTTCCATGCGGCGAGCCCCCGAAATGCAGGGAGGAGCGAGGGATGGATATTCAAGATGAGGCCAGGAAAAGCAGTGAGTAGTGGCTCCTTAATGACTCGCATGTATCCTGCAAGGACGACGAAATCGACTTGAGCCTCCTGCAAAAGGAGAACGATTTCTGCCTCTGCCTCTGGGGTCATCTTGGTGCGGAAGGGGCCAGGGGGGACGAAATGTGCAGGGATACTGAACTCTCGTGCGAGATCGAGAATACCCGCGTCCTCCACATCGGAGAGGACGATGACTGGCTCGCAGCCAAGCTGACCGGATTGGAAGGACTCTGCGAGTGCTCGGAAATTGGAACCCTTCCCTGAACCGAGTACTCCAAAACGAAAAACACCCAACCGAGGAGGGTTGGGTGTTTCCATGATTCTTATATTCTTGAGTCTTGTAATAGACTCGAAGAACGAGATCTCTGATTAGTTGGCGGCGACTTCAGGGGTTCCTGCAACAACAGGGGCATCAACCAAGATGGGATCGACATTCACGCGACGACCGGCGCGGTCAAAACGAACGCGTCCAGCAACGAGTGCCCAGATTGTGTAGTCGCGACCGAGTCCGACATTGTGACCTGGAAGAAACTTGGTGCCACGCTGACGGATGATGATGTTGCCAGCATCGACGGTCTGATCGCCGAATTTTTTAACGCCAAGGCGTTTGCTGATACTGTCGCGGCCGTTCTTGACGGAGCCCTGTCCTTTTTTATGAGCCATGGTAGGTGGGTGTTAGAAAGTTTAAGAAGAAATGAACTAAGCAGCAATCTTAGTGATCTTCAGTTTGGTGAGTTGACGGCGATGACCGACGGTGCGGTGATAACCTTTGCGGCGTTTGAATTTGAAGGCGATGACCTTCTCATCCTTGAATTGTGAGACGACTTCAGCTGTGACGCTGGCTCCCGAGACGAGAGGTTCGCCGAGGGTGATCTTGTCGCCATTGACGACGAGAAGTACATCACTGAAGGAAGTTTCGGTGCCGGCTTCAACAGCGAGCTTTTCGACATTCAGGATGTCTCCCTCGGAGACGCGGTACTGCTTGCCGCCGGTTTGGATGATTGCGTAGGACATGGGAAATCTTTGGAAAAAGGAGAGTGAGGTTGCCACGGAAGGTTTCGGGTGACAAGTGAAATTTTATTTTTTTCTCTCTTGCCGAATGAGCTTCTCTTCGTATGATGTCCGACCCGCTGCAAAGCGGCGATAGAAAGCTCGGGTGGTGGAATTGGCAGACACGTGCGCTTGAGGTGCGTATGCCGAAAGGTGTGGGGGTTCGAGTCCCCCCCCGAGCACCATTTTTTAAACAGAATGGTATGAAACCTGAAACTTGAGACCTGAAATAAATATAAGTACCAAGATAGCTTCTGACTCAACTTTCCTCACTTTACCAAAACCTCAGCAGGGTGATTCTGGATGCCTGCGATCTCGATTAACTTTCTAAGCAGCAGCAAGGAAGCGAGAGCATCAGAGAGGGCTTCGTGCCAGCAAAAATCAGGAAGTAGGAGCTGCGCTTCCTCAACGAGTGAAAATTCTGCTCCCAGATCCGAGAGAGCGTAGGAGGTTCGCCCAGGCAGAATTTTTCGACTGAGTGTGAGTGTGTCAACCCAAGGGCCAAAGCCATGCAGGGGGAAAGCTCTCAAAAATCTTTTCTCCGTACCGCTGCCATGAGCGACAATCCAGCGATTGCCGAGACGCTGTTTAATTTCAGGCCAGAGCGAGAGAAGCGAGGGGGCATCACTGAGATCGTCGCTGCTGATGCCATGAATCTGCTGTGCCGTCCAGGTCACGGGACGATCAGTTCTCAGATAGCTGCGAAAGAAGGACTCCTGTGTGGGCACGAGTCGGTGCATTTCTGCAATGCCGATTTGGATCGGCACGCCGACTTCATTGGCCCGCTCTCCCGCAGATTCAAAATCGAGTGCGGAAAAAGAGATCTCCCGCACCAAGAGATTGGATGTTCCCGCTAGATTCACGGGGTGTGTCGTTATTACGACTGACGAAGCAGCTCCGCTGTCGTCTCCCAGTCGAGGCAGGCATCTGTGATGGAAATGCCATAACGGAGCTTGGAGGGATCATCCCCCAAGGTTTGTGCTCCTCGTTCGATATGGCTCTCCAGCATGGCTCCCACGATGTCCGTACGACCGGCGGCGCGTTGTTCCAGAATGCTCTTCCAGACTTCGGGTTGTCGGGCAGGATCTTTGCCGCTGTTGGCATGGCTGCAATCAATCATGATGGCTGTAGGCACGCCTGCACTCTTGAGTTTTGCGGCAGCATCAGCTGTCTGATGAGGATGGTAATTCACTCCGTCACGGCCTCCACGAAGGACAAGATGTCCATCGGGATTCCCTGCCGTCTTGATAATGCTCGTCATCCCTTCTTGGTCGATGCCGAGGAAGCTGTGGCTATTGCGCGAGGAGCGCATGGCATCTACTGCGGTCTGGACGCTGCCATCGGTGCCGTTCTTGAATCCAACCGGCATGGAGAGACCGCTGGCCATCTCACGATGCGTCTGGGATTCGGTGGTGCGCGCTCCGATGGCTGACCAGCTCAGAAGGTCAGCGATGTATTGAGGAATAATCGGATCAAGAACTTCCGTGGCGGCAGGCAAGCCTAAGGCGGCGACATCGAGCAGAAGCTGTCGTGCGACTTTAATCCCAAAGGCCATGTCACCCGAGTCATCAAGATAGGGATCATTGATGAGTCCCTTCCAGCCAACCGTCGTGCGAGGCTTCTCAAAATAGACACGCATTACGATGAAGAGACGATCTGAGACTTCCTTGGAAAGCGCAGCCAGACGCTTGGCATAATCGAGCGCGGAGACCGTATCGTGGATGGAGCAAGGGCCGACGATGACAAGCAGGCGAGGGTCTTCACCCCGCAAGATACGGCGGCAAGTTTCACGATTCTCAGCGACCTGAGCCAGAATTTCAGGAGAGGCTACCAGGCGTTCTTTCACCTCACGGGGAGAGATCAGACGGGTTACGCCACACACGCGGGTATCCTCGGTGCGGGGCATTGATTCAGTTTGGATTGGTTCTGCGGTGGTTGCGCTCATGCTGCACTTGGTTCAATTTCAATATCTCTGGGGGTTAAATAAGATCCATGCAGAAGCTCCTTTTGGCAATCCCTTCTTCAGGGAGTCACGGATTATACCAATCACAGGAAGAAATGGTACTTTAGCGGCGAAGAAGTTTTTGGGTGTGGCAAGGCGGAAGACCGATGGCTATCTCTGATAACCAGAGGGATGACAACGCTGCCACGCTCCAAAA
>Ga0075019_10000013_pt1 | contig 126900 bp, 118 predicted proteins | sample ColStrG_CSR_2013_FD_71473 | JGI IMG/M metagenome (GOLD analysis project Ga0075019, IMG submission 71473) | Freshwater sediment microbial communities in response to fracking from Pennsylvania, USA - Cold Stream Run_MetaG_CSR_2013 | ecosystem: Environmental > Aquatic > Freshwater > Creek >...
GTGAAGAAAAAAAAGATTTATCTGATAGACCGACTTTTAACGCTTTATTCTCGATTTTCCAGAAGAACAAAATCGCAGGCCTTGCAGTCACTGGCACCGGAGACGGTAGTGATCTACTCCACCACTGCCCTGGGCGATTTTCTGATGAATACACCTGCTATCTGGAGCCTGAAGAATCACTTTCCCAGCAGCAAATTTATTCTGGTTTCCAGCAAGAAAAATAAAGATCTCGTCAGCCGGTATAATTGGTTCGATAAGATTTATATATGGGATAACAAACTGGCGAATTTCTTACCGCTATTTTTCAAACTGCGCCGCCAGAAACCCGACCTGTCAGTAATATTACACGCCCATTTCCCCTACGATATTATGAGCTCAGTACTGACCGGCAGTAAGACGATTGTGCGCGACCATTACGGCAGCGAGTCGCCTCTGTTAAATAAATATCTCGATCACTATTCAGGCTATTTCGACGACCATACCATTAAGCGCAAACTGAAACTGATTGAAGCCCTGGGCGCAGAGACAGAGCAAACCCGGATGCATCTGCCAGAGGTGAATAGCAGTTCCACTGCAAAGGCTAGCCATCGCCGTATCGGCTTTCAGCTAGGGGCATCTAAGAATATTCGCCGCTGGCCGCTGGCCTCTTTCAGCCAGCTGGCAACAGCCTTAATTGAACGCTGGCCTGACACTGAAATTATTGTGACGGGTACCGCCGCTGAGCAGCCGCTTGAACAGGAATTTATCGAAAGCCTGCCGCTGCACTGCCGTAAGCGTGTCACGCCGATGGCGGGTAAAACTAACCTCAGCGGCCTGATTAGCCTGATTCGCACGCTGGACCTGCTGGTCACTGGCGACACCGGTCCACTGCACATCGCCGTGGCAGCAAGGACGCCGACAGTCAGCCTGTTCTCCACCGCCAATCCGCGCTATACCGGCCCCTGCCAGGACAGCGATCGGCATATCATTATTCACCGCCCGGATAAAACCTCATCACAGCATCCGATGGCAACCATCAAGGCCGAAGAGGTAGAGCAGGCCGTGGCGAAACTGGTGGGGTGATGAACGATCTTTCTCAAGCCATCATTGCGCTGATTGAATACCACAATAAACCCACCGCGCTGGGCGGGTTCCGGAAAGTGGATCGGGCGGGTTTTCATCTGCAGCAGTTACCGCTGAGTGAGGTGGAATTTGCGATTCTGATGAATGATTTTTTTTGCCACTTTTAACGTCTGCTCAGAGCATTACGATGAAGCCCGCTATTTTTCTGCGGGGCACCCGTGGCGTTTCGCACCGGCTAAATGGTTTAAAGCTGGTGCAGTGAGGTCCAGGTGTCCATTAACGATAGCCATGCTGTGTGAAGCGGCCAGTCATGGACGCTGGCCTGAAAAGGATTACTGAATAATGGTATGGGCGAAGGCATCATAAACTTCGCTGCTGCTTAGCGCATTGACCTCACGTGATGCGGGTTGCAGCACCTGATAATTAACCTGCCACGGATGCCAGCACGCCGGATCGCTGTCGCCAAAGAGCGCCACCACCGGCAATCCCAGCGCGGCACCAATATGCATTGCCCCGCCATCACTGCTAACCAAACCCTGACATAACGACATTGCCGCAATCAGCTCTGGCAGGCTGCTGGTTGCCACCGCCTTGATCGGCAGATGCGGGCAGAGCGCCATAATTTCACGCGCTTTTTCATCATCTCCCGGATGACGCGGATTATCGCGGCTGCCGGGTGACCAGAGCAACATAATCTGACAGGGGTGACGAGCCGCAATTTTTTCAGCCAGCCCGGCAAACCGTGTCGCCTCCCACTGCTGACTCGGCTTGCGGGCGCTGATTTGCAATGCATAGACCGGAACGGCGGAATCAATTGCGTATCTGTCACGCAGGCGGGTCGCAATTGCAGCATCCGGCAGCAGCGTCAGTTTATCTGGCGAAGTGGCGCTGAGATTCAGAGGCCGTCCCAGGCTAAACAGGGTTTCCGTAATATGACACGGCGACTGATTGGGTGGTGGCAACAGGTCGGTAATCAGCGGATGCGACTGCTGACCCAGCGCGATCACTCTGTCGGAACGCACTATTTTAACCCATTTCAGACCATGCTGATCCCAGCGGCTTTTTGCAAGAATCACCGTATCGTAGCGTTGCTTTTTCAGGGTCAGCATCAGCCTCAGTCGCTGTAACACACAGGCCAGTCGGCCCTGTCCTGCCTCACGGTGATGCAACTTGGTGTAACAGAAGAGCTGCCTGATATCGGGATTATGCTGCAAAACTGGCGCAGCGTAATGGTTGGTCAGCACATCGACCTGATGCTGGCCCGACTGCGCCAGCGCGCTGATCAGCGGCGTGGTCAGTAAGGTGTCGCCAATATTATCCCGGCAAATCATTAAAACCCGCATGTCTGACATCCTCTGGGCACAGGCTATGCCGTTCTGGTTGAATAAAAGTAAGACTCGCCCGGTTACTGTCCTGGACCCGTTAACGTAACGGCATAAGTCAGCAAATTAGTCAGCGCAGATTGAGGTTGGTTCAATGGTCGCGATATTGTTGAGAGACGATGCCCGCGTTGCAGGCCAGCGACTCGCCTGATTCATTAGCCGGATTATTGATTAAAAAAACCGGGGCTGTCGGGTCAGCATAGAGTGAGCAAAAAGGCCCCCCATGACGGCCAGAAATCGTTGCCACACTTGACGCAATCTGTCAGTCGGCACTATTTTTCAGCAGGCTGATAGCCAGTGTCATAACGGGTTCAGACTCAATGCCGGTAAACATTTGATGAATTTTTTCAGAAATGGCTTCGCGGGTTACCGGCTGATCTTCAGTCACTATTTCCATCACAGCCTGGCCAAATAGCAGGCGACATGCCGCAATAGCATCAATTACAGCCTCATCATCCATAATACCCTCCCTGTATATCGGCAGAAGAGTACACGTCTGCGGCAACGGGATCATGTGCAACTGTTCTTTTTGCGGCACGGGCTACAAAAATGAATCAATTGTAACGGGCAAATAGCCTGGCACGAGCTATTCAATTTTGTCGCCGGGTTTAACGACTACAAAAAAGTATTACAAAGAGTATCGCTGAAGAGATTAAAAGCACCATTCTAAATCAGCGCAGGCTGGGCATCGTGTAACTGCACCTTTATTTTTTTCCAGTGCGCGATGATAGAGATTTAAAGGACGACCGAAAATGTTATGCATTCCAATATATTGCGACTGGTTGTGGGGACGTTTTTTTACTGAGGTGGCCTAATCTTGTACGCTGTGCAGTCAAATAATAGGCCGTTGTGGCTTGTAACCTGCCAATACTGTCCTTGCCGCGGTCACTTTTCCAGGGACCACTATCTCTTTCAGCCCTTCTCCGTCGAGGGTCTCTCCGTCCAGAGTGATAACCCCTGCACTAAACAATTTACCCAGTAGCGGATTGTCATCAAACTGATAGCCACCTAACTGATAGGCAACAGTCTCGCCTGTTTCCGCTTTTATCAGACGGTTAATGAGGTCAAAGCCTTAAGATATGCCAACGCATTCATCTAGGCACGGTTGGGCATTAGTAACGCGTTCGGGTCTGGGTGGCTCTCAACCTGGTCTTGTGCTGCTGATGAAATTCCCCTCTTTACCTCACCTATCCCATGTTGCTTAACGCCCATGTCCTCTTTTCTCGCTCTTCAGTCACCAGTTCAAAGAAGAACGTCGGATAATACCTGACTACTGCTGGCACGGTTTTAGAGTCGTGTATGTGGTTCACATCGAGCAGCTGCTTTTGTAATGTGGCGGGAGTCGCTATCCTACGCTCTCTGCCGTCGCGTGAGATGGCCTTAACGAATACGGGTCTGATATTGCTATCGCTCGCCATGATTAATCCTCCCCCGACAGGTTCGGTATGCAAAGACAGCATTAGCAATCGGTGGTTTTAATCAAGGCGGACCCGTTCACAGATTTGTAAGAAGATTGAATCGGAAAGGATTTTACTTTGGCAGTTTGCGTGGTCAGTGATTAATCTCAACTTAGTTTTACTGGCAACCTGAGTTGCCCCACCGTAGGTATAAATCCATACTCATCGGCGCAATTCCACGCGGGGTAGAATTCGGTCTGCCGGTTCAATGGCCGTAAGAAGTTCTGTTCAGTTATTGGAGAAAAATTTTGGATGATGTAGATCAGGCGCAAGAACGCGAAGAGGCACACCTGGCAGCCTCACTGTCAGCGCGTAAGCCCAGACTGTTAAGCCCTAATGGCAAGTGCATATGGTGCAAAGACGAAGCAGTTGTTGCTGATACTGCTTTCTGCTCAGCAGAGTGTGATGAAGATTACCATAAGCACCAACGTGAGCAGCGTCAGCGCCATGGGGAATAATCAAGGCAAACCCATTCAACAATAGGCCCGGGCGATATTGGTTTTAAGACCTGGCGCAATGGCCTGGGGTTCCAGCTAACGGCAACAGCAGGGCAATAGAGATGGCGAAAGGACTAAGCCGAGATGGGTTTAAGGCTCAGTTGTCGGAAGAGACGTTTTGCTAAGGAGGTAGCATGTCAGTTATGCCAGAATAGCGATTCCGATGTTTTGCGTTGCGCTCCCAATGTTCTACCAGGCTCGTAAGAAGCGTGACAAAAACGACCTGATTCCGGGCCTGGTACTTTTAGCTGCGGGCCTTGTCAAGGCCATGATTGCGATGCAGGTCAGTGGCAAGCAGCCCCTCCCTGTCGCTTAAAGCTTTTGCTCCTGGACGATAATCAAAACGAGCATTAATTGTGCTCAAAACGCTTCTTTATTGAATGCTCTGTTGTGATTAGCTCGCCCACTGGCGGGCTTTTTTTGTGACCTACACCGCTTGCAGCCCGTTAGTGATTGATCAAAAATCAATCAACAATAAGATCGACTCGCGAAAGCCACCTGCCCGCGCTTCTATTCTGGAATGCGGGCCTTTTTCCGGCTTGCGGGATGACTTATTGTTGGAGCACAGGCCAGTTTGTCTTACCTCATTCGCACGGGTATTCACTGATTGATAGCGTACCCGTGCGCTTTTTCAGTTACAGATGTGTAGGTTCACAAGCCCGGAGAGTTACTGCATTGTTCGAACCCACCCCGTATCCTGCTCAGACAGGAGCGGTAGAATCCTTGCCCGGTCGCCGGGCCTTTTTATGTTTGTCGCAGAAATGAGAAATGGTTATGACTGCCTTCACTGTAAAGCACTGGACGAATGCTGCCAATGTCCCATTAAGCAACAGATGCTCAGGTTACTGATAAAGACATGCCTGACATCGCGGTGTATTTATCAACGCGGAGCTGGGCACAGGGATTTTAATCCGGATTTTTGAAGGTAAAATCAGGGTCGCGCGCCGGAAAGCGGGAGCCGACATACCCGTCATCGCCTTCCCGAGCGCGTTCTTTGTCCTGAACCTGGTTTTACAATGTCTATGGCGCTCGGAAAGCGGCAATAAAAAAACCGCCCCTGAGTCGACATGCATCTTTGCAGCTAATCGCAGGGAGTTCGGACAGGGAGGGTTAAGACGTCTGGACAAATCCATACTTATCCGACTCATTCATCAGAGAAACGGATTAATTTTTGCTAATTCCCTCATGGCCTGAAGTCGATTAACTCAACGAATTCGTTATATACTACGGGGTATAGCGATAAATCGTTGTGCCTGACCCTTCGACAGTTTTCTGGAAAATTGATGTTTATTAAACGCCTGACCCTGGTGAATAACATGTTCACCAGCGCAATGTTATTGTCTGCTATTCCGGTATGCGCCGCGAACGAACAACCTGCAATCACTGTTACCGCCTCGCCAGACCAGGTACCTTCTGAAACCGATAAGACCGCTACGTTAGGCAATCTGGGGGCTCAGGAAGTACGTGACACCCCATGGTCAGTTCAGACGGTTTCTTCCCAACTGATGAAACGCCAGCAGCTGAAAAGCGTGAGTGATCTTTACCGCTACCTGCCTTCAGTTCAGGGCGACGGGGCTCGACCTCAGACACGTGGTATGCAGGGTAGCGTCGTGCAAAACAGCATGATCGATGGGTTAAATGTGGTATCGACGACGGACTATGCCGCCGAACAGTTTGACCACATTGAAGTGCTTAACGGCCTTGCCGGCGCTTTGTATGGTCCAGCCAATCCTGCGGGCTTATTCAATTTTGTCAGTAAGCGCGCCAGTGACACGCCTCAACGAAGCTTCACAACCGGGGCTGGCACAGGATCCACTCATCAGGTTGCAGGTGATTTCAGTGGTCCGATGGATGCCAGCGATCGGCTGCGTTACCGACTGAATATGCTGGATGATGAGGGCAATGGCTATGTCAGCGGCAGCAAGAAGCGTCGTCAGCTTTTCAGCCTTGCACTGGATGCCAATCTGAGCGATCAGACTCTACTGGAAACTAATTTCAGCTATTACCGTTTTTATGATAAAGGTTTGCCGGGAAAATTTGCTCTGGGTAATGGCTTAACATTCCCCGCGTCGCCAGACCCGAAAACGGCACATCTGGGTCAATCTTACGCGGGAGATGATAACCACACACTGACAGCCGGTGTCCATTTGAAGCATGATTTTGATGGCAACTGGCTCGGTGAAGTTGGCGTACTGCGCCAGATAGCCGATCGTGAGTCCACTGCTGTCACCAATACGTTTACGAATAATCGTGGCAGTTACACGACAACGACTTCATCAGCTACCGCCAGCCGCTTTACTATCAACAGCTATATGGCCAATTTAAATGGTGAGGTTGATACCGGCCGGATCTACCATCAGATAGCCACCGGCGTGCGGGGCTTTGTCTGGAAAAACTACAACCCACGCGGTGGTAGCACTTCAACGCTGGGGAGTGCTTCACTGGATAACCCCCAAACGTTCAATGAGCCTGACTATCCTGATTTCACCAACCGCTACCATTCTGCCACGGCCACTCAGCATGCTTTTCTGCTTAGCGATACCCTTCAATTTTCTCCACAATGGAGCGTATTGTTAGCGGGCAGTGAAAGCCTGCTCAGCTCATCCAGCTATGCCAAAACAGGCCGTCGTAGCAGTCAATCGTCAGACAGTGGCGTTAGCGGTTCTGCCAGCGTGATGTATAAACCGGTCAATCCGCTGACGCTGTACGTTACCTATGCCGACAGTCTGCAACAGGGTGATACCGCACCCGCCACGGCGAACAACGCCGGCACGACACTGGCGCCGTATCGAAGTCACCAGATTGAGGCGGGCAGCAAACTGGCCATTGATAAGCTCTTGCTGACTGCTGCGCTGTTTCAGATCAAACGTCCCTTCGCCTATACCAACGCCAGCGGAGATTATGGAGTGGATGGTGAACAGCGGAATCGCGGTCTGGAGCTGTTAGCGGACGGGGACATTACCGAGCGCCTGCATGTTTTTGGAGGCATGACCTGGCTTGACCCCCGTTTGCTAAGAACGGCCAGTCATCAGACTAATGATAAACAGATCGTTGGTCTGCCACGCTACTCGGCCAGTCTGTTCGCGGCATATGACTTACCGGTGCTCAGCGGCACGGATATTCACGGTGGCATTCACTATACGGGGCAACGCGCGACTGATAACCAAAATGAAGGCTGGGTAAGCAGTTACACCACGCTGGATGCCGGGGCGGCGTATAAAACTCAGCTGTTTAATACCGCCACTACATTTCGTCTTGACGTGACTAACCTGACGAATCGTCATTACTGGACCAATATTGTGCCGGGGGGTCTGAATGGTTACAGCGGTGCCGGATACGCCAGCGCTTCACTGGGTGAACCGCGCAGGGTGCAGGTTTCCATGCAACTCACTTTCTGATGGGGTAATTAAAAATGAAAAGTCTGCAATGGGCGGTGCCGCTTCTGTTTGCGAGTGCCCTGGCGTCGGCTCAGACCGTGACTGACGACAGTGGGAACCGTATCGAGATAAGCAAACCTGCGCAGCACATTGCTGATGCCTGGTTTGCCCATCACTCTCTGCTCATGACGCTGGGTGCCGGGGATCGGATTGTGGCAACGGTAAACCATCCCGTAGACCGGCCATGGATGTTTAAAGTGCAGCCCTCTTTAAGCCAGGCGCTGCAGGCGCAGGGTAAAACCTTTAACGCTGAAGCGCTGGTGGCGCGGAAGGTTGACGCAATTTTCGTTCCCGCTAACGATCCTGACGCACAGTCCTATCGTCTGGCCGGTATTCCCGTGCTGGCAATGAACTTTGATGACTTTGACTCAATGAAGCGCTCACTCATTACCACGGCACAGGTGGTCGGCACACCCGCCGCGTCTGCCCGTGCGCAGGCTTACAACCACTATCTGGATACTCAAATCGCAAGTATTGCGGCTAAAACGGCCGGGCTGACGGATTCACAGCGTCCCAGGGTGCTGCATATTCAGTCGTTGCATCCGCTGAAAGTGGATGGCCGCAGTACCCTGATTGACACCTGGATCCGGCTCGCGGGCGGCCGGAATGTGGCGGCATCCGTTAATGGCAACATGCGGCCTGTTTCGCCGGAAGAGGTGATCCGCTGGGATCCGGATGTCATTATCATCGGCGCCGGAGCAGGAACGCTGGCTGAATCTGATTACAGAACCTTGTTCGCCAGCGTGAAAGCCGTGAAGCAGCGACAAGTCTGGCAGAATCCATCAGGTGTATTTCCATGGGATCGCTACGGCACTGAAGTGGCATTGCAGATCCAGTGGGCTGCAAAACAACTGCACCCGGCGCTGTTTTCGAAACTGGACATGACTAAAGCCACGAGGGCGTTTTACCGGACATTTTACGACTATGCACTCACTGTGAACGATGCACAGCGCATTCTGCAAGCATTGCCACCTGAGTGATACAGGCAATGCCTCTGCTATCCAGTAAAGTGTTCATCTGTGTTAATAATGCATGATGACGAAGTTCGTTTCTGCCACATAGCGTCATGTCACGGAAACAATGTCCGTTATAAATGTCTGTTATAAGTGAACAGCGGACGTTGGCATTTATTATTAACAGCGGGATAGAGGATTGCCGGATCTGCTCCCCGTTGATGAATACACCGCGATAGGAGTATGTCTTCCTTAACATGGTGAGGACATCCCATGAAGAAGCGATTTTCGGCGAACAGATCATCAGCCTCCTGCGCGAGGCTAAAGCTGGTGTTTCCGCCCAGGAGCGCTGCCGAAAGCACGCCGTTTCCAACGCAACATTCTACAGCCATTGTTAGAAGCACCGCGACATGGAACAGCCCAGGGTTCAGCGCATCAAGTCGCCAGAGGAAGAGAACACCAGACTCAGGAAACTGCCTGCCGACGCCATTCTGAATAAGTAAGCGCTTCAGCTGGCGCTTAGAAGACGTAGTGACGGCAGAACAGAAACAAAAAGCCGTGGTGGTGATGTGTGATGTGACCGGTCTGTTGCAACGTCATGGTTGCAGGGGTTCACAGGTTTCACCCGCTCGACTTGCCGCTGCAAGGCACTGCGACCGCGTATTTGAAATTCCAGGCAAAAATGCGGCCCCTAAATTATCCAGGATAAAGGGGCCACTCAACTAGAGTGTATTTTCTGCCTCTACCTGTTCCTGCTCTCCAAATCGCTCACGCATTTCTCTTTCTATAGTCTCAAGAGATTTACCCCGGGTTTCAGGTAACATGGTAAAGACCATAATGAGCGAAACCACGTTTATAAAAGCAAAAATAAAGAAAGTTTGGTTTCCTGCCGCAGCGAGTAAAGGTGGAAAAGCAAAAGCCACGATAGCATTACAAATCCACTGAAAAGAAACAGCCGCACCAGTAAGCACACCACGAACTTTCATTGGGAATAACTCTGACATAAGCAGCCAATATACTGGCGCAATGCACATTTGCATAAAGAACAAGAATATTAAAATGCAGCCGAGAGCCAGAAAACTTTGCGTTAACCCGACTGGAATAAACATCAGAACTGAGCCAAGGGCTACCTGCATCGTGATAACAACCAGCAGCCCACTCATCAGCATTTTACGCCGTCCATACCGACCAATGATACGAATACCGGCAATGGCAGCTAATACAGATACCACACCATTACCAATGGTTGCGGCAATAGCAGCACTGGTTCCCATACCGGTGGTTTTCAGGATAATCGGTGTGTAGTACATAAAGGCGTTCACGCCCGTGAACTGTAGAACAATGCCCATTGCTGAGCCTATCACCATCAGCCTGATAACCCACTTTTGCTTGAGTAAGTCGCGCGCAGGCGGTCCCTCTCGGGTCTCGCGCGCATGATTGAGCATTTCATCAATCTCAACCTTCACTTCAAGCGACGTTTCACGAAGTTTTTCAAGAATTTTTTTGGCTTCTTTATGACGTCCCTCAGCAACCAGCCAGTGAGGTGAGGCTGGCACAAAGAAAGTGCCTAAAAACAGCAGAGCACCCGGTATCAGGGCCAGTGCCAGCATATATCGCCAGATATGGGGGTCATTAAGCACAACGCTCATTACGGTACTGACAACATATGCCAGCAGCTGCCCTGACACGATCATTAATTCATTTCGGCTTACAAGCGGAGCCCGACGCTTAGGTCCGGCAATTTCAGCAATGAATATCGGTACGGTGGATGAACCGCCCCCCACTGCGATACCTAAAATGAAGCGCATGATGACCATCATTTCTGTATTAGGCGAAACCGCGGTGCCTATAGAACCAAATACAAAAATAAGGGCAAGAAAACGAAGCGTTACCCGTCTCCCATAATGATCGGTTATATATCCTGTCAGAAAAGCGCCCACTGCTGCACCGAAAATTAAAGAGGATGCGACAAGTCCTTCAGTATACGGATTTAAGCCCAGCCCCCCCTGATCAGCGGGCAAGCCCATATAGGGTAATGCCCCCGAGATAATTCCCGTATCATATCCAAACGCAAGCGACCCCATGGTGGCCACCAGCACGACGAAATAAAGACGTTGCGTAACCGTTAATCTGGCTGGAGAATTTTCGTAAGCAGAATCTTGCAGATACTTCTTCATATTAAATTTTCCATTTCATTCAGAATTTATTATGGCCATTGATATCAATCAAAACAGTGCCATAAGCAGACAACTCCATTTATTATTCAGAGCCTTTATCCATACAGATAAATTTAAACGCTCTTTCTCCTGGTTGATTCAAATATGAGAGGAAGCGTTAACAGCTTTCCTCACGTTCCCAGACCGTTCTTTCTTAACTTCCTGATTAATGTTAACGCTGTGCGGGAAGATGAAATATGTCAGGTCGTATGCCTGAATATATATCTGCCACACAAGCGAACCTGGTCATGCCTCATCAGGCTTTGACAGAACGATGAAATTGATTTTTGTTAACAACCTTAAATCCAGAGGGCTCATCGGAAATGACCCAACAGTGCGCGTAGGAAACCTCGTCAGGAGGCAAAGGGAACGGCAAGTGCTCACCCTCCTTTTGCGGGTTAACCTATCAACCCGACCCCATAGAGAAATGGGTTTCGGCAGGTTTCGCCGGAAATTGTTATCTGCATCGCAAACAACACTATCCAGCAGCGCATTTTTACACAGCCATTGATTAACATAGCGTTCCATCAGGCTTAGCCGGAGTTGCCGGGAAGTAATCCCATGCTGTTCTGCACCCTGTCTGAAGCTGAATTGGCTTTCAATACGCTGTATCGACTGCTCTTTACTATGCCTGACCGGTATCCTCTGCACTGCTGAGTCCTCTTACCTCACGCCTTAACTGTATTTCGGCTTCATCCAGATGTTGCCTTGCTCATGGCTGTCGACAACCGCATCCACAAAAGCCACGCCTTTAAGACCGTCATAAATTTGCGGAACAGCGGCCCCTGTGCCGTTAATTTCGTGCTGCTGGTCGCGCGAACGGAGAGCCGAAGCAAAGCCGCTGTACAGATTCGTGAAGGCTTCGATGTAGCCTTCAGGATGTCCTGGCGGTGTCCGGGTGCGTGCTTTAGTCAAATCGTACAAATCATCACGGCCACGTTTGATAATCTGGGTGTATCCGTCCAGCGGGGTATATACCAGCTCATTCGGCTGTTCCTGGAACCAGGAAAGACTCCCTGTCTCACCATACACGCGCAGACGCAGTGAATTTGAGCAGCCGATCGCCACCTGCGATGACCACAGCATGCCGCGAGCCCCACCTTCATAACGAATTATCACGTGAGCATTATCGTCCAGCGCACGACCTTCAACGAAAGTTGCCAGATCGGCCAGAACGCTTTCAGCCTTAAGGCCGGTGACGTAGCCTGCCAGATGGTAGGCATGAGTACCTATGTCGCCAATCGAGCCGCCACGGCCGTTTTTCCTGGGATCGACACGCCACGCCGCCTGCTGATTCTTGATTTCTACGCCGGTCGCCATCCACTCAAGCGGATATTCCACCTGTACGGTTCGTACCTTACCGATCAATCCTTCGGCAACACGGTTACGTGCTTCCATGATCATCGGATAGCCTGAATAGGTGTAAGTCACACCCAGGAAGCCGCCGGTGCTACGAACCACTTCCGCCAGCGCCTCGGCGTCATCCAGTGTAGTTGTCAGCGGTTTTTCGCAGATAACATCGATACCGGCTTCAAGAAAGGCCCGCGCGATAGGGAAATGAGTAAAGTTCGGCGTACAAATTGCCACCACATCAACACCATCTTCCCGCAGGCGTTCTGCTGAAAGCATTGCCGTGTAGTCGTCATATGAACGATCAGCCGCAATGTAGTTTTGTGCTGCAAAAGCATGTCCGCGTTCGGCGTTGACATCAAACGCACCGGCCACCAGTTCATATTCATTATCAAGGCGCGAGGCGAAGCGGTGGATCCCACCGATATAGGCGCCCTCGCCACCGCCGATCATGCCCAGACGAATGCGACGCCCCTGCAGGGATGATTTACTCATGTTCCTCTCCTTAAATACCCAGAATTTTTTTATTCAGTGACTGGTCGGCATACGACTTACAGAAATCATCGAATGATTTATCCGTGACGCGGATAATATGCTCATCGATAAACTGTGCGCCTTCGCGTGCGCCATCTTCGGAATTTTTGAAGCAGCACTCCCATTCGAGCACCGCCCAGCCGTCAAAGTCATAGCCAGTAAGTTTGGAAAAAATGGCACCAAAATCAGTCTGTCCGTCGCCTGGAGAACGAAAGCGCCCGGCGCGACTGGCCCAGGGCTGATAACCACCATACGCGCCGGTTTTTCCGTCCGGACGGAATTCTGCATCCTTGACGTGAAAAGCCTTGATGCGCTCATGATAGTGGTCAATGTATGTGAGATAATCGATGCCCTGCAGCACCAGATGACTTGGGTCATACATGATGTTGCAGCGTGCATGATTCCCTGTTTTTTCAAGGAAGCGCTCGAACGTCAACCCATCATGTAAATCTTCGGTAGGATGAATTTCATAACAGAGATCTACGCCCTGCTCTTCGCAGGCATTCAGAATAGGCGTCCATCGGCGGGCAAGCTCACTGAATCCCTCCTCAATAAGCCCTTCTGGCCACTGAGGATAAGGGTAGAGATAGGGCCACAGCAGTGTGCCTGAAAAAGTGACGTGTTTGGTGAGGCCAAACCGACGGGAGGCTTTTGCAGCCAGGTAAAGTTGTTCAGTTGCCCATTCCTGACGCCCTTGCGGGTTATTGCGCACCTCTGCAGGTGCAAAGCTGTCAGCAGGCAGATCAAACGCCGGGTGCAGTGCCACCAACTGTCCCTGAAGATGGCTGGCAAGATCGGTTAATGTCAGATCATGTTCGCCCAGTACTCCCAAAATTTCATCAACATACGTCTGGCTCTCAGCCGCTTTACGCAGATCGATTAACCGCGTGTCCCAGCTTGGGATCTCCACACCCTTAAATCCTTTTTCAGCCGCCCAGGCCGCCATACCTGCCAGCGTGTTAAAAGGCGCACTGTCTCCGGCAAACTGCGCCAGAAAAACGCCAGGACCTTTAATCGTCTTCATAACTACTCCCGATTGAAAAAAATGCACCTGCAGCTTCACAGGTGCGAAAGACACAGATAGTAATCGTGATTAATTGGTCAAAAATTTCTGATAGTTCTGCGGTGTCACCAGCTGGAAAGGAATGAAGGTAATATCCTGCAGCTTTTCGCCTTTTGCAGCCTTATCTGCCATGTCCACTGCGCCGAATGCCTGCGATTTAGCATCCTGGAAAACCGTCACAGTCATCATGCCGGTCTTGATCGCCTGAAGGCCATTTGGTCCACCATCGGTGCCGCCAACCAGAATATCTTTACCGATATTGATGCCGTTACTTTTGATGGCCATCGCCGCGCCGATCGCCATTTCGTCGGCATTTGCAGAAAGGATGTCAATTTTTTGCCCGGTTAAAATCCAGTTGTTCATCAGATTCATGCCGTCTTCGCGCATCCATTTTGCCGTGTCTTCCAGAACCACGTGCATGTTGGGATGTTTGGCAATAACCTCTTTGGCACCCTGCGTTCTGAAACGGGTAGCATCATTACTCAGCAGGCCTTTCATAATTGCTACATTAACGCTTTTGCGGTCTTTCACTCTCTCTGCGAGGTAGCCCATTTGCAGGCGTCCCGCTTCGACTTCGTCGCTGCCGATATAACTCACGCCATTACCCATTTTTGAATCTGCTGGCATACGATTAAGATAAATAATCGGAATATTGGCTTTGCGTGCCGCATCAGACATATTTTTTGTTCCCTGAGTATCCACCGGGTTAACAATAATGACGTCTACTTTTGCACTAATAAAACTCTGAACCTGGCTCAGCTGTTTATCAACGGCGCCCTGCCCATCTTCAAACTGAATCTTCATATCCGGATACTGTTTGGCATGCTCGATAATATACCCCCTCAATCGCGAGAGAAATACATCATCCATTTGCGCAATGCTGACACCCACCTGTAAAGCAAAGACAGATGGACTGATAGAGAGTAGAGCAAGACAGAGTAAGATGATTTTTTTCATATTAGCCTTCCACAATAGTCGATAGCCGTCAGCATATTGCTGAGACAGTAGTTTTATTATTTACTGCTATTACGTAGGGTTGACTTCTACTGCTACTTATCAGCGTTTCTTTCTGTTCCGATACATATCAACAGAAACGGCACTAACAATAATTATTCCCTTGATAATGTCCTGGATATAGGCATCAATGCCGACGAAGGTAAATCCACTCTTTATCAGTCCCAGAATACATGCACCAATTAATGTACCTGTTATGCGACCGACGCCGCCCATTAAGCTGCTGCCACCAATAACCGCCGCTGCAATGGCATCCAGTTCATAAGATACACCCATGCTTGACTGACCACTACTGACGCGCGCGGCCAGAACAACACCGGCTAACCCCGCTAACCCACCGGCAATCGTATAAACAATAATTAAGTATTTTTTGACATTGATTCCTGAAACCTGCGCCGATACCACGTTACCGCCAATCGCGTAGACATATTTTCCATATCGGGTAAAACGTAACGCGATATGAAACACCACCACGACGACGATAAATATGATGACAGGCATCGCACCCTGACCGATTGCGGTAAAATTATCAGAAAGAAAACTGACTGGATTGCCCTGTGTATAATATTGAGCCAACCCTCGTGCTGACACCATCATACCCAGCGTGGCAATAAAAGGTGGAATTCCAGTTCTTGTGATCAAAACGCCATTAATAAATCCACAAAGAATACCCACGCCTATTCCAGCCACGACAGGTATTACTGCGGGCAAATCAACTAATGACGGATAAACCGGCGACATACTGTCAGCGGTTTGCGCAAGACTTGCGGCCACCACTGCCGACAATGCAATTAATGAACCCGATGATAAGTCGATGCCGGAAGTAATAATAACCTGCGTCACTCCTACCGCAATAATACCGATAATAGCCACCTGCAATACAATCAACACCAGTCTGTTCGTATTCAGTAAAAAAGATTGTTCCCGCAGATACCATCCTGCACACTCAAACACCAGCGCGATAAAAATCATTACCAAAAATATGCCAGTATCTTTTGGCAGTTTTCTTTTTAACTCTGCCCAGCTGAACGAAAAGCGTTCTACTTTAGTCGCAGTAGAATTACTGTCTGGCATGTTCAATTCCTTCAACTGAGTTTAGAAAAGAGAAAACTTTGCGCGTCACAAGGTTCCAGCCATCTCACCCTGAAGTGATTAGAGAGAAACCCAGGTTCGCTCCCGCGACGACATCAGCGATGCATCGACCAGCCTCTGGATCTCATAAGCCTCTTTAAAATCTGGGCCAGCAGCTTTCCCGCTCTGGATAGACTCGATAAATTCCAGTATCTCGATGGTCTTTAAATCATTGAAGCCAATCTGATGTCCAGGTGCAGGACAGAAAAGACCGTATGGGGCATGATCCGGGCCGGCGACAATGGTCCGGAATCCGTTACTTGCTTCATTTTTATCAAAACGGAAAAGCTGAAGTTCGTTAAATCGTTCCTGATTAAAAATGAGCGAGCCTTGCGTCCCCGTTACTTCAAAGCCGAGCTGCATCTTATGACCAGAAGCCACCCAGTTTGCTTCAATATAACCTGCACATCCTCGCGCAAATCTCACTGTCAAACGGGCAATATCATCGACCTCAACGGACTTCATTACAGAAGAACCCGCACGCTCAGGGCGCTGTTTTACGACCGTATCCAGATCGGCGAACAGCTCAGTAACAGGCCCCAGTAGAAATCTTGCGATGCCCAGAATGTGACTGCCTAAATCCGCCACTGCACCGGCGCCACCTGTCGGATCAAGACGCCATGACCAGGGAACCTGGGGGCTGACCATAAAGTCTTCCGCGTGGATCCCGCGAAAACCCGTTATCTCCCCAATCTCACCTTCAGCAATAAGCGTTTGAGCGTGCTTCAACAAAGGATTTTTGATGTAGTTAAACCCGACCTGCGTTACAACACCTGCTTTTTCCGCAGTGCGGTACATCTGCTCAGCGATGTCACTGTTGGGTGCAAGCGGTTTCTCACAATGTACGTGCTTGCCAGCGGCTAGGGCGGCAAGGGACTGCTCAGCATGGAAACGATTGGGCGAGGTGATCGAAATGACATCGATTTCAGGGTCATCAATCAAATCCTGCCATTTACTCGTCCAGCGCTGAAAACCGTACTTTGCAGCGGCATTCTCTGCAGCAACCCCGTCAATATCAGCCACGCTGATTAGCACAGGCTGAACCTCTCCAGAAAAGGAGGCCGCTGAACGCCACGCCATGGCATGCGCCTTTCCCATGAAGCCTGTACCAATTAATCCGACCCCAAGCTTACGCATCATTTTCTCCTTAATTAAGTTTCACTACTGCATGGGTGTCTGCGGACAGCTGCGCCGCATCAGCCAGACGCAACGCCTGACATCCATCAAACACAGTGGTTGGCAAAACGGATCCATCCTTAATACCTGTGATAAACGCATCCATTTCCAGACGATAGGCATCGGAGTAACGCTGCATGAAAAAATTAAGTAAAGGCCCGCGCGTCTCGGTCTCTTCAGCGCTGTAGCGGCGTACCGTCGTTTCACGCAGATTGTCATTGATCAGCATACCCGCCGAACCGAATACCTCCATACGCTGGTCATAGCCATACACCGCCTGCCGGCTACAGTTGATCTGGCACTGCTTACCGGATGCCGTACGCATCTGAATCATAACCGTGTCGTAATCACCGAGCTTTTCCAATGCAGGTTCAAACAGGCGACTTCCTACGGCAAAGATTTCCGTTGGCTCTTCGCCAAGGATCCAGCGAGCGAGATCAAAGTCATGAATCACCATGTCGCGGAAAATACCGCCAGAAGTTTCCAGATAACCCATCTGCGCCAGGCCCGGGTCTCGGCTGGTAATGATCACCTGGTGAAGATCGCCGATGTCTCCTTTCTGGATACGCTGTTTAATCTCACTAAAGCCCGGGTCGAAACGACGATTGAAACCGAGCATGACTTTTTTACGTTGCTCGCCCAGTGCTTGTTCTGCCTCAACCGCTTTACGAATGTCCAGATCAACCGGTTTTTCACAGAGTACGGCCTTTCCTGCCTTCGCAGCCGCCAGCATCAGTTCGACATGAGTATTCGTCGGAGTGCCAATAACCACCGCATCAATATCCGGGTTGTTAATTGCCTCCAGCGGATCGGCGATAGCTGTACCGCCCCACACAGCAGCGAGAGCCTGTGCGTTGCTGATAAAAGGATCAGCAATGGCGATTAATGTTGCGTCTTTATGGCGTGCCACGTTTGCAGCATGTACGTGGCCGATACGACCGGCACCAAGAATGGCGACTCTGATCATGACTCTCTCCATGTAATAGGGTTTTATTGTTATTACGGCAATTGACTCATCAAGTTTTGTCGTGCCAGAACCTGTTTATTCACAACCAGCTTGTCGTCCAACTTACCGTTAAAATAATCAACAATATTTTGGGCAGCCGAAACCGACATACGCATCGCGGCTTCTGCCGTTAATCCGGCAGAGTGTGGGCTGAGAATAAGTTTCTCGCGCTGTTGCAGGAGCGCATCACTGAGACTGGGCGGTTCCGATCTAAGCACGTCGAGGCCCGCTCCTCCGAGATGGTTACTGGCTAAAGCCTCAGCCAGAGCATCTTCATCAATAATTCCACCACGTGCTGTATTAATCAGTAATGCAGCGGGTTTCATCAACGCCAGCTCTTCGCGACCTATTAATGGCTTGTCACCAATAAGTGGCAGGTGCACCGTGACTGCATCTGCGATCTTGAGGCCGGTATGTATATTGGAAATACGCTGAACCTTGAGCTCGTTAAAAATTTCATCGGGTAGATAGGGATCGTATGCTAATACTTCCATACGGAAGGTCTGCGCGAGTCGTGACACTTCACGCCCGATACGCCCGAAACCAAGCACAAATAATTTTCGGTTCGCAATTTCTACAGCCGAGAAACTGTTACGACGATTCCATTCACCTTCACGAATACTGTTGTCAAAATAAGTAATACGTTTCGCCAGCGACAGCAGCATGGCCAGGGTATGTTCGGCCACTGATAATGAATTAACGTCACCAACGATGGTTAAAGGAATACTGCGTTCATTCAGTGCCTCAACGTCTACGGAGTCATAACCCACCCCATGTCGCGACACAATTTTGAGATTCGTAGCACTTTCGATCTCTCTAGACGTCATTGGCTGAGTACGGATTAAAAGCGCATCAGCCTTGGGAAGATGAGGTGCATAACTTTCCACACTCACTTCCGGGATTAAAGTCACGTTAAGTCCAGGCGCATTACGCAAAAGCTCCAGACCAGCTTCATGGATCTTTCCGGCCACCAATACATTTGGCATTTTAATAACCCCCAGCCTGTCCTGAGCTTTTTATAGCTGGATTGCCTTCATTGAGTTCACGGAACTGCTGCACGCTGGCTGAAGCGGAGGTGCGTAAGAGCTGCACATCGTTGGAAACCGTGACCAGATCAAACCCCCACTCAGCGGCTTTGGCTGCATAAGCCGCGGATCCATTATGCAAGCCCGCTTTTTTCCCGGCCCGGTGTGCAACGTCAACAATATGTTTAATCGCGTCAACAATTTCAGGCTCATCACGATCAAATCCGGTGCGGTATTGACGTCCGGTAAGACCCAGCGTCAGATCTGCGGGGCCGACATAAACCCCGTCAAGACCGGGTGTTGTCACGATTTCTTCAAGATTTTTAAAAGCCTCAGCAGTTTCGATCATGGCAAAACAGACTACCTGGTCGTCAGCGTGTTGACCGTAGTCCACACCTTCTGAAATCGATACGCGTGTCGGACCAAAACTGCGGCTGCCGATGGGTGGATAGCGAACACATGAGACTAATTGCTGCGCCTGTTCCGCGTTGTTGACCATAGGGCAGATAATGCCCCAGGCACCGGCATCAAGAGCTTTCATAATGATGCCCGGCTCAAGCCAGGGCACACGTACCATTGGCGCTACACCGCTTGCATGCATAGCCTGCAGCATAGACTTAGCATCGTCATACCCGACGAAACCATGCTGCAGGTCTATGGTCAGAGAGTCATAACCTTGCCGGGCCATAATCTCAGCGCTGAAGGCGTTGCCAATGCTTAACCAGCCATTGAGAACCGTTTTATTCTCATTCCAGCGCGATTTGATGTTATTAAGTTTCATCCCTGCTCCTTAAACTACGATCTGGGCAAGTTTGACATTCATATAGTCGTGAATGCCTTCACTCCCCCCCTCACGCCCCATACCACTTGCCTTGATTCCGCCAAACGGGACTTCAGCTGCCGCCAGGGCATAGCTGTTAATGCCAACCATTCCAGACTCAAGCTTCGCGACGGTCTCGCGGATACGTCCTGGATCGCGGGTAAAGGCATAGGCTGAAAGGGCAAAGTCCGAATTGTTTACGCGCGCCCAGAGATCTTCGCTGTCGCTGAATGAGGTAATAGCGGCAATAGGACCAAAATTTTCTTCGGCAATCGCCAGCGCATCGTCAGGAACATCTGCCAGCACAGTGGGGGCATAGAAGTAACCGCCATTCAGGTCAATTCGATGGCCGCCGGTAATAACTTTTGCGCCTTTTTCGCGGGCATCAGTAACAATCGCTTCGATGGCCTGCAGGCGGCGAGTGTTGATTAAAGGCCCCATTGCAGTGCCTTCGTCCTGACCATAACCCACTTTCAATTGGCTGGTACGGCGCGCAAAGCCCTCGACAAAGCTTTCATATACGCTTTCGTGCACATAAAAGCGGTCAGCGGTTACGCATACCTGCCCGCAGTTGGCAAATTTCGTGGCAACAGAGAGATCCAGCGCCTTTTCAAGATCGGCGTCTTCAAACACAATGACTGGCGCATTGCCGCCAAGTTCCATGCTGAGGCGTTTAATGGTGGCTGCTGAGTCACGGATCATTTGTTGCCCCAACTGCGTCGAGCCGGTCAGTGAGACTTTTTTGACAACAGGTGAAGCTATCAGCGGTTCGTAGGTAGCCGGGGTAGGCCCGACCACCAGATTTGCCACACCGGCCGGGATACCCGCTTTACGCAGGCATTCAAAGATCATCATTGCGGAGCCTGGCACTTCGCTGGAAGGTCGCAGCACGACGGTGCACCCCGCCGCTAATGCAGGTGCCAGCTTGCGCGCCACCAGCACCACGGGAAAATTCCATGCCGTAAACGCTGCAACGACACCCACTGGTTCATGCGAGACTTCGCAGCGTCCACCAGGCACGCGGCTTTCCACTATGCGCCCATAAATACGGCGTGCTTCTTCCGCGTACCATACGAACTGATCAACGGAAAGCTCCCATTCACGTTTCGCCTGAGCCAGTGGCTTGCCACTCTCTTTTGAGATCACCACGGCGGCTTCTGCAGCTGCAGCAACCATTTCGCGTGCAACAGCCTGCAGCAAATCGGCCCGAGCCCAGGCTTGGGTATTTTTCCAACTATCAAGCGCTTGCTCTGCCGCTGCTAATGCTGACAGCGTATCTTCAGTAGACGCAGCAGGGATAAAACCGAGCGATTGACCATTACCGGGATCAATTACGCTGACAGGTTCATTACCGTTGCCGCGGCTCCATTTGCCATTGATAAACTGTCCAAAATTCTCATACATGGTTTATTACTCCTTTGGCATCTAAGTCTGGCCTTAGAGAAAAATTTTGGCCTGAACGACGTTGAAATTGCTCATGGCCATCTTCTTTTCAAGCTTACAGATGCTCAGGAAAGCACTGATGTTTGCAATATTAGGATCGCAGCAATAAAAATTGCAATACACCGGCAATCTCACCTTAAAAGAAAACGAACCCTATTTAAAATCTTATTTTTCAGTAAGATATAACACGCATTAAAGATTTGTTATTCAGAAGTTAAAAATAAATAAATGAATTTTTAGAGAGAAATCACAAAAAACGTGAAGAAATTTTCCCTGAGCGCGACGAATGCGTTAGAACTAATTGCATTAAAGCTATTGTTGCAATTTTTATTGCGTTAGATAATGGAAGATCTTTCACAGGTGTTGCTTCAGAGGTGTGCCGAACATGAAGAAAATAAGCAAAATTAAGCCAGCATCAACTCCTTTGCCGCATAAAACTTATGAACAAATAGTTGACGACATAACAGAACATTATCCAAAACTGTCGGAGCGCCATAAGCAGGCGGCGAGATACATCACACAGAACCCTAACACCGTGGCCCTGGAATCCATCAATGCCGTTGCCGCGAAATGCGGTCTGCATCCCTCGGTGCTGGTGCGCTTTGCACAGGTGTTTGGATATAGCGGATTTAAGCAGATGCAGAGTGTGTTTCAGTCGCGCCTGGCTACTGCAGCGCCTGGCTACAACGAGCGCATTAATGCCCTGGAAGCCGATCTTAAGAAAAATGAGCAGAAAGGCAGCGCCGGTTTCTTGCAAAGTCTGGTCATTCGCGATATCGCAACACTCCAGGAACTCTTACAAAACGTGACGGGAGATGAACTGGACCGCACAGCCAGTTTGTTAAAAGAAGCAGATACAATTTACCTGATTGGCCAGCTCCGTTCAGAACCTATCGCGTTGCTACTGCGCTACCTGTTTACCATGCTGAACCGCCGGGTAGTGCTTCTTGATACTTCCGGTGGTCTGGCGCCGCAGATGGCAAAAAATATGCGCGAGAATGATGTCCTGCTGGCCATTGCTTTCCGTCATTACGCTAAGGAGGTGATTGCCATATCAGACGACGTCTTCGCCAGAGGACTCCCTGTTGTGGCCATCACGGACAGTAATCTCTCGCCTCTGGCAAAAAATGCGCGGGTGCTATTTACCGTCCCGGAAGAAGAATACAGTTTTTCCCGCTCTCTCGCCGCGCCGGTCTGTCTGGCCCAGAGCATTGCAATGGCGCTGGCAGCAGCGTTGCATCCGGAAAAAGCGCAACCGCGGATTGAAACCATTACCGAGCGGGAGCATGCAGATTTAACGCGTAAGCGTACCCGCGCTTAAGCATTCATTCTGCCGGCTCTATCCCTCTCATAAGGGAGGAATAATTAGACCTAAAGTTTGCAACTTTTATTGCCATTGTCAGAGCAAGGCAAATAACGTTGTTGATTTAAACCATGATGCTGTTTTTAGCGTCCCCTAAGAGTGAGTGACATTATGGCTACGATTCGTTGCACAACAGCTCAGGCAATTGTTCGCTACCTGAGCAATCAGTTTACGGAAGTTGACGGGAAGCGCGTCCCGCTGTTCCCCGGGGTCTATGGAATTTTTGGACACGGCAACGTGACCTGCCTGGGGGAAGCGCTGGAAGCGGCACAGGATACTCTGCCGACCTGGCGCGGGCAAAATGAGCAGTCAATGGCATTTGCTGCCGTGGGCTTCGCCAAAGCTATGGTGCGCCGTCAGATTATGGTGGTTACGGCCTCCATTGGCCCAGGCACTACCAACCTGCTGACTGCGGCGGGCGTTGCACACACCAGCCGATTGCCGGTTTTGATGATTTGTGGCGACACATTTGCCCGCCGCTCACCGGATCCGGTCATGCAGCAGGTTGAGCACTTCAATGATCCAACTCAGACCGTAAACGATGCTTTCAAATCGGTAACGCGCTATTGGGATCGTATAACCTGGCCTGAACAGATTCTCTCTTCGCTGCCGCAGGCAGTGGCAACGATGCTCGACCCAGGTGACTGTGGCCCTGCCTTCATTGGCGTATGTCAGGATGTTCAGGAGATAGCTTACGATTATCCTGAAGAATTTTTCGAACCGCGGCTGCACAGCCTGCCGCGCCCTCGTCCCGATATCCAGCTTCTTGCCCGTGCCAAAGAGATACTGCTGCGTGCCCGGCGGCCCTTAATTATTTCCGGTGGTGGCGTGCGTTATTCTCAGGCAGAAGCTGTACTGGAACAGTTCGCAGAAGCTCACGGTATCCCGGTTGTTGAAACCATCGCCGGCAAAGGAAGCTTCACGCATGACCATCCTCTGCATATGGGGCCTGTTGGGATCCTTGGCTCGACTTCGGCCAATGAACTGGCAGGTAACGCAGATGTGATCATTGCGGTGGGTACACGCCTGATGGATTTCGTTACCGGATCCTGGACGGTATTTGATAATAAAGCCCAGTTTATCGCACTCAATGCTGCGCGTTTTGATGCACACAAACACCGAGCCATTCCGCTGGTTTGTGATGCCCGCGAAGGTTTAGCCGAACTCAATAATGCGCTGGGTAGCTGGAAAGCTGACAGCAGCTGGCTTGAACGCGGTCGCAAAGCGTTTGCTGGCTGGAATGAACTGATTGCAGAACGTCAGGAATGGAGTGCGACAGAAGGCGAACCAACCTATGCACAAGTAATCGGTGTGGTGAACGCGCAGGCCGCAGCAGAAGATTACATTATCAGTGCAGCAGGCGGCTTACCCGGTGAGCTGGTTAAAGGCTGGAAGGTCAAGAATCCAGGCACCTTTGACTGTGAATTTGGCTTCTCATGCATGGGTTACGAGCTGTCGGCTGGCTGGGGAGCCGCCATGACTGAACAAGATCGTGATGTATTTGTCATGATCGGTGACGGCACTTACATGATGATGAACTCCGACATCTACTCCAGCGTGCTGTCGGGCCATAAGTTCATTCTGATTGTCTGCGACAACGGCGGCTTTGCGGTGATTAACCGGCTGCAAAATGCCAAAGGTGGCGCGTCATTTAATAATCTGTTGAAAGACTGCCGGGTGCAGGAGCCGTTCCATGTTGATTTTGTGGCCAATGCCCAATCAATGGGAGCACTTGCACGCAAGGTGAACTCACTTGATGAACTGCAGGAAGCAATCATCTGGGCTAAAGGGAATGACCGTACCACCGTTATTTCCATTACGACTAACGCCTTTGACTGGACGCCAGGTGATGCATGGTGGGACGTCGGCGTACCGGAAGTTAGCGCACGTGAAAGCGTTAATCAGGCACGCGAGGATCATGTCGCAGGGCGTAAAAATCAGCGAGTAGGTATCTGACAGGAGTGGAAAAAATGCTTAAAGCCAAACTGGGAATCGCCCCGATTGCCTGGTCCAACGACGATCTTCCTCAACTGGGCGGAGAGACGCCGCTTTCAACCTGTCTGATTGAGAGCCACCTTGCAGGTTTTCAGGGCGTGGAGTCCGGAGGAAAGTTCCCCAAAGTCAGCACGGTGCTCAAACCGATGCTGCGTGAATTTCAGCTGGAACTGGTGTCAGGCTGGTATTCCGGCACCCTGCTGGATAACACCGTTGAGGATGAGATCGAAAAGGCGTTGCCGCAAATGCAGCTCTTTCGCGACTGCGGTGCAGCATGTCTCGTTTATGGCGAAACCGCAGGTACTATTCAGAACCAACAGGATGTGCCTATGGCACGACGTCGCCGTCTGACAGATGAACAAATTACCGAGTATGGTGAAAAACTATCTCGCTTTGCTGAGTTCTGCACAGAATATGGCGTTCCTCTGGCGTTCCATCATCACATGGGTACCGTCATCGAAGATCAAAATGACATTGATCGTCTCATGGCAGCAACGAACAAAAGTGTTGGATTACTGTTTGACTCGGGTCATTTGGTATTTGCAGGCGTCGATCCGGACAGCATTCTGAAAAAACATGGCAGCCGCATCGTTCATGTTCATACCAAAGATGTCAGGGAAGACATCCTGTCATCGCTTGACTGGAACAAAGACAGCTTTCTTGATGCCGTGCTTAAAGGTGTTTATACCGTGCCCGGTGATGGCATGATCGATTTCAACCGCATCACTCAAACGTTAGCTGAAATTGGCTATCAAGGCTGGTTTGTGGTCGAAGCTGAGCAGGATCCGGCAAAAGCACCGCCGCTGGAATATGCACGTATCGGTAATGTTACGCTGCGCAAGGCACTTAGCGCAGCGGGATACTCTCTTGTCGAAGGAAATATTTAATGACTCAATTAACTGGAAAGATAGCAGTAATAACCGGGGGTACCCAAGGGCTTGGGGCGGCCATTGCGCATCATTTTGTACAGAACGGTGTCGCCGGCGTTGTTATTTGTGGCCGAAATGCATCAAAAGGTAAGGAGGTTGCTGCAAAACTTAATTCGGAAGGCGCAGCGCGTGTTGAATTTGTACAGGCCGATCTCTCCTCAGTTGAGGATTGTCGTCAGGTCATTGCAACGACCGATGAGATTTTCGGCCAGGTCAATATTCTGGTCAATGCCGGTGGTATGACCGATCGCGGATCGATTCTCGATACCGAGCCTGAATTATTCGACAAGATATTCGCAACCAACGTACGCGGACCATTTTTCCTGATGCAGGAAACCATCAAGGTAATGCGCCGGGAAAAGATTGAGGGCAGCATCGTCAATATCTGTTCAATGTCAGCATTAGCAGGCCAGCCATTTATTGCGGCTTACTGCTCTTCAAAAGGCGCATTAGCGACCCTAACCCGCAATACAGCCTATGCCCTGTTGCGCAATCGCATTCGCGTGAATGGCCTTAATATTGGCTGGATGGCATCTGAAGGTGAAGATCGTATTATGCGCACCTATCACGGTGCTGAAGAAAACTGGCTTGAAAAAGCAGCTGCAGAACAACCCTTTGGCCGATTAATTTCACCGGAAGAAGTCGCCCGCTCAGTGGCTTTCCTTGCCAGTGAAGAATCTGGACTGATGACGGGTTCAATCGTCAATTTTGATCAGACTATCTGGGGTGCCTACGACCAGGCCGATACACCAGATGCACCGCTGTAATTTAGCCAAAAATATCGGCCTGCGAAAGTGGGCCGATGTTTTTACATTAAATGCGCCGGGGAAACTGTTATGAATATTAAACAAATCAGCGAAATAAAAAATTTTTACACTCATTTTCTCGCACACATTAAATTTGTCGAGATGAGTTACGGAACGCACTTAAAATCTGAAGATGAAATGAAACGCGAACTAAGAGAATGGCTTAACGAACATAAGGAAGCCAGGACATTTGGTGATAATGTTCGTCATGAAATATTTCACATGCTCAATCTTGTGGCGAGTGAATCGGTAGAGCAACTGGTAAAAAAGATCGCTATCTTTGAAAAAAACTGTGAATCCATCCACCTTGAGATGGAAAGCGAAGAATTTATGCGTAGAAACATTTTTAATTTAAAAATAAACTCGTTGTATTAATCATTAAACGCCGAGAAAACAGAGGATGTTACTCCATTTAATTGTGACATCAGCATCTGTCATCACTTGCCTGACTAAAACGTGGCGCTGTGGACTCCAGAGACCTTTTAATATTAATATTTGCATGCCATATTATGTGGCGAATAAATGTGGGTTTTCCGCAGCGATATGCCGTGAACTTATACTTACTGATACTTTTAACACTCTCCCGATGTTATCAATCATGTTTGTACTGTTTAAAAAAATTCCAGAAGATAATAGTACCTGACTTGCTTCACATCAGAACCCACCATTTTGACGTTTCCTCCCCCTTCGTGTCATGGCATAGCTTCCCTTAAATTAAAGATAGCGCTGCATCGGCCCGTTGCGCTCAGAGCGAATTACGGACCTTAGGGTTCAATGAGAATAGCAGTTCGTCCCTGACTGTTTCATCGTTAATGTCAGATGCGTTTAATTGTATAGTTTATTCACTAGGCGTCCTGCCAGTTTTTCAATTTTTGGCAAGAACCACGTAAGCAATCCCGTCAGTAGAAGGAATGAATATAACCACTCCCGATCTCTGCCTTGTCAGCCTATATACCCAGCCACACCGCTGCTATTCTAATAACACCCACGTTCAATCAATAAAACAACCTGCCAGCCAGATTATTACGGTTGAGTAGCTGCACCATCGCATAAACATAACAGACGCAAATGCACTTGATATGATTAGGTTAATGGCGATCATCAGCACAACCGTCTACTGGAAATCTCTGTCAGTAATCAGCAGCGTAAGCGGCATAGGGTCAGCACGAAAGTTAATGACGGATGGTTAAAACACACATTTCATGACAGCAGTCCATTTAAACGTAATTTGGCCCTATGTTAGCTGATATGTGATTTGCTGATTCAGATTCTGACACTGCAATTAGCAAAAAAACGGCCATCTTTAAAAACTTTAAGCTCAGGTGTCTATGAATGACAAAAGTAATATCTGACACCATGAGAAAAATTTATTCTTGTCATATATAGAGTCAACCCTGTAAATATAAATTTAAGAATAGCTGAGACTGCTGATAACGATACTGTTTTCGACGTTAGACGCTCTGTTATCGAAAATCATGTGAGCCGTGAAGAAATGCGGCAGAGAGTGATTACCACAATCGTCGTAGCCGATATGATTGAGAAAAGTCGTTGAGTAGGGATCGCGACTGAAAACAACGACGTGATTGGTTTTCCATGATTTTACCAGATGAAGGCTCTCTGTTTGCAGCCTCTGTTCTCCCGGAACCTGGAGGCAAAGTATAGGGGCTTGCTGGACTCGCCGAGCAGGAATGATTCAATCATCATGCGGTCGCCTGGCTTGAATCCGACAGAAATAGTCGTGCAGCGAAATTTACATGCAGCCTGACTGCGGTAGTAATTAAAATATCAATAACACTGATATCAGTGCAGCTTAACTTAACTCAACCGAATAGCATTCCATTACTCTGGAAAGGCGAGAAGTCACTGCGCTGTGACACGGCCTGAAGGTGCAGCACCCACCTTTCATGAACAGCGTTCACTATCGGAACGTCTGTATCGTGAACAGGGTGTAGACACTCAAAAGTTACTCGGCCATAAGACTTGATCACTATAACGATGATCGCGGCAAAAACGGGATCGTGATCGCTGTGTGAAGGCGATTTTATAAACAGTTTTGGGGGGATTTTGGGGAAAGAAGGCGTGAAACAAAAAGCCAACACGATTTTTACATTCGTGCTGGCTGGAGGTTGCGTGATTCAGATTACATATTTTCGATGATCGCGTCGCCAAACTCTGAACATTTCAGCAGCTTAGCGCCATCCATCAGGCGTTCGAAATCGTAAGTCACGGTCTTGTTAGCGATAGCGCCTTCAACACCTTTAACAATCAGGTCAGCCGCTTCGAACCATTCCAGGTGACGCAGCATCATTTCTGCAGACAGAATGACTGAACCTGGGTTCACTTTATCCTGACCGGCATACTTCGGTGCGGTACCGTGGGTCGCTTCGAACAGCGCACACTCGTCACCAATGTTTGCGCCTGGTGCAATACCAATACCGCCAACCTGCGCCGCCAGGGCGTCAGAGATGTAGTCACCATTCAGGTTCATACAGGCAATAACGTCATATTCTGCCGGACGCAGCAGGATCTGTTGCAGGAATGCATCAGCAATCACATCTTTAACAATGATCTCTTTGCCGGTGTTCGGGTTTTTAAACTTCATCCACGGGCCGCCGTCGATCAGTTCGCCACCGAACTCTTCTTTCACTAACTGGTATCCCCAGTCTTTGAAAGAGCCTTCGGTGAACTTCATGATGTTGCCTTTGTGAACCAGGGTCAGTGAATCACGATCGTTGGTGATGGTGTATTCCACTGCCGCGCGCACCAGACGTTTGGTGCCCGCTTCTGAACACGGCTTAACGCCGATACCGCACTGCTCAGGGAAGCGAATTTTCTTCACGCCCATCTCTTCGCGCAGGAACTTGATCACTTTATCCGCTTCGGCAGAGCCCGCTTTCCACTCGATACCTGCATAGATATCTTCGGAGTTTTCACGGAAGATCACCATGTCGGTCTCTTCAGGGCGTTTAACCGGGCTTGGCGTGCCTTTGTAGTAACGTACCGGACGCAGGCAGACGTAGAGGTCAAGCTCCTGACGCAGGGCCACGTTCAGTGAACGAATACCGCCGCCGACCGGGGTGGTCAGTGGGCCTTTGATGGCAACGCGATATTCTTTGATTAAGTCGAGCGTTTCCTGAGGCAGCCAGACGTCCTGACCGTAGAGCTCAACTGACTTCTCACCGGTGTAAATCTCCATCCAGGAGATCTTGCGCTCGCCGTTGTAGGCCTTTTTCACCGCCGCGTCGACCACTTTTAGCATGACCGGGGAAACATCAACACCGATACCGTCACCCTCGATGTAAGGAATGACCGGATTGTTTGGCACTGTTAGCTTGCCCTGATTCAGGGTGATTTTTTGACCTTCCGCCGGAACAACTACTTTGCTTTCCATTAACCTCTCCTGGGCGTTTGTTAATGATTTGTAAGATGCGAGTCAATACTACTTGAATATTTCCGCCACGCCAATCACCGCAATTTCACGTTATAATGCGCCGAATGTTTCTGACTGCAAAGCCCATGCGAAAAACAACTCAACGAATTCACCAGGATAAACGATTCAGCCGCCCGACGCGTGATGCGCGGCGTACCCCCGCCCGCCCTGCGGCGCCGCGCCGTGTGATTTTGTTTAACAAACCGTTCGACGTGTTGCCACAGTTCACCGATGAAGCGGGCCGACGCACCCTTAAAGATTTTGTCAGCGTTACAGCGGTCTATGCCGCAGGTCGCCTTGATCGCGACAGCGAAGGATTGATGGTGCTAACCAACGATGGCGCCTTGCAAGCCGCGTTGACTCAGCCCGGCAAACGCACAGGTAAGATCTATTATGTGCAGGTGGAAGGTGAGCCACAGGAGAAGGATCTGCAGCCTTTGCGTGATGGGGTTAATCTGAAAGATGGGCTGACGCTGCCTGCTGGTGTTGAAAAAGTAGATGAACCGAAGTGGCTCTGGCCACGTCAGCCGCCGATCCGCGAACGCAAACATATCCCGACACAGTGGCTGAAAGTCACGCTGTATGAAGGCCGTAATCGTCAGGTACGCCGGATGACCGCCCATATTGGCTTTCCCACATTGCGATTAATTCGGTACGCCATGGGGAGTTATTCGCTCGACGATCTCGCTCCGGGTGCGTGGCGCGAACTCAGCGATAGCCCCCTCTGATAACCGGTTTTTTATAACCTCAGGTTAACAATTGCGGAGAAGTGATGTTTAAACCTCATGTTACTGTCGCCTGTCTGGTGCAGGCAGAAGGTGAATTGCTGGTGGTGGAAGAGACGATCAACGGTCGCGCCACCTGGAACCAGCCTGCCGGACATCTTGAAGCGGATGAAACGCTGCTGGAAGCCGCAGAGCGCGAACTCTATGAAGAGACCGGCATCGCAGCGCCGATGCACTATTTCATCGCAATAAACCAGTGGATCGCGCCCGACAGTACGCCTTTTGTGCGTTTTTTGTTTGGTGTGGATCTGGCGAAAAAAGCGCCAACCCAGCCACATGACAGCGACATCGATTGCTGCTGGTGGCTGCCGCCCGCGCAGATTCTCACGGCTTCTAACCTGCGTTCGCCGCTGGTCGCGGAAAGCGTACGCTTATGGCAACAGGGCACGCGCTACCCGTTACATCTGGTCAGCCCGTTCCAGTGGCCGTTTCACGAGGGTGCGCGCCCGCCTTCTGCATGATAGAATGCGCCGCCTGTTTTTTTATCGTAATGCGAGCCTGTCATGTCTGACAACAGCCAGAAAAAAGTGATCGTCGGTATGTCCGGCGGCGTCGATTCTTCCGTTTCCGCCTGGTTACTGCAACAGCAGGGTTACCAGGTTGAAGGCCTGTTCATGAAGAACTGGGAGGAGGACGATGGCGAGGAATATTGTACCGCCGCGGACGATCTGGCGGATGCGCAAGCAGTGTGCGACAAGCTGGGTATGAAGCTGCACAAAGTTAACTTTGCCGCTGAATATTGGGATAACGTCTTTGAGCATTTCCTTGAAGAGTACAAAGCGGGCCGCACACCTAACCCCGATATTCTCTGCAACAAAGAGATTAAATTCAAAGCGTTTCTGGAATTCGCGGCTGAGGATCTTGGCGCAGATTTCATCGCTACCGGTCACTATGTGCGTCGTCATGACGTTGCAGGTCAGAGCCAGCTGCTACGGGGTCTGGATGGCAACAAAGATCAGAGCTACTTCCTCTATACCCTGAGCCACCAGCAGATTGCCCAAAGCCTGTTCCCGGTCGGCGAACTGGAAAAACCGGAAGTGCGTCGTATTGCCGAACAGCTGGACCTTATCACCGCGAAGAAAAAAGATTCGACCGGCATCTGCTTTATCGGCGAGCGTAAATTCCGCGATTTCCTGGCGCGCTATCTCCCGGCTCAACCGGGGGAAATTGAAACCACTGAAGGCCAGATCGTCGGTGAACATCAGGGGCTGATGTACCATACCCTGGGACAGCGTAAAGGTCTGGGTATTGGCGGCCTGAAAGAGAGCAAAGATGATCCCTGGTATGTGGTCGACAAAGATGTGGCGCGTAACCGCCTGATTGTCGCCCAGGGCGGCGATCATCCACGCCTGATGTCCGTTGGTCTGATTGCGCAGCAGCTGCACTGGGTTGATCGCACGCCTGTCACCGCCCCGCTGCGCTGCACCGTGAAAACCCGCTATCGTCAGACCGATATTCCCTGTGAGATTATTCCACACGGTGACGATCGGATTGAGGTGCGTTTCGACGAGCCCGTCGCCGCGGTAACGCCAGGGCAGTCTGCGGTATTTTACCTTGGCGATGTCTGCCTCGGTGGCGGTATTATCGAACAGCGCCTGCCGTTAGTGGCGGAGTAAGCGAGCTCAGCCTGCGTTGATAACACGTAAGTTGATGTCGCGTAAACAGGAGTAACCGTGGCGAAAAATTATCAGGAAATCACGCTGGCGCTGGCGGGCATCTGTCAGTCCGCCCATCTGGTACAACAGCTGGCTCAACAGGGTCACTGCCAGCCGGAGGCGCTGACCGTGTCGCTGCGCAGCATACTGGATCTCAACCCTGGCTCCACGCTGGCGGTATTTGGCAACAATGAAGCTAACCTGCGTCTCGGACTTGAAACTCTGATGGCGGTGCTGAACAGCAGCAGTCGCCAGGGGGCAGGGGCGGAACTGACGCGTTACACGCTCAGCATGATGGTGCTGGAGCGCAAACTCAGCGCCAGTCAATCCGCCATGGCCACGCTGGCACAGCGCATCAGTCAGCTGGACCGCCAGTTGGCGCATTATGAACTGGAGTCAGACACCATTCTCAGCGCGATGGCGGCCATCTATGTAGATGTGATAAGCCCGCTTGGCCCGCGTATTCAGGTCACGGGCTCGCCCGCCGTACTGCAAAATACCCAGGTACAGAGTAAAGTGCGCGCCACCCTGTTAGCCGGTATCCGTGCTGCGGTATTGTGGCAGCAAGTTGGTGGTGGCCGACTTCAACTGATGTTCTCGCGTCAGCGTTTGCTGCGTGAAGCGAAAACCCTCTTATCCCGGCTGCCACTGACTTACTAAGTCGGTGCGGCAAAACACTGCTAAATGATTCAGGAGTTGCACTGATGGAATTATCCTCTCTGACCGCCGTCTCACCTGTCGATGGTCGTTACGGCGATAAAGTCAGCCCGCTGCGTGCGATTTTCAGCGAATTTGGTTTGCTGAAATTCCGCGTTGAGGTTGAAGTTCGCTGGTTACAAAAACTCGCCGCGACCGCAGAGATCAAGGAAGTTCCTGCATTTGATGCCGACGCAAACGCTTTCCTTGATGCGATTATCGCCAGTTTTTCAGAAGACGATGCAGCACGCATCAAAACCATTGAGCGCACCACCAACCATGATGTGAAAGCGGTTGAGTATTACCTGAAAGAGAAAGTCGCCGATCTCCCTGCCCTGCACGCCGTTTCTGAATTTATCCACTTCGCCTGCACCTCTGAAGATATCAATAACCTATCGCACGCCCTGATGCTTGAAACGGCCCGTCGTGACGTGATCCTGCCTTACTGGCAGCAGCTGATTACCGCTGTTAAGGCGCTTGCCAGCGAATACCGTGACATTCCGCTGCTCTCCCGCACCCACGGTCAGCCCGCTACGCCGTCGACTATGGGTAAAGAGATGGCTAACGTCGCTTACCGTCTGGAGCGTCAGTTACGCCAGCTGAAACAGATTGAGGTGCTGGGCAAAATCAATGGCGCGGTAGGTAACTACAATGCCCACATTGCTGCCTATCCCGAAGTGGACTGGCATGAGCTGAGCGAAACCTTTGTCACCTCGCTGGGGATCACCTGGAACCCCTACACCACGCAGATTGAGCCGCACGACTATATCGCCGAGATGTTCGACTGCATTGCTCGCTTTAACACCATCCTGATCGATTTCGATCGCGATATCTGGGGTTATGTGGCACTGAACCATTTCAAACAGAAGACCATTGCGGGCGAGATTGGCTCGTCGACCATGCCACACAAGGTGAACCCGATTGATTTCGAAAACTCCGAAGGCAATCTGGGTCTGGCAAACGCTGTAATGCAACATCTGGCCAGCAAGCTGCCGGTCTCACGCTGGCAGCGTGACCTGACTGACTCTACCGTGCTGCGTAACCTTGGCGTGGGCGTGGGTTATGCACTGATCGCCTATCAGGCGACGCTGAAAGGCATCTCCAAACTGGAAGTGAACCGCGATCGTCTGCTGGATGAACTGGATCACAACTGGGAAGTGCTGGCGGAACCTATCCAGACGGTGATGCGTCGTTACGGCATTGAGAAACCTTATGAGAAACTGAAAGAGCTGACGCGCGGGAAACGCGTGGATGCTGCCGGCATGCAGGCCTTTATTGACAGCCTGGCGCTGCCGGAAGAGGAAAAAGTGCGTCTGAAGCAAATGACCCCGGCAAACTATATTGGTCGTGCTATCCAGATGGTGGATGATCTGAAATAATGCCCGCCACAGACCGGCTCAGTCCGGTCTGCGTTAACATCTTGTTTAATAGATTTCGCGTATACTTTCTGCAGGTTGACTCAAACAGAGTGTAAGGAATTTCTATGCGTGTTCTGGTTGTTGAAGACAATGCCCTGCTGCGCCATCATCTCGCCGTCCAGTTACGTGACATGGGCCATCAGGTCGATGCCGCCGAAGACGCCAAAGAAGCCGACTATTTTCTTCGCGAACATCTGCCCGATATCGCGCTGGTGGATCTCGGCCTGCCGGATGAAGATGGCATGTCTTTGATTCGCCGCTGGCGCAGTGTTGCGGTCCGTCAGCCGATTCTGGTGCTAACCGCCCGTGAAGGCTGGCAAGCCAAAGTTGAAGCGCTGGAAGCGGGTGCTGATGATTATGTCACCAAGCCGTTTCACATTGAAGAAGTCGCGGCACGCCTGCAGGCGCTGATGCGCCGTAACAGTGGCCATGCGTCACAAATCATCGATATGGCCCCCTTTCAGGTTGATCTCTCTCGCCGTGAACTAACGGTTAATGAACAGCCGGTGAAGCTCACTGCTTTTGAATACACCATTGTCGAAACGCTGATCCTCAACGCGGGTAAAGTGGTAAGCAAAGACTCGCTGATGCTGCAGCTCTATCCTGACGCTGAACTGCGTGAAAGCCACACCATCGACGTATTGATGGGCCGTCTGCGCAAAAAGATTCTGGCGTTGCACCCCACTGATGTAATCGCCACCGTACGTGGTCAGGGTTACCGCTTTGATCTCTGACCATGTCCTGGTTTAAACGGTATCGCCCTATTTCGCTGCGCGCCCGCTTTCTGCTGGCCTCCGCAGCGATCGTTCTGTTTCTCTCACTTTCTTATGGCATGGTCGCGGTGATTGGCTATGTGATGAGTTTTGATAAAAATACCTACCGGGTGATGCGCGGTGAGAGCAACCTGTTCTTCACTCTGGCGCAATGGCATGACAATAAACTCACCATTGCTCAGCCGGAAAGGATGACGCTTAACTTCCCGACACTGGTGTTTATTTATGATGAGCACGGCAAACTGCTGTGGCAGCAACGCGATGTGCCGGAGATCCGCAAAAAGATCCACCGTGAATGGCTGCTGAAGCCCGACTTCTACGAGATTGATACCAGCAACCGCACCAGCATGGTGGCGATGGGTAATAACATCAATGCTCAGCGACAACTCAACGACTGGGACACCGACAGCAACGATACCTTTACCCACTCGGTCGCCGTTAACCGTTACGATGCCACCACAAATCTCCCTGCGCTTACCATTGTGGTCGTCGACTCTATCCCACAGGAGTTGCAACACTCTGATGTGGTCTGGTCGTGGTTCAGCTATGTGCTGGCTGCCAATCTGATACTGATTGTTCCGTTGCTGTGGCTGGCGGCGCACTGGAGTCTGCGGCCGATTGGCGCGCTGACACAGCAGGTACGCGAACTGGAGACCAGTCAGCGCGAAAACCTGGCGGATAATCCACCGCAGGAGCTGCGCAGTCTGGTGCGCAATCTCAATCTGTTGCTGACCAACGAGCGGCAGCGCTATACCCGCTATCGCACGACCCTTTCAGACCTGACCCACAGCCTGAAAACGCCGCTGGCCGTGTTGCAAAGCACGCTGCGATCACTTCGTAACGGCAAAGAGCTGACGGTAGAACAGGCTGAGCCAGTGATGCTGGAGCAGATCAGTCGTATCTCGCAGCAGGTTGGTTACTATTTGCATCGCGCAAGTATGCAGGCCGATCACAATCCGCTGCAGCGCGATCTGCATTCCGTCTCCGGTCTGCTCGACAGCCTCTGTTCGGCGCTGAATAAAGTCTATCAGCGTAAAGGCGTGGCGATTACGCTGGATATCTCACCCGAGCTGACCTTTGTTGGCGACCAGAATGATTTTATGGAAGTGCTGGGCAACGTGCTGGATAACGCCTGCAAGTACTGCCTGGAATTTATCGAAGTCAGCGCTTTTCAAAGCGAGAAGGCGCTGCATCTCTATATTGACGACGACGGTCCGGGTATTCCCGAGAGTAAGCGCGATCTGGTGTTTGTCCGGGGTCAGCGCGTCGATACCCTGCGTCCTGGTCAGGGATTAGGTCTGGCGGTAGTGCGCGATATTCTTGAACAATATGAGGGAAACGTCATCGCCTCCAGCAGCGCACTTGGCGGAACACGCATGGAAGTGGTTTTTAAACGCCAGGAAGTCGAACATCGCCGCGAGTAGAAAACCCTCAGGGCTGTTATACTTACTGGCATTTACAGCCCTAAGCGGAACCCTTTTATGGACTATCAGCTCGATCTTAACTGGCCCGATTTTATTCAGCGTTACTGGCAGAAACGCCCGGTAGTGCTGAAGCGTGGTTTCAAAGACTTTGTCGATCCTCTTTCACCGGATGAACTGGCCGGACTGGCGATGGAAAACGAGGTGGATAGCCGTCTGGTCAGCCATCAGGATGGTCAATGGCAGGTCAGCCACGGCCCGTTCGAGAGCTACGATCATCTGGGGGAGAACAACTGGTCACTGCTGGTACAAGCGGTCAATCACTGGCATGAAGCTTCTGCCGCGCTAATGCGCCCTTTCCGTTTCCTGCCTGACTGGCGTGTCGATGACCTGATGGTGTCGTTTGCCGTGCCGGGCGGCGGTGTCGGCCCCCATTTTGATCAGTATGATGTCTTTATTATTCAGGGTACTGGCCGCCGCCGCTGGCGCGTTGGTGAAAAGGTGGCGCTGAAGCAGCACTGCCCGCACCCGGATCTGCTGCAGGTTGAACCGTTCGACGCCATTATCGATGAAGAGCTGGAGCCAGGGGATATTCTCTACATTCCGCCAGGATTCCCACATGAAGGCTACTCGCTGGAAAACGCCCTGAACTACTCCGTAGGTTTCCGCGCCCCCAGTGGCCGCGAGTTAATCAGCGGCTTTGCTGATTACACCCTGGCGAATGAACTGGGCAGCCTGCGCTTCAGCGATCCGGATGTGCCTTCACGTGATTGCCCGTCGCAGATTCTGCCGCAGGAGATTGAAGGCGTGCGTCAGCTGATGCTGGATGTGGTCAATCAACCGGAGCATTTCGTGCAGTGGTTTGGCGAATTCATTTCGCAATCACGTCATGAACTGGATGTCGCGCCGCCGGAACCGCCTTATCAGCCTGATGAAATTTATGATGCGCTGCAACAGGGTGATACCCTGAGCCGGTTGGGTGGCCTGCGTGTATTGACCATTGGCGATGCAGTCTATGTCAACGGTGAGCGAGTTGAATGTTCACGTCCCGATGTAATGGCGGTACTGGCGCATCATTATCGCATCACTCTGGACGACCTGGGCGATGCGCTGGATGACCCGGCCGTACTGGCTCAGATTGCCGGTCTGGTGAATGCCGGTTACTGGTACTTCGGCGACGAATAACCCGCGACAGCGCGATCCTGTGCTGTCACTGAATCAGGCTCTCTGGTCGCTATCCCAGAGAGCCTTTTTTCTGCCTTTGGGTTTTATCCCTTCTTGTGCGCTGCCAGTTCGGACAGACGCACAATCACTTCCACCGATTTCGCCATGATATTCAGCGAAGCGAACTCATGCTTACCATGATAGTTATAGCCACCGGTAAAGATGTTCGGGCAAGGTAATCCTTTCCAGGACAGCGCCGACCCATCTGTACCGCCGCGAATCGGTTTCACTACCGGTTCAATGTCGCAGTCACGCATCGCCTGTAAAGCGAGTTCAATAATGTGCGGGAACGGCTCCACCTTTTCACGCATATTGCGATAGCTGTTGGTGATCTCGACGTTGATCGAACAGTCAGGGTGGAGGGTTTTGTTGATCTCTGCGGCAATCTGCAGCAGCTTCTGTTTGCGCTGCTCAAAACTCTCCGTTTCGAAGTCACGGACGATATAGAGCATTTCAGCGTGTTCAACGCTGCCTTTAACTTGATGCAGATGATAGAAGCCCTGATAGCCGTCGGTATACTGCGGTTTTTCCCTGGCAGGCACTGCGGCATGAAACTGGTTTGCCAGCTCCAGCGCATTAACCATCACCCCTTTAGCGGAGCCGGGGTGTACGTTGTTACCGACGATTTTGACTGTAGCCGAGGCGGCATTGAAGTTCTCATACTCGAATTCACCTAAATCACTGCCGTCAACAGTGTAGGCCCAGTCAGCGGCAAATCCTTCCACATCAAAGTGAGAGGTACCACGACCAATCTCTTCATCAGGCGTAAAGGCAACGCGGATTGCACCATGCGGCCTATCGCTCTCTGCCAGGTGGGCCATCGCTGTCATGATCTCGGCTATCCCCGCTTTATCATCCGCGCCCAGCAAGGTTTTGCCATCGGTGGTAATCAGCGTATGGCCAATCAGCTTGTGCAGCACCGGGAACATCACTGGCGACAAAATTTCGTTGCCATTACCCAGCGCAATGTCTCCGCCGCGATAATTTTCAATGATCTGCGGATTAACATGTTTCGCCGTGAAATCTGGCGAGGTATCCATGTGGGAGATGAAACCGATTACCGGCGTCGGCCAGTCAACATTAGCGGGCAGCGTACCCATGACGCAGCAGTGATTGCTTAAGGTGACATCGACAAACCCCAGTGCCAGCAGTTCCTCCTGCAGCTGACGCGCCAGCGTCCACTGTCCTTCACTGCTGGGCACCTGGCGCGCCTGCGGCTTAGCCTGTGTCTCAACTGCCACGTAACTCAAAAAGCGCTCAAGTAACTGTTCCATATCCCATCCTTTAAAAGTGCCGTCCGATATTATTCACAGACCAGCCGGGCACAACGTTGCGTAAAATCATTAGCAGACAGGTTAGCGCTGTCGATGACCTTTGGGAAAGCAATAAGCCCGAAAAAAACACCTGATTGCGCGATTGTTGCGGCAAACCTCGCAATGTTGTTAACAACTGGTCAAATTGTTCTGGCCTGGCGGGCAAAACATGGCAATGCCCGATTTTTCAGGTATTATCCGCCCCTCTTTGCTGGCTGGCTACCGTAAGCGGCTATGCTGTAACCTGTTCGACATTAGACAAACTGAGACTAAAATGACGCAAACACGCGCACAGCAGGCGCTGGTTACGCTTTCTGGCATCAGTAAAGCTTTCGATGGCATGCGCATCATTGATGATTTTAACCTGACTATTCATCACGGCGAGTTCATCACCCTGCTTGGCCCATCAGGCTGCGGCAAAACCACTATTCTGCGCCTGATTGCCGGTCTGGAAGCGGCGGATCGCGGCCGTATCTCGCTCGATAATCAGGACATTACCGATACCCCGGCCGAACAGCGTCACGTTAATACCGTGTTTCAAAGCTACGCGCTGTTTCCGCATATGACGGTGTTTGAAAACGTTGCATTTGGTCTGCGGATGCAAAAAACCCCGGCGGCGCAGATAGACGCCAGAGTAAAGGATGCGCTGGCGATGGTGCAGCTTGAGAGCTTTGCCGATCGTCGCCCGCATCAGCTCTCTGGCGGGCAGCAGCAGCGTGTGGCCATTGCCCGCGCGGTGGTGAACCGGCCCAAAGTGCTGCTGCTGGATGAGTCCCTCTCGGCGCTGGACTATAAACTGCGCCGCCAGATGCAGAACGAGCTAAAAGCGCTGCAGCGCAAGCTCGGCATTACCTTTGTCTTTGTCACCCACGATCAGGAAGAGGCACTCACCATGTCCGATCGCATTGTGGTGATGCGTGATGGCAAGGTGGTGCAGGATGGTACGCCACGCGAAATCTACGAAGAGCCAGAGAATCTTTTTGTTGCCCGCTTTATCGGTGAAATCAATGTCTTTGATGCTGAAGTGATCGCCAGCAACCGCGCGCCAGACGTGCGTGCCCGGGTTGAGGGGCACGAGTGCGAGATCCACTGCACGTTTCCGGTCAGCGCGGGCGACCGCCTGCATGTACTGCTGCGTCCGGAGGATCTGCGGGTAGAAGAGATCCATAATGACAGCGTGGCAGATGGTCTGATTGGCTATGTGCGCGAACGCAACTATAAAGGCATGACGCTGGAGTCCACGGTCGAGCTGGAGAACGGCAAGCTGGTCACGGTCAGCGAGTTTTTTAATGAAGATGATCCGGACGTTGATCACTCCCTTAATCAGAAGATGGCGGTGAACTGGGTGCCGGGCTGGGAGGTCGTGCTGCCGTATGAAGCTGATGCGTAATGGTTTTCAGAAAGGTGTGATCGCGCTGATTGTCGGCTGGCTGACAATGTTCGTCTTTTTGCCCAACCTGATGATTTTCGTCACCAGTTTTCTGACGCGTGACGACACACACTTCGTCAGCGCGGTGTTTACCGTCAGCAACTATACCCGCCTGCTCGATCCGCTCTATGCTGAGGTGCTGCTGCACTCGCTGAATATGGCGCTGATTGCCACGCTTTGCTGTTTACTGCTGGGCTATCCCTTTGCCTGGTGCCTGACAAAGCTTCCCTCGCGCCTGCGTCCGCTAATGCTGTTTCTGCTGATTGTTCCTTTCTGGACCAACTCGCTGATCCGCATTTATGGGCTGAAAATTTTCCTGAGTACCCGTGGCTGGTTGAATGATTTCCTGCTGATGCTGGGGCTGATTGATAAGCCCTTTCGCATTATGTATACCCCGGAAGCGGTGATCCTCGGTCTGATCTATATTTTGCTGCCATTTATGGTACTGCCGCTCTACTCAAGCCTGGAGAAGCTGGATAAGCCCCTGCTGGAAGCGGCGCGGGATCTTGGTGCCGGTAAGCTGCAGACCTTTTTCCGTATTATTGTGCCGCTGACCATGCCGGGCATTATTGCGGGCTGCCTGCTAGTGCTAATCCCTGCGATGGGTCTGTTTTACGTCGCCGATCTGATGGGCGGCGCAAAGAATCTGCTGATTGGTAACGTAATCAAAAGTCAGTTCCTCAATATCCGCGACTGGCCGTTTGGTGCCGCGACCAGCATTGTCATGACGCTGTTAATGGGGCTGTTACTGCTGATTTACTGGCGTGCAGCGCGACTGCTAAATAACAGGGTGGATTTAGGATGATGGCACGCCTGTTACGTGGCAGTTTTATGGCGGTTATTTACGCCTGGTTCTATATACCGATTGTCATTCTGATCGTGAATTCGTTTAACACCTCCCGCTTTGGTATCAACTGGCAGGGATTCACGACGAAGTGGTACAGCCTGCTGCTGAACAATGACAGCCTGATCCAGGCGGCGCAGCATTCGCTGATTATGGGCATGCTCTCAGCCAGTTGCGCCACGCTGATCGGCGCACTCACCGCCGTGGCGCTTTATCGCTACCGTTTTCGCGGCAAGCCTTTTGTCAGTGGCATGCTGTTTGTGGTAATGATGTCGCCGGACATCGTGATGGCTATCTCCCTGCTGGTGCTGTTTATGCTGCTGGGTGTGTCGCTGGGCTTTTGGTCGCTCCTCTTCTCACACATCACCTTTTGCCTGCCGTTTGTGGTGATTACTGTCTATTCACGCCTGAAAGGATTTGATGTGCGCATGCTGGAGGCGGCGAAAGATCTGGGTGCCAGCGAAATCACCATTTTGCGCAAAATCATTCTGCCGCTGGCGATGCCCGCTGTCGCCGCCGGATGGTTACTGAGCTTTACCCTGTCGATGGACGATGTGGTGGTCTCTTCGTTTGTCACCGGGCCGACATTTGAAATTTTGCCGCTGAAGATCTACTCGATGGTGAAGGTCGGCGTCTCACCGGAAGTCAATGCGCTGGCCACTATTCTAATGCTGCTGTCGTTGCTGCTGGTTGCGGCCAGTCAGTGGTTGCTGCGTGATAGAAATAAATAAGAGGATTGAGGATGAAAAAGAGATCTCACTGGCTGGCGATGGGTTCACTGCTGCTGAGTATGAATGTGGCGCAGGCAAACGACAGCAACACGCTCTACTTCTATAACTGGACCGAATATGTGCCGCCGGGACTGCTGGAGCAATTCACCAAAGAAACCGGCATCAAAGTAATCTATTCGACCTATGAATCCAATGAGAGCATGTACGCCAAGCTGAAAACCTGGAAAGATGGCGCTTACGATCTGGTGGTGCCTTCGACCTACTTCGTGGCAAAAATGCGCGCCGAAGGAATGCTGCAGAAGATCGATAAAAACCAGCTTAGCAACTTCAGCAACCTCGATCCTGATCTGCTCAACAAGCCGTTCGATCCCAACAACGACTACTCGATTCCCTACATCTGGGGCGCGACGGCTATTGGCGTCAACACCGACGAGATCGACGTGAAAAGCGTGACGCGCTGGGCCGATCTGTGGAAACCGGAATACAAGCAGAGTCTGCTGCTGACCGACGATGCGCGCGAAGTGTTTCAGATGGCGCTGCGCAAACTGGGCTACTCGGGCAATACCCGCGACCCTGCGCAGATTAAAGCGGCGTATCTTGAACTGAAAAAGCTGATGCCCAACGTGCTCGCCTTCAACTCTGACAATCCGGGTAATCCCTACATGGAAGGCGAAGTGAATCTCGGTATGCTCTGGAATGGCTCAGCGTATGTCGCACGTCAGGCGGGCACACCGTTAGCGATCATCTGGCCTGAAGAGGGCGGTATTTTCTGGATGGATAACCTGGCGATCCCGGCCAATGCGAAGAACAAAGCGGGCGCGCTGAAGCTGATTAACTTCCTGCTGCGCCCGGACGTGGCAGCAAAAGTGGCAGAAACCATCGGTTACCCTACGCCGAATCTCGCCGCAAAGGCATTGCTGCCCCCTGCCGTCGCCCGTGATCCTTCGCTCTATCCACCCGCTGAGGTCATTAAGCACGGTGAATGGCAGGATGATGTTGGCGATGCCAGCCGTCAGTATGAATCCCTGTTCCAGCAGCTCAAAGCGGGCCGCTAGGCGATCGTAACGAAACAGCAGGTTAAGCCCTACGCAGACGGCTGCCAGACACAAAGCGAGGGGGTCGATGCCAGGAAAGCATCGCGGGCCATGGAAGGCCTGCTCTGAGCACGCCGGAATGAGGCTTTTGCGTCTTGACGCAAGGTGTATGCGTCCTGAGCCAACGCAACATCAACAACCGCCCTGCTTACTTGTAGAGTCCGCGCAGCAGAGTGTGCACAAACTCCGGCACCACTTCGCTCGCCAGGCCGTAATGTCGCTCGGCAAACTCATTGCCCACCTGACTCGGCTCCAGATTCAACTCAACCGTATGCGCGCCCTGCAGTTTGGCTTCATGGACAAAGCCCGCGGCCGGATAGACATGGCCTGAGGTGCCGATAGCGATAAAGTAATCGGCCTGTTCCAGCGCCTGATAAATCTGTTCCATACCCAGCGGCATCTCACCAAACCAAACCACGTGCGGCCGCAGCGCGGAGGGAAACTGGCAGCAGGTGCAGCGATCGTCCGGCGTGATATCGCCGGTCCACTCAATCACCTGACCGCTGTTGACACAGCGCACTTTTAACAGTTCACCATGCATATGCAGTACCCGGCTATTCCCGGCTCGCTCATGCAGATTGTCGATATTTTGCGTAACCAACAGAACATTATCGCCTAACACCTGCTCCAGCTCTGCCAGGGCCAGATGAGCCGCATTCGGCTGAATCTCTGCCTGCTGGAGCTGCTGGCGGCGTGCATTGTAAAAGCGCTGTACCAGTGTGGGATCGCGCTGAAAGCCTTCAGGTGTCGCAACATCTTCAACGTGGTGTTCTTCCCACAAGCCATCAGCGGCACGGAAGGTCCGGATGCCGGATTCCGCTGAGATGCCCGCGCCGGTCAGCACCACAACATGCGGCTGAGGATGGGCGGCCAGTTCGGCCTGACGATCGCGCTCGAAAATGCGCTGGCGAAAGCGCTGATGCACTTTTCTCCGGGTTTTCTTCAGGCGGGCAAGTCGTATGCGGCGACGTGGTGTACGCATAAAATCTCCTGACGCAGCAGCTGCGGCGAGCCGCTATAAACAGATTCCGGGTTAACATCACCCGAGAGTAACGGTTGCTGAGGGCAGCACCCAACAGCAAAGGTCTTAAACAGATGCGGCGCGAAAATTACTCGCGCCGCTGATTATTACTGACCGCTTAATACCCGAGCCGGGTCAATGCGGCTGGCGCGTCTGGCGGGATACCAGCTCGCCAGCAGACTCAGCAGAATCGCGGTAATCAGAACTGAGAACACATCAATCCAGTGCAGTTCCGATGGCAGGAAGTCGATAAAGTAGATATCGCCCGCCAGCAGATGATGGCCGGTAATCGACTCCAGCCCGCGCATCAGTGAGGTCAGGTTCAGCGCCACCAGCACGCCAGCGACCACCCCACTGACGCTGCCCAGCAGCCCCGCCAGCAAACCGTACCAGATAAAGATGGCGCGGATCAGCCGGTCTTTGGCACCGAGGGTGCGAAGCACTGCAATGTCACTGCTTTTATCCTTCACTGCCATCACCAGCGTCGAGACGATATTGAAGCAGGCGACGCCAATCACCAGCACCATTGCCAGATACATGATGGCGCGGATCATCTGAATGTCGCGGTACATGTAACCGTAGGTACCAATCCAGCTCTTGATATAGACGTAAGAGCGGGTCGCTTCACCGGCATCCCGCACCCGTTTTACTGCCTGGAACGGGTCGGTCATCTTCAGGGCGATACCGGACACGCTATCACCCATCTCCAGATAGTGCTGCGCATCGGCCAGCGGCACCAGCGCCAGGCTGTGATCGAGCATGCCGCTGAGTTGCAGGATCCCGCTGACCTGCAGCCGGATACGTTTTGGCTGCAGCAGTTTGTTATCACCATCGTTGTTCGGGATCATGATGGTGATCCAGTCGCCCTGCTTCACCTTCAGCGATTTAGCAATGCCGCCGCCCAGAATGATCTGCTGCTTACCGGCGGCAAAAGAGGACCATGCGTTATCGGCCACAAACTGTGGCAGTGCGCTGAGGCGCGGCTCCTGGGCCGGATCAACGCCCTTAACCTGCAGCGCTTCCAGCCGGGCGCCGCTCTCAATCAGGCCGGTGAAGTTGACATAGGGTGCTGCCGCCGCAATGCCCGGCACCTTTTCAATCGGGGCAATCATTGATTGCCAGTGCTGGAACGGCTGATTAACCGCCTCAATTTCGCCGTGCGGCACCACCGCCAGAATGCGGTTATTCAGCTCACGCTCAAAACCGTTCATGGCGCTCAGACCAATGATCAGCACCGCCACGCCCAGCGAGATACCGATGGTGGAGATTACCGAAATCAGTGAGACCATGCCGCCACGGCGGCGGCCACGGCTAAAGCGCAAGCCCAGCAACAGGGATAACGACGAACCCATTACAGCACTCCTGCCATGGTGAGCTGATCGCTTAACTGACCATCACGCATCTCCATCTGACGCGTCATCCGTTTTGCCAGCGTCAAGTCGTGCGTCACCACCAAAAACGCGGTGCCCTGACGGACATTCAGTTCGCCCAGCAATTCAAAAATGGCATCGGCGTTGCGCGCATCGAGGTTACCGGTTGGCTCATCTGCCATCACCAGCCGTGGACGGTTGACCAGCGCACGGGCAATCGCCACACGCTGGCGTTCGCCGCCTGACAGTTCAGAAGGCCGGTGCGCGGCGCGATGGTCCAGCCCGACCGCGGCCAGCATCTCACGGGCGCGATCCTGCGCTTCTGCTTTAGCGGTTTTGCCAATCAGCAGCGGCATCGCCACGTTCTCCAGCGCGCTGAAGTCCGGCAACAGATGGTGGAACTGATAGATAAAGCCCAGCTCGCGATTACGCAGCTCCGCTTTGGCTGACGAGGACATAGCATTCAGTGACTGACCATCAAACACCACGTCGCCCGACGTCGGCGCATCCAGGCCGCCGAGCAGATGCAGCAGCGTACTTTTACCGGAACCGGAACTGCCGACAATTGCCGTCAGTTCACCGGGCTGAAGACTGAAAGCCACATTGCGCAGCACATCGGTCTGCACGCTGCCTTCCTGATAGCGTTTGCACAGGTCGCGGCACTGCAACAAAGGAGTGTTACTCATAACGTAAAGCCTCAGCTGGTTGAACGGCGGCAGCGCGCCACGAAGGATAGAGCGTAGAGAGCAGCGCCACACTCATCGCGCTGAGAGCGATGGTGACCACCTGCCACAGGTTAATATCAACCGGCAACGCTGCACCCTCCAGGAACAGGCCAATCACCGGCATTAAGTTGTTGAGCTGGCTGGCCAGCAACACACCGAGCAGCGTGCCGAGCAGCGTACCGATAATTCCGGCGCTGGCGCCCTGCACCATAAACACCGCCACAATCTGGCGTCGCGTCAGGCCCTGGGTTTGCAGAATCGCGACTTCGCCCTGCTTCTCCATGATCAGCAGACCTAATGAGGTGATGATGTTAAATGCGGCCACGGCGATGATCAGGCTTAGCAGCAGGCCCATCATGTTCTTCTCCATCCGCACCGCCTGGAAGAGATCGCCTTTGCGCTCACGCCAGTCTTTCCAGACCAGGCCCGCGGGCAGGGTTTGCTGACTCAGACTGTCAACCGACAGCGGTTTATCCAGCCACAGCCGCCAGCCGGTCATGTTACCTGCCGGATAGCGCATCACGCGCGACGCATCCTGAAGATTAACCAGAATCTGATAACCATCGACTTCGCTGTTGGCGGCGTAGGTGCCCGCCACAGTAAACAGACGCTGGCTCGGCACGCGTCCCATCGGGGTGAACTGGCTGACCGACGGCACCATCAGACGCAGCTGATCGCCACGTTTTACGCCAAGCTGTGACGCCAGCTGTTCGCCGAGGATCACATTGTACTGCCCAGCCTGCAGTACACTCTGCTGGGTATTCACCAGGAAAGGCGTCAGCGGATCGTTCTCATCCGGCTGGATACCCAGCATCACGCCAACCGAGACGCTGTGCGGACTTTGTAACACCACATTGGCAGTGGTCAGCGGCGCGATGCGGCTGACCCCCTTCAGAGTCAGCGATGAGGCCGGTTGCTGTTGCGGATTAATGCTGCCTTTGTCGCTGGTGATCAGCGCCTGCGGCATCAGGCCGAGAATATTGCCTTCGAGTTCACGCTCAAAACCGTTCATCACCGATAACACGGTAACCATCGCCAGCACGCCGAGCGTAATGCCAATCGTTGAGAGCCAGGAGACAAAGCGACCGAAGCGATCCGATGCTCGTCCGCGCATGTAACGCAGACCGATAAATAGCGCGACAGGTTGATACATGGAATCCAGTAAGCCGTTGCCTGAAATAGGTAGTGGGATGATAAAGGAGCGGCTGGCTTTATGAAACCTCTAACCCTCTGAGTCGGCAGCAAAGTTGCATCAGAATGCGTCACATTCAGCGTCAAAGCTGCGGAATAGCCGATAAAGCCGCCGCTTATTGGCTGATTATCCGGTGCCATGGCGAGTAGACTACAATCAGTAACACGGTAAGGGGTGAATTTATCGCACAGCGATAGAGGTAGCGACCATGTTGAAATTTCCCAAAGGCAGCATTGTTAAACATCAATCCGGGGAGATCAGAGGCGAAATCATCAACGTCTTTGAGCAGAGAGATGCACGAGCCGGCTACTACGTAAAGTGGGACGACGGTAACCTCAGCTATCACCCTGAGCAGGAGTTATCCTGGGCAAATATCGACCGCCCACGCATGCATTACACACAGCAATCCATAAAATAACATGCCCGCTTAACCCCGTCGCTGCATGGCGACGGTGGTTTTCTCTGATGCCTTGCCAGACTCCGTCTATCCTCTCTTTATCCGCTGTAATACTGCTGACACCCGGTAATGGCTGACCGATCCCGCGGTTCAGCGCGGCGCGGCAGGAAAATTGTGCCGCAAAGGTGATCCCCCTGACATAATATGGAATGATTACGTCCTGGAAAAATGGAGCAACCCCGAGATCCCATGCCCGAACAGACTCGTTATACCCTGCCCGTTAAATCCGGCGATCACCGCCAGCTCGGCCAGCTCATAGGCGCTGCGCATGCGGTGGAGTGTGCCAGCATTACCGAGCGCCATGCCGGTCCGGTGTTAATGATTACCCCCGATACTCAAACCGCACTGCGTCTGCTGGATGAAATCCGCCAGTTTACCGATCTGCCAGTGGCACACCTCGCCGACTGGGAAACGCTGCCCTATGACAGCTTTTCGCCGCATCAGGATATTATCTCAGCGCGCCTGTCGACTCTCTATCAGCTACCGGTGATGCAGCGCGGTATGCTCATCATGCCGGTCAATACCCTGATGCAGCGCGTTTGCCCGCACAGTTTCCTGCACGGCCATGCGCTGGTGATGAAGCAGGCACAAAAACTGTCACGCGACAGGTTGCGCGATCAGCTTGAGCAGGCGGGTTATCGTCATGTCGATCAGGTGATGGAGCACGGAGAATACGCCACGCGCGGCGCCCTGCTCGACCTGTTCCCAATGGGCAGCGATCAGCCCTACCGTATCGACTTTTTCGATGATGAGATCGACAGCCTGCGTCTGTTCGACGTCGACAGTCAGCGTACACTGGAGGCTGTGCCCGAGATTAATCTGCTGCCTGCGCATGAGTTTCCCAGTGACAAAGCCGCCATCGAGCTGTTCCGCAGCCGCTGGCGCGAGATTTTTGATGTGCGCCGTGAGTCGGAGCATGTCTATCAGCAGGTCAGCAAAGGCACGCTGCCAGCAGGCATCGAATACTGGCAGCCGCTCTTTTTTGAGCAGCCGTTACCCAGCCTGTTCAGCTATCTGCCTGACAACACCCTGATTGTGAACTGCGGCGATCTGGAAGGCAGCGCCAGCCGCTTCTGGCAGGATGCCGAGGCGCGTTATGAGAACCGTCGTGTGGACCCGATGCGCCCGCTGCTCGAGCCGGTCACCCTGTGGTTGCGTCCCGATGCATTAATGGGTGAACTGAAAGCCTGGCCGCGCATCCAGATGACCAATGAACTGCTGCCCACCAAAGCTGCCAATACCAATCTCGGTTATACCCCGCTGCCAGACCTTGCTGTACAGGCGCAGGCGAAAGCACCGCTCGATCATCTTCGTCAGTTTATTGAGACCTTTAGCGGTGCGGTGGTTTTCTCGGTGGAAAGTGAAGGCCGTCGGGAGAGTCTGCAGGAGCTGCTGGCACGGATTAAATTGCGTCCTCAGCCGGTGCACCGCTTTGATGAAACCGGCGAAGAGCGGTTCAGCCTGATGATCGGTGCCAGCGAACGTGGTTTCATTGATACCCAGGGCGGCCGGGCACTGATTTGCGAAAGCGATCTGCTGGGCGAACGCGTGAGCCGTCGCCGGCAGGATACCCGCCGCACCATCAATCCGGACATTCTGATCCGTAACCTGGCGGAGCTGCATCCCGGACAGCCGGTGGTACATCTGGAGCACGGTGTCGGTCGTTATATCGGCCTCACCACGCTGGAAGCGGGCGGCATTGAGGCGGAATATCTGATGCTCTCCTACGCCAACGACGCCAAACTTTATGTGCCGGTTTCATCGCTGCATCTGATCAGCCGCTATGCGGGTGGTGCTGACGATAATGCGCCACTGCACAAACTGGGCAGCGATGCCTGGTCGCGCGCACGACAAAAAGCCGCTGAGAAGGTGCGTGATGTAGCGGCTGAACTGCTCGATATCTATGCCCAGCGCGCCGCCAAAACCGGCTTTGCTTTTAAGCACAACCGTGAACAGTATCAGCTGTTCTGTGAAAGTTTTCCGTTTGAAACCACGCCCGATCAAGCCCAGGCGATCAATGCGGTGCTGAGTGATATGTGCGAGCCGCTAGCGATGGATCGCCTGGTGTGTGGCGACGTAGGCTTCGGTAAAACAGAAGTGGCGATGCGTGCTGCGTTTCTGGCGATTGAGAACCATAAACAGGTGGCCGTGCTGGTGCCGACAACCCTGCTGGCACAGCAGCATTACGATAACTTCCGCGATCGCTTTGCTAACTGGCCGGTTCGCATTGAGATGCTTTCCCGTTTCCGTACTGCCAAAGAGCAGGCGCAAGTGCTGGAACAGGCGAGCGAGGGCAAGATCGACATTTTAATCGGCACCCATAAGCTGCTGATGAGTGACCTCAAATGGCACGATCTCGGTCTGCTGATTGTTGATGAAGAGCACCGTTTCGGGGTGCGTCATAAAGAGCGTATCAAGGCGATGCGCGCCGATGTGGACATTCTGACCCTGACCGCAACGCCGATCCCGCGTACCCTGAATATGGCCATGAGCGGCATGCGCGATCTCTCCATTATCGCCACGCCGCCTGCCCGCCGTTTAGCGGTGAAAACCTTTGTACGTGAATTTGATGATCTGGTGATCCGCGAAGCCATACTGCGTGAGATTCTGCGTGGCGGACAGGTCTACTACCTCTATAACGACGTTGAGAATATTGAGAAAGCAGCGCAGCGTCTCAGCGAACTGGTGCCGGAGGCGCGTGTGGCGATCGGCCATGGCCAGATGCGTGAGCGCGATCTGGAACGGGTAATGAACGATTTCCACCATCAGCGTTTCAACGTGCTGGTCTGTACCACCATTATCGAAACCGGCATCGACATTCCCACTGCCAATACCATCATCATTGAGCGCGCCGATCATTTTGGTCTGGCACAGCTTCATCAGTTACGCGGTCGTGTCGGGCGTTCGCATCATCAGGCTTATGCCTGGCTGCTCACGCCGCATCCGAAGGCGATGACCGCCGATGCCCATAAACGACTGGAGGCGATCGCCTCACTGGAAGATCTGGGTGCCGGATTTGCGCTGGCAACGCATGACCTGGAGATTCGCGGTGCCGGCGAACTGCTGGGCGATGAGCAGAGCGGACAGATGGAGACGCTGGGCTTCACACTCTATATGGAGCTGCTGGAGAATGCGGTTGATGCGCTGAAAGCGGGTCGCGAGCCGTCACTGGAGGATCTCACCAGCAACCAGACTGAGGTGGAGTTGCGGATGCCAGCTCTGCTGCCAGAGACCTTTATCCCGGATGTCAGCACCCGTCTTTCACTCTACAAGCGCATCGCCAGTGCGGAGGTTGAAGAGGAGTTGCAGGAGCTGAAGGTTGAGATGATCGACCGCTTTGGCCTGCTGCCCGATCCGGCGCGAAACCTGCTGGATGTGGCAATTATCCGGCTGAAGGCCCGCACTGTCGGTCTGCGCAAGATCGAAGCCAGTGACAAAGGCGGGTATTTCGATTTTGCGCCGCAGAATAAGGTGGATCCGGCATGGCTGATTAGCCTGCTGCAGAAAGAGCCTCAGCAGTGGAAACTGGATGGGCCGACTCGTCTGCGTTTTACCCGTGAGCTGTCAGAAAGAAAGGTACGGATGGACTGGGTGCAGGGCTTCGTGTCACAACTGGCTGAGCATCAGGCGTAGCGCCCCTGCCCCGCGTGGCTAATCTGATCGGTAAAACGCGGGCAAAGAGCTATCTGCAAAAAAAGGCGCATCCTGAGATGCGCCTTTTTCATTACGTCATGCTGTGTGGCCGCGAGCGCGGCAAAGCTTTGCCCAATTACGCCTGATCGCCGTTAAGAATCAGCTGACCATTACGATCCAGTGGAATACGCGTGCCAGGATCATTTTCCATGCGGATTTTTCCCTGCTGATCACCTATTTTATAGGTCACGTCATATCCCAGTTTTTTGTCTTGTCTGTCATAGACTGTTTTGCAGCGCTGTTCGGTCGTAGTGTAGGTATCCCGATCCTGCAGTCCTGCCTGGACCTGATTACCGGCATAACCCCCCGCTACCGCACCTGCTACTGTCGCCACATCTTTGCCGCGACCGCCACCAAACTGATGGCCCAGTACACCACCCGCCACTGCACCTAATACAGAGCCAGCAAGACGGTTTTCATCCTGTACGGCCCGACGGTGAGTCAGTGTCACATTACGGCACTCCTGACGTGGCTGTCTGATGCTCTCTTTGATTGGCGTTGCAGCCAGTACCTGAGCGTATTGTGGACCGCGATCAAACACGTTCATGCCCGCTACGGCGGCGACACCCAGCGCTGCTGCCACACCAATACCGATACCCGCTAACATTGATTTATTCACAGGAAGTTCCTCCTGAAAAGTGTTACCGCGCAATCCTGCCGTTAAAGCATCCTCATAATTAACTGAGGTATAACCGGCGTGCGCGACTCGCCGTGTTCGTTGGGATGAAGTTTTACAGATTGACCGAAATTGCAACATCAGATAAATGGAGGAAATCGGTCACTTAACTATCAGGGCCAGTTTTTAGGAGAGTTCTGAACTAATCGAATTTATTCATGCAGGACTTCACCTCGCAATGCTAACTATCCGTTCACTAACGTTATCAGGCTTAGCCAATCCTCTTACTATTAAAAAGCCAAATCATTGCATCGCCGGATAAAAAAGGGGGGAGTGATTTTTAATATTGCGATATACCTTTCACTTACCCCCATCACTCTATAAAAATCGTGATATCTGGAAAACTTTTTTAATTTACGACCCACCCGCTTTGATAGCATTCCTCAGCATCTGATACCTCTCAGCTTTTTTCATCAGTAATGTAATATGATACAGGCGTAGGCGTAATCCCCGAAATTTCACCCTGTGATAGTTTAATGGTTTTAGCTTCATTGGCTAAAAAGTATCTGGCGCTGTCATTGCTGTACAATACTTTATCAATTTCGGCACTGCTTAAAGAGGTACATTTTTTGTACGCGCTTCTGAAAAACTTATTGCCATCATCAACATCCTTTTTCATGAGGTCGATATCATTTGGACGAATCCAATCTGTTTTAAGGTTTGGCGCTGCAGAAGGGTGAAGCACGAAGGAGGATTGAGGAAAAGTATATCGCTTATCAGCTCCGCAGTAGATAAGTGTAGCTGCTGAAGCAATCATCCCGGCATTTATGGTTTCTACAGGGATGACAGAACCTTTGACTGCCTGCATAGCAAGATAGGCACTTTCCATACTGCCTCCAAAACTGCTTATGTAGAGCCTGATTAATTTCGTAGCCGGATAGTCATTATTAATTTCTTCTATGGCTGATATCAGTTCTGCTACCTGCCGTGCGTTGACCTCTCCAAAATAAACTATTTTTGCCTGCTGAACTTCTTCCGGATTTACTTTATCGCTCTTAATCCAATGCATGTCAGCAAAGGAACCCAACGAAATAAATAACAGGAATGCGGTAATATTTTTTATATTCATACAAATTTCCTTTTGCTAATCGTCACAGACAGAGGTTATAGGGACAGGCTGTTCATTCGAGCAGAGACCTTAACTACCCTATAATGACATAAAAAAACATTTCATATTTTTCAGAAACTGATACCAGTGGGCATTTTTAATGAAATTCCCACCATAATAAATAATAATACCCAGAATAATAAATAGTAAAAAACACGTCACCACTGGTAAAAATGAAGCGAGGTTGCTATCGATAGAAAGAGTATATTTCCGCTTACGGTCACGCAAAAAAAAATTGATATCCTGACAGAAGCCAAAACCCTGGAAAGGATATTGGTTTTAACAGACATTAACCAATTGAAAGTGCTGGCAATAAACATAGACATTCCACGTAAAGAGGAAAGAAGTTAGAGTAAAAACGCCCTACCTATCGATATCCATATGCACCCAAAAAATTAGTGGTTAGAAGGCCCTACCCGCTCCCTATTCAGCCCCTTAACGGGAGCCAACCGCGTAACTCTTCCCTGTAATTTTTATGCAGATAAACGAATTCCCCTTTCTAAGGCTGCAGGTATCTGTATCCGGGACGCTTATTTTAGCACTGGCCGGGTAAGTTCCGGGTTTTCTGAACAATCAGGCTGCTCACCAGACATTATGACTCTCTGTTTTAATAGTGTGCTCGGATGAAACATATCGGATATTTTTTCTGCGGGAAATGAGCTACCTGACTTACCTTATCATTTTCGTTGGAACTGCATGATGATAAAGAATTTAATAGTTAATGATATCATTACCCTGCACATTATTAATGTCCTGATGTAAATGCGTCAATCCATAAGTTGAAAAAACAGAACATTCATTTATATCATTCAGCAAAAAAACGTACTGATTTTGTAAAATGCGCCTGACCTGACTAAAGCAGAACTGGCTCAACCTGAAACGCTGTGATCTTAATGACTTCAGGCCCTGAGATTACCCCAACAAAATCTAATAATTATGTATGATGATTGGTGATAATTGAAAGGATGGAAAATATTCTTGCAGTACACCCAGACATTGTCAATAACGATCTTTACCGATCGTTCAATAGATGTGGGCAGTTATATTTGACTAAATGATCGTTATTAACAATCATTAATAAATTAATATTTTAGTAAGACTTTGTCTTAAAAGAACATAAAAAATTCCTAAGCTAATTAATATCACACTCATAGCCGCATTATTTCCCCAGATGGATAAATGACAAGGGCCCATTACGTTGACAGTCCATTTAAGATAAGACCAAAAATAAAACAAATAATAATCAATAATTAAACACGCCATGCAATTTGGCAGGTTTTTTTATGTTGATTCAAAGGAAGAACTCTGTAAATAATTCTGTGTAACCGCCAGGTATTCAAGGTGATCGTTCAGGCGGTCACCGGACTCCATAATGAAACGACACATTTCCAGTCGCCAGTTCTAATCGGCATACTTCATTTTTTGACGCCGACAGGATCGCCAGATAAACAACTTTTCTTACCGAGTCATCTGTCGGGGACACCTTTCGCTTTTTGCTGACTGGGTGGATCACGCGGTTCAGTAATTAAATGGCGTTTGTGGTGTAGGTTTCCCAGTGCGCACGCCAGCTTTTGCTGATTTGCGGGGACTTTTCGTGCGATATGCCTGCAAACGTATCCAACGCCGTCAGCGCAGCCTCTTCTATCAACCTGAACTTCGCGCCTTCGTTTTCTGACAGTTACCAGCCCAACCGCTCTTTATGGCCTTCGGTATTAATACGCATCGCAAGGAAGACGGCTTTGTTCATCACGCTGCCGCCGTGACGAACAATTACTATAGAGAAACTTATACTAAAGTTAAAAAAACAGAGGGGCCACGCCCGTTTAACGTACCCATATTGATCAGTAATTAAGCTGAATGAAGGTGCTATTACGTCCGGTAAACATTCGGGATGAGCTCAGCGTGTTAATACGGACATTTTAAGCCAAAAATGAACAAGGCGTTAGCCAATCGCTCAGTGCGTGTGAATAGGTTTATAGCCGGGTTAACAGAGCTAAAGTGCTCAAATTCGTTATTTGAAAAAATTACCGCTTATTACCAATGAACTTTCGATTAACCGCCTATTATGAATGGCACCTATTTCTGGCGCTACCCTGCTGCCACCGTGCCATGCTCATAAAATTTCACTTTGGTCAGACTTATGAATGCATTTTACTTTAACCGGTTCAGCACTGTTGTGCGTCAACATCAGTTTCAAATGCCTGTCCAGGCATAAAAAAGCCCCCTCCGAATCGAGGGGGCTTTGCATTAGCCAGAGTTATTGTTGTTGCCTAGTGGAGCTTAAGCCGTGGACGGATTACCCGGTTAATACTGCCGACCAGCATCATCAGGCCAGTTTTAAAATAGCCGTGCAGCGCGATCTGGTGCATACGATAGAGTGAAATGTAGACAAAGCGAGCAATACGTCCTTCCACCATCATCGAACCACGCATCAGGTTGCCCATCAGACTGCCGACGGTACTGAAGCGGGAGAGTGATACCAGCGAACCATGATCTTTGTAGACATAAGCTTTCAGCGGTTTGGCGTGACGCTGCGCCAGGATGTTGTCCATGGCGCGTGAGGCCATCTGATGCGCAGACTGGGCACGTGGTGGCACAAAACCGCCGCCAGGCAAGGCGCAGGAGGCGCAATCGCCAATCGCGTAGATGTCATCGTCCAGCGTGGTTTGCAACGTCTCTTTAACCACCAACTGATTGATGCGGTTGGTTTCCAGTCCGCCAATCTCTTTCAGGAAGTCAGGCGCTTTGATTCCCGCCGCCCAGACCATCAGGTCGGCTTCAATAAACTCACCGCCTTTGGTATTGAGTCCATTACGCTCAGCGCTAGTGACCATGGTCTGCGTCAGTACGCGCACGCCCAGTTTGGTCAGCTCCTGATGTGCCGCTGCAGAAATACGCGGTGGCAGTGCAGGCAGGATACGTTCACCGGCTTCAACCAGCGTGACATTCAGCGCTTCACGTCCCAGGCCTTTGAATCCGTAGCTATGCAGCTGCTTTACCGCGTTATGCAACTCTGCTGACAGCTCAACGCCCGTTGCCCCACCGCCAACGATGGCAATATTGACTTTCTCGACCTTACCTTCGCTTGCGGAGAATTTCAGGAACAGGTTGAGCATTTCATTATGGAAACGACGCGCCTGATGCGGGTTATCCAGGAAGATGCAGTGATCTTTGACGCCCGGCGTACCGAAATCATTTGAGGTGCTGCCCAGCGCCATCACTAGCTGGTCGTAGGCCACTTCACGTTGTGGCACCAGCACTTCACCCTGCGCATCCAGTACTTCGGCCAGGCGGATCACTTTTCGACTGCGATCGATATCGGTCAGCGAACCCAACTGGAACTCAAAACCGTGATTGCGGGCATGGGCCAGATAACTCAGCGCATCAATGCCTTCGTCCATTGAGCCGGTCGCCACTTCATGCAGCAGCGGTTTCCACAGATGGCTATGGTTACGATCGACCAGGATAATCTCGGCCTTCTTTTTACGACCCAGTTTATGGCCCAGCTGCGTGGCCATTTCCAGGCCACCCGCTCCCCCTCCGACAATAACAATTCTCTTAACAGACGTAGTCAACAAAGACCCCCTCAAATTGTGAACCAAAAGTTAACTGAAGGTTAAATTAAACCTTAAGAAACATAGGGTTGGCGAAGTTAAAATCGCAATCTGCTGGGAGAATAGCATGGCGGGAAGAGCAGAACATAAGAATATTGATATACATCAAAGCGGGAAAATAAAACTCAGATAATTACGTAATAAAAACAGGCACCTTACGGTGCCCTCGCTGCTTAACCTAATGTTTTAAAAGCTTTTATCCTCTGAAGATGTGGGGATATATTTTTGAACTTATGCCCTTCCCTCTCATCCCAGACAATTTCATAAAACGGATGCAGCTGGTCAGCGATGCGCTGGCTGTCGAGCGCTTCATCGTGACGGGAGAGAAAGGTCAGACAGCGGTCACGATTGCGTTCGCGAAAATCGCTGACACATTTGGTGGCGATATCCTGATACTCCTCCGGCCGGTCAATCTTCCCTTCCATGTTCTCCTGGGGACAGAGGTTGGGATTGAAGATCGCCTGCCGGATACCGCACAAAAAGCCGATGCGCTCTGACCAGAAGCCGCCAAGCCCGACGCCGCAAATCAGCGGACGGTCGTCGTCGGAAAGCGTCAGCATTTTATCGGTCTCTTTCAGCAGAAACTGCATATCATGTTTAGGATGGCGGGTGCTGTAACTGATCAACCTGACGTCAGGATCGATAAATTGCAGTTGCAGCACTTTTTCGTGATTGCCCGGACTATTGGAATCAAAACCGTGCAGATAGATGATCATGATAATCCTCAAGGTAGTGATAGCGCCGGGCAGTCACTGCTTACCACGACGCCTTATGAGCCAGCCAGCGTTCCTGAAGTGCCCTCAGTTGCTGGGTATTGTTTTTCCAGCGATGCATCGCCTGCAGTTCATCGCGGGTAAACCTGCCCTGATGATACAACTGCGTAACCCGCTCTGACCCGACCGGGATCAGGTTATCCAGCACACTGATAGCGCCCTGACGCTGATTGCAGACCAGAATCATGTCACAACCGGCGGAGAGCGACTGTTGCGCCCGCTCAGGATAGCTTCCCATCACGGCGGCGCCCTCCATCGAAAGATCGTCTGAGAAAATAACGCCGTTAAAGTCAAGCTGCTCGCGCAACACGGTTTTAAGCCAGTACGGCGAACCACTGGCAGGCAGCGGGTCAACGTCGGTGTAGATGACGTGCGCGGGCATAATGGCATCCAGCGCCTGCTCGGTAATTAGCCTGCTGAAGATCGCCATGTCATGCTCACGCAGCGTTTTTTCGTCACGCGGATCGCGAGGCGTCTCTTTGTGCGAATCGGCGCTGACCGCGCCATGTCCGGGAAAATGTTTCCCGGTAGTCTTCATGCCTGCCTCGTGCATCCCCGCAATAAAGCGGCGGGCGACGGCAAGGGCGATGGTCGGGTCGGCATGGAATGCGCGGTCACCAATCGCCGCGCTAAGATGACCAATGTCGAGTACCGGCGCAAAGCTGATATCGATATCCATGGCAATCATCTCGGCTGCCATCTGCCATCCCGCCTGCTGCGCCCTCTCACCTGCTGTCTCTGCATCGTGCAGCGCGGCAAAGGATTGCATGGCGGGCAGTTGGGTGAAGCCGTCACGGAAACGCTGGACACGCCCCCCCTCCTGATCCACCGCAACCACCAGCCGGGTGTGAGAGGCGGCGCGGACCTGCCGCACCAGCTCTGCCAGCTGCGCCGGGTCATGATAATTTCGGGCAAATAAAATTAAACCGCCCACCAGCGGATGCTGCAGGATGTCGCGCTCTTCACCATCCAGTTCATAGCCCTCAACGTCAAGCATCAGAGGGCCGGGTAAATGTGATCTCATAACCTGAATCCTGTGGCGTTGCGCACCTGCGTAACGCGATTAAATCTGTTCCCAGCTCTGTCGAGCCATCTGTTGTAATGTTTCGTCGTCACCTTGGCCGGCACGGAACTGATACCAGCTGGCCATCAGTAACCGCAGCCAGGGCTGCCAGCGTCTGACCTGCTCTATTAGCGCGGGAAGTGGCAGCTGCATCAATGCGGCATACTCTGCCAGCCAGTCGGTCTGGTGTTGAGGATCGCTGGCACAGACGGCCGCCAGCTCCAGTGCCACATCACCGTCAGCGGCATATTCCCAGTCTATCAAACGCAGCCTCCCGGTTGCTTGTATGACATTCCCGGCATGCAGATCCATGTGCAACGGTGCCAGCCTCATCGGTTGGGGTTCTCCCTGCTGCGTCAGACGCCTGAGCGCCCGCAGCCAGCGGTGATGCCGCTGTGGAGTGATCTGCCAGTAGCGCCATAACAGCGGCAACAACTGCAGACGATAGCCGGTCAGCGGCTGCTGATGCAGCTGCCGCAACAGTGCCACGATCTGCGGACGCAGCTGGCTGAAGCGTTGTTCATCCAGCGCATCGCCTGCGCACCAGGTCAGCACGATTCCCTGACCATGGCCCGCCACGGGCTGCGGTGCCAGTCCACTGGCACGCAATTTTCGTAACAGACGGAATTCGCGCTGCCGATCCACAAACGGAATGGCCGGTTGCGGTGCCGCCCGCGCGATAAAGGTTCCACGCGGGCTGACAATCTTCTGGCTGTGTCCGGTCAGACCGGCCAGCGGGATAATGGATGTCTTTTCTGGTTCGCCGGTGACCTGCTGAATCATCCGCTGGAAAGCGGGATTAATGCTGTGCAATGCCGTTGCCGGACCAGATGATCTCGCCGGTCTGAACCAGCATCAGCTGCATTTGCAGGGTCGGTGCTTTGACATCGCCACGCGCGTTGCTGTAGAGCACATACTGAGCGTTAACGTTACGCGCCAGGCCAATCGCTTTACTGCGCGAGTTCAGGCTGTCATCTGGCGATAATCCCAGCGTCTGCTTGGCTTGTGCCAGTTGATCGGCGGAGACCAGGGTGAATTTGCCGTTGTTATTCAGCGCATTCTGGATAGCCGCCGTGGCTTTTTCGCTTTGCAGCGCACCGTTGGTGCTGTTTTTAATGCGATCGACCAGTAACACGCTGCCCGGCTCGGCACTGGCGGCCTGTAACATCTGTGCCACCAGCGGCTGAACACTGGCATCCCAGTTGATAGTGACCAGTTTCGGTGGCTGCGGCACGGGCTGCGGCTGCGGCACCGGCTCGGGTTGCGGAACAGGCTGAACCGGCTCTACAGGCTGAGTCGGTTCAACCGGTGCAGGCTGCTGCTGTTTCACTACACAGCCGGTCAGAATGAGCGCCATCAGGAGCGCTCCGGTACGATTAACACTGCGTATCACGTAGAAAATCCTTAAAGATAGAGATAGAGACGAACCTTGCTGGCAGTCAGGTTACCCAGTTGCGAGGTGGCGACAATGCTGCCCTGCGCCGGAACGGTGACAGTCTGTGCCGGTTCCTGTGGCGTAATTTCCAGACCTTTATCGTCATACCAGTAGTAACGATAGTGCACAACAACCGGTGTTTCGCGCTGATTATAGAGCACGCTGGTGGCACGCTTTAGTCCATCGTTCTCATCCAGCCTGGGTTCATCGGTAATGATCCCCGCCGACAGCACAGAGGACTCCATCACCAGCGACTGTGAGGTATTGATCATCGGTTTATCACCGCTACAGCCCGTCAGGCATAGCAGGATCGGCAGGCCAGTCATCCAGGATCGCATAGCACGTTTCCGTTATCAGGTCAGTCAGAGAGCATCGGGCCCAGCGGTTCGCCGCCCAGCAGATGCATATGAAGGTGATAAACCTCCTGTCCACCATGTTGGTTGCAGTTCACAATCAGGCGATAACCATCTTGATCGATGCCTTCCTGACGGGCGATTTTCGCCGCGGTGGTGAACATGCGACCCAGCGCATGCTCATGCGCCGCTTCAACCTCATTGACGGTTGGGATCAGCACATTCGGCACGATTAAAATATGCGTCGGGGCTTTGGGCGAAATGTCGCGGAAGGCGGTGACCAGCTCATCCTGATAAACCACATCAGCGGGGATTTCGCGACGGATAATTTTACTAAAAATGGTTTCTTCAGCCATGATGCAATTCCTTTAGCCTGAGTCGTAATCGATCAGTATGCGGGAGAAATTTGTTTTCTTTCAACCTCAGGACCACTTTTCTTGCATTGTTCGCCTGCCTTTGCAGCAGCACTCCCTCTCCGTGAGTCTTACACCGTTCCTGATACTGGCAAAGCAACGGCCAAATCACAAAATGAAACGCTGTTTTATAAATTAGAATTCCGCCACCCTTTTCTTTGTCTGAGTGCCACTTCATCTCCAGCGGTAGCCAAATTGCGAAGGTTTAGCCGCCCCGTCAGTTCTACTTTGCTGATCAGTCCGGGTGCGCTGTCCGGCGTCATCAGGGATTCACTGCCATATCACATCAAGGAGCATCAGAAATGCGCTCGCGTAAAATTGGTCTTGGTCACTATCTGGCCTATGGTTCCGGAGATTTTCTCGGAGCAGGCACCACGGCGCTGACTGCTGCCTGGTTGCTCTACTTTTACACCACCTTTTGTGGATTAACCCCGATTCAGGCCACGCTGATCTTCGCCGCTGCCCGCGTGCTCGATGCCGTGGTCAGCCCACTGATGGGCTTTGTTACTGACAATTTTGGCTCGACCTGGCTGGGCAAACGTTTTGGTCGCCGCAAATTTTTTATCCTGCTTGGCATACCCTGTGTATTCAGTTATAGCCTGATGTGGATCAGCGACATGAGTTTCTGGTGGTATCTCTGCACTTACCTGCTGTTTGATATGGTCTACACCATGATCCTGGTGCCTTATGAAACGCTGGTGCCGGAAATGACCGACGATTTTAAACAGAAAACCCGGTTCTCCGGCGCCCGCATCGGCCTGGCACAGCTGTCGGCCATAATGGCCGCCTTTCTGCCTGGCATCCTGCTGGGCTTGCTTGGCAAAGACAATCCTCTCTCCTTTTTCTACGCCAGCCTGGTGTTCTCAGTGATCTGTGCGCTGGTGCTGACCCTGGTGTGGTGCTTTACCTGGGAGCGTCACCCCGATGACTTTTCCGCCGAATCACGCCGGGCAGAGCAGGAAAAGCAGCAGCTGACGCTGATGCAAAACCTCAAACGGCTTTATGTTGAGCTGGCCTCAACCTTACGCATCCGTATCTTCCGCCAGCACCTTGGCATGTATCTCGGCGGCTATATCGCCCAGGATGTGTTTAATGCCGTCTTTACCTGGTATGTGGTGTTTGTACTGATGCAGAGCGCACAGGTTGCCTCCAGCCTGATGGGCACCATGGCGGTGCTGCAATTTATTGCCGTGATGGCAATGATCCCGCTCTGCATCCGCATGGGACCTGCGCCCGCCTACCGTATGGTAGCCATACTCTTTGGCCTGGCGGCGCTCTCCTATGCCGGATTGTGGTATGCCGGAATGAACGACAATATGTCACTACTGTTGGTGATCTCTGCCCTGGCAGGCCTGGGACGTGGCGGTATCAACTATGTGCCGTGGAATACTTATACCTATATCGCCGATGTGGATGAGGTGATCACCGGCCAGCGCCGTGAAGGGATTTTTGCCGGCATCATGACCCTGACGCGTAAGGCGTCCCAGGCTGGCGCCGTGATGCTGGTCGGTATCGTGCTGCAGCTCTCCGGCTTTGTCTCTGGTCAGGCAGTCCAGGTTCCAGGCGTCAGCCACACTATTCTGGCGATTCTGAGCATCGGTACTGTGGCCGTGCTGGCCTGCGGCTTTATCGTGTCACTTCGCTTTAAGCTCAATCTGCAGACCCATACCGTGCTGCGCCTGGAGACGCTGAAGATGCGCGAGGCGGGCCGCATTGTGCCGGAAGGCATCTCCCCGGAAGCGCGCAGGATTGTTGAAACGCTGGCGGGCATGCCTTACGAAAATCTGTGGGGCAACAACAACATTGGCTTCCTTAATCGTCACAAGTCAGCGCCGGAAAAACTCTCCGCGCATCCCGCTATCACTCCTTCTTTAAACCCGACCTTCAAACGACAGGAATAAACCATGACTGTATTCCCCGTTAAGCACAGCACGTTATTGTGCCAACCTGAGCATTTGCTGCCGCGCAGCGAACTGGTACAGCTGATTCAAACGCTGACGCAAAATCTGGTTAACATCACCGATGAGACAGGCGAATTTTTATTACGGCTGGACGATGGCCGGGTGATTGATACCAAAGGCTGGGCGGGTTGGGAATGGACACATGGCATCGGTCTGTATGGCATGCTGCACTACTATCAGCAGACCGGTGACCCGCAGACGCTGGCGATCATTGATGAGTGGTTTACACAGCGTCTGGCGGAAGGCACGCCAACCAAAAATGTGAATACCGTGTGTCCCTTTCTGACACTGGCTTATCGTTACGAAGAGACCGGTAATCCGGCCTGGGTGCCGGTGTTGGAGCGCTGGGCTGAATGGGTCATGTATGAGATGCCTCGCACTGAACAGGGCGGACTGCAGCACATTGTCTATAACAATGAAAACACGCAGCAGCTCTGGGACGATACGCTGATGATGAGCGTAATGGCGCTGGCTAAAATTGGTCAGTTACTGAAGCGCGATGAGTGGGTTGAGGAAGCGAGCTATCAGTTCCTGCTGCACACTCAGTATTTGATGGATCGCGAAACCGGCTTATGGTTTCACGGCTGGAACTTCGACGGTCGCCATAACTTCGCTAATGCGCGCTGGGCGCGCGGTAACAGCTGGGTAACGATTGTCATTCCCGACTTCCTGGAGATGATGAACTGGCCTGAGCATCACGCTACCCGCCGTTTCCTGCAGCAGGTGCTGGAGAGCCAGGTTAAAGCGCTGAAGGCCTGTCAGCACAGCAGTGGATTGTGGCATACCCTGCTCGATGATCCGCACAGCTACCCGGAAGCGTCTGCCACCGCAGGATTTGCCTATGGCATTCTGAAAGGGATTCGCAAGCGTTATCTGCCCGCAGAGTATCGTGAGGTGGCAGAAAAAGCGCTGCGCGGCGTGATTGCCAATATTGATAATGATGGTGAGCTGAAACAGGTCTCATTTGGTACTGCGATGGGTAATGACCTGGATTACTACCGTACTGTTCCACTGACCTCAATGCCCTATGGTCAGGCGATGGCACTCCTCTGTCTGACAGAGTATTTGCGCATTTACCTGTAAGGCCTGGCCAAAAAAAGCCCCGCTGAGCGGGGCTTCTTCATTTCTGTAGATCATTACATGCTGCGGATGTAATCATCCATATCAGTTTTCAGGTTATCGGATTTCGTACCGAAAATCGCCTGTACACCGGAACCCGCTACCACTACGCCACGGGCGCCGAGGTTTTTCAGTTCAGTCTGATCCACTTTCGCTACATCGGCAACGCTGACGCGTAAGCGAGTGATACAGGCATCCAGGTTAGTGATGTTCTCTTTCCCACCAAACGCCGCGACCAGTTTGCCCGCCATCTCTGAACCGGTCGCAGAAGATTGCTCGCTGCTGCTGCTCTCTTCACGGCCAGGCGTTTTCAGATCCAGCTTAGCGATCAGTACGCGGAATACGGTGTAGTAAATCAGGCCATAGATGATACCGACAATCGGGAACAGCCAGATTTTGCTACTGTTGCCGCTCAGCACGATAAAGTCGATCAGACCGTGTGAGAAGCTGGTGCCATCACGCATACCCAGCAGGATGCAGATTGGGAACGCCAGCCCCGCCAGCAGCGCATGGATCACATAAAGGATGGGTGCCACGAACATGAATGAGAATTCAATCGGTTCGGTGATACCGGTCAGGAATGCGGTCAGCGCGGCGGAGATCATGATACCGCCCACTTTAGCGCGATTTTCAGGCTTCGCTGAATGCCAGATAGCAATCGCTGCCGCTGGCAGACCGTACATTTTGAACAGGAAGCCGCCAGAGAGTTTACCAGCGGTCGGGTCACCCGCCATATAGCGCGGGATATCACCGTGGAACACCTGACCTGCCGCATTGGTGTATTCACCGATCTGCATCTGGAAAGGAACGTTCCAGATGTGATGCAGACCAAATGGCACCAACGCACGTTCAATTACGCCATAAATACCAAAGGCGACAACCGGGTTTTGATACGCTGCCCACTGCGAGAATTCCTGAATCGCGGAACCTATCGGTGGCCAGATAAAGGAGAGCAGTACGCCGAGAATGATAGCTGCCAGACCAGAAATAATCGGCACAAAACGCTTACCGGCAAAGAAGCCCAGATATTCTGGCAGCTTGATGCGGTAGAAGCGATTAAACATGTAAGCAGCGATGGAACCGGCGATAATACCGCCGAGCACCCCGGTATCAGCGAGGTGTTTAGCCTCGATCTCCGCCGCAGGAAGATGCAACACCAGCGGTGCAACTACCGCCATGGTTTTCACCATGATGCCATAGGCGACAACCGCGGCCAGCGCCGACACGCCGTCGTTATTAGTAAAGCCCAGCGCCACACCAATAGCGAAAATCAGCGGCATGTTGGCGAACACCGATCCGCCCGCTTCTGCCATCACATGCGAAACCACTGCAGGTAACCAGCTGAAATTGGCTGAACCGACCCCTAACAAAATACCGGCAATCGGCAGAACCGATACCGGCAGCATCAGCGATTTACCGACCTTTTGAAGGTTGGCAAAAGCATTTTTGAACATAGCGTAAAGCTCCTGAGTATGAGTGCATATTTGCGCAGTGCGCATGGCAAAGAGGGAGGATTCTTTGCCGGGCTGGCGGTGACCGCCTTTTGATTTATTACGAAGGGTAAAATAAATCCCAATTTGTTACTTTGACGGCTATCACGTTTCGACAATCACCGGCGCGCACTTTACGAAATTACTCGCTGATTCGCACCAGTAATCGAAGGTAAAAAGCTGACCCTGTCTGAAAAAACAGGGTCATATAAGCTGGTTACAGATTAATTACAGAGACTGAAATAAAAGCCGGTCAGGCACCCAGCTGGCTCATCGGGATATGAAACAGCGTTGAGAAGTTTTGGGTAGTGGTGGCGGCCAGCGTTTCCATATCAACCCCTTTTAAAACGGCCAGATATTCGGCAACATCGCGCGTATAAGCGGGCTGATTCTCTTTCCCGCGATAAGGCACAGGTGCCAGATAAGGCGAATCCGTTTCAACCAGCATCCGATCCAGCGGCACATAACGCGCAGCGTCACGTATCTGTTCGGCATTGCGGAAAGTTACGATACCGGAAAAAGAGATATAGAAGCCCATATCCAGCAGTTTGGCAGCGGTGGGCTGATCCTCGGTGAAGCAGTGCAGCACGCCGCCGCAACGTTCAACCTGCTCTTCGCGCAGAATTGCCAGCGTATCTTCGCGTGCATCACGGGTATGGACGATGATCGGTTTGTTCAGCGCGATACCGGTACGGATATGTTCCCGGAACGAATGCTGCTGCTGAACTTTCGTTTCTGGCTGATAGTGATAATCCAGCCCGGTTTCACCCAGCGCCACCACCCGGGGATCGGCAGAAAGCCGGCGAAACTCATCGACGTCATAGACCTCCTCCTGATTCAGCGGATGCACACCACAGGAGAGCGCAATATTGTTCCGATCGCCGACCAGACTTTTCAGTGTATGGAAACCTGGCAGCGTGGTAGCGATGGCCAGCATAAATTTCACATCACGTGCCGCCGCTTTGGCGATCACATCATCAAGGTCACGATGGTGCTTTTCATAATCCAGGCCATCAAGATGGCAATGGGAATCGACAATAAACATAATTACTCTCAGATAGGTTTAGCCAACCAGCACGGGCTTTTGTTTATCCGCCCAGCTCAGAAGCTGATCGGTCAGCAATAATTCGCGATTCACTGACGCCACATGCAGTAACTGCTCGCGACAGCGCATCCACGCCTGGGTGCTGCTGTTGAGCGCGCTGGCTGAAAAGGATTCTGCCAGCAACTGCACCACATCCTGACGATCACTATTACTCAGCCACTGGCCCGCATTTTGCTGCCATTTCATCGCGTCCAGCAACAAAGCAAGCAGCCAGCCGATACGCGCTGCGGCATCGTCAGCATTCAGCGCAGGCAACAATTGCAGGATGTCCTGCTGCAAGGCAGCGGGCAACGCATCACAGAGTTTTTGCCTGGCCTGCCACGGCCCGGTTTCCAGCAGGCTCAGCGCTGCTCCGGGTGCCCCCGCACTCAGGCGCAGGGCGGCCAGCAGCATCTGTTCATCGTGCGAAGACTGCTTCTTCAGCCAGAGCAGACTTTGTCCTTCGTCGGGCGGCGTGAGATGCAGCGTCATGCAGCGACTACGTAATGTGGCCAGCAGGCGTGAGGGATCTCGGCTGCTGAGTAAGAACCAGCTATTTGCTGGCGGCTCTTCCAGGGTTTTCAGTAAGGCATTGGCCGCCGCTTCTGAAAGCTGCGCGGCATCCGGTAGCCAGACCACTTTTGCGCCGCCCTGCTGACCAAAGTGATACATTTTTTCCGTCACCTGGCGCACCGCATCGATGCCCAGGGTGCTTTTGCCCTTCTCCGCCTCAAGCCGATACCAGTCAGGATGGGTATTGGCCTGCATCAGCTGGCAACCGTGGCACTGTCCGCAACTTTTCAGGCCATCCGGCCGCTGGCACATCAGCCAGCGGCTCATCCCCCAGACCAGCGCCTCATCGCCCACGCCTGCCATCGCCTGGATCAGCAGCGCATGATGCGCGCGATTCTCCTGATGCTGGCGAATCACCTGGCGGTAAGGCTGATTTAGCCACGGATACCAGTTCATCACGCCTGCTCCGCCAGCCAGTTATCCAGCGCCGCCTGAAGTGACGCGGTCACATCTGTCAGCGATTGTGTGGCATCAATGGTGATGATGGTGGGATCTTCTGCTGCCAGCGCCAGATAGCGCGCGCGTGTGCGTTCAAAGAAGCGTAGCGATTCCTGCTCAATGCGATCCAGTTCACCGCGCGCACGGGCACGCTGCAGACCGATGTCTGGTGTCACATCAAGATAGAGCGTCAGATCGGGACGGAAATCGCCTAAGACGGCATCGCGCAGCATCCTCATCATATTGCTGTCAAGACCACGACCGCCACCCTGGTAAGCCTGAGAGGAGAGATCGTGACGATCGCCGATCACCCAGGAACCACAAGCCAGCGCTGGTTTAATGACTGTTTCCACCAGCTGAACTCGCGCCGCATAGAGCATCAGCAGCTCCGCTTTATCCGTAACCTGATCACCCTCAATACCCTGCTTAACCAGCACCCGCAGTTGTTCAGCCAGCGGCGTACCACCAGGCTCGCGGGTAAAGACCAGATCGTTGATGCCACGGGCGCGCAGAGTGGCGACGATAGCGTCACGCGCGGTGGTTTTTCCGGCACCTTCCAGGCCTTCAATGACGATAAACTTACTGTTCATTTTTTTCCTTAAGCGTCTGCCGGTAGGCCTGCACCGCCTTGTTATGACTGGCAAGATTAGTGGTAAAGGTATGTCCGCCCTTGCCGTCCGCAACAAAGTAGAGATAGTTGGTTTTCTCGGGATGGGCCGCTGCCTGCAGTGAGGCTTTACCCGGCATGGCGATCGGTCCCGGCGGCAGACCGTTAATCATATAGGTATTGTAAGCGCTGGCGGTCTCAAGATCTTTGCGGGTCAGCATGCCGTTATAGCTGTCACCCATACCGTAGATTACGGTGGGATCGGTTTGCAACCGCATACCGGTGCGCAGGCGGTTGATAAACACCGAGGCTACGCGCGCGCGCTCTTCGCTGACACCGGTCTCTTTTTCAATGATTGAGGCCATCGTCACCAGATCCTGTGGGTTTTTATAGGGCAGATTATCCGCCCGTCCCTGCCACACCTCATCAATGGTTTTTTTCATCCGATCATGAGCGCGCTGCAGCAGCGCCATATCGGTGGTGTTCGCCGTATAGAGATAGGTGTCCGGGAAGAAGTTGCCCTCCAGTTGCTCTGGCTCCACTTTCAGTGCGCTGGCAAGGGTAACGAACTGATCATCTTTCAGGGTGTGCCGGATATAGGCCGCTTTACGCAGCTCACTCAGCCACTCTTTCAACCGCTGGCCCTCCACGAACCGCACCGGGAACTGCGCCTCTTTACCACTAGCCAGCAGCTGTAAAAGCGAGCGAACCGTCATGGTCGGCTCAAGGCGATAAGTACCCGCCTTGAAGGTCGCCAGTTCCGGTTCCAGACGCAGGAGCGCGCCAAACCAGAAAGTGTGCGGAATGATCTTCTTCTCTTCCAGCTGCGCTTCAAGTGCGACCCGGCCAGTGCCGGCAGGCAGTGTAAAGATCGTTTCCTGCTGCAGGGTTAACGGTGTAGCCGCAAACTGTTTAACCTGCCAGTAACTCAGCACAGCAGCGAGACCCACAATCGCCAGCAGACTGACGAGAATTTTTTTGCTCAGAATCATGATGCGTCCATTATCTTTTCACAGCTTGCGTGCAACTGATTAAACAGCGAACGCTCAGTAAACCGTACCGCTTCTATCTGTCGGACCGGCAGAACCGGCATCAGCGCGTTACATATCACCACTTCATCGGCGGCCAGCAGCTGCGCCGGTTCGCTTTTTATCACCTGGCAAGCCTGTCCTGCGGCGGCAAGTTGCGCCATCAGACTCCGCCGCATAATGCCATCCACGCCCGATGCTGAAAGATCAGGCGTAAAAATCTGCGTGCCCTGTCGCCAGAATAAATTGGCCGCACAGCATTCCACCACCCAACCTTCAGTGTCAAGCACCAGCGCCTCGTCGGCGTCTGTCTGGTCAAGATGAGCCCGGATCATCACCTGCTCCAGACGGTTAAGGTGCTTGATCCCGGCAAACTGAGGGTTTTGCGCCAGCCGAATCGGGCTGAGACTGAGTAAAGCACCCCGCTGTTGTAACCCGGCGTAGTGTTGCGGCCACGGCGCCAGCGAGACGATCCGCGTGGGTTCACCACCGCCACGCCGGCTGTAGCCCCGTCCTCCGCTGCCCGCGCTGATAATCACTTTCAGCACTGCCTGGGTTTGTTGCTGCGCAGCCTGTTTCATCTCCGTTTCAAGCTGATGCCAGTCGACACCACTGATCCATAACCGCTCACATCCCGCCCTGAGGCGCTGGATGTGACTCTCCAGCATCACGATTTTACCCTGACGCACGGCAGCGGTGGTAAAGCAGCCATCCCCAAACTGCAGGCCGCGGTCGTTGGCGGTCAGCGTCGATTGTTTGAATCCGTTAATCAACATCGTTTTCTCCTGAGCGTGACTCATAATTTCAGCGCGTTCTGCAGGATAAAAAAAGGCCCGCATCGCGGGCCTCTTTAGTAATCTACAACGATTACACTTTACGGAAGATCAACGAACCGTTAGTTCCGCCGAAACCGAAGGAGTTACACAGGGTATACGTCAGATTGGAAACCTGACGCGCGGTGTGAGGAACGAAGTCGAGATCGCAGCCCTCATCCGGATTGTCGAGGTTAATGGTCGGTGGAACAGCCTGGTCGCGCAGCGCCAGAATCGAGTAGATCGATTCAACAGCGCCTGCCGCACCCAGTAGATGCCCGGTCATTGATTTGGTCGAGCTCACCATCACACTGCTGGCTGCAGCACCAAAGACCGATTTCACCGCCCGCGCTTCTGCTTTATCACCCGCTGGCGTAGAGGTACCGTGCGCATTGACATAGCCGATCTGCTCTGGCGTCAGCTGAGCATCACGCAGTGCATTGATCATTGCCGCCGCTGCGCCTGAACCATCTTCTGGTGGTGAAGTCATGTGGTAGGCATCGCTGCTCATACCAAAACCTACAACTTCTGCGTAGATTTTCGCACCACGTTTCTTCGCATGTTCGTACTCTTCGAGTACTACAATGCCAGCACCATCCCCCAACACAAAACCGTCGCGATCTTTATCCCACGGGCGGCTGGCCGCCTGCGGGTTATCGTTACGGGTTGAGAGGGCGCGTGCTGCACCAAAACCACCGACGCCTAATGGTGTACTGGCTTTCTCTGTACCACCCGCCAGCATCACGTCAGCATCGTTATAGGCGATGATACGTGCGGCATGACCGATGTTATGTACACCAGAGGTACAGGCTGTCGCGATAGAGATGCTTGGACCTTTCAGGCCATACATGATGGTGAGATGACCCGCCACCATGTTAACAATGGTTGAAGGCACAAAGAACGGACTGATTTTGCGTGGGCCGCCGTTGACCAGTGAAGTATGATTCTCTTCAATCAGACCTAAGCCACCGATACCGGAACCAATCGCTGCGCCCATACGGCCTGCATTTTCATCGGTCACGACCAGACCACTGTCCTGCATGGCCTGAATACCGGCCACAATGCCGTATTGGATGAATTCATCCATCTTGCGCTGATCTTTGCGCGAGATGTAGTCATCACAATTAAAATCTCTTACCAGACCTGCAAAACGGGTTGCATAAGCACTGGTATCAAAATGGTCGATCAGGGTAATGCCGCTCTGACCGGCAAGGAGAGCACTCCAGGTAGACTCTACGGTATTGCCGACAGGAGACAACATGCCAAGACCAGTCACAACTACACGACGCTTAGACACGTTCGTCCTCCAGGGAGGGGAAATAGGGAACTATGTGGGACAAACAAAAAAATCAGGCGGTCGAGCGACCGCCTGAAGATATTCATTAGCCTTTATGGCTATTGATATAGTCGATCGCTGCCTGAACGGTAGTGATTTTCTCAGCTTCTTCGTCTGGAATCTCAGTATCAAACTCTTCTTCCAGAGCCATCACCAGCTCAACGGTATCAAGAGAATCGGCACCCAGGTCTTCTACGAAAGATGCAGAGTTGGTGACTTCTTCCTCTTTCACACCCAGCTGCTCACTGATGATTTTCTTAACGCGTTGTTCGATATCGCTCATACTATTTAATTTCCTATCAAAACTCGCTTTCGCGATGGTTTTCGTAGTGTATAAAATGGTGAAAAAGATGCAACAAAATCCCGGCTGGTCGAACCACGATTTTGCGTTATTTTGCGGTTTTAACCGCAAATAAAGCAAATGATTTCGTGATTTATCAAACCATGTACATTCCGCCATTGACGTGCAGCGTTTCACCAGTGATGTAGGCTGCTTCGTCAGAGGCTAAAAATGCCACAGCATTGGCGATTTCCTGAGCATCACCTAAGCGACCCGCAGGGACTTCCGCCAAAATACCGGAACGTTGATCTTCGTTCAGTGCCCGCGTCATGTCAGTCTCAATAAAGCCTGGAGCCACGACGTTGACGGTAATGCCACGTGACGCGATTTCGCGCGCCAGTGATTTGCTAAAGCCAATTAAACCCGCTTTTGCTGCCGCGTAGTTTGCCTGTCCCGCGTTACCCATGGTTCCAACAACGGAACCGATGGTGATGATACGGCCCACGCGCTTTTTCATCATGGCACGCAGTACCGCCTTAGAAAGGCGGAATACCGATGTGAGGTTGGTATCCAGGATATCCTGCCACTCATCGTCCTTCATGCGCATGAGAAGATTATCACGCGTAATGCCTGCATTATTGACTAAAATATCCACTTCGCCAAATTCAGCGCGAATATTCTCTAAAACAGTGTTGATTGACTCAGCATCTGTCACGTTCAGTAACAGGCCTTTGCCCTTGTCGCCAAGGTAAGCACTGATGGCATCGGCGCCACTCTTGCTGGTCGCAGTACCTACCACTCTGGCACCACGTGCCGCCAGTGTTTCTGCGATCGCACGACCAATGCCGCGACTCGCGCCGGTAACCAGCGCAACTTTACCTTCAAAGCTCATGATTTCCCTCTTATTCCTTACCGAGTGCAGCCGTCAGTGATGCCGTATCGTTAACGGCAGCCGCTGTCAGGCTATCGACAATACGTTTCGTCAGTCCGGTCAGGACTTTGCCTGGACCCATCTCCAGGAGCTGCGTCACGCCCTGTGCCGCCATCGCTTCCACGCTCTCGGTCCAGCGAACCGGGCTGTAAAGCTGGCGTACCAGCGCATGACGGATGGCCGCAGCGTCGGTTTCAGCCTTCACATCGACGTTGTTAATCACGGGCACCGCAGGCGCATTGAAGGTGATGTTCTCAAGCGCAACCGCCAGTTTATCGGCAGCAGGCTTCATCAGTGCGCAGTGAGAGGGAACGCTGACCGGCAGCGGTAAGGCACGTTTAGCGCCTGCCGCTTTACAGGCGGTACCCGCACGCTCAACGGCTTCTTTGTTGCCCGCAATGACCACCTGGCCCGGCGAATTGAAGTTAACCGGTGAGACCACCTGACCCTGCGCGCTCTCTTCACAGGCTTTACGGATAGCCGCGTCATCGAGGCCAATAATCGCCTGCATTGCGCCAGTGCCTTCTGGCACTGCTTCCTGCATGAGTTTGCCACGCAGTTCAACCAGCTTCACGGCATCCGCAAAGTTAAGCACACCCGCGCAAACCAGCGCTGAATATTCGCCCAGGCTGTGACCCGCCATAAGCACTGGCTTTTCACCACCTTGCTGCTGCCAGACACGGTAGATTGCCACCGAGGCAGCTAACAGCGCAGGCTGTGTCTGCCAGGTTTTGTTAAGCGCTTCAGCCGGACCCTGACTCACTAACTGCCAGAGATCATATCCCAGCGCGTCAGAGGCCTCACGGAAGGTCTCTTCAACCAGCGGATACGTTGCCGCTAATTCAGTCAGCATGCCCACGGTCTGTGAACCCTGACCGGGAAAAACAAATGCAAATTGCGTCATCTTTCGTTCCTGTCAATCAAAAGCGAACCAGCGCAGAACCCCAGGTGAATCCACCACCAAAGGCTTCCAGCAGAATAAGGTGTCCGGGTTTGATGCGGCCATCACGAACCGCTTCATCCAATGCGCTTGGCACCGATGCGGCAGAGGTATTGCCATGGCGATCCAGGGTGACGACCACTTTATCCATGGTCATGCCGAGTTTTTTCGCGGTGGCGCTGATAATGCGCAGGTTCGCCTGATGTGGCACCAGCCAGTCCAGCCTTTCCCGGTCGAGATTATTCGCCTGCAGCGTTTCATCAACGATATGTGCCAACTCGGTCACGGCGACCTTGAAGACTTCGTTGCCTGCCATGGTGACGTAAGCAGGCTGATCCTGATGTGCACGATCCTGATAAGGCAGCGTCAGAAGCTGCGCATAGCGACCATCAGCATGAAGGTGGGTAGAGATAATCCCCTGCTCTTCGCTCTGCCCCAGAACGACCGCGCCTGCACCATCACCAAACAGGATGATAGTGCCACGATCATCCGGATCAAGTGCGCGCGCCAGTACATCAGCGCCAATCACCAGAGCATGCTTGACTGCGCCATTTTTGATGTATTGATCGGCCACGCTCAGCGCATAGGTAAAACCTGCGCAGGCGGCAGCGAGGTCAAACGCCGCGCAGTCTTTGATCTCCAGCATTTGCTGTATCATGCAGGCGGAGCTGGGGAAAGCATGGCTGGAAGAGGTTGTGGCGACAATAATCAGCCCAACCTCGTTCGCTTCAATGCCTGCCATTTCAAGGGCGCGTTGCGCCGCGCTAAATCCCATGGTGGCGACAGTTTCGTCAGGCGCAGCAATACGACGCTCACGGATGCCGGTACGGGTAACAATCCACTCGTCCGACGTCTCCACCATTTTTTCCAGATCGGCATTGGTGCGAACCTGGCTGGGCAGATAACTGCCCGTACCGATAATTTTGGTATACATCTAGGCTTTGTCACTCCTGGCTAATACAGCATCAAGGCGCGCAGCAATTCGTTCGGGAATTTTCTGCCTCACCGCCTGCTCTGCCTGTTCTATCGCCACGGCGAAGGCGCGCTGATTTGCTGCGCCGTGACTCTTGATCACTGTTCCGCGCAATCCTAACAGACAAGCGCCATTGTACTGGTCAGGGTTGAGATGCCCGAAGCGCTTCGCCAGACGTTTCTGAATCCAGCGTCCCAGCAACGTCAGCCACCATGACCGTTTTTTACCTTCCCCTGATGACTTCAGCAGAGAAAGAAACATTCTTACTACGCCTTCCATCGTCTTCAGCGTGACGTTTCCAACAAAACCGTCACAGACCATCACATCCGTTTTACCGGTGAGTAACTCGTTACCTTCAAGGTAACCAATATAGTTGATTTGCGGTGATTCTCGCAGCATTACCGCGGCGTCGCGGATGGTTTCCAGCCCTTTGGTCTCTTCATGACCAATATTGAGCAGCGCGACACGTGGGCGTGGAATACCAAGCACATACTCAGCCATCACCGACCCCATCACGGCAAACTGCACCAGCATTGCACTGTCTGAGCCAACATTCGCGCCCAGATCCAGCACCACAGTTTTACCCTGTTGCTGGTGCGGTAAAACGGACATCAGCGCCGGGCGTTTAATACCTTCCAGCGGTTTTAATACGATTGTCGACAGCCCCATCAGCGCACCGGTATTTCCGGCGCTGATACAGGCCTGAGCACGTCCCTCTTTAACCATCTCCAGTGCGACACGCATTGAGCTGCCGCGACTGTTGCGGATGGCCTGAGCGGGCCGCGCATCACTTGCAATAACCGATTCGGCAGGGATGACCTGCAAACGCCCCATCAGGGAGGAATCCGCTTTGGCAAGCAATGGCATGAGGGTGTCGGGATGTCCGACAAGAAGAAGGAATAGTTCCGAATGAGAGGCCAGTGCCTGCAATGCTGCAGGCACTGTCACGCAGGGACCGAAATCCCCGCCCATGGCATCAATCGCCAGGGTCAAACGTGTCAAGGTATCGCCTTGCTAAGCAAGAAACTTACTTAACGATAACCTTGCGACCGCGGTAGTAACCGTCCGCAGTGATGTGGTGACGCAGATGAGTTTCGCCAGAAACTTTATCTACTGACAGAGCAGCAGTGGTCAGCGCATCGTGCGAACGACGCATACCACGCTTAGAACGGGTGGGTTTATTCTGTTGTACGGCCATGGACCTTACTCCTATTACTTACGCTTTAAACTGGCTAATACGGCAAATGGATTTGGTTTCTCCGCCTCTGCAGGCAGTTTACCAAAGACCATGTCCGCCTCGGACACTTCACAGTGTTCAGAATCGTGCACCGGAACGACCGGCAGGGCGAGAATCAGTTCATCCTCGACAACTGCCAGCAAATCGATTTCACCAAACTCGTTGACATCGACCGGCTCGTACGCTTCCGGCAATGCCTCGGCCTGCTCTTCAGAAGAGACAGGGCTGAAGCAATAACTTACTTGTACGTGATGGGGAAAGGTCTGGTTGCAGCGCTGGCAACGCAACGTCACGTGTACTTCAGCAGTACCCGTCAGTACTGCCAGACGTTGGTTATCAACCGCAAACGACATGGCACAATCCACATCACTGTCCACACTAACGACCGACTCGGCCACACGCTCCACCTGTACTGATGTGTAGACACCCTGATAATCAAGGCGCTTCTGAGCGGTGCGGACAGGGTCCAGCGTTAGGGGTAATTTTACCTTTTGCATAGGGCGCGCATATTAACTTTGTAATGTCATAGAGTCAAAGAAAAAGGCCGTTAAACAGCATCTTTCAACCACTATTCGCATCCAGTGCGGCGCACAGTTTAAAATGACTGTCACCAATTCGCTATCACTATTGAAAAAAAATGACGCCATCGATTCTTTTAGCTTCAACCTCGCCTTATAGACAGGCATTACTGCACAAACTGGGCCTGCCTTTTATTACCGCCGCGCCAGAGATTGATGAATCACCACAGCACGATGAAACCGCTGAAGCGCTGGTGACACGTCTTGCTATGGCGAAAGCGCAGGCGCTGGCAGATCGCTATCCCCAACACTGGATTATCGGTTCCGACCAGGTCTGCGTGCTCGATGGCCAGATTACCGGAAAACCACATACGACTGATAATGCGCGGGCGCAACTGCGTGCCGCCAGCGGTAAGGCCATTACTTTTTACACCGGCCTGGCACTTTTTCATCCAGCCAGTGGCCAGCTGCTGCAGTGTTATGAACCCTTTGTAGTTCATTTTCGCACCTTAACCGACGCTGAAATTGCAGGCTATGTGGAAAAGGAGCAACCGCTTCAGTGTGCAGGTAGCTTTAAAAGTGAAGGGCTGGGTATTTGTCTGTTTGAACGGCTGGAGGGACGCGATCCCAATACGCTGATCGGACTGCCGCTGATTGCGCTAAACGGGATGTTGCAGCAGGCCGGCATCAATCCTTTAACGAACTAATACCGGCAAGCGTTTATGCTTTTAGCTGACGCAACTTAAGCAAACACTGCTTGAGGCCATCATCCAGTGGCGCGTCGACCCGCATCACTTCGCCGGTTCCGGGATGGGTAAAGGTCAGCGCCGCAGCGTGCAGGAACAGACGTTTTAAACCGGTTGCCGCCAGCTGACTGTCAAAGTCACGTTCTCCGTAGCGATCGTCAAAGGCAATAGGATGGCCGGCATGCAGCGTATGCACACGAATCTGGTGGGTGCGTCCGGTGACCGGACTCGCTTTCACCAGCGTGGCAAAGTCGAACCGCTCTTCCACTTTAAAGCGAGTTTCAGAAGCTTTGCCTTCGCTGCTGACACGCACTACGCGTTCACCGCTCTGCAGGATATTTTTCAGCAGTGGCGCCTGAACCACCTTCAGGTGTGACGGCCAGTTGCCACGCACCAGAGCCAGATAATCTTTCTGCATCCCCTTTTCACGCAGTTGCTCATGCAGGGAACGCAGCGCTGAGCGCTTTTTTGCGACCAGCAAAATGCCTGAGGTGTCACGATCCAGGCGATGCACCAGTTCCAGAAACCGCGCTTCAGGTCGCAAAGCGCGTAACCCTTCGATTACACCGAAGCTGAGTCCACTGCCGCCATGCACGGCGGTGCCGGAAGGCTTGTTCATCACCAGCAGCGACTCATCCTCAAAAAGGATGGCATCTGCCAGTGACGCGACTTTCGCCAGCTTCGGTGAAACAGCGTCTTCGTCGCGTTCCGCTACCCGAACCGGCGGAATACGCACCTCATCGCCCTCCTCCAGCTTATACTCGGGTTTGACGCGCTTTTTATTCACCCGTACCTCGCCTTTGCGTACGATGCGATAAATCATGCTCTTTGGCACACCCTTGAGCTGGGTGCGCAAAAAGTTATCAATGCGTTGTCCGGCATTTTCAGCCGTGATGGCGACAAAATGTACGCCGGGATTCTCTGTTTTCATGGCGGCGATTCTAAATAGTGTCCCCGGATAGCGCCACCCCTTTTTCTGTGCTTAACTCTGGGGTTACTGTGACGGTAGCAGCCCGGCTGCTGGCTTTTTCAGCAAAGCGCTGCTTTGTCCGACACATTAGCGGTTTACATGTAAAGAAACTTCACAAGCTGGCTAAAGTCGCCTTGCTATATGAAGGTTAGCAATGGAATAATGCTCGAGTTTCTTACCTGAAGCATTTCAGGGCAGAAAAAGAGCGAAATTGTCATTTTGCCGGATTGAGCAGACACGCAGCAATGGCGTAAGACGTAATGCGAAATCAGGCACTTAGCGGGCTGCGGGTTGCGGCCTGGACAACAGTATGGGATGCACGGGTTTTGTTTAATCTCTCAGGCATTTCCACTATCTGGTGCTGTTTTCCCTTATGAAAAACAGGCCACCGACGTTATTTGCGCCCCTCGCGCGGTCGACAGCCGTGAGGTTGACGACATTGCACTAAGTCACGGGGCCATCGGTTGATACTCGTCCAGGGTAACTATGCCCGCAGCTGTAATCACTCATGAAAGAATAACGAGTAAGTCACGATGAAAAGAATGTTAATAAACGCAACTCAGCAGGAGGAGTTGCGCGTTGCCCTGGTTGACGGTCAGCGTCTGTACGATCTGGATATTGAAAGCCCTGGACACGAACAGAAAAAAGCCAACATTTACAAAGGTAAAATCACGCGCATTGAACCCAGCCTTGAAGCTGCGTTTGTCGATTACGGCGCAGAGCGTCACGGTTTCCTCCCGTTAAAAGAAATCTCCCGCGAATACTTTCCCTCCAGCTATAACGCGCATGGTCGTCCGAATATTAAAGACGTGCTGCGTGAAGGTCAGGAAGTCATTGTTCAGATCGATAAAGAGGAACGCGGCAACAAAGGGGCTGCGCTGACGACCTTTATCTCTCTGGCGGGCAGCTACCTGGTATTGATGCCGAATAACCCGCGTGCGGGCGGTATCTCTCGCCGCATAGAAGGTGACGATCGTACCGAACTGAAAGAAGCGCTGTCGGCACTGGAACTGCCGGAAGGCATGGGCCTGATTGTCCGCACTGCAGGCGTCGGCAAATCAGCCGAATCGCTGCAGTGGGATTTAAGCTTCCGCCTCAAACACTGGGAAGCTATCAAGAAAGCGGCTGAAAACCGCCCTGCTCCGTTCCTGATCCATCAGGAAAGCAACGTGATTGTGCGTGCCTTCCGCGACTATCTGCGTCAGGACATCGGTGAAATTCTTATCGATAATCCGAAAGTACTGGAACTGGCGCGTCAGCATATCGCTGCGCTGGGTCGTCCGGACTTTAGCAGCAAAATTAAGCTCTACACCGGTGAAATCCCGCTGTTCAGCCACTATCAAATCGAATCGCAAATCGAATCCGCTTTCCAGCGTGAAGTCCGCCTGCCTTCCGGTGGCTCGATCGTTATCGACAGTACTGAAGCGCTGACCGCTATCGATATCAACTCAGCACGCGCGACGCGCGGCGGTGACATCGAAGAGACGGCGTTTAACACTAACCTTGAAGCGGCCGATGAGATTGCTCGTCAGTTGCGCCTGCGTGATCTGGGCGGCCTGATCGTTATCGATTACATCGATATGACGCCGGTACGCCATCAGCGTGCGGTTGAGAATCGTCTGCGTGAAGCTGTCCGTCAGGACCGCGCCCGCATTCAGATTAGCCATATTTCACGTTTCGGCCTGCTGGAGATGTCCCGTCAGCGTCTGAGCCCGTCATTGGGTGAATCCAGTCATCACGTCTGCCCACGCTGTAGCGGTACCGGCACTATCCGTGATAACGAGTCACTGGCGCTGTCGATCCTGCGTCTGATTGAAGAAGAAGCGCTGAAAGACAACACGAAAGAAGTTCACGCTATTGTTCCGGTTCAGGTGGCCTCTTACCTGCTGAACGAAAAACGTGATGCGGTTAACGCCATTGAAAAACGCCAGGGCGGTGTGCGTGCAATCATTGTTCCTGATGACAAAATGCAGACCCCACACTACTCCGTACTGCGTGTCCGCAAAGGCGAAGAGACGCAGACCCTGAGCTATCATCTGCCGAAGCTGCATGAAGCTGAAATGGCGATGCCGTCGGAAGAAGAACATGCTGAACGCCGTCGTCCTGAGCAACCTGCTCTGGCCGCCTTTGTGATGCCTGATGCGCCTCCGGCACCGGTTGAAATTGAGCCAGAAGCGCAACGCGCTGAAGCCCAGCCGGCAGCAAAAGCAGCACCGGCTGTGGCTGCGCCTGCTACCGTCAGCACCGGTTTCTTCGGACGTTTGCTTGGCGGCCTGAAAAAAATGTTCGCAGGTGAAGACGCCCCTGCTGCCGCGCCAGTAGCCACTGAGGTTGCTGAGCCGCAGAAAGCCGCTGAGAGCGAGCAGGAGAACAGCAGCGGCCGTGGCGAGCGTCGCAGCAACAATAACAACCGTCGTAACAACAATCGTCGTGAGCGTACCCCGCGTAATGGAGATAACGCACAGTCGCGTGAAGGCCGTGAACCACGCGAAAGTCGTGAACCGCGTGAAAGCCGTGAACCGCGCGAAAGCCGCGAGCCACGTGAAAATCGCGAGTCGCGTGATGGCAACGACAACCGCCGCAACAAGCGTCAGTCCCAGTCTGGTGAAGTTCGCGAAGAGCGTCCGGCACTGAGCGAAGAAGCACGCCAGCAGCGTGATGAGCAGCAGCAACAGCGCCGTGAACAGCGTGCTGAGCGTCAGCGTCGTCGTCAGGAAGAGAAACGTGCCGGTGAAGAAGCGGCCAAAGTCGCTGAGCAACCGGCAGTGGTGGCGGAAGCTCTGGACGTGACCGAGCCACAGGATGATGAGCGCGTACAGGTTATGCCGCGTCGTAAGCCGCGTCAGCTGAACCAGAAGGTACGTGTTGATGATAACCGTCCGCCGATGCCAGCCGAAGCCAGCGACATCGCCCAACCGGCTGAAGTGCGCCAGCCTCAACTGACGGAGGTTTCTCAGCTGCAGCCTGAATTGAAGGCACCGCAGAATGAAGAGCAGGATGACAACGACAACCGCGATAACGCCAATATGCCGCGTCGCTCACGTCGTTCACCTCGTCATCTGCGCGTCAGCGGACAGCGTCGTCGTCGTTACCGTGATGAGCGTTACCCGACTCAGTCAGCAATGCCTCTGGCCGCTGCGGCTGCCTCACCAGAGATGGCATCCGGTAAAGTCTGGATCCGTTACCCGGTGAGCCAGGCCAGCGAAGAGCAGGTTCAGAATGTGACTCACGAAACACCCGCCTACCACCACGAAGAGACAGCAGACGTCACCCGTGCGCTGCCAGTGGCTTCCGCAGTTGAATCTGTTGCTCAGGACGCACCGGTACAACAGGCAGAAACGCCTGTACCGGTCGTCAACACTGACGATACCCGTGCTATCGACGCCCCGGTTGACGAACAGCCTTCTGTTGTTCCAGCTGCCGATGAAGCGAAAGCGGAAGCTGTAGCGGCTGAAGCGGTGCCTGCTGAGCCGGTCGCTGAAGCTCCGGTTGCGACACCTGCGGATGAGACTGCGCAGCCTGAAGTTGTTGGACAGCCTGAAGTTGTTGGACAGCCTGAAGCGGTTGAACAGCCTTCAGAGGTTGCTGAGGTTGCTGAGCAGTCAGCGACTGATGTCAGCGAAGAGATCGCAGCCGAGGTGGAAGAAGTCCTGAAAGCGCCGGTCGCAGCAGAAGCCGAAACAGCGCACGTTCGCGAACCTCATGCTCCGGTTGCCGCACGCGATATCGCGCCTGCAGCCCCGGTGACTGCGGCCGAACCTGTTGCATCAGTGCCTGCAGCTGCAACTGTGCCGAATGACGGGACGCGCTGGAAGCACTTTGCCTCTGCGCCGATGACGAAAGCCCCCGCGCCAGTCTGGCAGTCAGAACCTACTCCGCACAGTGACTGGGTGCGTGCACCGTATGAGTTCGACGGTCGTGGTTCTGCGGGTGGTCATAGCGCCACACATCAGGCGACTGCCCCGGCAACCAAGCCCTAACGCATAAGCAGTTGTAAACTCAACCCCGGCCTGATGGCTGGGGTTTTTTTATGGCTGCGGCGCGGGCCGTCAGCCGGACAGACGATTCACCGCACCCTGCTGCTCAGTCATCAGGTTTCAGGAAAGGCGGCGGTCGGGGATACACGAAAGCAATCCAGTAAGCAGTCTGGTCATAGAAAGCAACCGGGATTTTATGGCCATTGTCTCCCCGCCATCGGCTAAATCGCAGGCAAAAAAAACCCACCCTCCGTTATCGGAAGGGTGGGGAAAAGTAAGCGTATCCGGTTAAAGTACGCCCAAATTTTCAGGTCAGATTACGAATTCATCTGGAACAATGACATCTTGGACATATCAGTAAAGGTCTTATAAGAAGCCTGAAGTGCCGTCTGCTGCATGGTATAACTGGACGCTGCCTCCGTGTAATCCGCATCAACCAGGTCACTCATCTGTGAGCTGTAGATCACCTTGCGGTCATCACCCTGCGCATTCAGCGTATCAATCTCAGACAGCTGGGTACCAATCTCAGAACGCACGGTTAAGACATTATTCAGCGCGTTCCCCAGGCCGCGGTTAGTTTTATCCATCGCCGCCTGAAAGGTCTGTTTGGTTGCATCATCAGCATCATCCTGTGGCACTTTCAGCGCAGCAATAGCGCTATCAAGCATTTTAAACAGGTTGGTTTCGCTGGCGCTGCCATCCGGCTCTTTGGTGGCATTGCCCGTGATCGCCATAAAAATGTTATCGCCGGTATGAGCTACTGTCATGGTACGGCTTGTGTCAACCTTCTGGGTGATCGCCTCAGTGCCGCCCGTGTAGCTAACCCCAGTCGCTGATGCATCGACGAAGGGGGCACTGTCGGTTTTGTAACCGGCAAAGATGTAGCGGCCATTGGCATCCTGGCTATTTGCCTGGTTAAGCAATTGGGCGCGAATGCCTTCAAGCTGGGTGGCAATTGAAGCACGGTCATCATCGCTCAGCGTACCGGTTGAACCATTGACGATCAGCGTTTGCGCATCCTGGATCCCACTGGTTACGCCTTGCAGCGCATTCTCTTCCAGTGACAGTCCCTGCTCGGCAAAGGTGCGTGCCAGCGCATACTGTTCGCCCTGGGCCTGAGTTTGTGACAACACCACAGCGCGTGACGCAGCAATCGGATCATCAGAGGGGTTGGTGACACGGAGACCGCTGGAGAGCTGCTCGCCCACTTTTAGCCAGGAGGCTTGCGAGTCAGTAATGCCACGCACCTGCTGGTCAAAAATCATATTTGTACTGATTCGCATGTTTTCTCCCGCCCTTAGCGAATATTGATTAATGCATCAAAAATGGTGCTGGCAGTCTGCAGCACCTGCGCATTTGCCATGTAATATTGCTGATATTTCGTCAGGTTAGCGTACTCTTCATCAAGGTTTACACCAGAGACTGACTGCTGGCGATCGGTCAGCTGACTGACCACGCTTTCCTGAGTCGTGCTGGTGGTTTCCAGCGAACTGGTTTTGTTACCCACGGTGCTAACGATGCTGGCATAGGCCTGAGACAGCGTGGCGTTGCCGCCGACCAACTTTGTGTCCTGCAGATTCAGCAATTTTTGCGCATTACGGTTATCACTCTCGCCACCGACTGCACCCGCGGCGGCCACCTGTGATTCACTGGTGATCGCCACTGACATGTCATTTATCACGTTCTGTACCGGCTTCACCAGGAAACTGTCTTTCGCTGCTGGCGCAGGCGTGGCGGCAACGGTCAGCTTCAGACCATCAAAGCTCAGGGTGGTGTTGCCACTGGCGTCGGTACCAGGGGTAATGGTGACAGCGGTGCCGTCTGAAGCACGCGTTGCGGACCAGTTACTGCCGTCATAACTTACGGTGTAATTTGAGGCTTTCAGCGCACTGGTATCTGTCCACTCCGCTGTTACCGACGCAGCGGTACTGTTTTTGCTGCTTGCTGCGACAGTCGGGCTACCAATATTGAAGAAATCGACCCCCTGATCGCCATTACTGTCAAAGCCCTGCTTGTGAATGTCATTGAAGCTGGTGGTGAAAGCGGCCGCTAACTGACCAAGCTGATTCTGCGCCAGATCGAGATCCTGAGAGCGAAACGCCAGCAGACCACCCAGCGAGCCCGTGGTGATCAGTTTTTCTGGAATCTCCACGTTGCCCGCCTGTTTATCGACATAGCCGATAGTGGTGCGCGTTGGATCACTGCTGGAGGTCATCGCTACCAGATCGTTCGACTTGTTGCCGTTCACCAGGGTCAGGCCATTGGCCATTGACACCGTATAGCCCCCATCCTGCTGCGACACCGTGACGCCAACCACATTGTTCAGGTCATTGACCAGCTGATCACGCTTATCCAGCAGATCGTTGGGTGCGGTACCGTTGCCCGTGGTCAGTTTGGCAATCTGCTTGTTGAGATCGGCAATCTGAGTGCTGAAGGTATTGATCTGTTTCACGTTGGAATCGATGTCGGCATTGACGCTGTTCTGCATACTGTTCAGGTATTGCGCCGACGTCTGGAACTGGCTGACCAGTCCCTGCGCGTTGCTGAGTATCGACTGACGCGCTGAGGGATCGTTAGCGTTACTGACCACGTTCTGCAGGTTAGTAAAGAAGCTCTGCAGCGAGGTCGACAGACTGGTGGTCGAGGTCGACAGCAAATCGTCAATGTTGGATATCTGGCTGTGCTGGGTGTCTACCGCGCTGTAGTTCGCGCTGGCACCGCGCAACTGGGTGGCAATGAATGCATCATATTCACGCTGCACACCGCTAATATTCACCCCATTACCGTAATAGCTGTTGCCCTGCAACGTGCTATTCGACTGTGCCAGCACCGTGGTCTGACGTGAATAACCCGCCACGGTGTAATTAGTGATGTTGTTACTGGTGGTGCTCAGAGCGGCCTGCGCGGCACTCAATCCACTCATCGCGGAGTTAATTATGCTGGACATCTCGGTTCCTTACGTTCCCCGTCAACCGGGCTGGCAGACATCAAAGTGGGCGCCAGCAGGCGAAAACGCTTCTGGCTATAGGGATGTTATCGGCTTGCTTAAGTGAAACTTGAGGCGAAATAATCAGAACAGGTCGCCAATATCCTGGCTGTACGCTTTGACGACTTTGTCGCCCATACTTTTGAATTGCTGAATCATTCCCACCAGCTTTTGCGCATATTTCGGATCAGTGGCATAACCGGCTGCCTGTAATGCCTGCGCACCCTGCTCTGCAGTTGTGGCATTTGTCACTGCCGCATAGCGTGGGTTTTTAGTCAGGAGTTTGACGTAGTCGGTCAGCGCCTCGAAATAGGAGTTATATACCCGGAAGCTGGCACGCACTTTCTTCGCTTCGCCCTGTTCATATTCAGTGGTCATGATATCAGTGGTGTCACCTTTCCAGTCGCCGCTGGCTTTAATGCCGAACACGTTGTAACTCGGTTTGCCGTCGCGGGTCAGGATCTGACGCTGGCCCCAGCCCGACTCCAGCGCAGCCTGCGCCAGAATCAGGTGATGAGGAATGCCACTCTGCTGACTGGCAGCCTGCGCCGGTTGCGTAAGCTGGGCGATAAACTCGCTGCTGTCGCTGGGCAGACCTGTTGGTGAAGCCACCGGCAGACGTGGCATCGCCTTGCGCACAATCTGCTCCAGCTGCTGAACGGGCAGCACTGTCGCCCCGCTGGTACTGAGAATAAAGCTGTTATCCAGCTTCATCGGCACCGTACCGGCTTTTTCATCCGGCGGGGTGGCGGGCTGCATCTGTTTGACGATGGTTTCCGCCAGGCCGAGGCCGCGCTTACCCATCTCCTGTGCAATCTGCTGGTCATACATAGAGGTAAAGAGTTTGGTCTGTTCGTTGCTCAAAATGCCGTCCTGCGGCAACGCCTCACGCATACTCTTCAGCATCATCTGTACAAACATCCCTTCGACCTGACGTGCCACCTGCAACGCATGTCCTTTCGGATCGTTACTGGCCTGGTGTTTCAGCTCATTCAGGGAGCGGCTGTCGTAAGCCGCACTCATCGCAGATTGCATATCAGCCATTAGATAATTTCCAGTTTGGCACGCAGACAGCCGGCACTCTGCATCGACTGCAGAATCGACATCAGTTCGATAGGTGACGCACCCAGCGCATTCAGCGCACGTACCACGTTGTTCAGGTTGGCGCTGGCATTGACGCGTTGCAGCGCACCGCCGGTCTGGCGCAGATCGATCTGGGTCTGCGTCGTCGCCACCGTCTGACCACCGGCCAGTGGTGTATCGGGCTGACTGACATTCTGCTGCTGGTTAACCGTAACCGACAGGTTGCCCTGCGCCACAGCACACTGATTCAGCGTGACTTCACGGTTCATCACCACCGAGCCGGTACGGGAGTTGATGATCACTTTGGCATCTTCAACCGGAATCGAGACATTAATGTTCTGAATTTCAGCCAGCAGACGCACCTGCGCACCATTATTCGGTGACACGCGGATCTGAACGGTACGGGCATCCAGCGGCTGCGCCGCGCCGTAACCGCCACGGGCATTAATCGCATCAGCAATACGCTGCGCCATTGAGAAATCTTCATTGTTAAGCTGCAGGTTAATCGTATTCTGCGAGCCAAAGTTGCTCTGCAGTTCACGTTCAACCGTGGCACCGCCAGTGATACGGCCACCGTTGAGCTGGTTAACCTGAACACTGCTGCCACCTGCTGACGCGCCCGCACCACCGACCAGGATGTTGCCCTGGGCCAGCGCATAGACCTGGTTATCGACCCCTTTCATCGGCGTCATTAATAGCGTGCCGCCGCGCAGACTTTTGGCGTTACCCAGCGACGAGACCACCACATCCAGATTCTGTCCCTGACGGGCAAACGACGGCAGTTTAGCGGTGACCATTACGGCCGCCACGTTTTTCAGCTGCATGTTGGTTCCGGCAGGAACGGTGATGCCAAGTTGTGACAACATGTTGCTGACTGTCTGGGTGGTAAATGGCGTCTGGGTGGTCTGGTCACCGGTGCCATCCAGCCCCACCACCAGGCCGTAGCCCAGCAGCTGGTTATCACGTACGCCCTGTACTGTGGTTAAATCACGAATCAAATCGGCTTTGGCCAGCAGGCTGACGCCCAGCAGCAGTGCCAGCCCGGCGCGCAACAGCGTTAACTTTTTCATTAAAACCTCTTACATCGGCGAGATGTTCAGGAAGAAACGCTGGAACCAACCCATGGTCTGCGCCTCATTGATGTAACCATTTCCGACATACTCAATCCGTGCATCGGCGACAGCGGTAGATAACACGGCGTTACTGGCGCTGATGGTGCGTGGGTTGACCACGCCCGAGAAGCGAATGAACTCCGTGCCCTGATTAATGGCGATCTGTTTTTCTCCGACCACGTGCAGGTTGCCGTTTGACAACACCTGATCCACGGTGACGGTAATGGTGCCGGTAAAGGTGTTATTGGCGGATGCGCCTCCTTTACCGGCGAAATCGTTTTTGCCTTCGGCGCTGAGATTGGCTTTTTCACCACCTGCACCCACCAGGCCTGCCAGACCGGTCGGCACCGCGCTCACACCAAAGCTGTTGCTGCCATCGCGGCTGGCATTGGCTGAGGAGCTTTTGCTGGCGCTAACGTTTTCCTGCAGCGTGATGGTCAGGGTGTCGCCAATATTGCGTGGGCGGCGATCTTCAAACAGCGGCTGATAGCCGTAGTTAAGTGGCGCAACGCCCTGGAATATAGAGCCGTTTACCACCGGTGGCGCGGACGGCATCGGCTGCGCCGTAGTTGCACCTTCGACCAGCGGGGTACGCGGGACCAGGGCACATCCGTTAAGAGTTAGCAGCAACGAGGCAACTAACCAATGTCCAGGCTTGAGAATCTGTTGCTTCGCCACGGCGTCACGACCTTATTAATGTCTCTATTTCAGGCCAGCACGGGCTGGCCCTGTTCGGGATTAAAGCTGCGTTAATTTCGCCAGCATCTGATCAGAGGTGCTGATCGCCTTGCTGTTGATCTCGTAGGCGCGCTGCGTCTGAATCATGGTGACCAGCTCTTCCGCCACGTTAACGTTCGAGGTTTCGGTATAGCCCTGATAGAGCAGACCCGCACCGTTCTGGCCTGGGGTGCTGTCCGTCGGTGCCCCCGATGCCTGGGTTTCCTTGTAGAGGTTTTCACCCACGCTATCGAGACCGGCGTCATTCATAAAGGTGCTCAGGGTTAACTGACCGACCTGCGCTGCCTGAGCCTGGCCCTGCTGCGTCACGCTGACCACACCGTCACGCGAAACGGTAATGCTGGTGGCATTGGCCGGAATGGTAATGCCTGGCTGCACCGGGAAACCGGAGTTGGTCACCAGCTGGCCATTCTGATCAACCTGAAACGCGCCGTCACGACTATAAGCAGAGGTGCCATCCGGCATCTGAATCTGAAAATAACCCTGGCCGTTAATGGCGATATCTTTTGAGTTGCTGGTCTGCGACAGGTTGCCCTGGGTATGCAGACGCTCAGTGGTCACTGGACGCACCCCGGTACCGATCTGCAAACCCGATGGCAGCGTTGTCTGTTCTGATGACTGTGTGCCCGGCTGGCGCATGGTTTGGTACATCAGATCTTCGAACACGGCACGCGAACGTTTAAAGCCGTTGGTGCTGACGTTTGCCAGGTTGTTGGCAATGACGTCCATGTTCATCTGCTGTGCATCAAGACCGGTCTTAGCGATCCATAAAGAACGAATCATGTTGTTATCCTCGTGCCTTAGCTCATGCTCAGGAGCTGATTGGCTTTTTGTTCATTTTCGTCGACGTTAGTGATGACTTTCATCTGCATCTCAAAACGTCGGGCGTTAGCGATCATATCGACCATGGTTTCCACCGGTTTGACGTTGCTGCCCTCCAGCACGCCAGGCATCACCTGCATGGTAGCGTCAGCCTGCAGCGCGGCACCGCGCGTTGCCTGCGTCGCAGCGGTGGGACGGAACATCCCGTCATCACTGCGTTGCAGCTCCTGCCCGGTTGCCCTGACCAGTTTCAGCTTGCCAAGCTGAACCGTGGCATTCGGTGAGTCACCGGCATTCAGGCCGGTGATGGAGCCGTCAGCTGCAATAGTGATTTCGGTACCCTGTGGAATCACAATCGGACCGCCATCGCCCATAACAGGATTGCCCTGAACCGTCAGCGTACCGGTCGGACTGATTTGCATATTGCCGTTGCGGGTATAGGCTTCGCTGCCGTCAGCGGTACGCACCGCCAGCCAGCCATCCTGCTGTACCGCCACATCAAGCGGACGCTCGGTGTAATCCATCGCGCCCTGACTCATGTCGGCGCCCGGTGTAGAGGCGGCGACCAGCGTGCGGGTTGGCAGTGACCAGCCACTCACCGGCACGGCGCGCAGCGCATTCAGCTGCGCACGAAAACCAGGTGTAGAGGCGTTGGCGAGGTTGCTGGCGGTAACCGCCTGCTGATCCAGCGTCTGGCTGGCCGCGCCCATCGCGGTATATATCGCGTGATCCATATGGCAATCCTGTTAGCGAATTAACGTAAGTTAACCAGCGTGTTAAGAATCTGGTCCTGGGTTTTAATGGTCTGCGCATTCGCCTGATAGTTACGCTGCGCCACGATCATGTTCACCAGCTCTTTACTCATATCCACGTTGGATGATTCCAGTGCACCCGCTGTCAGGGAACCAAAGGTCCCGGTATTCGCCAGACCAATCGCTGCCTGACCTGATGCACTTGAAGCAGACCAGACGTTATCGCCCTGCGACTGCAGACCTTCCGGGTTAGAGAAGCTTGCCAGCACAATCTGACCCAGCAGTTGGGTCTTCTGGTTTGAGTAAGTGCCGGTGATGGTGCCGTCATCATTGATCGCATAGCTGGTCAGATCGCCAGGCGCATAACCATCCTGAGTCGGGCTGCCAAAGGTGGTGGCGCCGGTGTTCTGCTGCAGGCTGCCCAGCATGCTCAGGCTGATCGGCTGATTCGCTACCGCGCCGTTAGCGGCGGCAGTCTGTCCTGTTGGCGGCACGTTCAGCGTCAGGCCAACAGTGCCATCTGTGGTGGTGCTGACGACGGCGCCGCTGGCATCCAGCTTGGAGACGCTGGTCAGCTTACCGCTGGTGTCAAACGCCATTCTGAAGTCGCCCGCTGAGCTGCCGGTGCTACCATCAATGGTATGCACGGTCCAGCTGTTGCTGGCGGTGTCCTTCACGAAATACATGTCGAGCGCGTGGTCATTACCCTGCGAGTCGTACACGGTTGCCGTGGTTTTCTTGTTGTAGCTGTCTGCATTAGCCGTCGAGAAAGTCGTCACGGATGGCGTTGCATCCGTAGAGTTCAGGTTGGCGACCAGGCCCGTAGTGGTGGTGGCACGGGCTGACATCTGTTCCGTAGGGATAGTGATCGCGACCGGGTTAGCACCCGCCTGAATGGTGGCCGGTGAACCGCTAGCCGGATAACCAGTCACATTCAGCCCCTGGGTGTTGATCAGATTACGGTTGGCATCAAGCGTGAACTGACCGTTACGTGAATAGAAAACACCGCCGCTGCTGTCGGTCATACGGAAGAAACCGTTACCGCTCAGCGCAACGTCCAGGCCACGGCTGGTGGTGGTGGTGGATCCGTCGTTAAAGTTCTGGATCACCGCCGCCACTTTTGTGCCGAGGCCAACGTTAGAACCGGCAAACATATCAGCGAATGCGATAGTACTGGATTTAAAGCCCGCAGTGGCGGAGTTGGCGATGTTGTTACCGATGACATCAAGGTTGCTTGAAGCAGCGCCAAGGCCGCTGACCGCTTGGGAAAATGACATGTGTGTGTCTCCTGTCTACAGGTTAATCAGAGAATCTGACGTACGTCGTCAAGGGTGGCGGAGCCCATGGTGCCGAGATCCAGTTTTGTGGTGTCGTTCGCGGTACTCACCCCATTGACGTAGGCGTAGTTAAGCGGTTGTGCCACCAGTTGTGTGCTGCCATTGCTTGCAGAAATTGCAACGCTGTATTTTCCATCCGGGGCGGTTGAGCCATCGCTTAGCTTGCCGTCCCACGAGAAGGTGTGCACGCCAGCGCTCAGCGCGCCCAGATCGACAGTGTCAATCACCGTGCCATTGGCATCTTTGATTGTGGCGGATGACGCGGTTGAGGCGGAGGCCAGTTCAACGCCAAACGGCGTTGTGGTGCCACTGCCCACCAGAATCTGTCCGCCATTGACCATTACGCCATGCCCGATCAGCGTCGAGCTTTGCAGCGACTGGCTGGTGCTAATCTGGCCGGAGATGGAACCCAGCGTGGTATTCAGTTTTTCAATCCCGCTCAGGGTATTGATCTGTGCCAGCTGCGTGGTGAGCTGGCTGTTATCCATTGGATTGGTTGGATCCTGGTTCTGTAACTGCGTTACCAGCATGGTCAGGAACTGATTTTGCAGATCCTGCGCAGTGTTACCGGTGCCGCTGGTGCTGGATGAGCTGAGGACCGTGGGGTCCAGCTTTTCATTAACGCCTACCGCAATAGCCATAATTTTTCTCCGTTATTGTCCCATGGTCAGGGTTTTCATCATCATCGACTTCACGGTGTTGAGCACTTCGACGTTGGCCTGGTAACTGCGTGATGCCGACATGGTGTTGACGCTTTCGGACACCACATCCACGTTCGGCATCTTCACGTAGCCTTTGGCATCAGCCATCGGATTGCCTGGGTCATAGACCAGCTTCGCTGGCGTAGGATCATCCACCACTTTTGCCACTTTCACGCCGCCGGTTGCTGAGCCTGGCGCCGCATCGGTCTGGAAGACCACCTGCTTTGCCACGTAAGGTTTGCCATCAGGGCCGGTGACGCTGTCGGCGTTCGCCAGGTTACTGGCACTGACGTTCAATCGCTGTGACTGCGCGGTCATCGCTGAGCCGGCAATGTCAAAAATATTTAGCAAGGCCATAATTATTGCCCTTGTAACACGCTCATCATGCCTTTGATCTGGCTACTGATGAGGGTGAGATCGGTTTGATATTTCAGGCTGTTATCCGCGAACTGCGTACGCTCACGGTCCATATCTACGGTATTGCCGTCGGCAGCCGGCTGATCGGGAATGCGATAAAGCATGTCCATTGATGGTGCACCGTTTGTTTGTGCTTCAATGTGGCGAGCTGACGTAACTTTTAGCGCCATGCTGCTGCCTTCCGCACGGCCATTGGACATCACCCGACTCAGCTCGCTGGCAAAGTCGATATCCCGGGCCTGATAACCTGGGGTATCGGCGTTGGCGATATTTGACGCCAGGATCTCCTGACGTTGAGCACGCAGGTTGAGGGCCTCCGTACCAAATTTCAGCGCCGCATCCAGTTTGTCGAGCATGTTTCCTCCGCGTATGAGAATTTTGAGTTCGCAGCTTAATTTGAAAAAGCAAGGGGTCATCGTCTGAATAACGCCTCAAATGACCGCTATTTTGGCTCTTGAGTATTTTTTGTAACGGGTACACTCGTCGCCATCATCAGTGAGGAAATGCAAAATGCGTCGATATCTGACCCTGCTGACCAGCCTGCTGGTCGCGATCGCCCTGCCGGTTTCTGCCGGGGATCTCAATGCACAACTGAATCAATTTTTTAAAGCGCGTGACGCACAGCATGCTGATGGCATGGTCGTGGTGGTCCGCACGCCACAGGAACAGTGGCCAACCTGTGAGACGCCACAGTTCACGCTGCCCGGCAACAGCCGGTTGTGGGGCAATATGAGCGTGGCAGCAAACTGCGGTGAGAACCGCCGTTATCTCCAGGTACAGGTTCAGGTCACCGGCTCTTATCTGGTGGCAAACCGGCTGCTGAGCCAGGGCAGTAGCGTCAGTGAGAGTGATTTCACGCTACAGACCGGTCGCCTTGATACTCTGCCCGCCCGCGCCCTGCTGAATGCTGACTCGATCGCAGACGCCGTGGTGCTGCGCGATATCCAGCCAGGACAACCAATTAATCCGTCAACGCTGCGTCAGCCATGGCGGGTCAAGGCAGGTCAGAGTGTGATGGTGATTGCCAGCGGCGATGGATTTGACGCCAGCGGAGAGGGCAAGGCGCTGAACAACGCCGCCCGTTCGCAGTCGGTTCGGGTCAGGATGGGAAATGGTCAGGTCGTCAGCGGTAAGGTGCGCGAGGATGGGAATATTCTTATAACGCTGTAAAGTGTTAAAGAAGCCATAGGTACTGCCGATAGAAGAGTCAACAAAGCGATAACGCTATTATGATTCAGGTGGCAGACTTCCCCTGACCGTACAGGAGCCCGAATATGAGCATTGACAGAACACAACCTCTGAAACCCGCTAGCACCGTACAAAGTCGCGACAGCAGTGAGTCCGGTAGCAGTAAAGTGCGCCAGACGACCAGCCCGGTGGCAACCACACCGGCTGCAGCCCAGGTCAGCCTGAGCAACGCGCAGTCGCAGCTGATGCAACCGAGCAGCAAAGACATTAATGTCGAGCGTGTTGAACAATTGAAAACCGCCATTCGTAATGGCGAACTGAAGATGGATACCGGCAAAATCGCCGATGCGCTGATTGCCGACACCAAGGCGTATATAGAGGGTAATTAGTTCCCATGAGTAATTTGCAGACCACATTAGATAAGATGCAGGACGTGCTGGCATCGCTGTCAGCCGTATTAGAAGAAGAGCAGCAGCAGCTGGCAGCTGGCAGCATTAACAGCAACCTGTTGCAGCGTATCACCGAAGATAAAAGTGCCCTGCTCAGTACGCTGAACTATCTGGATGAAATGCGCCGCACCGCTGAACAGAGTCAGGCGACATCGGCACCTTATCGTGGTCAGAACGACATGGCGCGCCGCTGGGATAGTATCCAGCAGCATACCCGTCGTCTGCAGGATGCCAATGTCCATAATGGCCTGCTGCTGCAACACCAGATCCGCTACACTGCGGATGCACTTGAAATGCTGAAGCCGCATCAGACGCAGGCTTTTTATGGCCCGGATGGGATGGGGAAAGGTCAGGCGACGCTGAGTCGCAAAGCCTGAGCCTGAAAAAAATCCCGCCAGGTGCGGGATTTTTTGTTGGCTTGTTTTATTGTGAGGCTCTCAACCTCACATAGCGGTGCGCCGGGCATAGTCGCGCAGCCGGAAGCCCAGCAGCCCCAGCGCCAGGAAGTAGGCGCCCACACCCACGCCACAGACCGCGGCCAGACGCAGCAACCGCCACAGCATCGACCCCTGCTCCCAGGCTGGCATCCACTGCAGCATGGCAAACAGCGCCCCTGCCATTACCACCACGGCGATCACCAGGCGGATCAGAAAGCTGCACCAGCCCGGCTGCGGCATAAAGATCTGCTTCTTACGCAACTGCCAGTAGAGCAGCGCTGCATTCAGACAAGCCGCCAGCCCAATCGACAGCGACAAACCGGCATGCTTCAGAGGACCAATAAACGCGAGGTTCATCAATTGCGTCATGATCAGCGTGAAGATAGCGATCTTCACCGGGGTTCTTATGTCCTGCCTTGAATAGAAGCCCGGAGCCAGTACCTTGACCACAATCAACCCCATCAGTCCGACAGAATAGGCAATCAGCGCACGCTGCGTCATCAATGCATCAAACGCGGTGAATTTACCGTACTGAAATAGCGCTACCGTCAATGGGCCGGATAAGATGCACAGTGCAACCGCGCTCGGCAGCGCCAGCAAAAAACAGAGACGCAACCCCCAGTCCATCAGCCTTGAATATTCGACATGGTTGCCGCTGGCAAAACTTTTGGCCAGCGACGGCAGCAGGATGGTACCCAGGGCCACGCCTAATACGCCAGATGGCAGCTCCATAAGGCGGTCGGCATAGTACATCCAGGAGACGGAACCAGAGACCAGAAACGAAGCGAAGATAGTGTTAATAATCAGCGAGATTTGACTGACTGACACCCCAAGAATGGCGGGTGCCATCTGACGCATAACGCGCCAGACGCCCGCGTCACGCAGATTTAATCTGGGCAGCACCAGCATGCCGAGTTTTTTCAGGTGGGGCAGTTGATACATCAATTGTAACACGCCGCCAAACACAACAGCCCAGGCTAGCGCCATGACGGGTGGATGAAAATAGGGAGCAGCAAACAGCGCAAAGCCAATCATACTGACATTCAGCAGCGTGGGTGCAAAAGCGGGAACCGAGAAGCGGTTCCATGTGTTGAGCACCGCCCCCGCCAGCGACGCCAGCGATATCAGCAGAATATAGGGAAAAGTGACGCGTAGCAGCGAGCTGGTGAGGGCAAACTTATCCGCGTTATCACTGAAGCCGGGAGCCGTAACCATGATGACCCAGGGTGCAGCAATGACACCCGCCACGGTAACCAGCGCCAGAATTAGCGTCAGTAAACCTGATACATAGGCCAGAAATAGGCGGGTAGCCTCTTCTCCCTGTTTATTTTTGTACTCTGCCAGAATCGGCACAAAAGCCTGGGAAAAAGCACCTTCAGCAAAAATACGGCGTAAAAGATTGGGCAACTTCAGCGCTACATAAAATGCATCGGTCGCCATTCCGGCGCCAAATATCCGCGCGACAATGGCATCACGGGCAAAGCCCAGTACGCGGGAAAACAGGGTCATAGAACTGACCGCTGCCAGCGATTTCAACAAATTCATAATTGACGGCGCATCCTGAAAAGAATCGGCAAAAAAGGAGAATTAGCGCGGGCACCTGAGAATGCCCGGCGACAGTCTACTGCCCTGGAGGGAAATCACCAGCCCGGAGTGTTACAAGGCGTTATTCCCGGGTGGCATCACGCCACAGTTTTTCCACCACACGCTGCGCCATCAGCGCCTGCTCACCACTGGTTTCAGGCTTCGTCTGATTTTGTACGCAGTCGATAAAATGGTGCGCCGCACCGCTAAAACCGCGCTGGGTCAGATGGCTCTGCCAGGCGGGTGGTGGCGTAATCAGCAGGCTGTCACTGTGTTCTTCCTGCCAGTCACGCATCTCACTGATGTCGATGCATTTACCGTCACACACCACGCTGACCCGCTCGCGCTGGCTGCCTGCGCGCCGGTGCATACTGGTGGTAACTGACAAGCCATCAACAGCGAAATGGTGTTCGGCATAGAGCATCTGCCCCTGTTCGTTGGTGTCGATGCGTCCCTGAAACTGGCGAAAGGGCTTCCCGCCCAGCCAGAGTGCGGTGTCCACCACATGAAGGTAGTCATCGAGCAACGTAAAGCGAAGATCCTGAGGTCCGACGCTGTCGCTGCGGTGCTTTTCTATGCGCAGGGAGGCGGCGTCAGCCATCTCTGCCCGCAGCTGCTGATAGCGCGGGGCAAACCGCCGGTTAAACGCCACCATCAGTTTACGCTGGCGTTTTTCCGCCAGCGCCACCAGTGCTTCAGCCTGCTCCAGGGTTTCGGCCAGCGGCTTATCGACACAGACATCCTTTCCTGCCAGCAGCAGCGCCCTGACCACTTCATAGTGCGTGGAAGTGCTGCTGTGGACAAATACCGCGTCGCAGGCAGCGGCTAATTCATTCAGTGAACCAAAGCATTGCATGCGATAACTGTCACAGACTGGCCGGGCTTTGGTCTGGTTCGGGGAAAATGCGCCTACCAGCGCCCAGTCAGTTGCCGCCGACAGCACCGGCAGCCAGGCTTTCTGCGCAATACCGCCTAATCCCACCACGCCAATACGTAATACCATTTCAACTCTCCGGTTGCAGCCGTTGGGTGAGTCGGGCCTGAAGCTCTGCGACCTGCTGTTCCAGGGTCGCAACGCGATCCGCCAGACAGCGCTGCTCTTCCAGAGCCTCGGCGGCCTGCGGCGGGTCATTTTTGTCGCCCAGCAGATGCATAAAGCGACTTTCGCGCTTGCCAGGCTCACGCGCCAGGCTGATCACCCGGGCACTGTCGTCACGCTGTATCAATCCTTTCAGCGTCTGCTCGACTTCACTCACATCACTGAACTCGTGAAGACGACCGCTGCGGGTACGCAGTTCGCCTGGCGTCTGTGGCCCGCGTAACAGCAGCAGGGTCAGCACAGCGACTTCGGCGCGGTTGAGCTTCAGCGTGCCAAACGCGGAGTTACAGAAACGTTGCTCATATTTCACCACCCGCTGCCCGGCAGCGCTGCTGGCGGTGACCAGATGCTGCTTTTCCAGCTGGTCGAGCTGATCTTGTACAGCGCTTTCACTTAGCTCCATCACCGGCTCACGGTTCGATTTCTGGTTGCAGGCAACCACTACGCCATTCAGTGACAGTGGATACTGTTCCGGGGTGGTGACCTGCTTCTCCAGCAGGCAGCCCAGTACGCGCAACGCCTGCGCCGATAAAACCATTTTCATGCTCGCGTCCTCATTAATATCCCCGCCGGTCAGCCGTCCATTCCCGCACGGTTAAGGCTGTCAGCACATGATCCTGCCAGCGTCCGTCGATCAGCAGATAATCTTTAGCGTAACCCTCTTTCTCAAAACCGAGACGTGCCAGCAGGTCGCCGCTTCGCTGGTTATGTGGCATGTAATTCGCCATGATGCGATGAATATGCTGCTGACGTTGCATATAGCGGATAGCTGCCTGCAACGCTTCGAACATCAGCCCCTGTCCCTGCCACTTTTCACCCAGTGAATAGCCGAGATAACAGGCGTGAAAGGATCCGCGCAGCACATTGCTGAAGTTCGCCACACCCCGCACTTCGGTTTCATCGCTGTCCATTAAAATAAAATAGAAGGCCGAACCCTGCTTGTGCAGGTCGGAAATAAGGCCGAGCCGCGCCTGCCAGCCGGAGGGGTAGCAGTGGCTGTCATCGCGCACCGGCTCCCACGGTTTTAAAAACAGGCGGTTTTCCGCGTAGTAATCTGCCATTCGCCAGGCATCACGTTCGTGAACCAGACGGACCACCAGCCGATCGGTGGTTAATCGCACCCTGGGCGCGGCAGAGCGATAGCCAAACATCCTGACTCCTGAAATCAATGGCTGATAGAGATGAGCCGTCATTACCCGGCTTTCACTATAACCGCCGCCTGGCCTGCGGTAAAACGTTACAACTGATTAGCGATAAAGAGGTTGATTTTGCTCTGTTATCACAGCAAACAACACTAGCGGCAGGCGACTTCAGCAGTGGACTTTGCAGCACGCCTGACTGACAAGCCAGGTTTGCCCTGTGGGGTAATCTCTTCCATACTTTTTGCAAGCCTGAAAACAGGATGAATTGATTCACTCTGTTAAACACTCAATCTGTAAAGCCCGGGAGATCAGGATGAAGCTCTATATCTATGACCACTGCCCTTTTTGTGTTAAAGCACGAATGATTTTTGGCCTGAAAAATAAACCGGTTGAGCTGGTGGTGATGCTCAACGACGATGAAGCGATGCCGAAACGCCTGGTCGGACAAAAAATGGCACCTATTCTGCAGAAGCAGGATGGCAGCGCAATGCCTGAGAGCATGGAGATTGTGCACTTTATCGATCATCAGGATGGTGAGCCGCTGATCACCGGCGCGCGGAATCCGGCGATTGGCGATTGGCTGCGTCACATGAACAGCTATGTCAATAAACTGCTGCTGCCGCGCATTGCAGAGGCGGCATTTGCCGAATTCGCTACGCCAGAGGCGCGTGACTATTTCCGTACCAAAAAGCAGCCGAGCATCGGTGATTTCGAGATGCTGAAAAGTCACTCAGCCGGACTGATTAAAAATGTGAGCAGCGATCTGCGTAAGCTGAACAAATTAATCGAACAGCCCAATGCGGTGAACGGCAAACTGTCGGAAGATGATTTTAACCTCTTCCCATTGCTGCGCTCTCTGACGCTGGTGGCCGGTATCGACTGGCCGGGGCGGGTCGCTGACTACCGCGATAACATGGCCAAACAGACCCAGATTAATCTGCTGTCATCAATTGCCCACTAACCCTGCCCCGATGAGAAACGCTGCGGCGTTTCTCATCCCTTTCCTGATGACACCCGCTGCGCATTCAGGCAGGCTATACCCTGTTTTTGGCTCTGATATTCAGGATAAAGATCGATGAAAAAGGCTTTTTTCGGGCTGTCTGCCCTGTTGATTACGCTGCTGGTAAGCGGCTGTAATCAACTGACGCAATACACTATCAGCGAACAGGAAGTGAACCAGGCACTGCAGAAGCATAACAATTATGAGAAAGATATTGGCGTTTCCGGGTTGGTGAATGCGCACATTGTGCTGAATAGCCTGACCAGCCAGATCGGCCGTGAAGAGCCGGGTAAAGTGACGCTTTCCGGTAATGCGAAAATCAACGTGACTTCGTTGTTTGGCCCGCAGCAGGCCGATATGCAATTGAAGATGCGTGCTCAGCCGGTCTATGACCAGCAGCAGGGCGCGATCTATCTGCGCGATCTGGAGATTGTGGATGCACAGGTTGCCCCAGAAAAAATGGCCTCAGTCATGAAGACGCTGACGCCTTACCTCAATCAATCGCTGAAAAGCTATTTTGATCAAAAGCCAGCTTACGTGCTCAGCGCTGACCGCAGCAAAGGTGAGTCGCTGGCGAAGAAACTGGCTAAAGGGCTGGAAGTGAAACCGGGTGAGCTGGTGATCCCCTTCACGCAGTAACCCCAATCCGCGCTCTCCGGCGCGGATTTTCAATGCCGGCATAAAAACCAGGTGCAAACGGTTGCCTGAATCCTTATGCTTAGACCCCGGCCAAAACACGCATTTTGTTTCCCTTCTGCCGGAGCTTCACCGATGACAGCACAACCTCAGCAACTTACTTTGCGTCGCCCTGACGACTGGCATATTCATCTGCGCGACGATGAAATGCTCAAAACGGTCCTGCCCTATACCAGTGCGGTGAATGGTCGTGCCATCGTGATGCCAAATCTGGTACCGCCGGTAACCAGTGTCGCGGCAGGTGAAGCGTACCGCGATCGCATCCTTGCGGCGCTGCCCGTCGATCACGCCTTTACGCCGCTGATGACCTGCTATCTGACCGACTCGCTTGATCCTGATGAGCTTGAGCGCGGTTTCACCTCCGGTCTGTTCACCGCGGCTAAGCTCTATCCGGCACACGCCACAACTAATTCCAGCCATGGCGTGACCAATATCGCCTCTATTGCCCGCGTGCTGGAGCGGATGCAGAATCTTGGTATGCCGCTGCTGATTCACGGTGAAGTTACTGATGCGCAAATCGACATCTTTGACCGTGAAGCCCGGTTTATCGAAACGGTCATGGTGCCGCTTCGCAGCCAGTTCCCGGCACTGAAAGTGGTGATGGAGCACATTACGACTCAGGATGCCGCTGAGTATGTTGCCGCTGCTGATGAGACGCTGGGCGCAACGATTACCCCGCAGCATTTGATGTTTAACCGCAACCACATGCTGGTGGGCGGTATTCGTCCGCACCTCTATTGCCTGCCGATTCTTAAACGCAACGTGCATCAGGAGGCGTTGCGTAACGTGGTGGCGAGCGGTCATCCGCGCTTCTTCCTCGGTACCGACACAGCGCCGCATCTGCGCCATCTTAAAGAGGCCAGTTGCGGTTGCGCGGGGGTATTTAATGCGCCAACGTCGTTGCCCGCTTACGCCACCGTTTTTGAAGAACTGAATGCACTGGAGCATTTTGAAGCGTTCTGTTCTGAGAATGGCCCGCGTTTTTATGGCCTGCCGCTGAATGAAGGAACGATTACTCTGGTACGTGAACCCTGGCAGGTGCCAGAGTCAGTTGCGCTCGGCAGCCACTCACTGGTGCCGTTCCTGGCGGGTGAAACGCTGAACTGGCGCATCGCATAAATTTACTTGCCTCCGGCCCATGGATACTGTAAATATATACAGCATCTTAAACGGAGGCTGTTATGCGCGTTGAAATTACCGTATCAAATACCCGACCTCTTCCTGCTGGCGCGATAGAAGCGTTAAGCGATGAATTGTCGCGCCGCATTGATGAACAGTTCCCTGACTCGACCAATCACGTCAAGGTACGTTATGCCAGTGCCAACAATCTCAGCGTGCTGGGCGGTGGAAAAGAGACGCGCGACCAAATCAGCGAAATCCTGCAGCAGACGTGGGAAAGCGCTGACGACTGGTTCATTACTGATTAACCGCCACTGTGCTTTTTTCCGGGTGTCGCCACCCGGTTTTTTTATCTTTTCTCCCCTCTCGCCCTTCCCCTATCCTGCATCTGGACTCTTAATGATCAATGCCCTATTCTTGCGATCGTCACGCATAACAGGAGGTGCGACAACATGACTACTGATAAACCGGAAGAGGCGATGACCTTTGGTGAGTTGTTAGCACTGATTGGTGATCAGCAGCGTCGATTGACGGTGCTGGAAAATGCCTTTTCCAGTCTGATTTTCTGTCTTGACGATCGTGCCAGTCAGCTACTGGTCCACAATCTGTCGCTTGAAGCTCAAAATCAAAACCATGATGAGCAGCTTCAGCAGCATTTTGCCCGTCTGGCAGAAACACTGCAAAAACGCGGCGGCGGCATCGTACCGGAAACCCCGGCACTCTGAGCCCACGCATACCGTGTTACACGATTTTTGACCGTCCATTGAATAGTGATAAAAATGCCTGCCTGCCAGGCATTTTATTTTTTAACTTTCGCCTGTTAAACCCGAATATTCTGTGAGAAGCTGACTCACGGCATTTTTTAAACAGTGATACCCTGGTTTACTGTTATAATTGTTTCGCTATTGGAATAAAAAGCCGCATTGAACCTCATCATGCACTTCGTTTAACGAGTAATAAGGAGGTTATAATGGACAGAAGAAAAGATGTTATCCAGACTCACCCGCTGGTGGGCTGGGATATCAGTACCGTTGATAGCTATGACGCCATGATGATCCGCCTGCACTCGCTGTCGTCGCAGGATCAAAAAGAAGAAGAAGCGGACGTTGGCCCGACTTACTGGCTGACAACGGATGTGGCAAGGCAATTTATCTCGATTCTTGAAGCAGGCATCGCCAAGATAGAATCAGCTGAACAGATAGAACGACTCCTTAACAAGCATTAATTCCTGCCGCATCAAAGAGGCGCCCTCAGGGGTGCCTTTTTCGTTTCTGTTTCTGGTATGCTTTTGATTATCTGACTCTTAGAGCGTAGTTACCATGATTTATGATCTTATCGTCGTTGGCAGCGGCTCAGTGGGCGCGGCGGCAGGCTACTATGCCACCCAGGCGGGTTTATCGGTATTAATGATCGACAGCGCCCATCCTCCCCATAATCAGGGCACGCATCATGGCGAGAGCCGGCTGATACGTCACGCTTATGGTGAAGGTGAACGTTACGTTCCCCTGGTTCTGCGAGCGCAAACGCTGTGGGATGAGCTGGAACAACGTGCCGGTGAGCGCATCATGCATCGCAGCGGTGTACTTAACCTCGCGCCAAATCAGTCACCGTTTATCCAGAATGTTATCGACAGCGCTACCCGCTGGCAGCTCAGCATCGAAGTGATGCAACCCGATGACGTGCGTAAGCGCTGGCCGCAAATCAACGTGCCAGAAGGGTATCTGGGGGTATTCGAGCCGCAATCTGGCTATCTGAAATGTGAACAGGCGGTACGCAGTTGGATCCAGCTGGCGGAACAGGCGGGCTGTGCGCAGTTGTTTAACTGCCCGGTATCGGAGATTGGCCGTGACGGCGAACTGCAGCAGGTCACCACCCTGGATGGTGTCTATCGGGGCCGCAAAATGGTGATCAGTGCCGGCACGTGGGTCGGAAAATTAGTTCCTGGCCTGCCGGTGGCACCCACCCGCAAGGTATTTGCCTGGTATCAGGCAGATGGTCGGTACAGCGAGAATAATAAGTTTCCCGGTTTTACCATTGAAATGTTGGATGGCAGCCAGTTTTATGGTTTCCCGGCGGATAACAATGCCCTGAAGGTGGGTCGTCATGATGGCGGTCAGCCAATGCAGCAACCAGAGGATCGTAAACCCTTTGGCACGGTGGCGGCCGATGGCAGTGAAACTTTTGGTTTCCTCCGTCAGTTTTTACCCGGCGTCGGTGTCTGTCTGCATGGCGAAGCCTGCAGCTACGATTTTAGCCCGGATGAAGATTTTATTATCGATACCCTGCCAGGTGAGCCTGACCGCTTAATCATTACCGGTCTCAGCGGACACGGATTTAAGTTTGCCAGCGTATTAGGCGAACTGGCTACGGAATTTGCTCAGCAAAAACCGTTCTCATTTGATCTGACACCTTTCCGCCTCTCGCGTTTCTGACGCTGATAACGGGTGGCATCAGACTGATGCCACCTGATTGACAAATTCTGACGTAATCTGAATATTCCTGACATAGCATGGGCATGTATTTCGCTCTTAGGGTTAATTTCCGCTTTTTACCGTTGACGATTCGCCTGTCAGAAATAACTCATTCAGTAATATTGCGCATCTCGTCGCCGGTTTATTCAACCTTTTCACTTCAAAAAATTAAATCTATAGAAGCGTAAGGACGATTGATTTTATATTTCATAATGTAGATGCTTATTTCAGATTATTTCTTCATGAAAGCTACATTATGTTATTACGTAATTCACCTCATCAGTTTGGACTGATTGCCGTGCTGCTGCACTGGTCAATGGCACTGGCGATTTATGTCATGTTTGCGCTGGGATTATGGATGGTTGGCCTGGGCTACTACGATAGCTGGTATCACGACGCGCCAGAAATCCATAAGAGTGTTGGCGTCATCCTGTTTCTGACGCTGATTATTCGCCTGCTGTGGCGTTGTATTTCACCACCGCCATCACCGCTAAGCAGCTATTCCCCGCTGGTGCGCATCAGTTCGGTGGTGGCGCACCTGTTGCTTTATACTCTGCTGCTGGCCATTCTGATCAGTGGCTATCTGATCTCCACCGCCGATGGCAAACCTATCTCAGTATTTAACGTTTTTATTCTGCCCGCGCTGTTCAGTGGTGCTGGCGAACAGGCTGACCTGGCGGGCGACATTCACCTCTGGCTGGCCTGGACGGTTGTCGTCCTGTCATTACTGCATGGTCTGGCTGCGGTAAAACATCACTTTATCGATCGCGATATCACCTTAAAACGGATGTCAGGTTTACCTCTCCCCTCACCCTCTGAAAAGGATAAATAATATGTTGAAAAAGACCCTGCTGGCGATGACCGGTGCCAGCCTGCTGCTCGGCTCACTGACCGCCAATGCCGCGGACTACAAAATCGATAAAGAGGGCCAGCACGCCTTTATACAGTTCCGTATCCAGCATCTGGGTTACAGCTGGCTCTATGGCACCTTTAAAGATTTTGATGGCCGTTTCACCTTTGATGAGAAGAACCCTGCCGCAGATAAAGTTGATGTCACAATCAACACCAGCAGCGTGGATACCAACCACGCAGAGCGTGACAAGCACCTGCGCAGTGCTGACTTCCTGAATACCAGCAAAAACCCACTGGCAACCTTTAAATCCACGTCAGTGGAGAAAGAGGGGGATGAGCTGCAGATTACCGGCGATCTTACGCTGAATGGCGTAACAAAACCGGTAACGCTGGAGGCAAAAATGCTGGGTGAAGGGAAAGATCCATGGGGCGGTTACCGCGCTGGCTTTGAAGCCGAAGCCGAAATTGCCCTGAAAGATTTCAATATTACCAAAGAACTGGGGCCAGCTTCGCAGAAAGTTCAGCTGATGATCTCGGTTGAAGGTGTTCGCCAGTAAACTGGCAAGCCGCCTGAAGCTGACTTCAGGCGGCCACGCTTATTTCTTCAGCGGCGAGGGTAGGGTCATGTTTAACAGGCCACGCGACTTGTTAAAGATTTTGTTGCCATTTTCACGTCCTGCACGGCGAGCGCGCTGCTCTTCCGGTGTGAGTTTTGCCTCTTCCTGACAGATCGGGCTACAGCAATTCTCAAACTTCTCCGCACAGCTTTTGCACTGAATAAACAGCAGATGGCAGCCGTCATTGATGCAATTGACGTGGGTATCGCAGGGTTCACCGCACTGATGACAGTTCGACAATACGTCGTCAGAGATGCGCTCACCCATCCGCTCATCAAAGACAAAGTTTTTGCCTTTAAAGCGTACCGGTAATCCCTGCTCACGAGCACGTCGGGCATACTCGATGATACCGCCTTCAATATGATAGACATCCTCAAAGCCGTTATGCCGCATCCAGGCGCTGGCCTTTTCACATCGGATCCCGCCGGTACAGTACATCACGATCTTTTTGTCTTTCTGATCCTGCAGCATATCAACCGCCATCGGCAGTTGGTCGCGGAACGTGTCAGCAGGCACTTCCAGCGCATTGTCGAAGCGACCCACTTCATATTCGTAGTGGTTCCGCATATCCACGAACAGTGCGTTAGGATCGTCCAGCATGGCGTTAACTTCGGCCGCTTTGAGGTATTGACCCACATCACTGGCATCAAAACTGTTGTCATCAATACCGTCAGCAACAATGCGATCGCGCACTTTCAGACGCAATACCCAGAATGATTTTCCATCATCATCCAGCGCAATGTTCATGCGCAGGTTGTTCAGCGCCGGATCAAAACCATACAGCCACGCTTTCATCTTTTCATACTGGCTGGCAGGCACGCTGATCTGCGCGTTGATGCCTTCGTGCGCCACGTAAACGCGACCAAAGACCTTGAGTGCCGTCAGGCCAAGGTAAAGTGCGTCGCGGAATGCTTTGGGATCGGCAATCTGGAAATATTTATAAAAAGAGACCGTGGTGCGCGGCTCTGTTTCAGCCAGCATGCGCGCCTTAAGCTCTTTATTGGAAACGAGGTTATGTAACACTGGCATGGTGTTCTTTCCTGTTATCAATAGGAGAAATTTAGCGGGCACATAATACCTGATTTCATCGGGATGCAAAGGCCCGTGTCCGGATTGATCGTTAATTGCTGTTTTTTCCGGCACTATCTGGCTATTAATATCCGCCAGGCAGCAGCCTGTTCTGTCAGTGATATTTATGCGCACGATAAAAACTGGCACAATGGCGTAAATCAACGAGATATCAGCACCGCACGGTGCGCGACGCAGGAAAATTAACCTTCACATGACCCAGTTGCCTCAGTTTTCACGAGAACTGCTTCACCCGCGCTATTGGCTGACCTGGCTGGGTGTCGCTTCTCTTTATCTTTTGGTGCTACTTCCTTATCCCCTGCTCTATGTTCTCGGCTGCAATATTGGTCGTATTGGGATGCGCTTTATGAAACGGCGCGTCAATATCACCCGACGTAATCTGGAATTAAGTTTCCCGGATATGCCGGTAAATGACCGCGAAGCGATGGTTAAACACAATTTCGAATCAGTTGGCATGGGATTGATTGAGACCGGTATGGCGTGGTTCTGGCCTGACTGGCGGATCAATAAATGGCATAAGCCTTCAGGACTGGAACATATTCAGCAGGCGCGCGATAGCCAGCGCGGTGTGCTGCTCATTGGCATGCACTTTCTGACACTTGAGATTGGTGCGCGCATGTTTGGCATCCATAATCCAGGTATTGGCGTCTATCGCCCTAATGACAACAAACTGATCGACTGGCTGCAGGTTAAAGGCCGGATGCGGTCAAATAAGAGCATGATCGATCGTAAAGATCTTAAAGGAATGATCCGCGCCCTGAAGCACGGGGACATTATCTGGTATGCACCTGACCACGATTATGGCCCACGCAGCAGCGTCTTTGTGCCTTTCTTTGCTGTGGAAAAGGCGGCAACTACGGTGGGTACCCATCTGCTGATCCGCACCGGTAAACCGGCTGTCATCCCTTTCGTGCCGCGTCGTTTGCCTGGTGGTCGCGGCTATGAACTGATGATACTGCCAGACATCAGCGCCGAATTTACGCTGGAAAGTGACGCAGCGACCGCTGCCAGAATGAATAAGGTGGTTGAAGAGGGCGTGCTGCTGGCACCTGAACAGTACATGTGGCTCCACCGCCGCTTTAAAACGCGTCCCAAGGGCGAGCCTTCACGTTATTAATATGTGCGCGCTAAATGGCCGTCTGGCATTTAGCGCACTTCTGTCCAGAATCCCTGCTAAATAAATCAGTCACTCATTGCAGAGTTATCCTTTCAGCGGCCCTGCAGGGCCAGTAATTATTGAGCCATCGGGTTCAGAATATAATTCATATAAGCTTGCAGTTAAAGACTGCTAATCAATTTAGGGCCCGCCATGCGAAGTTCTGCCTGTTCAGCATTTTATTAATCAGTATTTCAGCAGATCGTATTTGATTTCAGATGGCGCTGATTATTGTGTATACCAGGTCTAATCCTATTTAACCGGTCTTAATGATGTATAACTGCTTATGAATAGTGAAAAATTCACTTATTTTACAAGCAATTGTCGTAATAAGTTAGCTTATATTCCATTTTACATTTTTTTAACAGGCCGATAGACCGTTATGGAATTTGAAGTAATGAATGCTTATCGGTAATTTCATTCGTAACAGTCAGACTTTTAACGGCTCAGGCCAAAATTATAAAAAAGATATTACACAGCAAACCGCTAACGGGACATATTATATGAACAACGGTCTCTACTATTACGTCACTATCGGTACCGATCAGGCCAATTATCATTTCCTTCATCGTAAGGGGTGCAAACGTATGCCTGATAAAGAAGAGGTCATATTTATCGGCACATTATATAATCTGAGCCAGGCACTTTCCATTGCCAGAATTAATTTTAAGAAAGTTAAGCCCTGTATAAAATGTTGTATCCGTTATTCCGCCCCCGTGATTCATGAGTCCGTTCAACCTGTTCGCCACTTCCCGCAAAAGATGATCTGACGTTGACTGGCGGGAAATGGCTTATTTCCCGCCAGTTGCACCGCCCTGCCCTTTCCCTCCTTCAGATTTCGTCTATCCTTCACTGAAATCAAATCAACCTGTAGTCAAACCTGTAAAGGAGAAGAGCGATGAGCATGTACAGTACCTTAGAGGAAGCCATTGATGCTGCACGTGAAGAGTTCCTCGCTAACCACCCAGAGCTTGAGGAAGGGGATGCGTCGATCAGCCAGTTTGGTCTGCAGAAGTATGTAATGCAGGATGGCGATATCATGTGGCAGGCCGAGTTCCTGGCTGAAGAAGGTGAAACAGGCGAATGTCTGCCTTACCGTAGCGGTGAAGCCGCACAGGCCATTTTTGACGCTGATTTTGACGAAGTTGAACTGCGTCAGGAGTGGTTAGCTGAAAATACCCTGCACGAGTGGGATGATGGCGAATTCCAGCTTGAGCCGCCGCTGGATACTGAAGAAGGTGAAGCCGCAGCGCAAGAGTGGGAAGATGATAACAGCGACTCCGATCGCGGTTACTCGTAAGGCCCGTGACTGGCATCCACAGGTAACAGCAGGGTATCAACCACTAGCGACAGCGGCAGGTCGAGGATCGTCAGGACCCGCCACCCGCTGTCGCGTACATCCCACTGTACGCCGGGATAATACTGATTACCGTGCCCCTGCCCGGGTATAGTGCGACTGATAATACTGCCGCATCCGCTTAAACAGAGCACTGTCAGTGCCATAACACCGGTCTTTAAAAATCCTTTCACCACTGATATCCGCCATGAACAGCCGTTGAGATCGTCACACGCCGCTCGCGGTGACTGCCAGCAATAAATTTATCAGCGTATCGCTGTTTCAATCCGATAAAAAAAGCGGCATCGCTGCCGCTTTTTCAGATTACGCGTTTTTTGCCAGCGCGTGAGGGTTAAGAGTGAGTTTCTGATAACTCTCCACCCACTGATGATACTTGTCCGCATTTTCCCACAGTCGGGTATGAACACGGGCCAGCACCACCGGATCGCTGATCAACTGCAAACGCTGGTCGCGGCTCAGTTTTTCCGGCGCATCGCTCAGCGCCTGATCCACATGACGGTCACGTGCATAGTCCAGTAACTGACTCTGCTTGTGGCGTGATGTGGCCAGTGCCGTTGCCAGCGCGTTAAAAGCGGGATGGAACAAGGCATGCATAAAGCCATTTTCCAGTGCGCGCTCACGATTCAACTGCACATAGCGATCGGTATCCACCAGCTCCAGCGGCGGCGAATACTCTTCCGGGATTAGGAACAGCTTCGCCTTCTTGCTCTTAATGCCCAGCGTTGCGCGGCTCGACATGACCGAGACAAACGGTGACAGAATCAGTGAGAAGACAATCGGTGCCAGCCACCATAGGAAGTTAAGATCCAGCATTCCCATACCAATCGCCCACACCAGACCCAATGCCATCTGCGAACCATGACGTTTAAAGGCCTCACCCCACGGTGTCGCATCGTCATCACGCTGCGGTGAGTTCCACACCACTTCCCAGCCAAGGAAAGCGCTGACGACAAACACCGTATGGAACAGCATACGCACCGGTGCCAGCAGCACCGAGAACAGCGTTTCCAGTACCAGTGATGCCAGCAGGCGCAACGGACCACCGTAGGCCTTCGATCCTTTAAACCAGATCAACACAACACTCAGCATTTTCGGCAGGAACAACAGCACCATAGTGGTCGAGAAGAGTGCTATCGCCAGTTCTGGACGCCACTGCGGCCAGACCGGGAATAACTGCCGCGGTTGCAGGAAGTAAGTCGGTTCCATTAGCGTATGCACCACCTGCAGTGCAGTAGATAGCGCCAGGAACATAAACCACAGCGGAGCCGAAAGGTAGGACATAACACCGGTCAGGAACACCGCCCGGTGAACCGGGTGCATACCTTTCACCAGGAACAGGCGGAAGTTCATCAGGTTACCGTGGCACCAGCGCCGGTCACGTTTCAGCTCATCCAGCAGGTTCGGTGGCAGCTCCTCATAGGAACCCGGCAGGTCATAGGCAATCCACACGCCCCAACCGGCACGACGCATCAGCGCAGCTTCTACAAAGTCATGCGACATGATCGAACCGGCAAAGGAGCCTTCTCCCGGTAACGGTGCCAGCGCACAGTGCTCAATAAAAGGTTTTACGCGGATGATGGCGTTGTGACCCCAATAGTGAGACTCACCCAACTGCCAGAAGTGCAGACCGGCAGTAAACAGTGGACCGTAGACGCGGGTTGCAAACTGCTGACAGCGCGCATAAAGCGTATCCATACCCGATGCTTTCGGCGACGACTGGATGATCCCGGCATTCGGGTTGGCATCCATCATGCGCACCAGACCGGTGAGACACTCACCGCTCATGACGCTATCGGCATCCAGCACAACCATATAGCTGTAGTTGCTGCCCCAGCGACGGCAGAAGTCATCGATGTTACCGCTTTTACGTTTCACGCGACGACGACGACGACGATAGAAAATCTTGCCTGCCCCACCGACATCCCGCACCAGTTCCATCCAGGCTTTCTGTTCGGCAATGGCGATATCCGCATCATAACTGTCACTGAGAATGTAGACGTCAAAGTGTTCAGCGTTACCGGTGCGAACCACTGACTCCCAGGTCGCACGCAGACCGGCGTAGACACGCTCAACGTCTTCATTACAGATCGGCATAATCAGCGCGGTGCGATGCGCCGGATTAAGCGGTTCATCCCCGACCGTTGAATAAGAGATACTGTACTTGTCACGTCCAATGAGTAGCTGCAGGAAGCCCATCAGGGCCGTCCAGAAACCCGCAGAAACCCAGCAGAACAGAATGGCGAACAGGAACAGGATGCCGGTCTGCAACAAATAGGGCAGAATCTGCATCACTGACTGCTGCCAGTTCTGATTGATCATCTCCATCGGGTCCAGCAGCGTCCAGCCCTGATACGGCAGGATACTTTTCATGTACCACGTGGCGACCACGGTCTGGAAAATGGTCAGGATCAGCAGGATGTAGCGGCGAATCGAACCGACATGACGCCACTTCTCCTCGGCACGCCGCTCTTCCGCATTGGCATAACGCGGCACCGATTTGTGTCCACGCAATGAGTCCCAGGCACGGGCAACCGGGTTGGTACGCCAGGCTTCCGGGAACATCAGTGAGCGTTTGACTTTTGGCATCGCCTTCAGCGTGGTGCGGTCGAGATAATCTTTACCCAACTGCTGACCGTCTGCCAGCGAGTCGGGCCAGGCCATTTCAACCCGCGACGAAACCGATTTTAACGGCGCATCGTCAGGGCGGTCACTGGCTGCAACATCCCTGCCCAGCACATCATGGATGAAGTGGAACGCCCCGGCATTCTGCAATGAGTCGCTGAGTCGGACCTTCCCTGCCGCATCCAGCGGCAGAGATTCCACATAACGTTGAGGTGTAAAAGTCGATTTATTCATTGGCAGGTAACTGATAGCTCCAGGTTTCCGTCAATGTCTTGTCGCCGCTAACCAGCGCCGCACGCATTTCGGTGGACTGCTTGGTATCTTTCACACGCAGACGCAACACCAGACGCCAGCCTTTAGTGACTGGGTTATAACGTACGCTCTGTTCAACCACATCGGCATTTTTACCGACGCTAACCTGCGGTGCCACCTGACTGTTTTCCGCCATCTTGCTCATGTCTTTACCCACGAAGTCGATGGTGAAGGCCACGGTGCCATCCGGCTGACGCACCAGATTAGACTGCTTCTCGTCACCCGCTGAACGCAGGGTATTTTTGACCCAGGCCATATCGTCGGAGTGCAACTGGTTTTCGTCGCGCGAGAAGTGCAGGCGATATTTGAAGTTCATCTCTTTGCCAGGCTCTGGCAGCGTTTCCGGCGTCCAGAACGCAACGATGTTGTCGTTGGTTTCATCTGCCGTCGGGATTTCAACCAGTTCAACCCGGCCTTTACCCCAGTCGCCTAATGGCTCCACCCAGCCGCTTGGACGCAGGTCGTAACGGTCATCAAGATCCTGATAGTTGTTAAAGTCACGCCCACGCTGCAGCAGACCAAACCCTCTTGGATTCTCAATGGTGTAAGTGCTCACCGCCAGATGACGCGGGTTGTTAAGCGGACGCCAAATCCACTCACCGTTGCCATTATGGATGGAGAGACCGTCAGAGTCGTGCAGTGCCGGACGGAAGTTGTTCACTGTAGAAGGCTGGTTCTGACCAAACAGGAACATACTGGTCAGCGGTGCAATACCCAGTTTGCCGACGTTATCACGCAGGTAAACTTTTGACTGCACATCAACCGTTGAAGCGTCACCTGGATGCAGCACAAAGCGGTACGCACCCGCCGCACGCGGCGAATCGAGCAGGGCATAGATCACCAGCTGCTTGTCCTGTGGCTTCGGACGTTGAATCCAGAACGCTTTGAACCGTGGGAACTCTTCACCGGACGGCAGCGCCGTATCGATGGCAAGTCCACGCGCCGACAGGCCATAAACCTGACCGGCACCGATCACCCGGAAATAGCTGGCGCCCAGGAAGCTGGCGATCTCATCGTCTTTACCCTTATTGTTGAGTGGATAAAGCACTTTGAAACCGGCAAAACCGAGGTTTTTTACCGCATCCGCGTCATGTTTTACATTACCGAAATTAAAATAATCGGGGTTGTATTTAATCTCGCGCACCGCGCTGGCGGTCACTTCGTTGATCTGCACCGGGGTATCGAAATACATTCCCTGATGATAGAACTCCAGCTTGAATGGCGTGCGCAGTTTGCCCCAATACGCTTTATCGTGGTTAAACTGGATCTGCTGATAGTCAGCAAATTTCATTTCACGAAATTGAGAGGGTAAATTGCTTTTAGGCGCTTCGAAGCTTTTCCCTGCCAACGCTTTGGCTTGTCTGGCAACATCATCTATGTTAAACGCCCAACTGTTATTAGCGTACAACGCCAGCAGAACTGCAGTACCAATCCAGCGTACCTTCATCAGTCCAGCTTTATTTTTTTCTTTAGTCAGCACATCCCCCCCTTTCGTGTGCTTAAATCAAACCCGTTTATCTTAAAGGATTATTCAGTTTTCCGACAGCTTATGCGCAACATTGTTCCAGCATTTCGTCAGGCTTAACGCTACTTTAAGACAATCAGACACTACGGATTCCACTGATAGTATACCTGGTTTATCCCAGGTAGAATTTTCTCCGGGCATAATCCGGTTTCAGGGTGAAACTGGCCAACGTACTAACGAACTGGAACTTTATGAGTACTGTAAAACCTGAACGTGAATACTTCCTCGACTCTATCCGCGCGTATCTGATGTTACTTGGGGTGCCGTTTCACGTTTCCCTCATCTACTCCGCGCAGAAATGGGCAGTAAACAGTCATGAGGCCTCGTTATGGCTGACGCTGCTGAATGATTTTATTCATGCGTTTCGTATGCAGGTGTTTTTTGTCATCTCGGGTTACTTCTCCTACATGCTTTATCTGCGTTATCAGCCACGACGTTTCCTTAAGGTGCGTCTGGAGCGTGTGGGGATCCCGTTACTCACCGCCGTTCCGCTGATCACGCTGCCGCAATTTTTCATGCTGAAAGCCTGGACAGATAAGCTGGCTGACTGGCCCCGTTACACTCCGTATCAGAAGTTTAATAATCTGATGTGGGAGTTGATTTCACACCTGTGGTTTCTGGTGGTGCTGGTGATGCTTACCACGCTGGGCATGGTGACGTTCCGCTGGTTGCGCGATCAACACCGCACTACGGATTATTCGCAGGTTGGCTGGGGGGCACTGACCACTGGCGTGCTGGCGTGGGCGCTTGTGTGGTGTGTGTTCCGTCGCCTGGTGTTTATATGCCAGCCTGACTGGCTGATGGATGGCTTGTTCAACATTATTGTGATGCAGACACTTTTCTATCTGCCGTTCTTTATGCTGGGGGCGCTGGCGTGGAAACATCCGCCGCTGAAGCAACTGTTTGTGCGTTTTAATCCGGTGATGTGGATCGGTGCGCTGCTGCTGTTTGTGGCTTACTGCACCAATCAGCGTCTGAGCAGTGGCGATGGCTGGTTATATGAACTGGATGCGATCATCACGACGCTGATGGGACTCTGCATGCTAAACGTCTGCTTCTGCTTCGGTCATAAACTGCTGAATGCGCATTCACCGCGCATTATGTATCTGGTCAATGCGTCGCTGTTTATCTATCTGGTGCACCATCCGCTGACACTGCTGTATGGTATTTATGTCACGCCACGGATTCAAAACAACACGCTGGGCTTTTTTGTCGGCCTGCTGATGGTGTTTGGCATCGCGTTTATGCTGTATGAGATTCACCTGCGCATTCCGCTGCTGCGGTTCCTGTTTTCCGGGAAGTTTGAACGCAAACAGGCCGGACAAGGGAGTTGATGGTAATGCCTGGGTACAGTTAACAACTCAAAGCGATGGGACTTTGCCCTCATCGCCTTGAGTCCAGCGAGCAGGCTCAGGGAGCCAGTGCCCTCCGCAAAGACGCAAAAGATGCCATCCATGGCAGGCTCAGCGCGGGCCAGCCATGGCCCGCGATGCTTTGCTACGGGCACTGGCTCCCATCGCTTTACGTCGGGGAGTCGTCTGTGGTGAGCAATCTGTGGTTTGGGAGCCGACTGCGGTGAAGAGTCCAGGATTACAGCAGCCACTCAATCGGCAGTCGCCACACTAACCTAACCTGCAGCCGTTGCCACCAGGAGCAGCCCGGCTCGTGCTTATGCACAATCTGCTGCGGCTCATCCGGATACTCCAGCCAGTTTACCCGTCCCCACTTATCCAGCCGCAGTGTCCATGCCCGATCACGCATCGACTGGCTGAAACGCTGATGCGTTTCTCCGGCCAGCGCCGTACTCTCGATAACCAGTCCCATCTCGGTATTCAGCACCGCTGAACGGGGATCGAAATTAAACGAGCCGATGAACAACGTTCTTTGGTCCACCGAAAAGGTTTTGGCATGCAGGCTGGAGCCAGAGTTACCGGTTAAGCCCCGGTCGTGCGGGGCTTCAGGGACACCCGCCTGCGGTTTCAGCTCATAAAGCGCAATGCCGTGGCGCAGCAGCTTTTTGCGCCATTTAGCGTAACCGGCATGAACAATCGACACATCGTTGGCCGCCAGCGAGTTGGTCAGAATGGCAATTTTCACCCCTTTGCGCTTCAGCGCCAGCAGCTGGGCGACACCTGCACGGGTTGGCACAAAGTAGGCCGAGATGATGTCGAACTGCTGTTGTGGGGTACCAATCACCTCCAGCATCCGCTGCGGCAGCAGGCTTCTGGCGCGCGCTTTACCCAGCCCTTTACGCGGATCGTCACTCAGCAGGCGCGCTTTTGCCCAGGTCAGCGCCAGCGTGCCCTCCTCCAGTTCCTGCAACAGCGAAGCGTTTTCCAGCCGCTGAAGGTAGCGCTGCACCGGTTCACTGTGACGCCACTCAGCAGGCAGACTCACACTGTCTTCTTCCGGTGCCTCTTCATCCAGCACCTGCTGCAGCAGCGCTACCGGCTTACTGTGCCAGTAGCGCTCAAAATCCTCTGACACCTCTTCAACCACCGGGCCAATGGCCATCACGTCGAGATCGGCAAACAGCGGTTCATTGCCGGTGCCGAAATATTCGTCGCCAATATTGCGCCCGCCGACTACGGTCGTGACACCATCCACGGTAAAGCTTTTGTTGTGCATGCGGCGGTTCAGACGAGCAAAATCGGTGAGATAACCCAGCGCGCGCAGGGTACGAAATGAGAACGGATTAAACAGCCGCACCTCAATGTTGGGATGGCGGTTGAGCTGGGCCAGCGTGTCGTCCAGGCCCGGCGTATTGTTATCATCCAGCAGCAGCCGCACCTTCACGCCGCGACGGGCCGCCTCCAGCACGGCGCTGAACAGCAACCGGCCAGAGAGATCGTTTTGCCAGATGTAGTACTGAATATCGAGTGAACGCTCCGCTTTTTGCATCAACAGATAGCGGGCAGCAAAAGCATCCAGCCCGTCACTCAACTGATGGATACCGCTCAGCCCCGGATGGCGCTGACACTCTGGCTCCAGCTGTGTTTCCAGCCAGCTGGTATATTCCGATGGCTGGGAGAGCTCAAACGCTTCGGTCATGACAATTCCCTGAAAAGTGCAGTTATTTTTATTATTCCCCGGCCCGACCTCCGACACCATACCACTGTTCCGATTGAGTGCGCGGCCGCGGGCGTTTTTTAGTCTAGACTTAACCGGACGATCTGTGACCGGTATTGGCCCGGCAGGAGAGGAATATGTCTCATCAACCCCTTTTGGATGCCCACCAGCGCTACCATCCCAGCCTGTTTCGCAGCTTTTTCCAGGGCAGTTTCCCCTGTTCCACTGCCTGTCGTACGCCGGATAAACGGCTCGATATGGTGATCAGCAGCGGACACGATATGCTGCTGGAAAAAGATTATGCCGCGCTGGCTGAGCAGCATCTGCTTACCGCCCGCGACGGCGCGCGCTGGCATCTGATTGAAAAGATCCCTGGCCAGTATGACTGGCAGAGCTTTCTGCCAATGGTAGAAGCCGCACGACGTCAGCAGATGGAGATCATCTGGGAGCTGGCGCACTTTGGTTATCCCGATCATCTGAATATCTGGAAGGCCGAATTTGTTGACCATTTTAGTCGGTTCGCCCGCGCGATGGCACAACTGATGTGCGATCAGGGCATCGAACGCCCGTTCTTTACACCGGTTAATCAAATCTCATTCTGGTCATGGGCCGGGGCGGATGTGGCCTGGCTTAATCCCCATGCCGCGCATCGCGGTAAAGAGCTAAAGCGCCAACTGGTCCGCGCCTCGCTGGCGGCGATTCATGCCATTCGTGAGGTCTATCCGGAGGCGCGTTTTGTCCTGACCGATCCGCTGGTACAGATTGCGCATCATCCCGATAACCCGGACAGCAAACCCTATGCCGATGCGCAGCATCAGGCACAGTTCGAAGCCTGGGATATGTTGGCTGGCCGCGTCGATAAAGAGTTAGGCGGCAGTGAAGATTGCCTGGATATCCTCGGCCTGAACTACTATCCCGATAACCACTGGTTTTTCCCCGATCAGCCGATGTCGCTGGAAGATCCGGCGCGTGTTCCGCTGCACATTCTGCTGGCGCAGTGCTGGCAACGCTACCAGCGTCCGATGCTGATTGCCGAAACCGGCGCAGAGGGTGAAGCGCGCGCGCCCTGGCTGCAGGAGATCAGTGAGAATGTGGCGGTAGCGCTGGATCAGGGCATTGCGGTGGAGGGTATTTCGCTCTACCCGATAGTGGAGTATCCCGCCTGGGCCGATGACCGGCGTTCGCCAGGCCCGCTGCTGGGATTAGCCGATCCCAATGGAAACCGTAACCTGCATGAAGCCCTGGCGCTGGTGTTGCGCAGTCAGCAGATTAAGTTTGCGACACGTAATCAGACGTGCTGAGAGGGGGGCTTTTTAGGGTAACAGGAGCGGACGTCGAGAGAGGGATCGGCAGGGTGACGTACATCAGTCAGCCAGACCATGGTAAACAGGAAGGTCACCCCAATCAGACAGGCGGCCAGCAAACCGATAATTGCGATTAACTTGTCATCTCTGGAGTCCATCGCCTTCTCCTTATTCAATCCGTTGAATCCCTGTGCGTGTCAGCTCATCCAGAGCGTAATCATCAGGACAAAGATTATAAGCGTTACCGAGGTCACCGCAAGCACCACTATCGCAAAGTGCGCATCGTCAAGTGACTGGCGAATCGGCTCATCGTGATCGTCTGGCGGCAAGGGCAAAGACATAACTATCCTGTGAAAATCATGGGCCGCCGGGAGTGATGCGGTGAGTGACAGTGTAAATGAAAGGCTGATTATCGTCCGGTTCTTTCGTCCGAAAAATAAACTGGCCCGTGCCTGCCCGGCTCGGGCCTGAGATTAAACGCCGCGCCAGCGTTTGAAAATCAGTGACGTGTTAATCCCACCAAAGGCGAAGTTGTTGCTCTGGATGTAGTCGGTCTCAAGCTCTCGCGGCTCACCCATGATGTAATCAAGCTGACCGCCATCGGCGGCGGGTTGCGCCAGGTTCAGGGTTGGCGCAAACCACCCTTCCCGCATCATCTCAATACTCATCCAGGCTTCCAGTGCCCCACAGGCACCCAGCGTATGACCAAAATAGGACTTCAGTGAGGAGATCGGCGTCTTTTCGCCAAACACTGCCGCCGTCGCCAGACTTTCGGCCATGTCACCCCGTTCAGTGGCCGTGCCATGCGCATTTACATAACCTACCTCTGACGGCGTAATACCCGCGCTTCGCAACGCCCGTTCGATGCAAATCTGCATGGTTTCCCGCTGCGGCTGAGTGATATGGGCTGCGTCGCAGTTGGTGTGAAAGCCGGTGAGTTCAGCGTAAATTGTTGCACCGCGTGCCTGGGCATGTTCCAGCGACTCCAGGATCAGCGTGCCCGCTCCTTCGCCAATCACCAGACCATCGCGTTGCTGATCAAAAGGTGCAGGCGTGGTGTGTGGCGCATCATTCCGCTGGCTGGTGGCAAACAGGGTGTCGAACACCGCCGCTTCCGATGGACAAAGTTCCTCCGCACCGCCCGCCACCATCACCGTCTGATACCCGTGACGAATCGCTTCCCAGGCATAGCCAATCGCCTGGCTGCCTGAGGTACAGGCGCTGGAGGTCGGGATCACGCGACCGCGCAAGCCGAAAAACAGCCCGGCATTAACGGCAGTGGTGTGCGGCATCATCTGCACATAGGTGGTGCCGGTAATATTGTTGGTATGCTTTTCGGTGAGCATGGTCGCAAACTCGCTGACCGGTCCAGTGCTGCCGGTCGACGAACCGTAGGCGATACCTGTTTCGCCGCTGGTCAGCACCGGATGATCAATCAGGCCCGCCTGGGTCAGTGCCAGCTCGGTCGCGCGCGTTGCCAGCAGCGAAACGCGGCCCATGGCGCGAATACGCTTGCGGGTGTAGTGCGCAGGCAGCGCAAAGTCATCCACTGGCGCGCCCAGCAAGGTATGCAGCCCGTCGTAGACTTGCCACTCTGGCATAAAACGCACCGCATTACGGCCTGCGCGAATCCGCGCCGAGACCTCAGCCCAGGACTCACCAAAGGCGGTTACGCCGCCCATACCGGTTACGACCACTCGCTGAATCACAGCATGCCTCCATTAATCGAAATCACCTGACGCGTCACATATCCTGCGATATCAGACATCAGATAGCTCGCCAGCCCGGCCACCTCTTCAGCCGTGCCCATGCGCTTCATCGGCACGATCTTCATCGCGTCTTCAATCACCTGGGGTTCCAGCCCCTCCATGCCGGTGTCAATCAGGCCGGGTGCAATGCAGTTAACGGTGATTTTACGTTTAGCCAGTTCAATCGCCAGCGCCTTGGTGGCACCGATAATGCCCGCTTTCGCTGCGCTGTAGTTCACCTGACCGCGATTGCCCATCATCCCGGAGACCGAAGAAAGGGTGATAATGCGGCCACCGCGCCGCAAGCCGATCATTGGCATCACGCAGGGCTGGATGACGTTGTAAAAACTGTCGAGATTGGTATGGATTACGCTGTCCCATTCCTGATCCGTCAGAGCGGGAAACGCCGCATCACGGGTAATACCGGCGTTACTTACCACGCCATAGTACGCTCCGTGGCGCTCAATGTCCGCCTCCAGCGCGGCGCGGGTTGCCGCCCGGTCAGCTACATCAAATCCCAGAACTCGGCCGCTGCCGCCTGTCGTTTCAATCTGCTGCAGGCACTGCTCAGCGCCAGCGCGATCGCGATTAAAATGGACGATAACCTCATAGCCATCCTGAGCAAGACGCAGCGCTATCGCGCGGCCAATGCCTTTACTGGCGCCCGTCACTAATACCGAATCTGTCATGGCTGATGTCCTTGTGACATTAATTGCTGTAACTCTGCTTCATTGGGTTGATAAGTGTTCAGACGACCGCTGGCAAGCAGCTGGGTGCCCTGACGAATATCGCCCTCAAAACTGCCCATGCGGTCATCGCGCATCAGCAGCGTCATTCTGATATCCAGCGTAACACTGGCGGGAAAAAGGGGGTGTTCTGCTCGCCAGCCGCGCCCGCCCAGCAGCATACCGGGCGGGATAAGCGTTGCGCCGCCCTGCTTCGCATGCCAGCCCGACCAGACGCCCACGGTTTGCGCCATCATCTCAATGCCAAACCACGCGGGCAGTTCGCCCTGTGGCGTCAGAAACGGCGCAAGTACGCCATGGGCGCAGGTCGACACCTGACAGTGAACCTGCGCATCATCCACGGCGATCAGCTCATCAAGCAGCAGCATGGGTGCAGCGTGCGGCAGCCAGTGAGCCGCAGGAGAATTAACGAACATGTTGACGTCCCAGAATCAGACAAGTGTTGTTGCCACCAAAGGCGAATGAATTTGAGGCGATGACAGGCCGTTGCAACGTCTGCGACTGTAATAGCAATCCGCAATCCGGCAGTGACTCATCCTGCGCCGCCTCACTGAAATTCTGGGCGGGCAGCGGCAGATTGTTTTGCAGGATCAGCGCACTGAGTGCGGCTTCGCACACCCCTGCCGCGCCCAGCGTATGACCGGTCAGATGTTTGGTTGAGCTGCACGGCACCGCATTGCCAAACAGACGCTGTATCACGGAGGCTTCCATCTGGTCATTAAGTGGCGTCGCCGTGCCGTGCAGATTGATGTAGCCGACCTGTGGCGGCAACAGATTGGCCTGTTGCAACGCCATGCGCATCGCCCGTTCAGCGCCCTCACCCTGCGGGTGGGGAGCGGACATATGCCAGGCATCAGAAGACTCACCAGCCCCCAGCAGTGCCAGCGGCTGCGGTTCCCGCGTCAGCAGCATCAACGCGGCCCCTTCGCCAATCGAGATGCCGTCGCGATCGCGGCTGAAAGGGGCGCAGCGACGCTCAGAGAGCGATTCGAGGCTGTCGAATCCGTTAATCGGCATCCGGCTCAGTGAGTCTGCTCCGCCTACCAGCGCCACATCCGCCAGCCCCGCCGCGATCAGCCGCTCACCACTGATAATGGCGCGGGCGCTGGAGGAGCAGGCTGTTGAAATGGTATAGGCCGGACCATCCACCTGCAGGTAGTGAGCCAGAAAACGGGAAGGATCACCCAGCTCCTGCATCTGATAGTGATAATCGGGCTGGCTGCCGCGAACTTGCTGATCGCCCTCATCCACACCCGAGGTACTGGTCCCCAGCACAATCGCGACTCTGCTGGCACCATAGCGCGTCATCGCCGCGTCAAGCACCGGACGAATCTGCGCCAGCGCGGCCAGCAGCAGCTGGTTATTACGGGTGTTGTGCGCGCTTAAGGCGACAGGAATCGGTGGCAGCTCACCTTCAACCCTGCCGAGCCAGCAGGCGCGGTTTCCGCTCAGCCAGCCATGACACAGCTGCATGCCAGGTGCCTCACCCTTTTTCAGGCTGGCTGCAATCTGCTGATTGTCATTACCCAGGGCGTTCAACATACCGACGGCAGAGATGTAAATCATGAAGCGTCCAAATGTTGTATACGGATCTGGTAGCCGAAGGCATGCTGCTGAATGCTGATCGGCTGGCGCTGATTACCGCGTTGCAGATAATCAATTTCGGTCACCAGCTGGTTATCGGCATCAATCAGCCGTCGCTTTAACCCCTGATCCTGCAGCGTCCAGCCTGGCGGCAGCTGTTTCTGCCACCGATCCAGCGGCCAGTAGCTGAGCATGATGTCAGCCAGCACCTGACTGGCGGGCGGCATCTGCGGCAGTAGCATTAGCTGCTGGGTGTGAATACCGCTGGCATCGTAGCGCAGGCTGAACAGGCGAATGCCGACCGAGGAAAGTCCGGCGAGATCGATTTGCTGTTCATCGGCGCTGAGCAGCACCAGCAGTGACTGACTCTGCCCTTTGACCTGTCCGGTCAGCAATTGCTGCTGCTGGAAGGCAGGATGGATACCCGGCGGCGGCAGCGTAATCTTCACGCCCGGTTTCAGCCAGGCAGTAGGCTGGCTGCTGTCGGGTGCCGGTCCGGCACAGGCGCTGAGCAGCAGCGCCGTCAGCAGAATAAAGGCGGCGCGGATCATCGTTTACTCCTTGATCGGGTGGGTCGCATCGCCAGCGGCGACAGCAGGAAAGCGCTGAAGATGCCGCTGCATAATACCGTGCCAAAGCTGGCAATTGCGCTGGTGCTGCTGAAGACCAGCAAACCCAGCGTCAGTAAGGTGGTGATCATCGCCAGCGACACCGCCAGCAACGAGGTCAGCGGTGTACCCTGCGGGTTGCTGAAAAAGAGCGTGTAGTTAATGCCGATGCCGAGCACCAGAATCAGCGCCAGCAGCGCAAACAGGTTCAACGATGCGCCGATCCAGCCCAGTGTTGCCAGCGCCATCATCAGCGACAGCAGCGATGGCAGCGCACTGCGTAAGCCCGCCTTTAGCCCCAGCCGCAGTACAAAACTCAGGGTGATCAACAGCAGCGCCAGCGCCAGCAACCCGCTCAGTAAGGTGCGCCAGAAGCTGAACAGTGAATCGTAACTCGCCTTACGGTCAATCCAGCTGACGCCTGAATGCTGCTTTGCCAGTTCCGCAAGTGCGGCGCTGTTTTTTACGCCGCTGGTGGGGATCAGTACGCCGCTGCGCCCGTCCGGGAGCGTCAGCCACAGCAGTCGCCAGCCTTCACTCAGCGGACTCGCCAGCCAGACATCCGGCGTCACCGGCATCAGGGTCAGATCCGGCGTGGTCAGCGCAATACCCGCCTGCTGCAGGCGGGCCGTAATGGCCGGGGCGGCCTGTTTCAACAGCTGGAGATCCTGCTGTTGCTGCGCCAGCGACTGCAGCGGCAGCAGTCGATAGTGCTGCAGCCAACCCTGCTGCTGTGCCTGGTGCAGATCCGGTGCCAGTTTTTCGAGCCGCTGAAGCGTCTTCTGTGCGTCATCACCCCAGACGACAAACCAGGTCTGATCGGCGCGCTGGCCGGTCAGGGTTGCCAGCTGGCGATCCTGCGCCAGCAGATGCGCAGGGGCGCTTTGCAGATGCGCGATGTCATCATCCACCTTCAGTTGGGCGATACCGGCCAGGGCGAAGATCGCCATCACCACGGGTAATCCGACGCGCAGCCCGCGCTGACGACGCCAGGCGGCGAGCCAGCGCGCCAGTGGCACCATCAGCGGCACCGGACGCACCGGTAATCCGCGTACCAGCCACGGATAGATCAGAATGACGGTCAGGCAGGAGGCCGTTAAGCCGCTGGCGGCAAACACCGCAAGCTGACGCAGCCCCGGAAACGGGGCAAGCAGCATCAGCAGCCAGGCGACGGCGGTGGTAGCCAGTGCCAGCAGCAGCGTGCCGCGTACTTTACGCAGGCTCTGCCACGGCGTCTGCTGGTCGCCGTGAACCATGCGTTCGGTGAGGTAGTAGAGGGTGTAATCTGCAGAGATGCCCACAATACTCAGGCTCATCACCAGCGTCATCAGATGCAATTCACCGAAGCAAAGTAGCGTCATCACCGTGCCAGCCATCGCGCCGATGGCCACGGACGTGATGGTCAGCAACAGCGGGCGCAGTGAGCGGAAGACCAGCAGCACTAGCAGGACGACACCACCCAGCGTCACACTGCCCAGCGTTTTGACATCATGCTGCGCACGCTGGCTGGCGTTATCGCTGAAAAGCACCGTGCCACGCGTCAGCAGTTTTGCCTGTGGCCAGCGATTTTTAAGCTGCTGCTCCAGCGCGTTGAGCCGGGTCACCAGCGCATGACTTTGCTGCATACTGAAGGCGTTGTTCGCCAGTTCGCCATGCAGAAAATACCACTGCCGACCCTGCTCATCTTTTACGGTCAGCCAGCCGTCATGCAGCGTCATCCGTCCGGCGTTTTGTGCCAGCGCCAGCTGTGAACCGCGTACCAGCATCAGGGGATCGCCCTGCAACTCTTTGCTGCTGACGCCGGAGAAGGCCGAAAAGAGCTGAGCCAGCAGCCAGTCCGCCTGCGCCTCGCCGCCATTTTGCAACCGGCTGCGTGTCGCCTCATCAATCAGGCCATTACGGTGTTGCCAGGCAAAACGGCCCCACTGCTGCTGTTGTTGCGCATCAAAATCGCCCTGCACCTGTTTCAGGTCAGGCAGCGCGCGCAGCTGAGCCAGCCACCAGGCGGCGACCTGGGTGTCGTCCTGCTTACCGGGGGAAACCAGCCACACCAGCTGGCGATCCAGCCGCTGCATAAAGCCCTGCTGCAGCGCAGGCGGTGCCGCGCCCAGATTCTGCTGCGGCAGCAGTGCCAACACGCTGCTGTTGAGTTGGCTGCGCGGCAACAACAACGCGAGCGCCGCCGCCAGCAGCAGACAGAGGGTCAGCCACAGGAAGGCCAGCAGCCGATCATTACGGCCCGGCAAAACGCGCCTGCTCCTCGTCGCTCAACTGCGGCGGTTCAATGCGGGTATTACTAAGCTGGATTTGTGTTTTATCGCCCTGCTTATCATCCAGATTGATGCTATCCAGAAAGGCGCTGCCCGCCAGCGAGATACGGTTGAAGATTTTGTTGAGTGGCGCAGCTTTGGGCGTCAGATCCAGCGTCCAGGCACCCTTACCGCGATCGCTGAAGGCCACGCTGAAGTTCTCGTTTAGCACCTTCTGGTCGGCCTGGAACAGTGCCCGCAACAGATGGTTAAACTGGAACATCTGCGGATTGCTGTCGGCGGTGATCACCTGAGGCTTCTGGCCGCTGAGGCTTTGCACCATGCGTTTGTCATCCAGCAGCAGCGTCATCACAAACGGCGTCTGCTGATGCCACCATAACCCCTGCTCGCGGGCGATCAGCATCTGTCCGTGCGACACCAGCGGCTGACGCATGCCTGCAATCGTGCGCGTCTGGATAAAATCTGCCCGGATCACCGGCTGGCTGGCAAAACGCTGCTGCAGCTGATCCAGCGTGACCGCACTGGCGGCACTGGCCCACAGCAGCAGGCCGGTAAGCACTATTTTCAGCATCCTTTCACTCCTAAACGTTCCAGTAAAATGTCTGGCGAAACAAAGCACAACGCCTGACTCTCCTGCTCCACCGCCACCTGCAGGGTATGGGCTTTGGTGGTGATCTGACCGGCGGCGTTTCGCACTTCATAGTCGATGCGCAGCCGGTTCTCATATTCAGTAATCCGGGCACTGACGCGAATCGTCTCTTCGCAGCGGAGTGGCTGACGGTATTTGACCCGGGCATCGACCACCGGCCAGACGTAGCCGCTGGCGGCCATCTCCGCATAGCTGTAGTGAATGCTGCGCAGCAGGACTTCGCGTGCCACTTCGAAAAAGCGGAAATAGTTACCGTGCCAGACCACGCCCATGGGATCGCAGTCGTGGAATGAGACGGTCAGCACGACTTCAGCATGATGTTCAGTCATGGTCAGACTCCTTATGGTGCGCCTGTTGATCAGGCAGCGTCCAGAAATCGAAAAAGTTGAACCAGTCGAGCGGGGCCAGCAGCGCGTAATGGGCCAACCGCGCCGCGTAGCGATCGACAGCCTGTTGCAGCGCCTGCTGACGTTGCGCCCGTGGCAGCAGCAGCGGATCGGCGAAAGGCTCACAGTGGATACGCAGTTTACCCTGTTGCTGCAGAGCGAACATCAGCAGCACCGGACAACGCAATGCAGCCGCCAGTACAAACGGTCCCTGGGGAAACGGCGCAGCGCGGCCCAGAAAGTCGCTCCAGATCACCCGCCGCTCCCCACCGCGTTGCGGATTCACCGCGGTGCGATCTCCGACAATCGCAACCCACTCGCCCGCATCCAGCTTCTGTTGCAACAGGATTGCCGTCTCCGGCCCGATATCACTGACCGGCATCAGATTCACCCCTGCCTGGGGGGCGACAGTTTCCAGTACGGCCCGAAAACGCTGGGCGTTGTCGGTAAATACCAGCGCGTTAATCACCAGCCCGCTGACCTGCTGCGCCATGGCGCGACAGGCTTCAATGTCGCCAAGATGAGAAGCGAGAATCAGCTTACCCTGCGGCGCAGGTGCGCGGATCACCGCTTCCGCGCCTGGCGCAAAATCGATATCCCGCCCCCAGTGCAGGTCGCCGCGCCAGCTGGCCACTTTATCCAGCATCGCCCCGGCGAACCGCAGAAAGTGGCGGTAGCTGTTAAGCCGTGGCGGCAACGTAATCTGCCGCTGCTGCGCGGCGGCAGTGACCTGTGCCAGCCACTGCCGGGAAGCGCGTCGCGCGCGCTGACCGCTCAGCCAGTAGATCGCGACCACCGGCCAGAGCAGCAACGTAAAGGGCAGCCGCCCGCCGTAGCGATAGACTGCCAGCATAAAGCGTAATCCCCACTGTCCGCGCCGCTCCGACTCCACAGACCAGTGCGTCGGTGGCTTGCGCATCGCCAGCAGGCGGGGAATGCGCGGCAGCATGCCGAAAAAGAGTCGGGTATGCATCCAGGAGATGCGCAGGTTGTCGTAGAGCGCATCGAAGTGCGACAGCCCGCTGGCGGGATAGGTAACGCAGGTCGGGATAAAGCGACTGCGGGTGCCCTGCCAGTAGAGCCGCACCATGATCTCGGTGTCGAAATCCATGCGCTGACCGATGGCGCGGCGATTGCACAGCGCCAGCGTCTCAGCCAGCGGATAGACGCGGAAACCACACATGCTGTCGCGGATCGACAGCGACAGCGTTTCGATCCAGACCCAGAAGTGGGTGATGTAGCGACCGTAAAGGCGTGATGTGGGGATCGAGTCGTCATAGAGCGGCTGACCAGAGATCAGCGTGTCAGGATAGCGCTCAGCTTCCGCCAGCATCAGTGGCAGATCTTCCGCCTGATGCTGACCGTCCGCGTCGAGCTGCACCGCATGGGTGAAGCCGCGTGCTGCCGCTGCACGCAGACCGTGGATCACCGCCGCGCCTTTTCCCTGATTGCTGTCGAGCCGCAGCACACTGAGCTGCGGCTCGACAG
>Ga0075019_10000016_pt1 | contig 115650 bp, 98 predicted proteins | sample ColStrG_CSR_2013_FD_71473 | JGI IMG/M metagenome (GOLD analysis project Ga0075019, IMG submission 71473) | Freshwater sediment microbial communities in response to fracking from Pennsylvania, USA - Cold Stream Run_MetaG_CSR_2013 | ecosystem: Environmental > Aquatic > Freshwater > Creek >...
TAAGAAAGTTGCCGCCTCGGTTCGTAGCACAAGCCCGACTGTTTCCTCGTTAGCTTCCAGTGCTACCCCTGCTCTCTCAACGGGAGTCTCCACAAGCACGAGTTCCTTCTCCGTGGCACCTTCACACGCCATTGCTCCTACCTTAGCCTCGTTCCTGAATACAACCCCAGGCAATGTGCTGAGTGTCTTGCCTCCTCAGATCATCAGTGTCAACACGGTCTCAGGTATCAATGGAACTCCCTTCACTTATCAGATCATAGCCCTCAATAATCCCTCGGGCTTTGGAGCAATCGGTCTTCCTGAAGGACTCTTCCTCAATACCAATACCGGATTCATTAGCGGTATCCCCTATACCCCAGGCACGACTACTACCACCATCAATGCCTTCAATGCTTTAGGCAATGATGTCAATACCCTCATCATCACGATTTCCAAGGATACTAATAATGTCCCTTAGGGTGTTGGAATGTTCTACAATCTTGCCAGCCACGGTTCGAGTTCAACGCGGAGTTTAGGTTCGTCACCAATAAGGAAGTCCGTGCCGAGTTGCAAGGGGATGGCCGTGCCTGAGGGAGTAATAATTTCCAGAACGAGCGTGCGCTTGCCGGGGCACTTCTGAATCGCTGCCGTGATAGCGGGAAGGTCGGATTCTACGAGTCTGCTACGCTCAATACGAAGACGGAGTGGTTTCTTCGATGGCTTGGGTATCAGTGCCTTGAAGTCGCTACCGATAGCGCGCATCTCGCCATCGCGTAGCGTGATGCGAGCATTGCAGGAAATCACGGTGCCAGGTTTGAGAATGAGTTCGTTCTTGCTGAAAGATTCATCCCACGCGGTGATCTCCAGTGTCCCGGAATCATCCTCCAGTGTCATGATGCCGAAGGGACGATTATCCTTCTTGGTGAATTTTTTCTCCACCGTGGTCAAGAGTCCGGCAAGACGGAGGCTTCCAGTCTCGGTCATTGCCAAGGCTTCAGCAATGCTTCCGTAGCTGCCTGATTCCAGATTGCCCCGATAGTCATCCAAGGGATGTCCCGTGACATAAAATCCTAGCAACTCTTTCTCATGAGCTAGCTGTTCGGCACGAGTCCAGCGTTCGATGCTGTTTTCACTGACACCTGAAGTTTGCGGCGGTGCAAAATCTTCCAACGCGTCAAAGAGGGAAACTTGTCCGCTGGCACGATCTTTCTGAACGGAAGCTGCGGCTCCCATCGCGCTCTCGATGGCCTCCATCAGCTCGGCACGATGACGGCTCTCCCAGTCAAAGGCTCCAGCTTTGACAAGACTCTCCAAGATTTTTTTATTCACCGTGCGCGAATCAAGCCGCGAGCAAAAATCCTCAAGCGACTTGAAGGGGCCGTTGGCTTCCCTATCTGCCACAGCAGCAGCCATCGCGGCCTCGCCAACATTCTTAATTGCAGCAAGCCCGAAGCGGATCGCACGCCCTCCAGGCAGAGTCTCGGGCAAAAAGGTTAACGCGCTGCGATTCACATCGGGGGGCAAGATGGTGATTCCCATGCGGGCACACTCCGTGACAAAGATCGCGATTTTTTCCGTATTGTTAATGACATTGCCAAGAAGTCCGGCCATGAACTCCACCGGATGATTCGCCTTGAGATAAGCCGTCTGGTAGGAGATGAGACCGTAAGCAGCACTATGGCTTTTATTAAATCCGTACTGTGCAAATTTTTCCAAGAAGTCAAAGATGGCATTTGCCTGTTTGGCTGGGATGTTGTTCACCCGTGCGCAACCTTCCACAAAGACTGCGCGTTCTTTGGCCATCTTTTCGAGATCCTTCTTACCCATGGCGCGACGGAGGAGATCGGCTTGGCCTAGCGTGTAGCCTGCGAGGGCACTTGCAGCCTGCTGCACCTGCTCCTGATAGACGATAATGCCGTAGGTTTCGGAACAGATTTTCTCCAGCAAGGGATGGGCATATTCAATTTTCTTTTTCCCATTTTTGCGATCCACATAGTCATCGATGAACTGCATCGGGCCAGGTCGGTAAAGCGCGATCAGGGCGATGATGTCGGTGAAATGCTCAATCTGAAATCGCTTTGCCGTTGCGGTCATGCCGCCAGACTCGAGCTGGAAGACACCGATTGATTCGCCACGGTTGAGCAGGCCAAAGGTGGCTGCGTCATCCATCGGAATGGTGGAAAGATCGAAATCGGGGGTGTGGCGATGGATGAGCTTCACGGCATCGTCAATGACGGTCAGGGTCGTGAGTCCGAGAAAGTCCATCTTGAGCAGCCCTAGATCCGTAAGTGGGGCCATCGAATATTGACTGACAATGCTACCGTCATTCGCACGGGCAAGCGGAATATATTCTGAGAGATCACGGTCAGCAATAACGATACCGGCGGCGTGAACTCCGTTATTGCGGGCCAGTCCTTCAAGAACTTTTGCATACCCCCAGAGCTGGGCAGTGGAGGGTTCCTCTTCGAGGGCTTTTTTTAGCTCAGGATTTTTATCAATGGCACCCGGCTCATGCTTTCCTTTTTTATCCACGCCATTGAGGGTGATGTTCAATTCATTCGGGATCATCCGAGCAATCCTGTCGGCATCGCCATAGCTCCAGCCAAGGACGCGGCCGACATCGCGAATGACACTCTTGGCCCCCATCGTACCAAAGGTGCTGATCTGAGAAACCGCGCGTTCGCCATATTTTTGACGGACATATTCGATGACTTCACCTCGGCGGTTCTGGCAAAAATCGACATCAATATCGGGCGGGCTGATACGGTCGGGATTCAAAAATCGCTCAAAGAGCAGATTGTAACGCAGTGGATCGAGATCGGTGATACCAAGGACATAAGCAACGAGTGAGCCAGCTGCTGAGCCTCGTCCAGGGCCGACAGGAATCCCCTTCCCTTTCGCATAATTGATAAAATCCCAAACAATCAGGAAGTAGCTTGTGAAGCCTTGTTTGGAGAGAACTGAGAGCTCGTAATCAAGCCGCTCACGAAGAATCGGATCGGTGGTTGCCCTTTCTCCAAAACGCTTTCGCAGCCCTTCTTCACTGAGTTCAAGAAGATACCCTTCGCGGGTTTTCCCCTCAGGAGGAAGATAGTCGGGATATTTTGATTTCCCAAATTCGAGCTTCGCATGGCATCGCTCGGCAATCGCAAGCGTATTGGTAATGGCATCAGGGCGATCAGCAAAGAGTGCGGCCATTTCCTCACCACTCTTGAAATAGAGTTCGGGAACATAGCGCATCCGCTTCTCATCATGAATCATGGAACCAGTGCCGATGCAGATCATGACATCGTGAGCCTCATGATGCTCCCGCTCGAGAAAATGCACATCGTTCGTGGCCACAAGCCCCAGATCGAGATCCCGAGCAATGTCGATGAGGCCGGAGCGGTTGCGTCGTTGCTGCTCAATGCCGTGATCGCTGAGCTCGATGAAGAAATTTTCTTTTTCGAAAATATCGCGATAGCTGCTTGCTGACTCTATGGCCTGAGCTACCTGCCCCTGAGTCAGCCCCATATTGACTTCCCCCTTGAGGCAGCCACTGAGGGCGATGAGGCCCTTGCTGTGCTTGGCGAGAAGCTCTTTATCAACGCGCGGTTTGTAGTAGAAACCCTCCAGATGTGCCGCTGTCGTGAGCTTAACCAGATTGCGGTATCCCTCGTCATCCGAGGCGAGCAGCGTCAGATGATAGGCAATATCCTTGCCTCCGTTGCTGGTCTTTTTCTCATGCATCGACCCCGGGGCCACATACATCTCGCAGCCGATGATCGGCTTGATCTTGGCCTGTTCTGCAGCTTGATAAAATTGAACGGCTCCAAAAAGATTTCCATGATCGGTCAAGGCGACGGCAGGCATTTCGAGCGATGCAGCCTTCTTGGCCAGCAGATCCATCTTAATGGCACCATCCAGAAGCGAATACTCGCTGTGGACATGCAGGTGAACGAAGGGGACTTTGGCCATGCTACGATCTTACGATTGCCGCTCCTTATGGGCAAGTGCAGGGCGGAATTGCGTCTATTTTATCAGTGGTTCCCTATCACAAGAAGTCCCTTCAGAGTCAGCAAGGGATCCACGGTGTCGATAATTAGCTTGCCTCCTGAAGAGGTCGAGAGTCTGGCTACAAGCTCTGCGTCGCCACCAGTCGCTAGAATATGAGGAACGGTTCCGTCAAAGGATTGGAGTGCGATACGAGTCACCACTTCACGGACGATTCCTACGGCCCCCAGGAGAAGGCCGATCTGGATGGCCTGCTGTGTGCTTTTTCCAATGGGTGAGCTAATGCTGCGGATACGGGTCAGCGGCAGAAGAGCTGTCCGATCATGAAGCGCGTGTGCCGCTGTAGAGAGACCTGGGGCAATGATGCCACCGAGGTAGCATCCCGAAGCGTCAATAATGTCAAATGTGACGGCGGTTCCGAAATCGACAACGATTGCAGGAAGATTTCCTATACTGACTGCTGCTGCCACATTGGCCAAGCGGTCAGCTCCGATGGAGGCTGGCTTGGGATAGCGAATAGCGACACCGGCGGTTTGATGATCGACCCAGAGCGTGGAGATGGAGAGTTCTGATTGCAGCAGCTTATTTGCTGAAGGAACGACCGAAGAGATTACTGCTCGGTTCGCTCTGTGTGTGGAGAGTTTCGCAGATGCAAGATCGGGAGTTGGAATCTTGTAGATACGACCAATCTTTCCACTGGTAGCGAGTGCGATTTTGGAGAAGGAATTGCTGACATCAATCAGCAAAATTCGGTCAGTTTTTTTTTCTGCTTTCCGACTCACGCAGAAGCTCCCGAGGCATTGGCGAGGGCAGACTCCTCGGGGGGAAGGGCTCCCTTGAAGCGATTCTTGTCAATGGCCTTCATGTAGGCTTCATGCGCACTGATTGTCCCGTCGAGCATTCGTTCCCAAATGGCATCATCCATAAACTGCATCCCCTCGGCTTTCCCAGCAACAATCACATCCTGGAGTTTCTGAGTAGCACCCTCACGAATGATCGCCGAGACAGCGTTGTTCACTTTCAGGATCTCGTTGATTGCCACGCGACCTTTGCCATCAGCTTTCTTAAAAAGCAACTGCGCCACAACTCCGCGCAAGGAGGAGGCCAGCATGGTACGCACCTGCGACTGCTGATCAGCAGGAAATGCGTCAATCATACGATCCACGGTCTTTCGGGCGTTATTGGTGTGAAGGGTTCCAAATACCAGAAGGCCGGTTTCTGCAGCGGTCAGTGCAAGCTGGATGGTTTCCAGATCTCGCATTTCACCAACGAGGACAATGTCGGCATCTTCGCGCAAAGCGGCCTTGAGCCCCGCGGCAAAACTCGGCGAATGTTCAGGAACTTCACGCTGAGTGATGATGGACTTCTTATTGCGATGGACGAATTCAATCGGCTCTTCAATTGTGACAATATGTCGTCCGTAGTTCGTATTGATGTAATCAATGAGAGCGGCAAGGGTCGTGCTTTTGCCTGAGCCTGTTGGGCCGGTGACAAGAACGATTCCTCCGCGCATATCGCCAAATTCCTTAATGACCGCCGGAACATTCAGTTGCTCAAGCGTTAAGATTTTTGTTGGAATGAGACGAAAGACCGCACCATAGCCGTGAGCCTGTTTGAGGTAATTGCAACGAAATCGACTCTGCTCATCCATCTGGTAGGCAAAATCGAGATCGCCGCACTCCTCGTATTTCTCCCATTTTTTGGGAGTGCAAATCTCACTGAGCATGTAGGCCATCTCATCATGCGTGAGCGGCTCATCACGGATTGGAACGATATCGCCATTGCGGCGAATCTTGGGCGGTTGCCCCTCCCCTAAATGAAGGTCGGATGCGCCATAGTCAACCAGCACGCGGAAGAAATCGTCAATGTATGCCATGGTGTGATGAAATCAGTAGTTTCTTATCGTTTCCCGATAACCAGTTTCATTTCGGTCTTATTTTCAGAACGGTAGAGGGCCTCCTCCGCAGTGATGAGACCGTTACGATAGAGGTCGGCTACCGATTCATCCATGAGGATCATACCAGCTTTTTTACCAGTCTGGATAATGCCAGGTAGCATGAAGGTTTTGGCCTCGCGAATGACATTCGCGACAGCAGGAGAATTAGTCATCATCTCCATCGCCACAACGCGTCCATTCCCATCGGCACGAGGAATGAGCTGCTGACTGACAATACCGCGCAGAGATTCGCTCACCATCATGCGGATCTGATCACGCTGATCGACAGGAAAGACATCGAGCAGACGGTCGAGCGTGCGTGGGGCATTACTAGTATGGAGAGTGCCGAGAACAAGATGTCCTGTTTCTGAGGCGGAGATGGCAAGTTGGATGGTCTCCAGATCGCGCATTTCCCCGACCATGATAACATCGGGATCTTCTCGCAGAGCACCGCGCAGTGCAGCAGCAAAAGAATTGGTGTGCGTGTGGACTTCGCGTTGCGTGACCTGGCAGGAACCCGAAGGAATGATGTATTCGATCGGTTCCTCAAGCGTGATAATATGATCACTGCGGTGAAGATTGATCTCCTGAACGAGAGCCGCAAGGGTTGTCGTCTTGCCACTTCCCATAGGACCAGTGACGAGTACGAGTCCATTGTGATACTGCGTGAGAAGCTTGAGCTGCGGCGGCATCTTGAGCTCATCAAGAGTACGAAGGGAGCTGGAAATAATGCGGAAAGCAAGATCGTAACCAAGGCGTTGACGGACGACGCTGGTTCGGAAACGCCCCATGTCATTGGTATAAGCAAAATCGACATCGCCATGCTCAAGAAGGCGCTCCAGCTGCTGCTCAGTCAAAAAACCTCTCATTAGTTTTTCTGTATCCTCCGCGGTAAGAAGAGGAGCATTCTCCCACATTGGGAGCAGTGAGCCGTAGCGACGGCAGGTAGGAGGGCTTGAAACACTCAGGTGAATATCTGAAGCATCGGCATTTTTTCCGAGCAGAAGAAACTCATCGACATGCGTCGGAAGCTCACGGAGGGAGGCTGAACTCATGAAATTCGGGGAAGGGATTGTGGGGAGAATCGGCTGATCGGATTTTTATCCGCAAGTGTAATTACCGAGATGCCTCTTTTTTTGCAAGTGCTCCCTGAACCGTCTTGGTTGCAAATTCCATGAGAACTGGGCGCACTATAGGATAGAGCATTTTGGCTACGGGAATCAATCCTGCCATCCAGCCGAATTTAGAGAGAGCTGTCGCCTCGCCTGCCATCTTGAGCATTTTCGATCCCGCAGATGCGGGTGTCTTGGGAGGCACAGGCGCAGAGGCACGACGCAAAAAAGCCGAAGCACCAGCAGAAGCCAAGAGACCCAGAACTCCTGCACTGCCCAGCCATTGTAGCGGATGAGAGCGAACGGAATTGCGAACTTTACGCCGGAGATCAAGCTCCTCTAGAAGACCGGAAAATTCTGAGGCAATCTCGCGGCGGCTGGACTTGACTGCCTGGAGTGTTTGGAGAGAGGGAGATCTCATTTCAAGGAAGTAGAAGATTTTTTTGCGTAACTGGTGAGAGCTTCGAGATCGCGCTTGAGTTCGCCAGCAGTAGCTTCAAAGGGTGGGCGCAATGTTTGGAATCGCAAAAAGGCAATGATGATTCCAGCAAAGAGGACATGGGCAAGAGAAACAGCACCGAAAGCCGCAGGCCAGCCCCAGCCATGAGAGAAAATCAGCAGAGAAATTCCAGTGGCAATCATCGCAAGATAAGCAATGAAAATCGAGAGAAACAGCAGCACAGCCAGAATCAGGAGCACCAAACTCTGACGGATAAGATGCCCTGCCTCCTGAGCAGCCAAATTCCCCAACTCCAGAATATGCCGACAGAGTGCTGCAATAAGGCCAACGATCTTCAGGGAAATCCCAGAAGGTGAATCCTCGACACCATCTGCCAAGGAGGCAGATGAAGTCCCTCCTGAAGGATTCTTGTTATCCATGAATGATCGAGAGTTTTTGCAGAGTGTGAACAAACGGCGTGCGAGCCTACTAGCGACGACGCATCAGAAGCCCCAAGAAAATCCCTGCGGCAAAGGTGATGCCGACGGCCCGGAAAGGATTGTCCCGGACATAATCCTCCGCCTGAACAGCAAGTTCAGCAAACTGTTCCTTGTACTCGGCAGCTGCATCGCTGGTAAGACCAGCCACATTTTCATAGCGAGCACGAGCTTTTTGAGAAAGATCACCATACTTGGCCTTGGCTGTCTGGGAGAGATCATCGTAGGTGTTGAGTGCTGCATCCTTGAGATCAAGCGCGGCGGCTTCCAACTCTTCACGGCTGGTGGAGTAGGCACCAAGGGCACTTGATTTGGCTGCTTCGGCAACTTCACGCGCGGCAGCAGTTGTTGCCTCAAGGGCTTTCAAAGCATGGGCTTGGCTGCTTTCCAGCTTGTCGGCCACAAGATTCGATTTTTCTTGAGTTGATTCTTCGCTGTTGTGTTCTTCGCTCATGGGTAGTTATGGGATGTTGATGGTTAAAAAACGCTCTCGTATAAAGGATCGCATAACCGCTCATCTTGGCAAGCGCGCAACTCACACATCGTGCTCATAGTGATTGAGGCAAAAATTCACAAACTCCATCAACCAACGGTGAAGCAGGAAGCCTTCGTTCAAGGACGAATACTATTTTTTACTTCCCAAGTAGGCTGTCCCCCACATGAGCAATCCAAAGATGAAGAGCACAGCTCCCCAGAGCAGGTTGATATTGATACCAAGGGAGAGCTTATACATGGCTGCATCGCCGCCTGTAAAAAGACCCGTAGCAAGGAGCATCAGACCGAGCAGGGTGAACATCATGCCGATAGGAAAGCGAATATCGAGGCCCATAAGTTTTAGAGGTTGGAAGTTGGAAATTAAGAGAAGAAAAAAGTGAGCCGAGAGTAAGAACTACCAGAAGATGAAGTTAAGAATGACACAAACGATGAGCAGCACGATGCCGATGGTGCCAGGCCGAGCATACCATTCCTGAGTGACCACTTGCTTCGGCGTGAGGGAATAGACAAGCCCCTTGAGCTCTTCGTCACTCTTAGTGCGCTTTGTAGCTAGTGAAACCGTAACAGTCACAACAAAGCAGACTATGAAGGCAAAGCTCGCGAGCCAGAAATTCTGAGCCATATCACTGGGCAGAACGACTAACTTCGCAAGATAGGCCCCCTTCACTCCGGGAAGATTTCCTTGCGAGATCGTACAGGCATGGAAAAGAGCCGAGGCTATTGTGCCGGATAGGAGACCGATGAAGGCACCTGTTCCCGTTGTGCGCGCCCAGAACATACCGAGCAAGAAGGTAGCAAAGAGAGGCGCGTTCACAAAAGCGAACACAAGCTGGATGATGTCCATCGCATTGCTCCACATACTGGCGAAATAAGCTGCGCCGATACTCAAGACAATACCAACGATTGTGACGACGCGTCCCATCCAGTAATAATGATCATCGCTCTTATCTGGTGCGATATAGGCCTGATAAAGATCGTAGGTCCAGACAGTGTTGAAAGCGGTGACATTCCCCGCCATGCCAGACATGAAGGAGGCCAGCAAGGCTGTCAGCGCAAGGCCTAAGATTCCTGTTGGGCAATAGCGTTTGACCAGGGAAAGAATGACCCCGTCATAATCATTCACCACAGCATCCTGAATGCGGATGGCAAGCTTCTCTTCAGAAGAGGAAAGCGTCGCAGGATCTTTGAGCAGCTCTTCGATTTTGCCCGTATTAAACGAAGCAGCAGCAGCAGAAGCCAGGTTTTTGGAGGTAGCATCGGTCGTTGCGCCTGAAGAAACCGACTGCTTAAGCGAAGCAACCGCATCCGCCATGTGAGTCTGTGTGATCACAGTCTGAGGAAGACGATAATTCTTGCCGGGAGTTGCTGTGAGCGCGAGGGCAATCATACCAGGAAGAATCACAAGCAGTGGAAAGAACATCTTAGGCACGGCAGCCACGAGTGGGGTATTACGAGCCGCCGTCATGTCCTTGGCAGCCATAGCGCGTTGTACTACAAGAAAGTTCGTGCACCAGTAGCCAAAGGAGAGAACGAATCCAAGACCAAAAACCATAGCGAAGAGATCAATTCCCATCGGATTGGCGGAAGGCCCACCAAGAAGCGGCACCCAGGCACTTGTCCAAGCATTGGGTTCAAAAGTCTTCGCGCCATCACTAACGAGATTGTAGGTGGCAGGATGAACAGCCACGCCGGCGAGTTTTTCCTTTACCACACTCCATCCACCTGCATCTTTCAGCCCAAGCCAGACGACCGGAGCAAAGCCGAGTACAATCATGAAGAATTGTAGCACCTCGGTGTAGATGGCCGAGGTCAGACCGCCTTTGAGTACATAGAGAAGCACGATCAAAGAACAAATCCAGAGGCAGATATTGTATTCCCAACCAAGAAGCTGATGGAGAAGTTTTGCTAAGGCATTGAGAGAAATGCCCGAAGCAAAGATGGTCATGACAGCGAAGGAAACAGAGTTGAAGGCACGCGTGCGCTCGTCGAAGCGGAGCTTCAGATATTCAGGCACTGAACGGGCCTTGGAGCCGTAGTAAAAAGGCATCATGAAGACCGCCAAGAAGATCATGGCCGGAATCGCCCCTACCCAATAGAAGTGACAGGTAGCCATGCCGTATTTGGCACCACTTGCCGCCATACCTACGAGTTCCAGTGCTCCGAGATTGGCAGAGAGAAAAGCGAGTCCCGTCACCCAGGCAGGAATACTTCTTCCTGAAAGAAAGAAATCCGCAGAGGTTTTCATCTGCCTCTTCAAAGCAAAACCGATGCCGATCACAAAGGCAATGTAGAGACCTAGAATGGAATAATCGACGAGACTAAGATGAATCGTATCTTGATGCATTGGGGGGATAGGGATAAAGAAACCCTGCTAGAAGGAATCTTGTTTGGGTAGAGTCAAGCCGAAAGCATGCTAAAGGCCGACGAATATCGTTTGATATTTTCTGAACATCGCCAGGGAGTCAATTCCAAGGATGAAAAATTTTGCTTTGACTCTACAGTAGTAGTCTGGGGATTTAGAGCTTCATCAACGATTCCCTTAGATAATTAAGCGCGGTGCGCGATGTCATTTGCTTAAAGGTCAGCCGATCAGTCGGGAAAAACTCTTGCCAGGCTTGAGTCTCTCTTTCTGAACTCAAAGCAATCCAAACGGTGCCAACAGGCTTTTCAGAGGAACCCCCACCAGGCCCAGCAATACCAGTTGTTGCCAGAGCATAAGTTGCACCGCTTCGAATTCTAGCTCCTTCCGCCATGGCGCGAACTACTTCCTCACTCACGGCACCATGCATCTCAATCAGCTCGGGAGGAACTCCAAGTAATTCATTTTTGGATTGATTGCTGTATGTCACCAACCCTTCTTGAAAAACTTCTGAGGCACCCGAAATATCGGTCAAACTATTTGCAATGAAACCGCCAGTACAGGATTCAGCAGTAGCAAGTGTGCACCCTGAATCACGAAGAAGATTTATGACAGTTTCCTCAAGTGAAGTATTGTTACTTGAAACAAGATGCTCGCCTACTGCTGCGAATACAAAAGGTTCAACTTCATCTAATACTTCACCTGATCCGATCAAACGAAAATCAACTTCATTGGGGCGCGCACAATAGCCAACTTCAAGATCATCCCGCTTCGAGAGTTCGAGTCCCACTTTCGCCTCTAGCAGAGATTCCCCCATACCCACGACTTTATAAATTCTGCATTCATCAATTCCATAATTTCCCGAAAGTTGTTTCAGAATTGGAAAAAGATACTTCTGAGCCATCGGCTGAAGCTCTCGTGGAGGGCCAGGAAGTAGAAAAATATGGGGGGCTCTCCAAGACAAACCCTCCACAGCAGGAAAGTAGAGACCAGGAGCTGTGCCATGCTCATTTGGAAATACGATGGCTCCTTGAGGAACCATCGCCTGTCGCTCCATGCGAGATTGAAAAGCAAAGTCTCGGAGTCGGCATCGTTCTTTGATTTGGAAGAGTATCGACTGATCGAGAATCAGTTTCGATCCTCTCATTTCGGCCACAAGTTCACGAGTTATATCATCGGTCGTAGGCCCAAGTCCTCCAGTAACAATCAATATCTCAGAACGCAATGATGCCTCAAAAATAGCTGCACGTATTGCTGATCCATCAGGCACAATAGTTTGACGAGAAATTCGCAAGCCTATCGAAAAAAACTTGTTGCCTAACCACGAGAGATGAAGATCACTCACCGTCCCTAGGAGCAGCTCGCTACCCGTATTAATTAATTCAATTCGCAAAAGTTTTTTAATCATTCAACCCCCGACCCTATGACTAGAGCAAGCCACCGACCTACCATCTGTTTCTGCCACTTGGAATCTTCAATATCATAGGCGTGGGAAAGGTTAGCCAGCAGCCTGGCCAAGATTTGACGCGATGAGGGATTCTCAAGATGCTCATCACTCAGCTCAATCTGCTGTCGAGCAAGAATATCGGCACAATCTGCAATAGAAAGTACTCGACCTGAATGGAAAGGGTCGAAATAGGTCTCCCCGCAACGGGCTATGAAATGCCCTGGGAGATTCACTCCGTGAACAGGTATTCCAGCGCGTTGCCCCACAAACATATAGAGTAATGTCAGCGTAAGAGGGAGCCCCTTGCGACTCTCCATCATGCAAGGCAGTAGGGAATTCTCATGAATGTAGTAATCATCAACATTCCCATCAAAACCAAGCCCCCCATTTAAATATTCCGTTAATACCTTCAATGGTTCATTTGGAGCATTTTGAAGTCTTTTTTTAACTTCAAAACTCCATTCGTTGAGAGTCTCCTTGAATTCTTCGATATCTAACCAAGGTAGCAAGGAAGCCGCTATCAGCCAGCAGGCTTGCTCAAGTGGAATTTCTGAATCCAATTTGCAAAGAGCCTCAAGTGTACATGCAGACTTTTTCCCTGCAATCGTGTGAAGTACTTCCTGAGCATGCGCGGCTACAATGGCAGAATCTGCATTTACCAAATCTCTGAGATCATCAACAGCAGCTTCACCTCGAAGAAGCAGTTGTTCTTTCACTAACGCAACAGTTGCTGGATCATCATCACGAAAAAGCCGCTCAATGGCATCAAGCTGAGAAGACATATCTCTATACTATGTAGAGGGTTTTCCAAATCAAGCAACGGATAAACTAAAAAAAGCCACCTCTCAACTGAGAGGTGGCCATTTATTAGAAATTCTAAATAATTTTTTACAAACCAGTTGTATCCGTTACAGGTGTGCCGACACCATTGAAAAGGGCAGAAACAATATTTGTATTCGTTGTGCCGACATTGCCTTGTCCAATGTGGAGAGCACGACCTCCTGGAAGCATATAATCATATTGATCCCAGCTTGCGCAATTTGTGAGATTCGCAATAACACCATTTGAGGAATTGGTACCTGTAGCAGCCTGATAAACTGTCAAAAATCCCCTATTAACATTTGAAATCAGTGTTGACAAAGTGAGATTTGTATATCCGGCCAAGGTATAAGCATAGTAGAACGAAGTAGCAAGATTCGTAGCATTTTTACTTTCAAATGTGGCAAGATTATCCGGAACACTATTTGTAGGGTGAGAAACAAGTGAATATGTTGCCAGATAAGTTGCATAAAAACCTATAGATACACCATTGACTACACCTACGCTGTAGTTTGTTCCAAGAGCACTTACGGCCCCGCTAACAACTCCGTTCAATATTGCAGATACTCCTGGTGTACCATAAGAACCCCAATTATCATTAGCATTTCCAGAGACTTGTGTGACAATTCCCACTGCGGAAGCCCCTACTGAGCCAATTCCAAAATATGTCTTCCCATTATTATAAACTCTCGCATTTGTTACACCCTGATTTGATACGGTCTGATAAGTAGCTGCTGCCGCAATGAGACTTGCTGTCATGCTTTGCACATTTGATGCTGTTTTCCCATAAAGTGCGGAGGAATTGGTATTAATAGCTCCAAGACCATTAATTGCATTTGCAGAGACTGCTGCAGCTGCATTGGCTAGACCTATAAGATCAGGTTTTTGATAGTTATTTGTGGGTCCAATAATTGATGTGCTATAATTTGGAAGGTAAAGCGAATAATAATTCGTGTTCGTAGGTCCAGAGACTGGTGCAGGAGCCCAATTCGTGGTTCCCGATAGATAGGCTTTTGCTGAAGCTATTAATGCAGCGTTTGCTGCCGCAGCCGCGTTACTCAGCTGCTTTGCAGCAGTAGTTTGATTAACTTGCGATACTAAAACCGGGTTATTGAGATTTGTAATGAAAGGCTGAGGTCCATAGACAGGAATAATATAGCCATATTGATTTGTGGTATAAAGCATGCTGGCAGCCACTGCATTTGAGACTAGTCCTGGTCCAAAATTTGGCACCCTTGCCGTAGTAACAGTTAAGACTTGCGCGGTAGTGATCAAGGTGGGATCAAAACCAAATGAAGAAATCGTATTCGTCGTCAGAAGATTATTGTTGCCATTCTTCACAACCACATTAACAGGGCTGATCGTGTTGGTATATCTAATAGGAGTCCCAAGCGCCTTAAGAGTTGCTGTATAGAGCTGCGCGCGGAAGTTTCCTGTCTGAGCAGCTGGAGCATTCGTTGCGGCTGGGTTTGTTCCCGAGACGACATAGCCTGCATATTTATTAGTGGTAGTGGCATTAAGAGCATTCGTTCCTTGTACCCATGCATTGGCCAACTGCTGTGGATTAGTCATCCAAGATGAATTTGTATATCCGAGTTGGATTGCTCCAAGCTGCAGCGCAATCTGAGTAGTCTGCTGACTTTGGGCGGATGCATTGGAAACCGCACTCATGAGCGCGACTCCTGTGATACTCAGCATAGCAGCTACTTTGAGGGTGCTGTTGAAGCGGTTTTGTTTCATCGTATTCATTGGGTTTTTTGAGATTTGATTATTTCAGACAGTCGTTGTGTGACTAGCTAATGGTTTCTTTCTTGGTTGTCAATATTTTTAGAATTTTTTTCTGATAGCAGCACTGTTCCTATTCTGTTTCAAATAACAACTCCGACTTGGAAATGCATTCGAAATAATAGAGGCTGTTTTATTCAATACATAAACTCTATAGGTTTTCTCCCATCAGAAAAGAAATTGATTGTTACAATTTCGTAACAATTGACATCTGAAAGATTAAATTAACACAACGGGCAGGATCCTGTTCTGAATCTACCACAACATCTGGTTGCAAGAGAGAGAAGCCTCGGGACTCTCAAGTTGCACACATTTTTAAAAATCATTGTTTTTAGAAATCATACTGGAAAATGGAATGGTAAAACGCGAGAAAGAGTAGGTGCGCTTTTTTATCCTTCTCCCTGTTCTCGGTGCCTTTCTCTTTTTGGAAATTTTTATTGGAGGGGCCAGACTACTTTATGCCGTTCCTGGGGTCTTATTGATCGCGCTTGCTGCACTACCAGCCGCATTGCCAAATTTTAAGACAAGTCAAAGGGCAGATCTTCCTGCATTGATGGCTGCGATAGCCTTCTCGTCCTACATCCTCTTGCGCAATCGACTTTCCGAGGTGGAATACATTGCCAGACTTCAGTTTTTCATCATGGCTGGTTGCCTGCTTGTCTACCTCCTCTTTACGCTGGTTCTGACAAAGCCCAACGATAGGAAATGGCTCTTTGGATTTTTGCTTGTTTTAGCCCTACTTCAGATGATCCCAGCCGTCATCCAATTTACCCAGACAGATTCCTGGATGCCTCTTCCCTGGGCTCATCGACGCGATGTGACATGGCGTGCCAGCGGCTTCTTCATCTCGCCTAATCACTTTGCAGGATTTCTCGAAATCATCGCCCTTTTTGCAACAAGCTTCACTATTTGGGGGCGAACCAAGCTCATGGTGCGAGTCCTGACAGGGTATGTATCTCTCGCCTGTATTCTCGGAGTCGCCATTTCAGGAAGCCGTGGAGGCTATCTAAGCCTTTTTGTGGGATGCGTGATTGTCTTGCTTCTCTCGCTTGTTTCCTGGAAGCGGATGCAACGAGAGCATTTCTGGCTTGTAGCAGGAATCTCTGCCATCGCTGCAATTCTGCTCTTTGGCGGTACTTTGCTGCTTGTTTTCTTGAGCCCTACCCTAGGGCATCGGGTGATGGAGATTAATGATCCACAGAATATGCGCCTCCTTCTGTGGCACTCCGCCCTGGAACAATTCAAGCTTTCCCCGATCTGGGGAACTGGCGGATTTTCTTTCCTCTACTATGGAAGATTTTTCCGTGACCCCTCAGTTCAAAATGACCCCATCCATGTCCACGATGATTACCTCCAGCTGCTGGCCGATTATGGTCTTGTCGGCATGGGGCTCTTCCTTATTTTTCTCATCACCCATTTACGTGGAGGAGGTATTTCCTTTCTAAAACTCACAATCATCTCTCCTCGGGCAAGAGATTTTCAAAGCGACCGTCTTGCCTTCAATATCGGGGCTCTGGCATCTGTGGGGGCGTACATTGTTCATTCATGTGTGGACTTTAACATGCAGCTTCCTCTGAATGCCTTGCTCATGGCCGTGGTTCTGGCAATTCTTGTCCATCCCGGCACTCCAAAAGAGGACGCAGGCACTGCAACTTGCCTTAGTGAAATATTCCGTACACTCCTCCGATACGCACTGCCTCTAGGTGGTGCAGCTCTTTTGATTTACGGTATTCCCATGATTGAAGGGGAGTATCTGGCGGAGAGAGCAAGAATCGCTCTCCGCGATGGACATCCTCGCGAAGCCCTCGAATGGGCGCGTAAAGGAACAATCAAGACGCATGATAACCCTGAGCTCTATTTTTATCGCGGCGAGGCTGCCCTGGAAGCTGCCTCTCTAGGATCGTATGAGGAAGCAACCCCTGCTAATCTGCGAGTAGAAGCAGTCGGAGCATTTTCCTCCGGCCTGCATGTATTCCCCTACGACTCACGGCTCGCCTTAAAAGTGGCTCAATCCCAAGCAGCATGCGGTGACTACTTTTCCTCCATCGCCTCCATAAATCTTGCCGAAAGACTTGATCCCAATTCCTCCTTTGTTCCAGCATATCATGGCCTTATTGAGCAGTCCTTCGGCTACAACGAGGAGGCCAAACTAGCTTATCAACAAGCCATTGACCTCGGTGGTGAAGCCGCCACTATTGCAAGGGCAGGACTGAGCATCATTGAGAAGGAAGAAAACACCGAGTCTCGCCCTTCAGGAGAGACACATTTGCCCATCGAACACGAACCCTCGCCATCCTCATCGACCAAGGAAGAGTTGGATTCCAGTGGCGCCATGATGCAGGTTCCTACGACAATAAAATCCAAGTGATAAAACTCTCCGTGAAGGCATTCTAAGCCGCCTCCACTTCCAGACTCACGAGCTCGCCAGAGCGTATCTCAAGCCGCACCAGCGCGGGCCTACAGCAGATGGCGCAATCTTCGATCATCTCGATTCTTCCATCGCAGGCAGTCTCAATTTGAATGGCGAATTCCTCCCCACATTGCGGACACTCGATCAGTATTTCCTCAACCCAATCCATCTGCTCTGATTTTTTATTCTCAGGGAGAACTACTCAGAAATCTCGATACGCCTCGCATCACCCCAGAGAGTTTCTAAGGCATAAACATCGCGTTTCTCCGTATGGAAGATATGCACAATCACGCTTCCGTAATCGATGATGATCCATTGACTGCCAGGGATTCCATCTTCGGCTAGCGGGCGCATATCAATCGCATCGCGAACCTTTCCACGGATGGATGTGGCAATCGCCTTGAGCTGAGGATCAGAAGTTCCTGACACAATGACAAAAAAATCGGTGAAACTCGAAACCGTGCGCATATCGAGAATGACCACATCCTCGGCTTTCTTATCCAAGGCACCGTCGGCACAGAGCCTGGCAAGGGCCTCTTCGGGATCAGTGTGAATAGCAGGAGCAGGCTTGGCAGATTTAGGCTTGGGCATTGAGAGAGGGGGAAGTATAGAGACGATGGGTCAAGATGTAATCGCGGAGGGGTGTTGGTAAAAAATACTGGATAGAAAGTCCTTTGGCGAGCCGATCCCTGATTTCTGTCGAAGAAATATCAATCCTGCGATGCACTACTTGATATTCTTTTGTATTACAGTGAATTCCATCACCGCGATCAAATACCGCAAAATCAACCAGATTCTTGAGTTCATCAATCCGATACCAACTCTCAAGACCTCCAATATTATCTGCCCCGATCAGATAGAGAAATCGGACTCCTGGGTAATCCCCAAGAAGAGAACGCACCGTTTCAATTGTGTAGGAGGGAGTGCCTCGTTTCAGTTCACGATCATCAACAGAAAATCTCGATTCTCCTTCAATCGCCAGCTCCACCATGCGGAGGCGTTCGGCAGCGGAGACTTGTGGTGGAGTTCCTTGCTTATGAGGAGATACCTGCGCTGGAATAAAAATAATCCGGTTGAGAGAAAGTTCTTCCAGCGCAGCCTCAGCAAGAATGAGATGTCCGAGATGGATCGGATCAAATGATCCTCCGAGAATCCCAACGCGTTCTACATGACCAGGAAGTCTCTCCATGCAATAATCCTTCTCCACTTGACTCACTGGTATAGGAGGAAAGGCTCTCTCTCTGCACGGAATCGGCTTAGAAAGGGATGCCATGAAGCAATGATCTGCTCCGGGCTTTTTGTCGCCAGATCATGACGGATCGTGTCGCTGCCATAAACCTTGTAAAACAGATTCATCATTTCTCCTGAAGCCTTGGAGAAAATCCCGCCATGAGATTCTTTGTTACTTTCCGCTAGAGTGTAGAGCGCGGCGGCACAGAGATCCCCTCCGCCACCGGAGAGCCCATTCGGATTGGCATGGAAGATTACCCCGGGCCCACAGGCAGTCAGATAGGGATAGACACCAATGCCATGACATTTGGATTGAAGATAAAAGAGCATCTGTGGCCTGATCCAATGAGCTCCCAGAATTTGAAAGGCACGGGGCGAGAATAGCCCCAAGTCGAGGCCATCCGCCAGACCACCCACGATGCCAGTGATGACATAATAGTTAGGCGACATCTCAAGCGGAATATTTGGCGAAGTCTGCACCCAACGGAGTCCTGTCATCGGCCAGGTCATCGAGCGATTCCACCCATGCATCTTAACAACCTGAAGGTTTGCTTTTGGCCCCATCCAGCCTTTGTCGTTAGCCATGAGAGCAAGCTCGCCGACGGTCATTCCATGGACATACGGAATCGGAAATTGTCCCACAAAGGAGATCCAGCGCGGCTCAATCCCCATCCCCTCGACGCGATTGCCGCCGAGCGGATTGGGTCGATCCAGCACGACAAACTCCTTTCCCTGCTCAGCGCAGGCTTGGAGACATTTCCCCATCGTGCTGATGTAGGTGTAACTACGACAGCCAATGTCTTGCATATCATAAACGAGCACATCAATGCCAGCGAGCATCTCCGGGGTCGGCTTCCGTGTATCTCCATAGAGTGAATAAGCCTTGAGACCAGTCAAGGGATCGCGGCGGGATCGGACATCGACTCCTGCTTTTTCCGTCCCATCCAAGCCATGCTCTGGCGTGTAGAGAGCGACGAGATTCACATGCTTGCGAAGGATCAGGCGGGTCTTCTCGCCAGCGGAATTCACACCAGTTTGGTTGGTAACAAGCCCCACGAGCTTCCCGCGCAGGAGATCGAAATGATTGGCCTGCAGGACATCGATTCCGAGCTCCACAGCACGGGCATCAAGCAGTCCAAAGCCAAGGAATAAAAGTCCAGTGATAAGAATTCGAATCATAATGAGAATGGTTTCGTAAGAAATTTGTTTTTCTGATTTGTTGGGACGGTATGAAAAGCCCCTCTCCAGGTCAACTCCTGCTCCTCGGTGTTCCAGGTAAGGAAGTCGATCAAGAGTATGCCGATTTCATCCGTCGCATTCAGCCTGGTGGATTTATTCTCTTTGGCCGCAACATCGAAACTCCGAGCCAACTTCGCAACCTTACCGATCAACTCCGCGAACTCAGCGAGGTCGAGCCAATCATCACGATCGATCAGGAAGGGGGGCGCGTCTCTCGGTTGAAGCTCCTCGGCAATGAACCCCCGAATGCTCGCCAGCTTCGCGACAAGGGAGACCTTGCCCTCATTGCGCGTCATGGAGAGCTCACAGGAGAACTCCTGCGACTCTTTGGGTTCAATCTCGATCTCTGCCCCGTGCTCGACATTGCCTTTGACGACGAGGCTGATAATTCACTCAGAGGCCGTTGCTATGGCACGACAGCAGATCAGGTGATAGAAATGGCGGGAGTTTTTAATCGGGCATTACGCGCCACAGGCATCCTCTCCTGCGGAAAACATTTCCCAGGTTACTCTTCTGCATCCAGCGACCCTCATCACGAACTCTCTGCACTCCCGCGCCCTCGTCTTGAATTGGAAGAGCATGAGTTAAAAGTCTTCCGCAAATTTGCAGCAGCAGGCCCCGATGCCGTCGATAGCATGATGATTGGACACATTGCCTTTGCAGAGCTTGATTCCTCAGGACTGCCCGCATCACTTGCTCCAGCAATCATCACTCAGCTTCTGCGAGAGGAGATGGGCTTTTCCGGTCTTGTCATGACTGATGATCTCGATATGGGGGCGATTCTCAATCACTACGGATTTGATGAAATGATCCGCCTCGGTCTAGCCGCAGGTAATGATCTCCTGATGATTTGTCATCGAATGGAGCTGGCAGAACAAGCAGCGAAGGTTCTGGATCTCTGCCTGCGCCCTCAGCTAGATCGAGCCTTGGCCAATATCACGGCATTCAAATCTCGCATGGCTCCCCCCACCCCATTCTCTGAGGAAGCCTTCTTCAGTCTCGATCAAGCTGTCTGGGATCTTCGTGTTGCAACACTCGGCCCTGAACTGGCCTCGGCTCGCAGCCCTGAAGATGGCAAACGCTCACCGGTTGAAACCTATTAAAGCAAAACTCTGAATCTGAATGTTACAGAATTGTAACATTTCATTTGAAATTAAAGCTCCCAAGCAAAGATCTCTTCCTCTAAAGAAAAACCGATGCACTATTTGCTTGCTGACGCAGTGGTCATTTCTCCTATGACCTGGTTCTTCCTTGGACTGGCACTCTTCCTGGCTCTTGCCTTTGAGTTCGTTAACGGATTCCACGATACGGCCAATGCTGTTGCCACGGTCATTTACACCCACACCCTGCCAGCAGTACCGGCGGTGATCTGGTCTGGCTTTTTTAATTTCCTCGGAGTTCTCACATCAACCGGTGCCGTCGCTTTTGGAATTGTCAACCTTCTCCCCGTGGAGCTTGTCATCCATATCGGATCGGCGGCTGGTTTTGCGATGGTCTTCTCTCTCCTAGTCTCGGCGATTCTCTGGAATGTCGGCACTTGGTTTTTTGGACTTCCTGCTTCCAGCTCCCACACGCTCATCGGCTCCATTATCGGAGTCGGTGTGGCCAATGCCCTGATGAGCGACTCCCATTACTGGGGCGATGGCGTGAACTGGGCAAAGGCAAAGGATGTCGGAATGGCTTTGCTGATCTCTCCCGTCATCGGTTTTTGCGCAGCAGCACTGTTATTGATCGTGATGAAAATCATCATCAAGAATCCTGCCCTCTTTAAGGCCCCTGATGCCCATCATCCACCTCCAGGTTGGATTCGCGGATTGCTGATGTTTACTTGTACGGGAGTCAGCTTTGCTCACGGCTCGAATGATGGACAGAAAGGTATGGGGCTCATCATGCTAATCTTGGTTGGTATTCTTCCCTCAATGTACGCCTTGAATAATCACTCCACCAGTGCCCAGATCCTGGCCGTACGACAGGGACTTCATGCAGCCGCAGCCTATGGCAGCAGCCATGATGCAGGTTTCGTCGAGGCGAAGATTGATAACAATCCAGCCAAGGTCGTCTCCAATTTTATGCGTGGCGACCACGCTCTGACACCGGAGCTTTTCCGCTCCATCGAGCTTATTGCCACAACTGCCGAAGCGGAACTTAGCAAGGTTGACTCCTTGGACAAAATTCCCGAATCAGAACGCGGCAATCTTCGCTCCAACCTCTATCTGATCTCCTCCGTCTCCGCCAAAATGGCAAAAAACCATCAGTTCGATTCTCCAGCCGCAGAGAAAAGTGCAAAACAGCTCACGACCTCCATTAACGCTGTGACCAACTTTATCCCTCTCTGGGTCAAGATCGCCGTGGCCGTTGCTTTGGGATGCGGCACCATGATTGGGTGGAAGCGCATCGTCGTAACAGTCGGTGAGAAGATTGGAAAATCCCACATGACTTACGGCCAGGGAGCCGCCGCAGAACTTGTGGCCATGATGACGATCAGCCTTGCCGATATGCTGGGACTTCCCGTCAGCACCACCCATGTCCTCTCCTCTGGTGTCGCTGGAACCATGGCCGCCAATGGCTCCGGTCTTCAGATGGAAACCGTCCGCAATATCCTGCTTGCCTGGGTTCTCACGCTCCCCGTCTGCGTCTTTCTCGGAGCAGGCCTCTTTGCTCTTGGGCTAAATCTCCTCGCCCACCTGGGATTGAATTAAGAGGAAAATCAAACCGCCCTGGCGTTCTCCACTCTCGGTAATGCCGGATTGCCAGAGAGGATTTGTCCTTCTTCTGAATCTCTCAGAACGACAGATCCTGCGGTAACAACGGTTCCAGCACGAAGAGTAACTCCTGGCCCGATGAAGGCAGCAGCAGTAACCCAGCAGCCCTCTTCAATCATGATCGGACGGGTTTTTAGATCAAACGATTCACTGCGAAAATCATGGGAACCGGTGCAGAGAAAAGCGCGTTGGGAAATGCAGACATGAGAGGCAATCGTCACTGGCGCGAGACTCAAGATCAACACTTCGTCCCCGATCCAGACATGGTCGCCAAGCGTCACTCTCCAAGGAAACGAGATATTCACCCGTGAGCGAATCACGACTCCTCTCCCCACTTGAGCCCCAAAACTACGCAGAGCGGCAACCTTGAATGCTGATGGAATAGGAAACCAAGGAGCGAAGAGAGCTGATCTCACCATCCACCAGAGCAACTCCGTGAGTCTGGAAACTCCACGGTCAAAATTTGCATTGTCAAAGTGATCGAGTCTCATTGCATTCTCAAAGTGATCGAGTCTCATTGCATTCTCAGGCCCTCCAATAATTTTTAATCCATTTTCTGACCACAGGAGTCCGAGATTCAAAAGCAAGATAGAAAAGCAGAGCAACTGCAAGACAGGAAATTAACTTTGCAAAAAACAGAACTATGGACATTGCGCTTAGGGAGGCGCAGCGAACTGGGAAATAGTGCTCCCAGAGATTAATAATAGGGTAATGGGTCAAATAGAGCGTGTAGGAAAAGGCCGCAAGCAGCGTACCGGTTTTCTCTGCTGCAATCATAAAACTTCCGTGAGGTGACTCCTTGCAAATTGCCACAACCAGTAGGCCGATCCCCAATCCTTCGAATAACAATGAGACATCCCAAGAGGGAAGATAAGGTACCATACTTTCTGCATGAAAGGAGTGCGTCTCTGTCCTGAACTGCGAACAAATACCTCCCAGAACAGCCATGCACACACCAAGCATGAGCAAACCAATTCGTCGCTGTTCACGAACGAGAAAATAGCAGAAGGCACCGAGCAGCCAAATGAAAAGAAAAAAAGGAAAAAGTTGAGTGAAGATGCTAAAACCGAGCATCAAGACCACGGCTGCGGCAAGATGACTCTTGGGCAAAGAATGGTTTTCCTTATGAGAAACCAAGAGGGTTCCCATGGCACCAATCAAAACATAAAACCATATTTCGTAACTCAGAGACCAAAGCGGCTCATTGCCACCAAAGTTTCTAAAAAACACCCCCTGAAGCCCAAAAATATTACCGAAAAATTCACCGACTCTGATAGGGAAATGGCAGATGAGAGCAATAAACAGCGAGAGCAACAGTGCGGGTATCAGAGGCACCCAGATTCGCGTGATGCGATCAATAGCAAAAAGTCGAAGGTCGAAGGAACCATGAAGGGAACGCTCCATCGCCCTTCCTCCCACAAGAAATCCGCTCAGCACGAAGAACACCACCACCCATTCATTTCCAGGACGCGTGATTGCATAGAAGACTTCGACCAGAGGAGTCTGATCTGCCAATGGCAATTTACCCCATTCCACCCAGTGATATCCCCGTGCATGACATATCACGACCATGAATGCGGCGATGAATCGCATCCAGTCGAGCCAAGAAAAATGTTGGTTTTTTTTTATACTAAAAGTTTGGGTTTCAGATCTTCTTCCTCATCAGGCTCCACAATGACCAAGTCGGCATAGCGTTTGTTAATCCAATAAAGAAGCAGCCATCCGAAAACAAAGGGATAGATCACAAGCAGTGTAATATCGCGGCCCATGTTGAATGTCAGAACAAGTCCTATCGCATACAGCAGGAGATGCCCCAGCTGACGAGCCTGAATATCTTGGCGTGCAAGGATAGCTATCCATATCGCCATCAAAATAGCTGCTGCAATTGGCCCAAAAATCGGCCCAAAATTCACCACTCCCTGTCCTATCATCCCTGTGGAGATGGAGGCGGCAATACCTCCCGATGCTGAACCGATTCCTCCATAGGCCATGCCTCGAGCAATGGCGTAATCAATGCCAATCAACGGTTTTCCAGGCCAGAGTGTACGAGGAATTGGATTGACCAGTTCTGCAAAATATCGTGCCCCCCAATTCGGTTTATAGGTTCCGTTATTGATGAGGTAATTCACATACCCCAACTCCTCAAACATATTAAATCCTAAATGTTTAGTTTTTTTCAACTCATCCGCAGACGCACCTTTTCCCTGAAAGGCATCAGCGATGGTCATTTTATCACGATTGGCTATCACAAGCTTAAACCACCCCTCAAGCATAGTAAATCCAACAATAACGACAAGAAGCCTCGTAATCAATCCCCCTTTCAGCCTCAGTGCGACTAAAGCCATAAAGCCCGGAAGCAATACTGCGAGCATCACATTACGAGTGCGGTCAAAAAGATAAATTTGTATTGCAAAAAAATAGGCAATTCCAGAAACAATGGTCGTTCCTGGGCGTAAGGAGAGTGCAAAGATAACTCCGAGGAGAGCTGTCAGCATAATCTGGAAATAAGTAAAAAAAGAGATCAGAAAATCGAATCCTGATCCGAGACGATCCCTATTCCATGGCAGAGCAAGCTCCCCAAGATAAGGAAAGAAAAGCCCAATGTAATCGCAATCCGTACGCATCATTGCAATCACCATCAGACTTACCCAGCACATCAGTATCAGCCTGCCTATTCTTTCAATCTGATGTTGAAAATAGCGTTCCTCAACTTCCCTATTCTCAATCATCTGAAATACAACACTATTTTCCACAATACTATCAGGATTTAGCTGTCTATTGACTACCGGCACCGCAATTCCAAGCGTTATAAAAAAGAGCAAAACCTCCCACCACGCAGTCGTCAGCGTATTCTCTCCAACCTCCTTGATATACTGGCCATAGTCATTGTAGAGTGGATCATAAAGATACCATGCGGCCACGGTGCCAATGACAGCAATCATGGGAATGCCATATCCATCCATGCGCATCTGCCAGCCCTGAATCATCAGTGCAAAGGCAGCTATGAGGCAAAGATAATAAGGGAGAGGAAGGGAGGCTGTTTCAGACATTGGCAACAGGATTAGCTACTTTGTGTCACTTAGTGCCGATTACGCATTCGGGGGCAGATCCTCCACCAATAACCCAGCGATAAACTTCCAACATCTGAGAGGCCACTCGATTCCATGTATAACGATTTTTCACGATCTCATGGCCACGCGCTCCCATATTCACACGATTATCGTTACTCATGGAAAAAAGTTCATGGAGACCTTTGGCAATCCCTTCCTCAGAGACTCCGATTTTGAGTGCAGCCCCTGAAATAAATCCTTCATGCAGATTGCATTCTTGTGTCATCAGAACAGGCAACGAATACGCCCAAGCTTCAAGCACTGCCATTGGTAATCCTTCGCTCAGAGATGGCAGGATAAAAGCATCTGCAGAACGAAGCAGTTCGGCTTTTTCTTTGCCAAAAGCAGGGCCATAGAAATTGACCTCTGACCTCTGATTCTTGACTTCTGATCGAAGTCCCAGTTCGCTGCATAGTTGTTCAAGTTCAAGTTGATGTCCTCCCTGATCCCATCCTGCAATGACAAACTGCCATTTCCCAACCACCTCTCGTTTCACCTGATGCCAGGCACGGATCGCATTCTCTAGCCCCTTCTTGGGATGAATGCGCCCGAGAAAGAGCAATGTCTTAACTCCCTCTGTTTTCTCTATCTGAGATGATCCGCTTGTGTCAGGAATATCCACCCCATTAGGAATAATCGCCACAGGATTCCGTAATCCATAAGAGCGAAAATCGTGCATCTCTTTCTCCGTATTGGACTGAAGACAAGCCGCCCCACGAAGCATTCTGTTTTCATAGAGAGAGGCAGCGATGCGTTTTTTCCAGCCTGAATTGCGCAAAGCCCAAGGTTCCAGCATTCCATTTGGTGTGACAAGGTAAGGTCGCTTCTTGTGACGATTCCAATCCAATGCTAGGACACTCGGATACATCCAAAGCGCGTGAAGATGGAGAAGATCAGCCTGAGATGAGAGAAGAGCCTTTTGTAATTCTGAAGAGTAACCGAATCCCCTAGGGCCAATGCATTTAAAAACCTGCGCATTCACTTCTCCCCATGCTCTGCAATCCAACTTCCACGAGCTATCCTCGAGACCGAGAGCCTCAATCTGGACATTGAGATGACGAAGCTCGCGCGAGAGCCCCTTCATGATCTCATGAATTCCCCCCATCGTCCGACTAAGCGAGGGAGCAAGAAACAAGGTCTGTATTGGATTCATCTCTTTGCCAACACTGTGAGAAGTATTTTTAAAAGCAGACTTTTCTGATCCTTTAAGTTTTTCAGAGCAATCTCCGTAGCTTCGGAAGCGCCATTAGCAAATCGTGAAAGTGACCACTCGGCAATAATCTCACGGCTTCTGTGCCCCATCATGATCCGGCTTGAACTATCCGTCGCCATCTTTCCCATAAGCAGCGCAAGTTGTGCTAGATCGGTTGGATCAAATGTCCAACCATTCCCTCCTTCCTTCACAAGGTCAGAAGCACATCCACAACGATTGCTCACGAGTACTGGAAGCCCCGCTGCCATCGCCTCATTGACCACCAGGCCCCATTGCTCTGTGGTGCTTGGGTGAATGAAGGCTCCGGCACTAGCATAATAGGCTGGAAGTTCTGCGTATTGCTTGAAGCCAGGCATTTGCACACAGCCTTCAAACTGGAATTCAGAGATCACACTAGAGAGATCAGGGCGTAGTGGCCCATCCCCAATAAGAACAAGATCCCAGGGAACATGAGCAGCCGAGAGTCGAGATTCCTCGGTCGAGGTCTTGGAACTTTCCCGATAAATGGCATAAGCCCTTAACAAAAAAGACAGATTTTTCTTCTCAATAAAACGAGCAGAAGCAAGAAAATATGGCTTCTCCGCTCCACCTTGAAACATAACTTCTGATTTCTTGATTTCTTTGACACGCTTCGCAAAGAAATCATTATCAACCACATCATAACCGAGTGAGATACGATCCCGTTGAAATCCCAACTGAACGAGATAATCGCAATGAGGAGAACCGGCCACCAAAGCGGAGGAGTAGGATTTCAAAATCTGTTTCTTGATCCATTCCTTCAGAGGAATTCTCTTTTCATCCCAAGCTGTCGAATCACTCATCACAACAGAAGGAACTTGTTTTTTACGGCACCACTGAAGAACAAGAAGAGCCTCCCTTGATCCCCATCCTGGTATAAAGACAACTTCAGGTTTGAAATCAGAGAGAAGGGAATCCAACCGTTTTGCAAAAACTGCTGCCCTCATCTCGCCGCTCGATCCCGATTCATTGATAGCAACTCGTTGAAACCCTTCCGAATTTTGTTGATCCCAAGCATATTCAGAACTGGAGACTCCAAACTCCACCGCCAACAGATCGAATACTTCAGCCGCCGCTTTCAACCTAGCCAGATGATACGGCCCGAAATTGTCAAAGAGAATGGCAATACGGCGTTTCATGGAACCAACTCCAAACGGGCTTCAAGGGAGGCAAGATTTTCTCCAAGTTTGGCCAAAGAGAATTGACAGACTTTCTTTCTTGCCGCCGCCCCCATCCTTTGAAGGTTTTCAGGGTTCTTCAGAAAGGCTTGGATGGCTTCACTTAACGCTTTTCCATCTCTTGCCGGAACAATGAATCCATCCAGACCATCGGTCACGACTTCGCCGCAATTGGGAGTTGTAATGACAGGAAGGCCGTAAGCCATCGCCTCTATCTGAGTCAGGGCGAAACCGTCGGAAAGCGTGGGGAGAACAAATATATCTGCATTGCAGAAGAAATCTGGAGCTTGATTCCGATTGATCGAACCATGAAAGATCATATTTGGCGGGGCAGACTTCAGAGCCTCGTCCGAGATGCCAACCGGCCCTACCACATCAAAACGGACAGATTCGTTTTCCAAGATTTTTGCAGCCTCAATCAGATACTGGATTCCTTTGCGTAGAATCACTTGGCCGAGAAAGAGAACTCGCAGCGGATGGGCAGATAAGGATGAAACTTGAGAGCTGAGACCTGAGTTTTCTGATTCCTGACTTCTGCTCTCTGCTCTCTGACCTCTGACTTTGGAAGGCTCATACGCCAGCGGGACAATCACGATTTTTTCCTCACGAACTCCCTGCTGAATCAGTGCCTGCTGGCTCCATCGCGAATTCACCATCACGAGATCTGCGATGGCCCATTCCTGCCTCCTGCGATTGCTAAATGATACAGGAACATCAAGCGGTCGTTTGGCCCATCCAGGCCAGTTTTTTTCCTCCGCCTGCACAAGATCGACTTCAAATCGAGAGGGATCCATCTGACATACTACATTCTTTCCACCTCGGGATTTAACCCACCTTGCAGGTTCAAGAAAACCGGTATCGTAACCAAAAAAAATCATCTCATTCCATAAAATCTTTTTGTTTCGTTTCAGCGAATCCTCAACACCTCGCCCAAAATCTGCTCCCACTGTAAGGAACCAATCATACGCATTTCCTGTCTTCCCCCCAAATGCAGAATTCACAAGAGTTGTGAGATCAAAACTCTTGACGGCAGCATCCGCTAGATCCGGATGAAAGCGCATCGAAAGTGCCGAGTTTCCCAGAAAATTGCTAGCTTGTTGCCATATCGAGCCAGCCCAGAAATCAGTATAGAGACATTCCAGTTTCTGCTCCCCATGTAACACCCTTGGAATTGCATAATGCTCTCTCGCACCAATCTGGCAGGTAATCCATTTCATGGAATATTTAAAAATTGATCTTCTGAGTTGCAGAGAACTCCCCCCCCCACGGTGAGTCGGGGCTTCAAACTTTCAATCATTGAGTTGCTTTCGGATGGTCTTCTGGATCGCATTCATCGCACGCTCTGGACTGATCTCTCTGATGCAGTTACGACTCGTGACACAATTTGCATCATAGAAGCAGTCACATGGAGAGGGAGGCCCTACAATTTCGCCACGACCATAGAGTTCAAACTCATGTTCATTGAAAATATTGTTAAAGAGAACAAGAGGGGTTTTCGCCGCAATGGCCAGATGCATTGCCTGAGTAACACTTGTGACAAGTGCACGACAACGATAAATCATTGCATAGAAGACATCCAGAGACTGAACACCAGGCCAGAGGCAACCAGTTGTAGAAGCAAGTCTGTTATTTAACTCGACCTCCTCGGGGCCTCCGAGAATGACCGATTTCAGCCCTTCTCTCTTCAGTAATTCAATCAATGTGATCCAATGGGACTCCGGCCAGATGCGAGTGGGCCATCTCCATCCTGCCCCAGTATTCAATCCGATCCACCCATCTTCGGGCACCAACCTCTCTGCTATTTCTTGTGATTTTTTTGCAGGAGAACTCAGCCAATACTCCTCCCCGTTATAAGGGAGACCAACTATATCGAAAATCTCTCGGACATAATTAAGGGTGTTTGATTTGCTGTATGGATTGTCGATTCCCGTTGCAAATTTATGCCATGCGCGTTCGTCGATCGGATACGGCACCCCATCAACAAGTGTATAGCCAGCTCGTTCCGATGCCTTCACATGGAAGGCGGCAGCACATGCTTCAACATCTTTATCCAGATTCCAGCAAAAATCCCATTCGGAGGCACTCAGTCTCGCCATGGTTGCTGCATCAAGTTTTACCGCCTCACATGCCTCTTTCGGAAGCAATTCGGGGTGATGGGTGACCCAGAGAATTTTAGTTCCTGTTCCAAGAGGGTCGAGTGCCCGCAGTATGGGGGTCGTTCGAAGGACATCTCCTGCCGCTCCTAGTTTAAAAATTACGCCTCGCCGCTTGATAGATATAAACTCGTTACAGCCGCAGGTAACTCCTCGCTCCCGATGAGGAAGGCACGGAAGATCTCCTCTAAAATGAAAGCAATCATTTCTCAGATTCTGAATCAAATCACGGGCTGCCAGAGATGTGTTGGTTATGCTGCTCATGACTCAGGGAATTTTGTCTCAGCGGATGTGGTATTGATAAGACATTTGGCAGATTCAAGAATTTTTTTGGCATTCAGTTCCCATGAAGCCGAGGCTTCAAACTCCTCCCAGCGCGCCTCAGGTGGGCGATCAATCAATTCTCGCATCCCCGAGATCACTTCACGGGGAACATCGGGTGGAATTATCACGCCCAGCGAGTATTTCCTGACCGACTCAATAAGAGGACTCGGAGAAGCGGAAGCAAGAACGGGCTTGCGGGCTTTTGCAGCAATACCCAAGACTCCGCTTTGGGAGTAAAATTTTGAGGAATAAGTGAGGAGTATAAAATCCGCCGCAGAGAAGTAATCTGCCAACGCTTCGTCTGAAACAAAACCTTCGAAGAATTTACATCGATGATCGACTTTTAACTCGGATGCCAAATTCCTGTAAAAGGAAAATGGCCTCTCATGGCTTGAAGCAATTGATCCCGCGATCACCAGAAAAGCTTCAGTAACCTCGGTCAACGCCTTGATGGCTAGATCAAGGTTTTTGCCATCCCTGACAAAACCAAACGCAAGGAAGACCTTCTGCCCGGCCTCAACTCCCCAATCACGCTTTGTTTCCTCACATTTTTTTATAGATTCGCCGTCGTCAAAAAAACCGATAGGAACTTCAACGATACGGACTCTGGACGGCACTGACGAAAATTCGGGCAATTTGTCATGCACAAGCACGAAGTCAAGCGGTTGATAAGCCAGCCAAACCGAGAGACGGTGCCACCAAAGAGGCCCGACAACAAAACTGCGAACAGGATCATGAAGGTTGGCAGCATAGCAAACTCCGACTATCCTTGAGAGGAAAATATGGGGGTCTATCCAAAGAGGAGAGAGATACTCAGTATAGGTATCAAAAAGCACCAGATCAGGACGATGAATAATGACTTTCGAAGCCAGCACATAACCGCTCAAAATGATCTGCCAAGCCATCCGGAATTTTTTCGTCAGACTCGATGGACCTTCAGCAGGATCAGGCAAGCAAGTGATCGTTGTGAAATTCGTTTTCCGCCCGGCAAGAAATGAAGGAGATACAAGACAGATCACCTTAGCCCCTGCATTCTCCAAAGCCTTTGCTTGATAATAGGTATGCTCGGCAATTCCACCTCTTGCGGATGGGGAGAAGATGAGAACTTTTGGATTTTTCTTAGACACAGAAGGACATGAATTTATAGATAACATATCTTACTATTATGTAATTTATAATTTCCGATTAATGCAAAAAACTTCGAATCTAGCTACGATTCATAAGACCTACTGGGAGAAAAAATTATATTGCGAAAATTGGCAACCGAAAAATGTCTGCGCGCAGCAGGCATTTTCTTCCGGGATTCCAACGCGACGGAATCATAATTATTTATGATTTCATCAATCGCCTTTGTAATACTATCAATATCTTCATCTTTGCAGAGGATTGGTACTCCATATTCCTGGGCTTGCTCAGCAAGAGTTGTTCCTTCAGTAACCATTACAGGAATACCATTGATAAGAGCTTCAATTACTATTCTGGAGAGACGAAGATTATAGGAAGATCTGCGATAGGGAAGCAAAAGCACATGAGTAGAAGCCAGTTGTTTGGCATATTCTCCTTCTTCAAAACATCGATTTATTAATTTCACTCGACTATTCTCCTTGAGAGTATTAGGAAATTTCGATACAGCACCTGAGGGCATACGAAATCCATCTATCCATTGTATTACAAAACAAATTGGAATTTCATGAAAACGCAGAAGATATTTTTCGATTCCCTCCACTAAAAGTTCGCTGCCTTTTTCATGCCTAGCCGAGCCATAGCAGGCCATAGTCAAAACTGGTATCCCAGACATTGAGTCATCAAGAGCATGGCATTCTGAAGGCTCTACAGGATGAGGAAAGTAAATAAAGGGGGATCCAAATGCCGCCTCAGCAGCTTTACGCATCGCTTGGGTTTCTACCCCAAGTAAAACTCTTCCCGCTCCGATCTCCTTTGAGAGCAGGGCAATGAGCCATCGAATCAACTTAGAGGTGGGACTGCCATCTATTGCTGCATGAGAGTTGTTCGTCTGAATTGGAAGGCTAGGAAAGAAAAGAAGTAGTCGTGATTTTGCAGAGATCAGACCACATTTTACGAGTAAAACCCATCCAATTAGATGATGAACATTCACCGTCGGAACAAAAATTACATCGGGTAATTTTGAGTTTCTCAAGTGTTTTGCAATAGCACAGAGCGTATGAAAGCCATGAAGAGGAATTCTCACATAACGACTAAATTGAGAATCTCGACCTGACTTCATTTGATAAACAGATTCAGGAAGAATTGGCAACGCCTTCAATTGATCTAAAATAAAAGTTTCGGCTCGATGCGAAACAAGCAATTCTACACTGTCACCCAATTTAGGCAATTCATAGCAAAAACCAGCCAAATAGTCAAACCAATGACCATTACGACTTTCAAGCGAATCCTCAACAATTAGCCAATGCATTACGCGATTTTTTGTTTTTTAGATCTATGACAAGTGATCAGAAGACTCTGGCGAAAAGCACAACTCTCTACTGATGAATATTAGAGCATGCGTTATTGCTCTTCGTAGTGAAAGTTTTTCGTGGCTCATCCTCCTGTAAGATTCTGTTGGATTTGGCTTTTTGATCTAATGGGTGATGATTGTGTTCGTCTCATTCCGTTAATCACAAACAAATGGTTAAAACAGAAACGAGAATTATTTTGATAATCTTTTATTAGCCTCTCTGAGAAATGTAATAAAACTTTTAAAATCCCTATGTAAAAAAACTTTTATTCCGCTCCTAATCCAATCAACAAGATCAGCTTCTATAGGGATAAAATCAAATCCCATTTGACTTCTTTTTTGCTCAAGCCACCATGATATTTGAGAGCCTCGAAAAGCAACAACAGTTTGGCATCTGCTTAAAATCTCGATATCAACAATCATATCCTTTCCATTTTCAAAGGCTCCTCCACTCTTGGAATGAATCCCTTGAACTCCATCTGACCTCGGATAGTTTTGACATTTAACAGCATAATTACTTCCAAGTTTTGATTTTATCTCCTTTTCTGCCTTCACGCTATCAGTTGCCAGAAAAATTCCTTTAAAATGGAACTTACTATTCTCTGCATTGAATGTTTTTATATATTTCTGAACGCTTGGAAGACCGCCTTCGATGATTTTATCACTGCCTCTTATATGCATTCCTAAAACCTTTTCTTGATTTGTGAAATTTTCATTCCAGAATTTTTCTGCAAGCTTTTTAAGCGGCTCTTGAGGTTGAAAATATTCGTCATAGATTAATTCTCGCTCCCAATTGAATTCTTCACAATTCATTGGCGCTTCGAGACCATAGACCATTTCCCATGCCAAATGACTCGTGAGATATTGATAAACAACGGCCCCTTCCGCCATTAATAGTTTTTCACGATCTTCGCGTCGCCACCAGTGCGTTCCATAAGTATCAATCCCTCGGGCAAGTCGATCAATTTCATAAATTGATTGCTCTGGTGGAATTTGATTTCTGAATACTTCTGGAAATGTCACCTGAGGCTTAATTCGAAAATCCCACTGTGAAAAAATATCTGGAGAACAGAAATATTGCGAATAAACATCCTCACCATTACCAGTATTATATGGACAAGATCTTCCCCAATGTATAAGAGGACGAAAGCCAAGTTTTTTCGATAACCAAATGGCGTTAACTGTCGATTGGATCAGTGCCCCCATTCCAAACCACCATCCCAATATAACCATAACTTTTTCCTGATTTTTCATTTAACAATATCCTCAAACTTTGTTTTTAAAATCTCTGGCGGCGGTACTATACTCGATATATTCGGACCATACTTGATCTGCCCTAACGAGAGGGTTGAAATCTCTTTGTAGTATTCCCGAACCTTCAACCTTTTTTTAAAAAGCTTGAAAAACTCAGCATGGATTCCCAAAAACGCTCCTCGGATGCCAGAAAATTTCAACAGTTCTGAGTCAGAAGCTTTTCCAAGCAAAGCAAGCGTTCCAAGTAAAACAACATGACAGTATATCCAGAGCAACTTGTAGATTGGATGGCTTTTGATTGTATGAATTGTTGTTGGCCAGAATATCATGACACTAGAGTAACCATTGCCAAAAGCCATTCTATTCAAATACTCCCAAGTGAGCCTGCGGGAAGGGAGAAGATGTTGATATTTTAACCTTTCACTATAATAAATTAGATAGCCTGCTGCCTTGATTCCCAAACCCAGTTCAACATCTTCCCCACCTAGCAAAACATTTCCTTTTCTCCCAGTACTTTGGAATTGAAATCCCGCAGAAAAAATGAGATCTAAAACATTTTTTTTAACCACCATACCTGCACCAAAAACATATCCCTTTTGAGTAATGTCAGAGAAGGCCTCTGGTCCCTGTCGGCCCGTTGCATACTGATCCATAAAAGGCAGAATTCGAGGATCGGGTACTGTTTCGAAAACTGCTTCCCCCAATCCTCCGCAGAGAGCGATCTCAGAGCGGCTCTCTATCAAGCTTTTTGCCGTTTCGACATATTCAGGACATAGAAGTGTATCATCATCACAAAAAATAATAACATTATATTTAGCGCATTGATATCCAGTGATACGGGCATGGCTTAATCCTGTATTTGATTCATGAACAATTCGGATTTTTAAAGAAACACTGGAATGCTTGAATTCTTTAATAATCTCTCTAGTTTGGTCACTTGAATTATTATCTACTGCAATAATCTCCCATTCTAGAAACGCATCTGTTTTTTGTCGTGCCAATGATTCGAGTGTTTTAGATATAACCCAGGCAGAGTTGTAGCAGCAAATAACAACACTAACTCCATCAACACTTGTTAATTCTTTCGATGATTTATTGTGCATCTTCAGACAGATAAAGAAATCGCATGTTCTTTTTCCTCTTTAGTCGATTATTCATCCGAGAATGAATCGGTTTCAGAACAAGATTGACCAATCATTGCCAAGGATTTATCAAGTGACTTCCTGTTAAACTGAAACTTTAGCGCACTCCTTCTCCGTTGACTCCATCGACTTCTAGCTTCCTTAATTGCTTTCGCCCAATCTAAGTCCCCCGCCTTCTTACGCTGGCGTCCAAGAATTGGAAGATAAATCCATCTCATCAATCGATCTCTCCATTTACGGCAGTATCTGCATGAAACAAGGTAATGAGAAATTGTCATCAGGTATGCCCGTTTGTCTGCCTGCTCTCCGTCCCATGATGCCCCTTCTCTATGCCAAACGATACTTTTCGGTTGATAGACTGTCCTCCACCCGCGCAACCAAGCCCGAAGGCAGAGATCAGCATCCTCGCCGTAGGCTGGATGAAAGAGTCGATCAAAACCTCCGATCTCCAAGAACTTGAGCCGATCAACTGCAAAAAAGCCACCGACAGCATACAGGGAGAAGGCAGCATTTTTAGTCTGAAATCCGTCAAAATATGGCCACCCATGATGCATTCCAAGTCGATAAGCTGCTGAGGTAACTTCTGAACCGCCCCATTCCAACGAACAAGCCCCTACGGCAAAAATATTGGGATTTTCAAATGGTTCTAGCAGCGATTCCAGAAAATCAGCGGCAACCTTAAGATCATTATTTAATAGGACAACAAAAGATTCTTCCAACTGTGGCATGAGCCAGTTGTAAGAATAGAGATAGTCATTGTCAGGGGAATTGACGGTATCAACTGATGGAAATGTCAAATGAAGCCAGGCGATATCATCGTGAGGAGAAGGATTATTAAGAATCAGGATCCTAGCTTTTCCTGGATAATATTCAACGGCATCTAAAAGACTGGGAATTAAAATTTTAAGATGTTCACGCCCGTTCCAGTTTAGAACTGCTATGCAAACTTCAGGAATGAATTTCTTTAAAGATTTTTTTTTCATGATCCAAAAAATTTAAGAAAAGATCGGCAGAGATTTTCCAATTCTTTGAAAAAGTCCCCAGCCCCCTCGAGAAATCAGATCATTTCTTGCAGTGAGACATCTTGCAGAATACAAAAAAGAGGCTGAACAAAGCACTCTAAGGACGGTAACACCAGAACGCCCAGCAATATGAATAATCGCAGGAATAAGTAAAAGCACTGACAAAAAATGCACCTTGAGGCGCAACTCCCGATATATTTTGGGGGAAATTCCAAACATTTTCTCTGAGTGACGATCCATACAGAGCAGATTAGGCTCTTCGAGTTGTTGCAACTCTCTGGCTTTTGCAAGAATACTTTTATCATGTTGACGGTAGGAAAGCAGTGTGTCAGCAAGATTGCAAATAGCACCTAAAGCAGCAACTCGCAGCCAGAGATCATAATCTTCGCACGGTTTCTCAAAAGCATAGTTTCCAGCATCCAGAATCGCTTTCTTCCGAAACATCACTGTGGGATGGAGAAGCTGATTCTCCACAAGCATACCTGAAAGAATATCGCAGTATTCCAGTGGAAATCGGCTTCCTTCACCGGTTGCATTACCTTCTGGATCAATAAACTCTGCCTGAGTGCCAAGCACCAAGAGACTTGGATTAGAATTAAACTCCTCGAGTTGACGTTCAAATCTCGTCGGGTAACAGATATCATCTGCATCCATGCGTGCGCAAAATTCTGTTTCTGACTCTTCAACCATCCTTGCCAGACACTCATGAAGAGGGAGAGGGATATCCGAAACGACTCTCCCTGGCAAACGCGATGGAATCCATTTTCGCGCCTTCTCAACCGTTGCGTCTGACGAACCATTATCCCAAAGGAGTACAGTAAAGTTCCGAAACGTCTGCCCCTCAAGAGATTCTAGCATTTCACATAAGTAGGGCTCCCCGTTGAGCACGGGTATAAGTACCGTTAACTGAGGATTCAAGTAATTTTATTTATTTATGCCTAAAGATGGCATTCAGAATTTTATCTTTAAAACATAATATTGCACAAGCATTAATGCGCAATACCGTTTTTATTACATCTTTAAATGATATTCTTGAAAAGTCTGCTATAACACCAAATCCTTGAAAAAAACTCCTCTCAATGTCAACATTCTTATTCATTCGTCTAACAACTTCTTCAATATTTCCACGTCCGTGAATAATTTTTGCCTTCCCCCATAAATAAGTTCCATTCATCCTTAGTGCATTGTATTCCGTGGGCAAGGATGTATGTCTTATATCCTTCGAAAAATAGAGCGCCTTTCTTAGGCTGGGTTGATCCCAAATTCGAGTAGATAGAACATCTCTTTTTAGCTCCCATGATTTTACTTTGAGTTGCCAGGCTTTAGATTCTTCGAAATAAAACTCCCATTCCTTAAAAAAATTTTTTGTTTTGGATGAATTTTTAAAAGCTATCACGCCGCTATTAAGCTCCGGAAAAGCATCTGGCAAGTTTGGTTCGTGTTCACGATACCAGTAACCTCGTGCCACTTCGAGAGATGCAGCAAAATCAAAATTGTCCAGAATTTGAAAAAGATCGGATATGTCATCGACTATATAGGTATCAGTATCTAAAAAAACTGCCTTTTTATAATCTACAAGATGGAAAGCAATAATTTTTTCAAAAGAGCCAGAGGCAATATCAATTCCAACGATTCTATCAAACTCAGGTTCATTTATAACCTTTTCAGTAAATAATGTGACATTGGCAGAGGGATTATGCGCTTTAAGACTTCTAACAGATTTAAGTGCTTCTTGATGATATTTACTTCCGATAGCTACATAAAAAAAACCATTCATTGAGATAATTTGGTCTGGGGAAATGACAATTGGATTCTAATAGCGATTCCGCTATCGTCGAGGTATAATTTTCTTGGTGAGAGATTTTAGCATTTTGGCGATCACTTCTTGAGGAGAAGTATATTTTTCATGCATAGAATATGGACTCAAAGAGAAGTCAATACTATCCGAATCAATAAATGTGCCTATTCGTTCTTTAGCATTATAATAAATAAGTTTTTCTATTGAAAACAACATAAAATTATCAGGTTTTAAACCTTGAACTATATCTTTTAAAAATGGAAAATCTTTGTAAGTTTTAACATCAAAGTTTTCTTTTATAAAATCAAAATAACCGCTTTCCTTTTCATCGCTCATCAAATAATATTTTGTATTATTTGGATATTTTTCTAACAGACAACTACTAATATATTTCGGATTTGTAAATTTCTTGATTTTTGGATTTAGCATCATCCTATCACCTCTTCTAACATGAATAGCAATATAATCTTGAAAATCTTCTAGCACCAGATTTGTCATTTTAATAACATCTTTAGAAAAATTTAATATGACTCTGTATTTTTTTTCCAGATTTAGCTCGGATACCCCCCAAAATGAGAGATCGCTTGAAATATCTCTTATTAAATATTTTTTTGAACAATCATCTGCATTTTCAAAATTATTTACTCGATGTGTTTCTTTAAGATTGACTGATTCTAAATCAAACTTATGACGGCATATACACTTAATAGGCTCGCTATTTAAAGTTTTATTACACTGAATTTTAATTGAATCAAAATCGATATATTTTTCCCAACAATGGGAAACAATATAATTATTGTTATGCTTTGGATCGAAAGATGGGTTTGGAAGTATCGCTATTCTTTTTAAATAATATGCTTCTAGTAGTAAATTTTTGAAATTGGACAAATTGTGCATAAATCCAAATTCAGGACTATCATTATTTGGATAATTATAAATTAAATATCTATCTTCCATTTTTGAGTATATAAAATTGAAATCGTAATGTTATCATACTAACATACCCTAAATACTCCCAGATTACTTTACATTCTCTTTGAGAATTGTCGTATATTGGTTTTCAAAAAAATTTTGAAATCTGAGACACCTTTTGGCCATTCTCTTAATCTGAATTCCTCCATTGCCATCGCAATCTCTACAGGTATCATTTTTGACAAACCACACTCCCGAAACCCTCTGGCTCGAAAAAAATCCATCGGCTTCCTAAAAATTTCTTTATTCTCTCTCCAAGGTTTTGGCCCTGCCCAGTGCAGAATTGTTGCCTGCTCCACTACGGGGAATCCTTCGATAATCTGAAAACGCTTCTCTAAATCCTCGTTTTCCAAGACAGGGATAACCGACTGAAGATGTGCAGATGTCGTCTTTAATTTACCTGAGTGTAATGCCCTAAATACTAGAATATTGAGCATCCCTTGATCCCCATTAATAAAAATATCTGGATGCTTTCGTTGCCCTTCCAGCATACGCAGGTATTCATCTAGATCTAGAACATTTCTTTTAATGCAGACCACCCCCGCTTGAAAGTAAGGATTTCCTTCCCATGGGAATGAGTTGATATGATCAAATATTCTAGAGGGATCGAAATACTGAGTTTTTTGAATGAAATCTGTAATCTCCTCGTGCGGCTCATTATAGACAACATCCCAATTCCCTTCGGGGAGGTTTTTTCTAGGATCTCCCCAGAGAACAGCATCGGCATCAATATGAAAAATCGTGTCGAATGGGGCCTCCCAAAAAGCAATCATCTTCGTAAGCCCCATACCAAAACTATGATTACGTAATCCTGCGATTTTCACATCTTCCTTGCGGATAACTTGGACGCCGTAGTTTCGCTCAAAACTACGGGTGCAAAAATTTCCGTCTGCTATCAGGCAGATCGGAGCATCAGGAGCAAAATACCTGATGCTTGAAAGGCACCCCCGAAGCAATGGCAAATCCCCTTGATAACAGGAAATACTGAATCCTAATTTAGATACTTTATTAGAATGATTGAAAGATTCTCCTGTAAAGACGCAAGGGAGCAGAGATTCCATATTATTCCCGTTCATTGCGATAAAATCTATTTATCATAGGGTTGCACAAGTCAGCTCTCTATTTTTTCAATACCTCAAATCGCCGCTGTAAACCCATTCTTAACTGAATCCCCGCCGCCTTGATAAGCTCGTGCGCCGTGAAGGCACGAAGCCTCTCGCCCCGAAGATCGCTCTCGTTACGCGGTGAAAGTGCGTGCTGCAGCCATTCGTCTGCCTTCCAGTTAGAATCCATCTCTATGACGCTCTTATAGAATTTAATTCTCTCAGTCATTAGCATCTTTGCATCAAGACGCTGTCTTAGAGTTTGCAGAGCATTTTCAGTAAGGCTTTTCTTTTGCGATACGGTAAGCCCTAGAACCGTTTGAATCGAAGAAACGAGTTGATCAGGCTCGTTAGGATCGAAAAGGAATCCGTTTTTCCCATGTTCTATGAGCATGGAGGCACCTGCATTTTTTGAACAAATGACTGGTGTACCAAGAGTCATAGCCTCAATCACCGTAAGATTAAAAACATCCCACTCCGAAGGAACACATAGGTATGCTGCTGATACAATCTCGTAGAATATTTCCTTCCTCGGTCGAGATTTCTCAAGAATAAGTTGTGAACCGATGAGACCTGGAAATTCCCGACTCAGAAGATCCGAATGCACCTTGCCAGTGGACAGATCAACCACATCGGATCCAAACCAACGAATCTGCTTTCCTTGAAGCTGTTTGAGTGCGTGGCAGAGTACCCGAGGCCCTTTCCAGTTTTGGAAACGACCAATGACAACTCCATAATCGGCGTGATCCGGAGCAAGCGGAGAGAGTTTAATTTTTTGTTCAGCATCAGGAGGAAGAATAGGAATCTGACGATTTGTTGCAGCCTCCCAGAACTTTGAATTGCTTTCGCTATTTGTATATACGCCAGAGGCACTTGAAAAAGCTTTACTCTCCACAAGGCGAAGATAATCACCGTCAAAGGCATACTTCTCAGAACTCGCATACCAGTCCAGCTGTCCACAACTCCCGTGCAATGCTACTACCGCTGGTGGAGAATCGTCTGAAATCACCCATGGAGCAAAAAGCAGTTGAAAATCCGAAGTCTCCACAAGATCGTATCCCAAACCATGCTGCACTTGCTCATAAGCGGCCCACGCAAGGGGCAAAAATGCTGCAAAAGTTGGAAAATCAAAACGGTAACGCTCAAAACAACCTTCCACTGTTTCGAGATACTCTTGCTTGAGATAAGTGATCTGAACTCCATCCATGATATGGCTGGGGCGATCCAAAAATTTTCTTGCCAATACTAGGACATCGACTGTATGTCCGGCATCAACAAGGCGCGGCAAAATCCCTGCGTAGTAGGAAATAATTCCCCCTCCCGACTCGGGTAGGTATTCAGAGAGAACAAAGAGGAGTTTCATCGTGTCAGGTTGATGGTGATCTCTTTACCTTCAAACTTAGCGCGGTGCGTATTCTATCGATTTTTTCCTCAACGAAGTGATGCAGAGTAATTGATGCAAAGATGCTAGATATCAGCACAAAGACTGGGAGCAAAGCGTATGATAGGTGAAATCTGCCAATAATGGTACAACATAATTCGAACATAAGTATATGGACACAGTATATCGGGTATGAAAGACCTCCTAAAAAACGGTCAATTTTATTATTTTTTGTGATCTTGAAAAGGATAGGCACGAGAAATATTAAGCTTACAAGAAATATCCACTCAGGGAGCCCCTTTACCCAAACAGGTACAAAAATGAGAAATATCCATGAAAACCCGCATATTATCAAGTTTCTGTAATATCCAAAAAAGGGGTATTCTATTCTCAGCACCCAAGCACTTATCTTAAAAGAAATGATTCCAGCTGCAAATAAATAAAAAGTAGCAGGCCAAAAAAAATAGACTACATCCCCATAGTTTTTAGTAAAAAAATAATTTATGATTAAGGAAAGTGTACCTAAGACAAGTACCCTCAATACTTTTCCAAAACATGCAAATGGAGCTATCATGTAAAAGCATAGTTCTGCACTGATAGACCAGGCTTGAGGCACAAACAAAAAATGATACAAGTTGAATAGTTTTAGATCATGAATATCCGAATATCTATTAATAAAAAAAACAAGCCCATGAGATTTTGAGTAAGAAAAGAGATAAGGAATATCGATTCCAAGGAGCGTAAAATTGGTCGCAATGAAAAGAACTCTTTGCCAGTTGGGCAAATATAATCCAAAGCTTAAATGCTCAATGGGAGATGTTCCATGAGTCAATAAATAACAGACTAGTTGCCAAAGTATTGCCAATACCATGACCGTTAGATAGGTAGGATATATTCTTAATATTCTATTCAAATAAAAAGCTTTTAGCCCGCTCATATCAAAACCATATTTATTAGAAAGAATCATAGCCATGTAAAATCCACTAATGATAAAAAAGATGTGAACGGCACGCCCCCCAGAAAGCAAGAAGTTCGAATATCCGCTATGTTCCAATAAGACAGCTATAGCTAAAAGTATTCGGAGTGTGCCCAAAATATATATCGAAATTAATTAAGATTAGTAACAGACTCGTAAATAAGCACTCGATAAATAAATAAAAGGATCACGCGCAGTTTAAGATTTTCTAATGTTTTCAATTTTCATCTTCCACTAAAATTAGTATTGATGAATTTAAAGGGTCTATGCTTTGTTTATCGCACTACCAGGATCATAATCATAACGAGATATTTTTTTCATTGCCAAAAAATCTTTTTCAATAAAATGCCAACTTAACCATGCAATGATAAGAATGATTGGAGTACTTATTAAAAAATTAACCCAAGAAATTCGTAATGTTGGATTCATCGCCACGATTTGTTGTATAGGAAAAGCATAGAGATAGGTGCCATAGGATAGATCAGTGGTCTTCGTCCAATTGAAAAATGGCAATCTGAAGGCAAAGCCTACCCACAGTGTTAGATAGACTGCAAATATTGGAAAGAGCACTGAAAACAAGGGTTTGTGATTAGCAGATAAAAATAGTCCTATTAAAGAGAGGAGTGCAAATTTCCCAGAAATAGGAATTTTATCTCTCCAAAGCCAGATTATAACTCCAAGCGCAAAATAGGTTAGCAAACGGCAATCACTGATACCCAAACAATTGAAACCAAATAGCATTCTAATATAACATAAATAAATTATTACAAAAATTAGAAGAAGAAGTACCCTTCGCCTAAATAAGCAAAAGAGTCCAATTGCAGCAACGAGTAGATAACATTGAAATTCAGGTTGAATTGTCCACATCGAGGCGTTTGCACTATCATGATATGGATTATGAGCAAAAGAATTCCACCCCAGACAGCTATGAGTAAGGAATATCCAATCCTTTCCCATGTCGACTAGCCAAGGAAGGCCTTTGCCTGCCATCATTCTAAATTCGGGACAGAAACACCAGATTACTATTCCAGAAAATCCAACAGCTATAACAAATGCTGGATAGATACGAAGAACGCGCTTCATGAGAAAATCCTCCATTGATGTTGATCTCAGCCAGCTTGCAGTGATAAGCATTCCACTTAAAAGAAAAAAAAGATTAACCGCTGCAGAACCTAGTGTCATCTGCCCATGTGTCCATACAGCAACGGGTTCACATTTGGCTTCTCTCACTGACCCATAACAAACTGGAAATGAATGAGAAAAAATTACTGATAGTGCTAAAAACAATCTAATCGCATTAAGGTTATTAGAATTTCTTGATGATAGATTATATAAATAAGTCATGAGTTGTGTTATGAATCCCCAATGAATTCAGCATTAAATATAGTTAGACCCGGCATGAAACTCCTATTTATCTTTAGTCAGCTCCAGCATTGACAGCAACTCCACGCGTGGATTTTTTCAGATCGACCGTTTGGATTGGCGAAAAGCAATGGGATTCTTAAATTAATTATTATTTTATAGGATATTCAGAACTACAATCTTTTAATTTTAAAGGATTGCAGAATATAAACGAAGTAATTCCTAAGATTAAAAAGATTGCTAGTTCGATACGATAATAATAATGGTGCGTCCATTGGCCATAATGCATAAAAAATAACTGTTTTGGAAGAATGAACAAATCTGCTTCGGCCACAGGAGACCATGATGGTGAGTTTATTTTTAACCAACAACAGGAAGCTAATATTGTACACAATATAAATAAGTATTTATATTGTGTAGTAGGTTTGATTGCATCCATAGCCAACACACCTCCAACAACTATGAATGGCCATCCGAGCGTAATAAATCTAGGTTCACAATCAAGCGATAGAATAATATTAATTGCTATTATCAACACATACCCAACGCCTAAACTTTTAACTTTATTACAGAAGACTCCCCAATAAATAAAGACAAAGATTATCATTGGTCCCCAATAAGAAGCAAGGGTCACAAACGGTAGAAAGAATTCACGATATGGAGGTATAAACAAACCAATTAGTTGTTCATTTGTATAAGATAGAACATTCCCGTGCTGAGATAGATATTTTGAAATTAGATTAGGAATGATTAATGCTGCAATAGCACATAATACTTTCTTAATATTTATCTTACACTTAAAGTCAGTTAATTTTCCTAACCATAGAAGATTGACCAATCCGAAAGTTAAGATCGTAATAGAAGGTAGTCCTGTGATTATTTTCCCAAAGTAAATATTATATGAATTTTTAGCAATCTTTGTATACAAATATGACGCGACAGTTATAAAAGTAATAATTTTAAATATATTTATCAGATGGCTATTAACTAACTTTTTATCTCTAATAATAAACTTTGTGTCAATAAATAGAATCGCTACAGCAACGCAAACGCTAGTTAACTGCCATGACATGCTTCCGATAATCGAAAGAATAAGTAAACACACTAATTTTCTTTCAATATAAAAAAAGAGTAGTAATATACCAATTAATAATGCTGTAGAATCTGTCAGCACTGGATCATAATAGAATTGCTTTGAGCATTCAAAGCTAAAAAACATTGTGAAGAAACCAACCCATTTGCTAGATTCGCTAACATTAATTTTTTTAAATATTTTTAACAAGAAAAAAAGTACTGCTATAACTATTATCAAATTATATACCTGAAAGCATTTTACAATATTTTTGTCTGATAGAGGAATTTTATTTATCTCCAGGACAACTCTGACAATAGCACTTGGTAAAAACCTATGCGCGTAATAGGAATCAAACTCTCGATTTCCAATCAAAGTAGTTACATTTTTTGTAATATTCCCATATGTGACTCCATCCCAACCTAATCCACCATTTGTCGGAACTAACTCGCCGATAAAGATATTATACAAACCAAATACAACTATTATTAGTAACATTATAAACGAAGATTTAGCGGCCATATATTTCGTTGATCTATTGGTAACTAATTATGTGTAATGATCTACTGTTCTTAAAGCTCAACTAACTTCAAACGGAAATCGGACGGAATTAGAAAATATAAAATGAAGAGGTTTTAAGGTTCATTTGAAATAATTGGGCGACACATGAGAAGAAGCTTTTTTTCCTCCCTGTTTTCATTTAGAAGTTTATTCTGCAAATCAGTGAACTGAAATACCCTTAAAGGTCTCACTGGATAACACGGAAACTCACTTCAATTTTAATTTACAGATCAAACTTTATATCCCAAATTTTATTGTAAGATGCTTAACTCTTCAGCGTTTACAAGGAGGTTTTTTGCCTCAGAGCTTAGAGCTTGGATAAGCCAATTTCCCGGCTTGAGATAAACCTCATAGTATCTGGTGACATTCCGCCGCATCTCTTCTATTTCCTTGGATGACATAGCAAGAGCCTCTTCGCAAGTTGCCTTCAATTCTACAGCAGTACTAAATGTTAAGCAGTTCACACTATGTTCCAATGCAGGGTAAAGATACTCTGATGAGTTAATGATTGGAATAGCCCCAGCTGCCATTCCCTCGATGAGATTATGCGAAAGAGGCATGCACCAACCAGGGGGACTAAGAAAAAAATCACACTTCCGAAGAGCCCCAAGATATTCAGACAAAGGAAGAAATGTTTTTGTAGAATGATCCCCTCCCCGATCATCAAGAGAAGCAACGATCTGCTGCTTTTTCCATCCCGAAACCGATGCATTTGCAACTTTCACCTGATCAACGAACCTTGCAAAAAACGACTCAAGAATCTGCTCCCTGTTCATCATTGGAAATTGGAAATTCTGCTTGTAAAAATTTGCATCCCTCGTTCCGAAAAAACCTATCCTAATGGGCCGCTCTCTCTCACTATTTGAGTCTGCGTGATGATGAAGCCCTTGATAATAAACAGATGGATGCATGAAATAAGGCATCCTATTTATTTTTGTGTGTTTGCCGAAAAAATCGTAATCTAGAAAAATCGCCTTTATCCCCTCATCTCTTGCCTTGGCCACACTTTCCATGCAATCACTGATGAGAAGTCCACATTTCAGGGTTTGTCCTCCGAACAAAATTGGAATCGGTGTTGATTCTCTGAGATTGAAAAGTTCCCTGAAAAGCATCGGACTTTCCACGACTTGAATGCCATATCCCAATGCATGAAGTGAAACAATGAGATAGGGCAAATGGCGCCCATCAGTGCTTATCTCAAGACACACTCTGTTTGAAGTTGGCTTGAGCAAAAAGCGGATTTTGCTCTGTAGTAACCAAGATTTTTTATCAAAATCCATGACCTCTGCTTTACGAGCTATAACCCTAAGTTGTTCTTTGAAATGTCTAGGAGCTGTGTTCGATTGAAGATTCCTTTCACCACATCCAAAGTTGTCTCAACGGTTTCTCCATAGATCGTTCGGATTTTTATATCTAATATATCGGATGAGAGAGTGCTTTGACTCTCCGACATCGTATTCCGCTTAAAGAGCAGAAACTGTCCATCTACAGAAACCTCTACAAGTTGATAGCCTCGCTCCATTCCTAAACTCTTCATTGCACTTAGTGAACACCCCCAACGTATCCCTGATTCATCTCCAATATCTTCTGAAGGAACCACAAGGGATGAATTAGGGGAAATTGCTGGATTGCAAGCCACGAGCACCACTTTGGCAGAACAATTTTCCATTGCCCTCCACTGCCAATATTCGAGTCCTGTTCCCGCAAGCACCAAGACTGTAGGGTGAAGTTGCACCCCTACAGCTTTCCATGCACGTTCCCAATCCGACATCAATGCAGAGGAATGAAGAGCCTTACAGAGTCGTCCAGTCTGAATAGACCATTCGTGAAGAGTTTGAGCACGGCTTAGCGAAGCCGAAATCCAGGTGCCATGGCCTTCTGAACTGAGTGCCAGCCAGTTGGCAGCAGCAGGTTCTTTTCCATCACCTGTTGAAATCAGATAGGTAACTGAATCATCCCCAGGCAGATCTTTAAGGGCTCTTGAAAGCATCTTATCTGACCCATCACCTATCCCCAACCTACAAAGAGGTGCCCTTGTATTTTCTTTGCTTCTCTGAACATGTGGGACACCCGATCTCCACTCGTCATTCCTAATTTGAATCTCAAGTTGATCAGTTCTTGAACGCAGAGGCAGAAGCAATTCACTACGCAGTTGCCCTGCAAACTTTCGTAGTTTCCATTTAAACTGACCTATGATGCTTCCCTCTGTAAAGTATACATCTTTGACGAAATCGACTTCGATGCAGAGTCGATCCATTCTATCAAACCCTATCTCCAGATGCGTAGGAGGAAGAGTCGCTCCGCCTGGAGTCACTGGAATCTCAGGAAGAAAACGCCTCGCAAGGCGGTTGAATGTTGTGTTGGTAGCGAGAATTTCCTCAGTAGTGAGTTGACTGAGATATGTTTTCCAGGAGTGGCTTTCCCAGAGATGGACTGAAAGGGAGTCAGGAGGCAAAGCTTCATCCCCTTCGAAGAAACATTTAAGGCTTGCCTCATCCCAACTGATCGGGAGAAACAACTCCGAGGGCAGAACCTTCAGCATTCCAGGGCATCGCTCGGCAAGCAGGCTAGGATAACGGACACTATATTCCACATAATGCTCATCTCTTCCTCGGGAACGAAATCCACTCCAAAGCGAACGCGCGGGATCGTGTCCCTCAAGGCAGAGTCTTGCAAAACTGGAGTCTGCTTCTGCAATTAAAACCGCATTACTCAAACCAACCGGAATTCCATCAGGCAAGGACTCTTGGGCTGCAAGGAAAGGAGCATTAGGAAGATTATCAAAGGATTTTAGAAACAGAACATCTGTGTCGGCATAGGTTCCACCCATTGCAATCAGTGCTGCTAGACGGATAATGTCCGCCTGATGCGCTGGATGGCAAACAGGAAACCCATAGATGCCCTTGATGGGACGGACCCGATGAATCATCAGCATTGGGCTAGCCAGATCCCACCATTTTCCAGATGGCTCATAAGCACAGTGCAAAATTATGGCATCTGGACGAAGCACCTCCCAGGCACTCCTGATCGAAAGGTAGTGACTCAGGCCAAAGGGTCGCTCACCAAAATCAGGGACCATTCCAAAACAGAAATGTATTAACCTCCTCGGCATTAATTTTGTATGATCTGAAGTAGCATTCATGACATAGCGTAGCGCTTATTCAGTCAATTGGTGAGAGCGGATCTGGGAATCCAACAGAGAAAAGCCATTTACGAACGACTGATATTTCTGACTTTTCCCAATCACTGGGCAATTTAAAACGCCATTTAAGATATTCTTTGGCAACTGAACTGCCTTTGAAAAGTTCTGCTATTATAAATAAAGCTCGCTGGAGACTTCGCGATCGGATCAGCATCTGGTGCCTAAATTTAGATTTTTTTGAAAAGTAATCACTCCATCTCGAACGGAGGCGTTTAAGTATCACGGAAGAGAGATTAGGAGCTGTAGTCTGCACAGCCTCCTTAATCATCAGTTCTATCTTTTCATAATGTTCTGGTGAAGTAATATTTATACCAAAAGTAGCCTGAGAAGGATGTCGTCTCCAACTGGCCCATGTATCTGGCACATGTATAGTATTACTTAAAAGGGAGGCCTTCATCCCCCAGCCAAGGTCAGCAATAGATCCTACATCTGTTCTGAAAGGACCAGTTTTTTTAAAAAGAGATTTCCGAATCAGAAGCTGAGCAATGGAATGATAAACAGTAGATCCACTCATATGGAGCAAACCATCAAAGGGAGCAAGGCGTAGATGTTTCTTCTGAATCATTTCATTAGAAGAGCGAGCAAAAAGAGATTCTTTCCCCCACCAGTTAGCAAGAGTCTGCCCATTCTCATCAATTTCCCTTAATGGAGAATGAGCAAGATCGCACTCGGGATGTTCATCCAGTGCAGTTGCCATCATCTCAAGAAAATTGGTAGCCATAGTATCGTCGCTAGTCGCAAAGTAGATGTACTCCCCTTGACACTTTTCAAGACATCGATTCCAAGATGCATAAAGTCCTGGAGGAAACTGTTCCAAAGAAACATTTGGTAACTTATTAAAAGAGCTTAAAAATTCCCATGCACCATCAGAAGAGTAAGAATCAACAATAATTAGCTCCCAATTTTTATAAGTTTGCGAGAAAATTGTCTTCATCCTTTCCTCGAGAAAGGAAATGTTATTCAAATTTGGAAGACAAATAGAGATTAGTGATCTCATTGCTACAATAAATAAGGTTTCCAGAAATTTTCATCCCATTTTTTCCAAGCGTGGCAACCAAAAGGCAAGACTCCATCCGTTGTACTAAGACAAAATTCAGGCGCACACTCAAAGCTAAATTTTAGAGCTTCTTCGGATGTTGGAATGACAAATTCATCGACAAATTTCGAAGCATAATATGCCCAGAAAGAATCTTCATTTTGGTCGAATTTTTTCAAATACCAACGAATGTTATTTTTAAGTCCCGCTCGATATGCTTGTTTCATGAGAAAACGAAAGCCAGAACCTAAAAGCGGGATCCTTTGAAATCGTCTATTACCTAAAGCCAAAACCTCTGGATCTAAGAGTAGTTTTTTGGAATTTAACACATCCCGAAAGCTTTGTACTTTTCGCAGTGATAACCCACCATTTCCGACTCCTGAAAATCCTTTACTTGTGTCATCACGATTACCATGAAACCACGGCGCCCCTACATAATCCCATTCTTTATCACACCAAGAAAGTAGATTGTTTGAAAATACAAGACAATCGAGTTGGTAAATTAAGATATATTCATAATCTTTGAATCTACGATAAAAAGCATCCGACAACATCAATCGATTATAACTTTCAATTCCAGAAAAAAATTGAGTATTAAATCGTTCCTTCTTAAAATCAGGAAAAAGGTGCGGTGGTATTTTTAATTTCTTCGGAAGAATCAAAACTCGTTCATAGTTACCAAGAAATTTTCGAAGATGATTTAAAGAAATCTCCTCTTCAGGAAGCAATGGAAGCCGATAAAGAGGTGTCAGTACAGCGACTCTTTTTGAATGCATACTCACAATATATAATTTAGTAAATTTTGGTTGTAATATTTAGAGCATCAACTTGTTATTGAGGTTGATTATAACTAATATTTACCTGAGCCGGATTTCTGGAGTTTATTTTTCTTCATGATTATTATTTTTGCGATAAAAATTGAGCTCTACTCATTGCAATTTTGCGTGACATTTCTTGAGGATCAATTTAATGGTTCAACATATTTTCTATTGGTTGATTATCGAAGTCCCATGATCCGATAGGAAAATATTCGCTTCCTAAATTTAAAATATGATCATTGATATCCCTCAGGATTTCAGGATTCAAATGCTATAAAAGTTATATTATTAATATACTCATGATAGGGTGTAATCACTTGCAATTCATTTTTTTGCGCATAAATTAGCACTAAAGCTATTTGCTGAATATTGTTATTTAATCGACCGTACCACCCCTCAATTGAAACAGGTATTTTAAGAGTTGGATTAAACTTCCACAAGAGATCTTGTATGTTTTTTCTTAATTTCATCAAATGGATTAAAGATGTCCCCTAATATTTAAATTTATTTTTTAAGGTATCTACTGATACCGCTTATTCCAGCATTCCTCTGCTGGTGCTCAAACTTCCATGAGCAGACTAATTCATTGAGATTCCTCCATGGTGTCTTTTGATTTGTTACAGAATAGTCAAAGTCAAATTTGTCAGCTTTTTGACAAATTTCCAACGAAGAAGGTGGATAAAAATGCGCTAGATGCGCTAATTTGATACTGCTTGCCACATCGAGTTTTTTCATATGAGTTGCGGCATCTCCCACACCGATATTCTCTACAAGATTTCTGTTGGGGATGAGACACACACCCTGATTCTTCATCACAGTATAGTGCCATTGAAAATCCCAAGTATTTATAACTCCCAAACGGGTATTGTGAAGCCACATTTTCCACCACTCGCTGATCTCCCAAGGCAGTGAACAACTAGCAGCAATTCTGTCCCACTCCTCAGGAAATCCAAGCATCGTAATGTCGTAGAGATTCCAAGCTCTACGCCATGTTGCCCATCCCCAACTATGAGCAAACCGGGAGGCATAATAGGCACCATTTCCCCGAATTCTTCCATGCTGATGATTGTTCCCGCTCACATGCAAGACAGTAGCATCATCCCTGTATCGCTCTAGCATCGTCTCGGCAAATCGGAAAAAACTTCTCGTTGGGAGCGTATCATCCTCCAGAATAATTCCCTCATCCACTTCACTAAAAAACCAGTCAATGGCGGATGAAACTGCGATCTTACAGCCCAGATTTTCATCACGGTAAAGTCTTCTGACATCGCACTCCCAATCAATTGCGCCATCAATATGTTTCCGTGTCTGCTTGCAAAGCTCCGAGTCACCTTCCACTGAGGCTTTTGGCCCATCAGCAGCAAGGAAGAGGCGGGTGGGTCTCGTCTCGCGAATTGCTTGAAGAACTCGGAGTGAATGCTCTGGCCGATTGTAAATCAAAAATAAGACAGGCGTATTCAAATGATAAAAGCAGAAATTCTCTTATGAGCCACTTTCCAAAAACAATCTCCAAACAGAGAGCGAACTAATAGACTTATCAGTGCTCTATTCCTAATACTGCTTGGTGCAATATACAGACATCTAAACAAGCTTATTGCAATACTTTTAATATCTTTTATAACAAAAGCTCGGAAGCCATTATCAACGCATATTTCGCAAAGCCAATTATATTTTAGGCCAGCTCGATTTTTTAAATGTTTTGCCAAAGAGTAAAGATCTCGATCAAATTTACTATCAATACTTCCAATTAATGGAAACCCAGTCCATTCAGCATTTTGATAAATAGATTTGTAAATCTTCACATAATCGATTTTTTTTCCTCCCCACTTGAAGGCCCCCCAGTAGTTGCGTTGATACAACGGCATTGGATACGGTTTTTTCTTTAATCCTGGAATGTGTCGATCAGGTAGTCGATTGTACAACTGCTCAAGATGTTTCGACCAACCGCTTCCGCAATGGTGATTATAAATTGCCGCCTTTAAATTTCTTCCTATAAGGACGCGTGCATCGCCATCGAATGCAAGACGAGTCGCCTCTGAAATATACTCAGCAATCGAACTTGGTTTTATCATGCAATCCAAAGCTATATCGTCCGATCTATAGGGAAGTGGTGTTATAGCAGGGGCTCCCACACAAGGTAATCCGGCAAGTCCGGCCTCAAGCAACGCTGTCAAGGAACCAAAGGGAAATCCTTCTAGATAAATGTCTGCCATCTCGTGGAAAGTGGATAAATCTTCCTTGACCCCAAGTGCCAAGAGGCGGCCACCACATCTTTCCGAAGCTGCTTCCCAGCGACTCCCGAACGCAGGTCCAATAGCGATCAAATAGGCTGTCGGGCTTCTTTCCAAAATTTTTTCTGCTGTATTTATAAAATCGTAGTCACCAAGGGCGTCATATTTATATTCCGTTCCAATTGTCAAAAAAACGATGGCCTCTTCCGGAATGCCCAATTTTTCTTTTTCCTGATTTCTTCGTTTGAAATAAATGCTTTTATCTTCCGAACTAAATACAGCTTTACCGAGAGGAATCGGTAAAATTATTGCATTCTCGATTCCTCGGCATTTTTGAGTTATACTCTGTCCAGAATCGCGTAGATTAATTACAAGATCAGCAACTGATGCGCCAAGCCAGTAAAGATGATCTGCGTGGTTTAGCAGAACAATAGGCGGAGTATCATCAATAGCAAATGACAGAACTGGCAGTGGATCCATCGGATGTGTATGCAAAACAATAATGTCGGCGTCTTGACATGCTATCTTTCTCAATTGAATTGCCCTCTCCGTCCATGGCAATGTCGAATCCAAAACTGTAAATTTCCCATTTTGAAGTTCTACTTCACGCCTCAGTCTGTCTGAAAGCTGAGCCTTCTGAGACGTGATAATCATATGATGACAACTATTTGTAGAATCGCTTGTAATCCAACGCATGCAGAGATTCGTGTGCCCCCCCCCAGAATAGGCCTCACTCAAAACATGCAAATATCTTTTTTTATCGCTTTGATTTTCTGTGAACGGGGAATCCTTCAAACTACGCCCGATTGAAAGGAGCACATCCTCACAAACCAGATCAGTAAGAAGGCCAAAACTACCATCTCCAGAAGCAATAGTCGCAGCCTCCACCCCCCACCTCACCGCCTGTTCATTATTACCTTTATTCCGGTGGTATGTCATTTGCCGAACACACCAACTGTAGAGTGCCATGTAAAAAGAACAGTTCTCCTCACAAACTATAGGATCTATGCCTGTCTCAAAAATCATCATTCAGTACATCCGTAATCACGGAAATTATTTCTTGCTGATGTATGCTTGTAATATGAGGCCCCACAGGAAGACTCAGAACCGAATCTGCTAATTTTTCAGCTATCGGAAATGATCCTTGCTTGAGATTCATGAAAGAATATGCACCCGACAGATGTGGTGGAACAGGGTAATGAATGATAGTTCCAATTCCCCTCTGAGTAAGTTTTTTCTGTAAAAGATTCCGCTGCGAATGCCCTATCACAAAGAGATGCCACGCCGGGGAGGCCCACTCCGGGACATTCGGAAGCGTGAGCTGATTGATCCTAGCGAGTCCGGCAAGATATTCTCTAGCGATCTTTGCACGACGCTCGTTCCATTCATCAAGATGGCTCAGTTTAACCCGAAGGAAGGCCGCTTGAAGCTCATCCATCCGGGAATTTAATCCAACTTCTAGATGCTGGTATTTGACCTTAGACCCATAATTGCGAAGCGTGGCGATGCGTTCGGCAAGTTGAGGATCATTAGTCGTTACGGCTCCGGCATCACCGAAGGCTCCGAGATTCTTCCCTGGATAGAAGCTGTAAGCAGCTGCATCACCGAGACTCCCAGCAGGGCGGCCCTTGTAGCGGGCTCCCTGAGCCTGTGCTGCATCCTCAACGACTCTCAGCTTATGGGTTCGCGCTATTTCCAAAATGGGATCCATATCAGCGGTCTGACCGTAGAGATGCACTGCAAGAATGGCCTTGGTGCGTTCTGTGACCGCTGTCTCGATGAGAGTGGGATCTAAATTGAATGTACGCGAATCTACCTCCACAGGAACCGGCACGGCGCCTGCAAACGAGACTCCTAGCCAGCTTGCAATGAAGGTGTGCGATGGAACGATGACCTCATCACCAGGGCCAATATCGAGCCCGCGCAGGATTAGGTGGATGGCATCAAGTCCGTTACCGACGCCAAGACAATGTTTTACCCCACAGTATTTGGCAAACTCAGATTCAAATCCCTCCAGCTCGCGGCCAAGTAGATACCATCCAGAATCCATGACGCGGTGGTAGGCTGCATCAAACTCTGGGCGAAGCTCTTCATAAGTTGGCTTCAGTTCCAAAAAAGGAATCTTTGCTGTCATTACTTCAGATCTGCGATGAAGTCATCGTAGTTTCTATAATAGTCAGCCTCGTCATAAAGATTCGAAGCAAGCACAAGACAGACTGCGCCAGAGGAAAAATTGTCCATTTCTCTCCAGATCATTGGACAGACATACAGTCCATAGTAGGAACGATTCAGATGATAGCGTTTCTTTTCTTTTCCATCATCAAGCACCATATCGAAGCTTCCTGACATGGCGACGATAAGCTGGTGCAGTCCCTTATGAGCATGACCACCTCTTTCCGCACCACCGGGAACATCATAGAGATAGTACACACGGTTGATTTCAAACGGAATATGGCGCTTCCCCTCAATAAAGGTGAGATTACCACGAGGCTCTCCAATCTTAGGAAGCTCGATAATTTTGCATTGTTCTAGACTCATGGGAGGAGTTCGACGGTTTGAGTTTCTGGGGCATGTCGATAAAGTTTCTCACAGGAGCATTGCGCTCGATGGTTTGTATCAAACTCCAAACGCAATCCACACTGGCAGACCCATCCAACGAGACGCGCGGGATTTCCCATCATCAAGGCGTGTGATTGAATGTCTCGGCTAACAACCGCTCCAGCAGCAATCATACTCCACGCCCCTATATTCACAGGGAGAATAGTAGCATTGGCACCGATACTCGCTCCACGATGCAAAATAGTTCGGGACAACTTCCACGAGGAGGGTTTGCTACGAGGATTAAGATCGTTCACAAAAGAGGCATTAGGACCGACAAAAACATCATCCTCAATAGTGATTCCATCCCAAATCTGGACACCTCCTTTTATCGTCACGCGATCTCCAATCACGACATCGTTCTCGATGAAAACATGAGAGCAAATATTACACTCGGAACCGATGATGGCCTTAGCAAGAACAACACAAAATTGCCAGATGCGAGTTCCTTCACCAACCGTTGAGGTCTGAACATCTGCTAGGGGATGAATGTCAGGAAGAGGCATTATAAATATTATTAATTTTAGTTAGCGAGAGTGTTAGTCATTTCTCAATTCTCAAAAAATGTAGCAACGATCAAAGAAATAAATGATTCTATTGAGAAGCTGGTATTTTGAGTTGTAACCAGTCAGCAGTGTGAAGGTTATAACTTGATAGTCGTAAGATCAATGATTTCAATATTATCACTCGAATGACACCAGGGTCGAGCTCAAGCTGAACAGTTTTTTTTAGATTCTTCCAATGCTTTAAGAATTTCAGCTGTAATTTGATTAATAAAAGGAGGAGTCAAAATTTTTTCATGATCGGCCATGATGGGATGAATGATAGGAGCAATCCCTGTAAAGTCTTCCCAACCACCATCATGAGCCAAATTATCATGACGACTGTATTGAGGATAGTTGGGGTGGTCCTGATGACTTACGCCTCTGTGATCATTAGGAGTCGAGCGGGACTGCTGGCTATTTTCATAAGCCAACATATCTCTGAAATAATGTATAGGAAAGGCTGCCCCTCTATCAGGAATATATTTATTAGTTAATTTAATGTGATAGTTTATTATTTCTTTATTCGAAACTGATTCTGCTGATTCTGCTGATTCTGCTGATTCTGCTGATTCTGCTGATTCTGCTGAAGTAAAGAATTTTTTGTAATGAAAAACCCATTTTTTAGGATCTGTCGTACGGACAAAAATCCATTTAGGAAATCTTTTGATATAGTTGGCAATCCTCTGCCTTCTGGTAATATAAAATGGACACTCTGTTGCAATAGCCACTACAAAAGGAATTTCATTTTTGAGTTTTTGCCATTGCCTGCCAACTTCAAAGGCAAGTAATCCTCCCCAAGAATAGCCAATTATGATTGGAGTACCTGTGCTGCCAGACCTCTCAATCTCTCTGATCAGTAAGGAGGCCGCTTCCTCCATAGATTTGTACCTGTAAGGTTTTAGAGCAAGAAGTGGCGAACGAATTCCTATGATCTGATTGTTTTCCTTAAGCAAGTCCACTAAATACCTTTTGGAGGACAAATCTCCGGCGACATTATACACCATGACGATCGGAGTTCCCGTAGATTTAGTCGATAAATGAGTAAGTACCGGTAGCTCATTTGAAAGAGCATTCTTTGCAAGTCTAAAAATTCCAGATGGTGTTGGTTCTTTATAAAAATCGTAGAGCGGAATTTTCTTCCCAATCTTCTTCTCAAGGGAATATACCATTTTAAGCGCTTTCAGAGAGTCTCCTCCATAATCAAAAAAATTGTCCGTTTCTTCGGGATTTTGATCAAAAGGTAAAAGTTCTCCCCAAAGTTCCATCACAAAACCCTTAAGTTCTTTTTCCTCTTTCTTTAGAAAAATTGCTTCAGATCGTTGCTCTGTAGCCCTTTGATCCAGAATCCTTCGATCTACTTTCCCTTGAGAAGTAAGAGGAAATGACTTATGAAAGACGAATTGAGTCGGAATGAATCCAGGAGGCAGTAGATTTTTTAAGTAATTACGCAGTTTTTTTTCTAACTGATCATCCTCTTCTGCCTTGATGTGGGCAGTACTCCCTGTTGTAATTTCTTCCTCAATGATAGGCCTACAAAACACATCCATGACAGAAGGGTGTCTTCTGAGAGCAGCTTCTATCTCACCAAGCTCAATCCGAGTTCCCCTGATTTTTACTTGATTATCCAAACGGCCAAAAAACTCATAGCCCCCATCAGGCTTACGGCGGCAAAGATCACCACTTCGGAAGAATTTTTTATTATCTCCTCTCGAACCGGAATGAATAATGAATTTTTCCTCCGTTAATTCCTCTTTGTTTAAATAGCCATCGGCAAGACCCTTACCACCAATGAGAAGCTCACCGATTGCACCAGGTTCAACAGCCCTCAAATTCTCGTCCACAAGATAGCACTCAGTTCCATGGAGAGGAAAACCAATGGGAATGGATCCCTCTTGAGCATTGATGCTTCTGGGTATCGGATAGACGCAGGAGAAAGTAGTCGTTTCTGTTGGACCATAACCGTTTGAAAGGCGTACCTTTGGTAAAAGAGAGTATGCTTTCACAATGTGTTTTGCAGAAAGAGCCTCGCCACCACTAATAACATGAGCCACAGAATCGAGCATATTAGGATCGGTATCAATGATATGATTAAAGACACTTCCCGTGAGCCAAAGTGTATTCACTTGTTCTTTAACAATAGCGCGTTTAAACAACTCGGTTTCTAAATAACCAGGGGTAGAAACAATGCAAGTACCGCCATGTAGAAGTGGAGCCCATAGCTCAAAAGTCGATGCATCAAACGCCGTTGGAGAGTGGAGGAGAGTACGCATATGAGGACCAAAATCTGCATACTTTTGTCTAGTAATTAAATGAATCACTGCACGGTGTGGGATAACTACTCCTTTGGGAATCCCCGTAGTTCCCGAAGTATACATAACATATGCCGGATTTGAACTCGGGATACTTATTTTTTTATATTCAACTGCTTTTTCTCTCCATGCTTCACCCGGAGTCATTGAGACTTTCTTAATATTTGATGCTGGCATCTTAACTGCCGTAGATTGATCAGTAATGAGAAGTTCAAGCCTTCCATCTTCGATCATGTATTGGATTCTACTATCAGGATAATCAATGGGTAACGGAACATAAGTACAGCCTGCTTTAAGGATACCTAGTACAGCTATGACAAATTCATTAGAACGTTCAAGAGCGATCCCTATCATAGAATGAGGGAAAACTTCGCGTTCTCGGAGATGTTCGGCTAATCTTTCTGCCTGATCATTTAATTCAAAATAAGTGAGTGATTTTTCTCCACAAACCAGAGCTAAGGCATCTGGTGAGTTTTTCACTACTTCTTCAAAACAATCAGTTAATGATTTTGCCAGCATGAATTATTTTACAATAATATTTCCCTTTACCAATTGAATCACCCGGTCACAGCGTTCCAATGTGGTTAATCTGTGAGCTATGGTAATGATCGTGAGAGTTCCCTGAAGTTTGTGAATGGTTTGCATCACCGCTGCCTCAGTTTCATGATCCAAGGCACTGGTCGCTTCATCCAAAATAAGGATTTGTGGTTTGTGATACAAGGCGCGGGCAAGCCCAATGCGCTGTCTTTGTCCACCTGAAAGGCGTACTCCGCGCTCTCCTATCGTTGTTTGAAAACCGTACTGAAGATCATTCTCTATAAATTCCAAGATTTGAGCACCTTGGGCCGCCTGCCTGAGAGCTTGGGGATCAATATCTTCCGAAGGAACACCAAATGCGATGTTGTCTTGAATACTATCATCAAGAAGATAAATATCTTGAGGAACATAACCAATCATTTTTCGCCAAGAAACTATATTTTCTGCCGTAAGCAGCGTATTATCCACTAGAATTTTGCCACTGGATGGTAAATGGAGGCCAAGTATAATATCGACAAGTGTCGATTTTCCGGAGCCCGAAGGGCCTGCGATTCCCAAAGATTCATTCTTAAGAATCTTGAGAGAAAAATTAGCTAATGTAGGCAACTCTGCAGAAGGATATTGAAAAGTGATTTTTTCGAGTTGAATTTCATGTTCGAATTTCAATTGAGTGCAAAAACTATCTTTGAATTCTTTTGAAGCTACATGTATTGTTTCATTTTCAATTCTTAAAATTTCGTCCTCTAGTTTTTGAAGAGTATAGCTGTTTGCCGAGATCGTGACCAACTGGGCATAAAGAAGCTGAAGTGCTGGCAACAAACGGTAGGCCGCAAGCGCAATAACGGATAGATTTGGCAAAATATCACTAAATGGACGGCCCTGCACTGCCAGGACAAGAACCACTGAGACAAGTCCACCAAAGGCGATCGGTTCGATCATATACCTCGGACCATTAGAGTAGATTGGAACTTTGGCCTGATATTGCCCAACCTGAGCAGAATGGTAGAGCGCCTTCTCCATAAAATAATCTGTTTTCCCGTGAACAAGAACCGTCTTGATTCCTCCCAAGAACTGGCCTGTATTTTTACCTGATTGAATCCCGTGATAATTGGTCGTATCGGCAACCTCTTTTGTCTTAGGGCGAAGCCAAATAAAAACCAGATAATAAAATCCCCCTAACAGAATACTACCGCAGACAGCTACCATTGGCTGTACTATGAAAATTGTTCCCAAAAGCAGAACAATCATGAGAATCCGAGTAATACTCTCCCCCATAGGGAGTAAAACACTAAGCACAAAAGTCATTGTATCACCGAGCTTCTGTCCTAGTTCAGCGGGATTATGTTGAAGGAAAAATCCATAGGGACGCGTGGCATAAGATTGAAAAACTCTCTTTCTCAGCCATTGACCAAATCCAAATGCATAGCGAATTCTAATACTCTCACTCGCCATACTCCCAAGATTCGCAAAAACGAGCATTGCAATAGAGACAATTCCTGCCCCAACCAGCATCTGAGTAGTACTCATGAGCGGTAAATAGTGTAGTATTGCAGAACCGAATCTCGAATTTCTAATGCGTTCGGGTTCAGCACAGAGTGCAAAGAAAGGAAAAATCGAGGTCACACCCACTAGCTGGAGAAAACCGTTGAACAGAATCACCCCAAGGACAAAAACGAGCTTTAAACGACCATACGGCAGAGCAAGACAGTACGATCGAACAAGGAGTTTGATGAAGGAGTTTAACATTCGAAAAATGAAATAAGGGGCACAATCACCCTAGGCGAAAAAAATCTGGGTATGTATACTTCAAGAAATTTTCCCATGCTGCCGCCCTTGGCCGATTTTCCAAGAGCTGGAAATTGACGTTCATCGATAATAAAAATTGGACTGACTGAAAGTAGATAAAACGAGTCCGACAACTAAACAAAGAAATAAAAATATATTATTAATAAATAAAAATGCAATCAACTAACTAATAGATGTTCGCGGCGAATAGGCATTTTTTCCGTAATCCCCATAATATTTTCCTGAAGTATAGTAATAATAGGCTCCCTTTCCATAAGGAAGGCAATTTAGGACGATTCCTGAAGGTATCTTGTTAATTTCTTCGAGAGCCTTCAGCGCGCGTTTGACCATACGCCTTGGTGTGACAAAGGATCTAACAACTAAGCAAAGAATATCTGATTGGATGGCAATGAGCAGAGTGTCGCTGACGGCTAGAACAGGAGCTGAATCAATAACGATTCGATCAAATTTGGTGAGAGCCTCAACTACTAAATCACGAAATTTTTGCCCAGCGAGGATTTCTGAAGGATTAGTAGAACGCCCTCCCGCAGTGAGAATGGAGAGCCCTTCGATAGAAGTGACATTAAGTGCGGCATCCAGATTTGAAGTATCCTGAAGAATTTCTGCAAGCCCCGGTTTACGCCTCATACCAAAGAAAATACGAGAGATCACCGGTTTACGAAGATCCGCATCAATAAGTAAAGTTTTGAGTCCCTGCTGAGCCAGGCTGATGCTGAAGTTGGAGCTACAAAACGATTTCCCTTCACCTGGTACCGCACTAGTGAAAAGAAAAACTCTTTGATGCTCCACACTCGGATTCATTGCAACAGAGGCGCGCAGCGAGCGAAAGGTCTCTGCCACAATACCGCGTCGATCATCTCTGACAACCAACTCTGACTCAGGGGGAAGATTAATTCCCCTATGCGGATTTCCAAGCCAGCTCAGAGTAGGCGCGAGCAAATCATGGCATTGCCCAAGCCGCTCAGCCATCGATAAGGAGCTGCGGAATAAGATCACAAAGCTCTGTTTCAAGGAAATAAATAGCTCCCTAGTCTGTTCACGAGAAAGAAATCCTAGTATAGAAGCCGAGGCTCCTCCGATCTGGGGTATGCCAGCAAGGACATTAAGTTTAGTAGCTCTTTCGGCTTGATCGACTGTCTTGAAGCTACTATCGAGCTTGTGAAGTGCAATGACAAGACCTAGTCCAAGAGCAATTCCAGACATGAAGTTTTTCATAAGAATGGAGAACGGAGCTTTCCCTACAGCGCTGGAACCACCAGCAAGCTGATGAATGCGAAACGAGGAATCCGACAACTCCTTGGTAATATCAACCTCCTTTATACGGGAAACCACAGCCTCATAGAGTGCGCTATCACTTTCCAATTCCCGTTTAAGATCATTATATTCAATCGACTTACTCGTGACTTCAAGCAGACGCTTTTCAGCATTCTCACGATCTCTCTGAGCTGCCGCCTGCAAGGCAATCAGGTTGTCCCTTTTTGTTTCTAGCAAGGGGACCACATTCTTCAGTAGCTTACTAAGTTCAACATTTGCTAGATCAATTTGGGTTTTGATGGCGAGATAAGCGGGGTGCTTTGCACGATAGCGAAGTTTGACTAACGAAAACTGGTTTTCGAGTCCCTGGATCTGGTCAGCCAGTGTGGCCACTTGGGGGTCGCTTGTGATGCTCGGAAGTGCAAGCAATGCGTGAATATCTGAGGTATCAGCACGAGCAGCCTCAAGATCAGTATTCACTTGTGTAAGCTGTGAGGCAAGCGAGTGCTGCCGAGAGGCACACTCGGTAATCTGCCCCTGAGCTTCTGAAAGCATGGTCTCGATGGAGGCTGCCCGTTCTCTTTCTCTGAAACTCTGCATCCCCTCATCCGAGGCGCGCATTTTTTTGCGCAATCGCTCCGCTTCTTCTACCAAAAAAGCGCTGGCCTGCCGCGTTGCATCACGCTTCTGATCCTCTACATAACGAAGATATTCCTCTGCATAGGCATTGGCGAGTTTCACTGAAACATCACTATTCCGTGAAGTCACCGAAATATCGATAAGATCCGTTCCTCCACGATAGGCGACTGTCACCATCCCTGAGACGGTGCCTGCAATACTCTCTGGAGAGGGTTGGCGTCCAAAAAATCCACTCATCATGAGAAAACTATTATCCTGAGCGAGCTGTAGATGATTCACCACACGAAGGGCAAATTGATAGCTGCCTATCATATCAATCAGCGTATTGATCATATCCATTGACTTGACCTGATCGTCCGTCACGGATTCAAGCTTAGTATCCAAGACACGACTACGCCCCTGCTGAATCTCTAAAACTGAGTTAGCACGATAGACAAAAATCTGGGAAGAGGCTTGGTAAAATCCCCAAATAGTCATAAAAATGATACACAGGATGACCAACCAGAGTCGCTCCTTGACGGCAAAGTAATACTCTCTCCAGTCAAAATTTCCAGCATCGGAAGGAGGGCCACCATAGTATCCGTAGGCCGACTTCGATAGAGTGCGCTTAGGCGTATCGAGTGTTTTTATCTCATTCATCAAAGTTATTTTCCGGATAAAATGTTTTAATACCAACTTTCACCGACATTGATTACATCGCCGTTTTTGATCTCGAAATGATCCGGTTTGTCATCAGTAAGCCTTTTGGCGTTGACACGGAGAGTCCTCATTCCATCCGCTTCCTTTCGCTTGACAGTGATATGGCCTCGATCAGCAATCCTTGTAAATCCTCCAGCCATCCCAATGGCTTCCAACATTCCAAGGGAATCCGAATCCCCAAAATTATAGGTTCCCGGACGACCAACCTGACCTATGATCGTGAACTTCCCTTCTCCCACGATGATATCGTCCCCAATCATCAATTGAAAATTTTGCACGCTAGGTTCCTTGGCATTCAGAGGGATCGTTTTGACGGAATTTCCCTCTCGACGCTTGACAATCACATTACTCCGGTCAGCAGAAGGAAGAAAGCCTCCCGCCATTCCGATAGCATCCAATAAACCTGGTGCATCTCCACCTGCAAAATCATAGGATCCAGGATGTCCTACCTGACCGCCAACACTGAATCTTCTTGGATGGTAGGAGACAACATCGAGATAGATTTGCGGATTAACAACATAGTCGGCATCGTATCGCTGACGAATCAAGGAGGAGGCACTCCTGACAGCGAGGCCTGCAAGTTTGATTTCTCCAAGCATGGGTAGCTGAACCATTCCGTCATTGCCTATTTTGGCACGAATACCAAGATCCGGTTCATGATAGACTACAAGCTCAATCGTGTCGCCAATATCGAGAATATAGTCACCATTCACCGCCGCAGGAGACTGGCGGGATGAACGGGATGAATCCTGCGCCATTCCATCCAACGAATCCCTCGAATCACCTGAATTTCTCGGGCCATAATCGTGTCCACCAGACACAGAAGAAGCTGCAGAGCCATTTCGTCCACCACTCTGAGTAGCAGGCACCACCTCAGTATCAGCAGGCATGGACAGCAAAGGTAGATGCGGCTGCACTTCGGCGCCGCACGGCACGGCAGATACAATAAGCAAAATTAGCAGAAATAATAGGAGTTGCATCTTTAAGCCAAACAGTGGTCTTCGAGGCGATAGGAGCATAAGCAAACCCTTATTATGACATTCTTTGAATGAAGTTATAGCGCGAAATTCAAACTTATGGAATAAAGATACTGCGGTTGAGATCCTCCCCCATTTCTCGTCTGCTGTTGTCCTGTATTTGCTGTCAGGCTGTTGACAAGCGAGGTCCAATCGTTGATACGCCAAAAGATAGACATTGTGGCAAATGAATATCGGGAAGGAAGCTGGCTAGTCGATTGTCCAAAGGCGGACTGATTGGAAAGATTAGTGTACTCCTGTGTCGCAAAGCCCCCGGTCACACTGAGATTTACATTACTCAAAAAAAGCTCCGAAATCGTACCTGATAGACTTCGTGAGACAATGTATTGATTCGAAACAGAATTTGCAAACTGTTCGCTCTGGGAAACAGCCAAAGAAACCTGAGTTTTGGTCCGAGGCTGCCACGAGACTCCAAGACTGAATTCAGGAACGACATCCGTTGCCTGGAGTCCAGAGCTAAGATTGAAGGAGAGTTTGGGGGTTGGAGTGTAACCAAGCCCAAGAGTCCATGCAGGCTTTAGGCCAGTATCTTGTGAATTTGACTCGGAAGAGGAAACATACCGAACTCCCACACCAAAATTAAAAACCATTTTCTCCGAAAGGAGATAATCTACCCTCAAAAGCCCTTGTCCATAGTCGCGAGCCACATTCTGAGAGTTAGGAAGAGATGCACTGCCTGGAACAGTCGTTCCCTGCTGGAGACCTTGATAGGAGCGACCTGCACTACTAATGAGACTAAGATGGGTCTTGCCAGTAAGCTGGTAGATTTCACTAAAATCGGCAAACGCACTGCTCGTCTTGTTATTCGGCGTTGCGGCAGATTGAGAGGAAATTTGAGCGCTGTATCCTGCATCGGCAGCCAGCGAAATATCTTCGGTAAGGACATATTTTGTATTCAGAGCGGCAGAAATACTGGTCTGAAGATTGAAGGAAGCAGAGGTTGTGTCATACCCTGACCCCGAAGAGGCAGTGACAACGGTATTGACATGATAACGGCTCATTTCTAATACTGCACTGGCCATCGCTGTCTGGGATAAGGGATTCTGCGCAGAGCCTGTCCCTGTACCGGTGTAGCCTTGATTGAAATTGTAGCGATATCCTGCGGAATAGGCTGCACTGATTGTCCACGGGCCATGATCCCTGTTATACCCAAGTGCTAGCGATGGTGCGGCAAAAGCACTGCTTTGCACTGATGAAGAATTGGTGCCATAACCCGACTGCGCTCCCTGATTGGCAATCTGCCATCCTAACGACAAGGAAGGGTGTACTTGGATAGGAGGAGGGGCATTGAGTCCTGCTAAAGATGCTGCCACCTCTTGCTGCACCTGTTCGGGAGTCTGTAAAGATCCCACAATGCTACCAAGCCCACCAATGGGGGGAAAGATTCCCCCTGAGGGAATCTGATCCACCTGTTGGCCAACCCATTGAGAACGGAACTGATCCTGCTGCACAGTTGGTGGAATCTGGGCTGAAAGATGCCCCTTTGTAACTAGCAGGGTAAGAAAAATGCAGGCGCAACAAGGCACGCATCTTCTAATTTTTTTCCACACTAATGACAGCATCGCATCACACTATTCAAATCAGAGTCGATCAGTCGCGTGTAAAAATTGAATCACTTTTTTTAGGGCCGAATTCCAATTTCCCACTTGCATATCAAGTGAAGCCAAAAGGAAAAGTGCCTTGCCTTGATGAGCCTTCACGCCATCCTTGGCAAGAGATTCTTCGAGCAGCCGACGAGCAGTCATTTGATTTCCTCTTGTCATGTAGTAGCTCGCTGCTGCTAGAGAATCCTCGGGAACATCGCTGTCGGCAGCGTGCAGGCTTGAGTCACTTTTTTCGGGCATCTGAAGATGAAAGGTCTGCACAAGAAACAAGCACGCCTCTTGCACCCTACCGTCTGAAGCCAAAAGAGCAGCACTAGTGGCCGCAGCTTGGCATCTATATTCAGGATGCTGCCCAAGAAATTCCTCGATGGCCTCTTTTTTTCCTCTATGCCGATACCAAAGATCTATCAAATGACCTTGTTCGCTCGCACTCAATTTCTCCATGAAGCTGCGATCATTCAAAGCCTCAGCAATTATGGCAGGATCACATTCAGGGCGTTCATACCACTTCATTCTAAGTTCAGGGGTCGTATAGGCTACAAGTGCGGACAAATGAGAAAAAAGGGCGGGATGGCCCGATGCCGCACCGATCATCGAATCATAAAGATCCCCAACGCGTGCAATCAAACTGCTGGGATGCTTATCCAGCATGAGCTGTCGCCGCAAAGCCTCATTCCAAATGGCTGCAGCTGCATCAGGATCGGCATCAGCAAGAATCCTCCCCTGGGCAAAAACAAAGGAAGGATCATTAGGGGAAATGCGTCGTTCCAGATCAAAAAACAGCTCGGCATTTTTGGGATTTTTGTCCATCTGCAAGGAAAGAAGAGCTAGCTGATAATAGTAATCTCGATCGAGCGGATGATTTTCAATTGCCTGAAGGTAAGCAGCGGCGGCCAGCCTTGCAGAAGCCTCATCCCCCGGCAGCGACAATTTCATCAACCACGCGTTATCAAACTCTCTCGAGTAGGGAGGTAGTGGAGATCCCCCCCCCCACTGAGCCCTCATTAGAATGATGCCGAGAAGCACCATGCCAAGCCCCCCAGCTATGAAAACCGACCGTTGAATCCGAAAGAAAAATGGGTGCCATACTAGTTTTTGAGATTCCCCTCCACGCTCACTTGACCGAGCAAATCCACCGGAAAATCCGACTCCTCCCAGAAGCATAATCCACCATCCAAGCTCAGGTCGATGCAAAGGAACATCGACAAATCCATGCAAAAGTTCTGCAAAAAATGCCGAAAGAAAAGCCCAACGCACAGGCCAGCTCCGTCCAGAATCTTTGACGAGCCCTGGAATTCCTCGACACAGCCCCCCCAGCATGAAAAGTGCCAGAGCCAGCGCAGGAATCCCCCCCTCCGCACAGAAAGTCAGCCAGTCACTCTCAGCGTGGATGGCAGTCGCCTGATTACTCAGGCTTTTATCAGCATAAAACGGATAGATAAGAGCGTATGAACCGAGTCCCGTTCCGCTCAGCGGATGGTCAAAGATTATCTCTAGTGTATCTTGTTGAATGGCTCTTCTCGGATTGAAAGAAGCTCTAACGATTCCGTTAGTCGCCGTTGCGAGAATAGTCTTCCTCATCACTTCAGCCTGTCGCGCTTCCTCATGCAGCCGCCCCATAACACCTCCTTCAGAACGAAGGAAAATAAATAGCATCAGCGAAAAAATTATTCCTCCAAAAATCAGAAGAGGAAGAGATCGCTCCCTTCCCAAACCGAGCACCCAAATGACAACTCCCGCAATCAGAAAGACGAGCCCCCCTCGTGAGATGGAAAAAAACAACAACGACCCAGCAAGCAAGATAAAGCAAGAGGAACCAATCAGAGCGTGGAAAATCCTCCCTCCGCTGATACTGTTCTTAATGATTCCAAGGGCAAGAATGACTCCTGTGAGAAGAAATCCCGCAGTGTGATTCCGATTGGGGAAAAACCCAAAGGCCGGTTGCAGCCATGATTCCTTGGTGAAAAACGGATATTTCCAACCTGTTGTCCAGGCAATGGAAGCCACCACCGCATAGAGTGTACACCCCATACAAGCAATCAGAGCCAGCAGTCTTAGCTCCCGAGAGGAGAGTGGAGAGGAGAGTGAATAGAGGGAGGTAAGAACGCTAGAAGAGAGAACCAGAATCCAGAAAACGGTGCTCGCCAGATCTGGTGTCACGCGCGTTGGAACAGAAAACCCAGGAAGTGCCGGTAGGTAATCCCTGAAAAGAAACTTCCATTCTTCGGGAAGCCCTACCCATTTTTCAGGCAATATTGCAAGTGAAACAGCCAGGATAAAACACAATGCTAATCCCCAGAATATCGGAGGCAATGTCAGTCTCACTGGAAAAAAAATAAGAACGCATCCTGCCATCGTTAGAAAAATCCCCATGGCACCCTGATGCGGCCCTCCCGCAAAAAAAACTGCCATCAAAGCAGCTAAAAATAACATTCCTTGGGCAATAAAGGAAAAGCGGTTCCCCGAGCATGAATAAGACGGATTTTCCATTTCTGAGTTTCGATTGGCTAAATCCATAAAAAAACTTACTGCTTATGACTCATGGAGAAAATGCGAAAAACCACCGCCCCTCTCAGTATTCTACCGCTCCTCTTGATCGGCATTGCCGCGCACTCGCTTGTTGCTGGCATTACAAAGCCTACTCCGACACCACTTCCCACTCCGACACCGTACCCTAGAACTACGCCAGCTTCTAGTCCGACTCCATCGAGTTCTTCTGCTTCAACCCCAACTCCCACGGTATTACCAACCCCTCTTCCGACTCCAACTCCATTCGGTCCGTTCTAAAACCTGTTTGCCTCTTTTCCGTAAAGCAAAATTGCGCCAGAGTGTGCCCTCCCGTGAGTTTTATAAAGAAGCATATCCTCGTCGCCTCTGGAGTTCCTATCCTCCTTTTTGTGTTCATCCTGGCAGCATGGCCGGTAAAAAAAACTGACCCTCGCCTTGCCTCACCGAAAGCATCAATCCAGGGCATTTTGCAACCCAAATTATCTCTTTTTCTCTCTCCTGAATTTTATTCCTTTCTCCCCCAAACGAATCAATCTCTACTCCCGACACGCGCGGAGGCAGTCGCAGCAGCAGAGAACAAATCCCTCTTCTGGCAGCTTCATCGAGAGCATCATTTTAACAGCATATTTTTGGGGACAAACCCTGCGTGGCATCCACTCATAGACTCTCTCTTCTCTTCGTCCTTGTGGGTGCTCGCCGATATTTCCCCTTGGGGCTACCTCTTCAACCCAGCACCCGATGCAAAAGCATGGAAGATTCCCTCCGAAGCAGTATTAAAAAATCAATGGCCAGATGCCACTGATCGCACGCGTTTCCTGATTCTTACAGCAGCGAATCTTGCGGCTATTCATCGTAATCCCGAGGCGGAGCAACTTCTGAGTATGGCCATGGCAACGCACAAGCTTCCCTCTCAGATTCTCAGCACTCGGGCATCACTCGCTGCTGCCCAAGGGCGTTGGAAGGAATCTGCAACGCTTGCTCAACAATCTCTCCACTCAGATCGAGAAAATCTTATAGCAAAGAAAATCCTCACCCGTGACTTGATCGAACTGGGAGAACCCGATGAGGCTCTCGACAACGCCCGAGAATTGGCAACCACAAACCCACAAGATCAGGAGACTCTATTTCTTCTTGCTCGCACAGCTAATGCAGCAAATTCCTCACAGGAAGAGATCGATGCACTGACCCATCTTGCCTCTCTTGCCAGAACTACTCATCAACCGCTCGGAGTCATCCTGACCTATCTCGGACAAGCCTACGCAAAGAGTGGCGATCGTGGTGATGCGCTCCGTGCTTTTCAGGAAGCGATTCTTTCGCCTGAACTTTCAGACAAAGAACACCTAGCCATCCGTGAAATCATGGATCATCTGATGGAGGGTAACGCCTCCTCAACAACCTTGCCTCCGATCAAATCAGTCCCGAGCACGAATCCATGATGGATTTGCTATTCCCATTTGCTACGATTCCACGATGAGTTCCGCTAAAAAATCTCCCTCTGGAAAATCACAGACAACCAAGTCTCCAGCTTCTAAGTCTCTAGCTCGCGCCCATTCCTCACTCCTGCTTGATGGCCCGAGCCGAGCAGCAAGCCGCGCCATGCTTTATCCCGTGGGATTCAGCGATAAAGATTTTAGCAAGTCCCTTGTCGGCGTTGCCTCCACCTGGAGCATGGTCACGCCCTGCAACATGCACATCGACGCACTCGCTCGCGAGTCAGCTCTTGGCATTGATAAAGCAGGAGGAAAAGCAATCATCTTCAATACCATCACGATCTCCGATGGCATCTCGATGGGTACGGAAGGAATGAAATATTCCCTCGTCTCTCGCGAAGTCATTGCCGATTCCATCGAAACCGTAGCAGGATGCCAAGGCTTCGACGGGCTCGTTGCCATCGGTGGCTGTGACAAAAACATGCCTGCCTGTATCATGGCCATCGCCCGATTGAATCGTCCGGCTGTCTTTGTCTATGGTGGCACCATTCTCCCCGGATGTTTGAATGGAAAGCTCGTCGATGTTGTCTCCGTTTTTGAAGCCGTGGGACAAGAAGCCGCTGGGACTATTTCCTCGAAAGAACGCGCTGCCGTCGAGGCCTGTGCCATTCCTGGCCCTGGTTCCTGTGGTGGTATGTACACGGCCAATACAATGGCTTCCGCGATTGAGGCCATGGGAATGAGTCTTCCCAACAGCTCCGCTCAAGCCGCCATCTCCTCGCACAAGGTGCAGGATTGCCGCGATGCAGGAGCCGCCGTGCTGAACCTTCTCAAAAAAGGAATCCGTCCTCTCGACATCATGACCAAAGAGGCTTTTGAGAATGCCATCACCGTTGTGATTGCTCTCGGTGGTTCCACCAATGCCGTGCTCCATCTCCTCGCCATCGCGCATACAGCTGGAGTGAAGCTGACCTTGGAAGATTTTACTCGTATCGGCAAACGCGTCCCCGTCCTCGCTGATCTCAAGCCCAGCGGCAAATACCTCATGTCTCAGTTGGTTGAAATCGGCGGTATCGTTCCGATGATGAAGCAACTACTCGCAGCAGGACTCCTGCATGGCGATTGCATGACCGTCACCGGCAAGACGCTTAAACAGAACCTCGCTGCCTTCAAACCGTATCCAAAGGATCAGCAAATCATTCGCCCTATCTCCAATCCGATCAAGCCCGAGAGCCATCTCGTCATCCTCCAGGGGAATCTGGCTCCCGAGGGAGCTGTTGCCAAAATCTCAGGCAAGGAGGGACTCCGCTTTGAGGGTAAAGCCCGCGTTTTTGAATCTGAGGAAAACGCTCTGAGCAGCATCCTCGAAGGAAAAATCAAAAAGGGTGATGTCATCGTCATTCGCTACGAAGGGCCCAAGGGAGGCCCTGGAATGCGTGAGATGCTCTCTCCAACTAGTGCCGTCATGGGTCGAGGGCTTGGCAAAGATGTCGCGCTCATCACCGATGGTCGCTTCTCCGGTGGTACGCATGGTTTCGTGGTCGGACACATCACCCCTGAGGCTTTTGTCGGAGGGCCACTTGCCTTGGTCAAGAATGGAGATACCGTCACTATCGACGCCAAGAAACGCACCCTCTCCATCGATGTCACTGCCGAGGAACTTGCCAAGCGCAAGAAATCGTGGAAGCAACCCGCCCCGCGCTACCGTCGTGGCGTGCTTGCAAAATATGCCAGCCATGTCACCGACGCATCACACGGCGCAGTGACAGATGATGGGCTGTAGAGTCCTAAAACCCAATCACCGCACCGCCATCGACAGGTAGGGTGACTCCCGTGACATAGGCTGCGGCTTGCGAGCTGAGATAGACTGCGGCCCAGCCAATATCCTCGGGGTTGCCCATGCGCCCCATCGGAATGCGGGACATCACCTTTGCCTTGCGGGCGGGATCGCTATCGAGGGCCTTCTGGGTCATTGCGCTGAAGATCCAACCAGGAGCAATGGCATTCACACGGACACCCTTGGCACTCAGCTCTGCCGAGAGAGTCGCCACCATACCAAAGTAGGCACTCTTAGCCCCAGCATAAGCGACGACTTGAGGCACTCCCATGAAGGCAGCCATTGAGGAAGTAAAGAGCACAGATCCCTTACCCCGCTCCACCATTCCTGGAATCAATGCTCGTGTGAGTGCATGAGCCGCCATGACATGAGTTGTGAAGACAGACTGAAACTCCTCTGGCGTTGTATCAGCTGCAAATTTCTTCAGATGCGTTCCTGCATTATTCACGAGGATCGAAATTGGCGTTCCTGCTGCCTGCTCCGCTCGCTCAAGCAAAGCAGAAGCCTCGTTCAAAAGTGTGATGTCATGGGCCACAAAGGATGAAGCCTCCCCGAGTTCGTCACAGGCTTTTACTAGCTCTAACTCACGACGGCCCACGAGCACGACACGGGCACCTGAGGCAACCATGCAGCGTGCAATGCCAAGACCAATCCCCGAACCGCCCCCTGTGATGAGGGCCGTCTCTCCAGTGAGTAAAAACGGATTCTCCATGATGATTATTCGATGCGTTCGAGAGTAATGGTTTTCACACCCATTCCGTTCCAGGAGGCTTTATCATTGGCTTTCAGACTCACGGTATAGTTGCCCGATTTCTCTGCAAAAAACTCTCCCAGATTATCTCGGCGATAACTGCTCCAGGAAGCTGTTGAGGAGGTCTTTCCCTGAAATTTCTGCGTGCCTGCCTCAACAATGAAATCACTCCCCCCTGCGAGTGAAGAATAAGTCACAAATACGCCGTAGGTTCCTGCCTGATCAATTTTGACATTCCAAGAAAGGGAATCTTTCGGATCTGCCCAAGGAACCGAATGTGTCTCCTTGCCGGAATCAAGCGGTGTTTTACCATGAATTTCCGCGTTGGCCAGCGACAGGGTCACGGTGAGTATGTTGGCATCTTTCGTTGCTGTCACGATCGACTGCTTGACCTCAACAGGAGTGAGTTCGCCCGCGAGAATCTTGAAGGAGATTGCATGCTCAGCGGTGCTGTCAGATGGAAGCGTCATAAGAAGAGCATCCGCCGTCTGTTTCCACTCTAGTTTTCCAGAATACCCGATGAGTGAAATATCAGAGATTTTCCCTGCGGGAAGTGCCAGTGATTTGATAACGATCTTGCCATCTTTTGGAATACCGAGTGCCGTGGCATAAAGAATCTTTCCATCCTTGGATTGGGTAAATCGGATATCTTCCGAAGTGAAAGGCTTATCAGCATGCTCACTGAATCCCCCTGTTTTTGCCTGTTGTGTTGGGCCTTCACCATAGATCTTCCAAGGACGCGTGGAGTAAATTGCCTCTCCGTTCACCTTCAGCCATGCCCCCATGCCTAGAAGAGCCTGACGATCCTGATCCATAATTGTTCCATCCACAGCCGGGCCAACATCCAGCAGTAGGCAGCCATTTTTAGAAACAATATCAACGAGGACACTGACTAGTTGATCCACCGACTTACGGTGTGCGTTTTTTACACAGAACCAATCTCCTACCACTGTGTCGGTCAACCAAGGATAAGGAGTGATACGATCAGCACGGCCCCTCTCGAAATCAAGAATGCTGGTTGACTCATGAATTTTGCCATCTTTTTGGCAAACCCCTATCGTCCGCTTATTCTCTGCGGCCCAGTCATAAGCCATGGCAAAGAGCTTCTGCTGATATTCCGGTTGAATGACTTTGAAAAATTCAAAATCAAACCAAATGAGATCTGGCTGATATTTGTTCAGCACCTCATAGACCTTTGCCAGCCAGAGATCCTGAAACTGCTTGCTAGGAGGTGCTCCCTTGAGATGAAACTCCGTATAGAGATCCGCATTCTTGGGATCGGCTCCATCATACTGGAAGGAGGGCTCAAAATATCTCCAAGCAAACCCATGATGGAATGTCGTGATGAACTTCATGCCGTGCGCACGGATGGCCTTTTCCAGCTCACCCGTAATATCGCGATGAGGCCCCATCTTCACGCTGTTCCAACGGGTTAACTGCGAATCCCACATCGAAAAATTATCATGATGCACGGCGACAGGCCCTGCAAATTTGGCACCGGCCTTAGCAAAGAGATCTGCCCACGCATCAGCATTGAATTTCTCAGCCGTCAATTTGGGAATAATATCCTTGAACCCCACATTCTTCTGATCTCCAAATTTTTTCTGATGAGACGCAAAGGAAGCAGTTCCGAGAATATACATGGAATTCCCATACCATTGGGCTCCCCCATCCTCAGTTCCCACTGTGACCGGCCCCCAATGGGTATAAATTCCGAACTTTGCGTCGCGGAACCACTCTGGATCTTGATGCGATTTCAGGGAACTCCATTCCGGCTTGAACGGCCCTTGGGCAATCGTCTGATCAATGGATTGGAGTGATTTGTCCAGCGAGGTCTGCGCGGAAGCAGTGAGGGTTGTTGCCAAAAGAACTAAGGCACTAAGTTTGGGAGTTAGATTCATGATGTGGAGGGGGTATTGGTGAGGTGTATTAAAGATAAGTGGTCTAGACTTTATTAATCTCAGCGAGTGCTTTGCTGCTTGGTGTCATTCCTGCACCAGGAACCTCAGGTGCGATATAGAAGCCAGCCTGAATCTGTACCGGATGCTCCATCCAATCGCGGAGCCATGGAATGTACTCCAGAAGATCACACGCAGGATGGGCGATACAGACATGCTGATGCACCTGACACATATCGCCAACATGGGGAACGACGGGGAGGCTGTAGCAGCGGGCCATATCGGCCACTTGCCAGAACTCCGTAATGCCCGCGAGTCGCACGACATCGGGCTGCACATAATGCACTGCTCCGGCATGGATAAAGTCACGGAACTGCGAGGCCATATAGAGCTGCTCGCCCAAGGCAATCGGTGTTGCAATCGTCTCCGCCAGACGGCGATGTCCCTCGACATCGTCGAAGTAGATCGGCTCTTCGATCCAGGCAATGTCGAAATCAACAAGCCTTCCCGCAGTCTGAATTGCCTGAGGCAATGACCAGCGACCATTCGCATCGGTCATGATCCGAATGTCAGGCCCGAGGGCTTTACGAACCGCCTCCACACGACGCAGATCCTCATGAGGGTTTGGCCCTCCAACCTTGAGCTTGACAGCGCGATACCCCTCTTCTTCCACGAGCCGTTTGCAATCAGAGACCATAGTCTCCAGCGACCAGTTGAGCCAACCTCCATCGGTATTGTAGGCCTCGACTTTCTTCTTAGCCGAGCCGCCAAGGAGCTTCCAGAGAGGAAGCTCTGCCTCCTTCGCCTTGAGATCCCAAAGCGCGATGTCGATGGCTCCGAGAGCAAGATGCGTGATCCCTGCGCGGCCCACCCAATAAATCTCAGACTGCTTGTGCAGCTTTTCCCAGAGCGCGAGGACTTCGCGGGGATCTTCCCCGATGAGCAGCGGGCCGTAGCTATTGATAATGCAATCGACAATGAGACGATCCGTCGGGAGATGGGCGTGCGTTCCCGAAAAGCCATAGCCGACATGACCTGAGTCAGTATGGATGGCGACACCAGGTGCTCCCCAGTGAGTCAGCTTGTGTGTGCTGTCGGCAATCCCGCCCCTCGTGACGGGAGCATGGAGGATGATCGGTTCAAGTTTTGTTATTTTCATAGATAAAAAGTGTCAGCCTAAAATTAGTCAAAGTTGATCATCGCCTTCACGAGACCTGCCTCGTGATGAAGAGAAGGAAGCCTCTCTGCCGTCTCGAAAAATCCAAAACGATGCGTAATCAGAGGTAAGACATCGACCTGCTTTGTCTGGATTAACTGGATGACTTCTCGGAAGGTTTCAGTGAGTCCTGCACGGCTGGCCATAAGGGTCAGTTCGCGGCGATGGAAATTCGGATCATCGAATGTCATCTCTCCGATGAAGAGTCCGATAAAGACGATCCGTGCTCCATGCTCAGCAAGATGGAAGACTCCCTTCATCGAGTGAGGATTCCCTGTGGCATCAATCACCACCGAGGGAAGCTGCCCAAAGTGAGCCTGGAGTTTTTCACCCAGGTCGTCCCCTGCAAGAAAAGGGGTGCCGAGTTTCATAGTCTCGCAAGCAAAAGCGAGACGCTCGGGCTGCACATCAACACAGACGAGATTAGCTCCGGCTGCTTTGGCAAAGATGGCGGCTGCCAAACCGATTGGCCCCATGCCGATCACTACCGTAGCCTCCCCCTCCTTGATATTGGCGCGCTCCACACCATGAGCACCGATGACAAGAGGCTCGACGAGTGCAATCTCCTCTGGGGTGAGTCCTGGAGCAGGATGGAGCTTGTCTGCGGGAATTGCCATCAGCGGCGCATGTCCTCCGTCACTATGGACACCGAGAACCTTGAGGTTTTTGCAGCAGTTGGTTTTCCCAGCACGGCAGGCGGGACATTCTCCGCAGAAGTAATAGGCCTCCACAGCACAGAGATCGCCGGGTTTAAGAGGACTCCCCTTCGGTGTCGAAATCACCTCGACGCAGAGTTCATGACCGAGAATGCGGGGGTAGCTGAAGAAGGGCTGCTTCCCAGCAAGGGCATGAATATCAGTGCCGCAGACCCCGCAACGACGGACTCGTACAAGAGCTTCGCCTGCTGCCGGAATGGGTTCTGCAACTTCGCGCCAAAGGAGAGAACCAGGTTCTTGAAGAGAGAGAACTTTCATTATTTGAGGTAGAAAACAGAATCTAGGTCGCTCCAGATTTTTCCTTTTGCCGCAGCGTCAGGAAGGGGTGCCTGGCAAGGATCTGTCTCCTTCCACCAACGACGGGTTTCTGAATCAGCCGCCATCTTTTTCATATCGGCATCAAAGTCTCGTCCTGTGTATTCAAGATAAGAAAAAAGATAGGTTTTCCCCTGAATCTTCTTCTCAAAGATCGAGTAGTTCTGAATATGGCACTCTTTGATCATTTTGTTCACGCCAGGCCAAGGATGAGCGTGGAGGTATTCGTAACGAGCGATTTTTTCAGGCTTGAGTCCCGTGATCCAGGCGTAACGCTTGGGAGGAGTCTGGGTTGCACAGCCTGTCAGAAGAACTGCAAGGAAGAGGAGTGAGATTGATGTTTTCATGAGAGTGTTTTGTTTTGTGTGGGGGTGATTGCTAACGGAAGATCATGTAGAGAGAGACAAAGACAACGACCACCACCACGGTGAGAATCCGGTAGTTACCCAGTCCTTTGCCTCCTGCTTCGCCACGAAGAGGTTCGCGCCAGTCTTCCCAGACGAGAATCTCTGCCTCTTCCTTCAGAGGCTCAGGGAGCAGAAGGCTTGTCACAATCATCACAGCACTGCATGCCACAAAGAGGAGAAATGCGATAAGCATAAAGTCCCCGCGATAGATATTATTCCAATCGAGATAGAAGGTGATCATGCCAAGAGCCATCCCCACAAGGAGCGTAATGAGGGCCGAACGACCCGATGCCCCTTTCCAGAAAACACCGAATACAAAGACCGTTGTGATGGGCGGTGCCACATAGGTGATGAGCTTATTGATTCCCTCAAAGAGCGTGGTGTAATGACCGAACATCGGCGAGCAGACGATGGCAAGAATCGTCCCGACTACTGTTGTAATCTTTCCAATCTGAACGAGACGATGATCGCTGATGCTCGGGCGGTAGCGTTTGAAGAGGTCGTAGGCAACGAGGGTGGCCGTGGAGTTCAGCGCGGCGGAGCAGGTCTGCATGGCAGCGGCCAAAAGTGCCGCAATGACAAGTCCTTTCAGGCCCACAGGCAGAAGATGGGTAACGAGAAAAGTGTAAGTATCTGCGGCTGTCTTGGGGGCGTCCGTACCGAAGGCATGCTGCTGGACAAGAGCGATACAGATCACACCAGGCAGGACAAAAAGAAAGACTGGGAGGATTTTTAGAAATGCACAAAAAAGAGGGCCAAGCCGTGCCTGCGTCTCATCCTTGGCAGCAAGCACTCGTTGCACCATGGTCTGATCACAGCACCAATACCAGATACCTATCACGGGATAGCCAAGCAGCATGGAATACCAGGCTAGGCCTGAGGGATCACCGGCGGGTCGCTGCATATGTAGGAAATTTGCAGTTCCCCAGGTAATCTTACTCCCAGCAACTCCAGCCAAGGGATGGGGGTGAGAGGCGATAGTTGCTGCTACGCCTGCCCATCCTCCGACCTTCATGTAGCCGACAGCCGTGATAACAATGGCTCCAATAATTAAAAGGATCGTCTGCACACTCTCCGTCCAAACAACAGCCAACAATCCGCCGACCATCGTGTAAATCCCAGTCAGAACACCAAGTATCACAATGAAGAACATGAGGGCATCCATCCCAAAAAGCATGGCTCCTGGTTGCAGTCCAAGCACTCCGCGTAAAACCCATGCCGCCGTATAAAGAGCCACCCCCATGTGAATCACAATTGCTGAAAACAGGGAAACCACAGAGAGCACATCGCGGCAACTTCGATTGAAGCGGCGTTCCAGAAAATCAGGGAGAGTTGCCACCTTCGATCTGAGGTAAAGCGGCGCAAAGAAAAGCGACAGCATGATGAGTGTCGTGCCCGCCATCCACTCGAAGTTCCCGAAAACGATCCCATACTTATAGGCGGCCTCTGCCAGACTCACGAGGTGAACGGTTGAGATATTTGCAGCGAACATCGCCAGTCCGATGATTGGCCAACCAAGTGTATTACCGGCCAGAAAGTAATGACCTCCCTCGCCTCCCCTCTCTCCTCGGCGATGCATAAATCCGGCGGCAATGCCGAGTCCAACAACGGCTGCAAGATAGAGGGAAATAATCGCCCAGTCGAGATGGCTGACAGGTGTATTCATAGGGGGGAAGTAATACACTCCGCTTAACACACGAAAATTTCAAGCAAAGTTGTCAGACAGCTTTTAAAATATTTTAACGAAAATCATAAAAATTAGATCAAGCCATTCTGCCTGTGACCTGTGAAAAGCCCTGAAATTAAGGGTGAAAAAGGGTTCGGTATGGGATGTCGTTCATACTCCCCTCAGCTCCTCTCTGCTCGTCAGGGATAGATTTTCTGAACAATCTCTTGGTATTACAGAATAAATTCATGGCATCGACTCCTCAACTTTCCTCAGCATTGCTCACATCTCTGGAAGAAAAAATTCGAACGGGGGATCTTCGAACAGGGGATCGTCTTCCCTCGGAAATGGATCTCGTCAAATCCTTTGGGGTAAGCAGAAGCGTTGTTCGTGAAGCACTGCAAAATCTAAAAACTCGGGGCTTAATTCAGAGCCAGAGAGGCAGCGGAAGTTATGTTTCATTGACCCCCGCAAGCACAATAGGAAACTCCATCTCCTGGTATGCATCGCTCCGGCAAGAGGGTCTGCATTTTGTGGAACTCCTAGATCTTCGAATGCTCGTGGAAACAGAAGCCGCACGACGAGTTGCTTCAGGAAACGCATCTTTAGTCGCAATCGAAAAACAACTTAGGATCATGCAAAACTCCCTAGCTCATCCCAAGCGTTATGCCGATGCTGACATTGGATTTCATCTAGCCATCATCAAGACATCACAACATACTTTGTTTTACGAAGTCGTGCATGGACTTTTATCAGCCTCAGGACGCAATTTCGCACGCAGCACACACCTGATTGATCCTTCGCGATTGGAAAGGGTTACAGAGGAACATTGCCAGATTTTTTCGGCTATTCAAGATCGCAACCCTGCTAATGCCGCTAAGCTGATGCTCAGTCACCTCCGTCACTCTCGAGAAAATCTCATGAGACGCATTGCTGCTGCAAAACACACTGAAAGAGTCAAAAATAAAACCGATTCCTGACAGCAATTCTTCCCTTGAGATTCAAAACGCTTTCAAAAGATTCACTTTGTTTTTGATTTTTGATCTGACGGAAATTCCGCAGCAATACGCTCATAGACAGTTTTCGCAAACTGAACACGGGCATACCATTTGAAATCACCTGGGATGACCTTCCAAGGCGCGATTTTCGTCGAGGTCTTCTCAAACATTGCTTCGGCAGCCTCGATATGTTCCTTCCACTTACCACGGTTACGCCAATCCTCGTCATTGATTTTCCAATGCTTGTAGGGATCGGCCTCGCGTTGCTTGAATCGCTTGAGTTGCTCTGCCTTGGAAACCTGGAGGAAAAGTTTGATAATGATCGCCCCGTCATCACTCAGAGTGCGCTCTAGCTCATTAATCTCACCATAGGCCCGCTTCCATTCTGCCTCGGTGGCGAATCCCTCAACGCGCTCCACCAGCACACGGCCATACCAGGAGCGATCGAAAACGGCCATCTCACCATAAGGAGGGAGCTTGTTCCAAAATCTCCAGAGATAGTGATGCTGATACTCTTCTGCTGTCGGCTTCTGGGTGGAATGCACGCGAATGAGGCGTGGATCAAGGCGTTCCAAAGTTCGTTTGATAGCTCCTCCTTTGCCCGCTGCATCAGGACCTTCGATAATCACAACAACAGAACGCTTGCTCTCCTTGAGTCGAAGTTGGAGACTGAGCAGACCAAGCTGATATTTCTTGAGATCACTGGCGTAATCCTCTTTGGAAATTGGGGTATTCTGATCGAGATCATCAAGGCGAAGTGTCTTAAAATTCATAAAGGAAAAGGAGGCTATGGAGTATGGAACTCAGGAATTCAGAAATTGGAAACTGTATAATCCAGAATCAAAGAAATCTCTAATTACCCAATGCCTGCAAGACGATGTTTTCGGTCAGGAGTTCCGGCAACACCACAGGGTGACTCGTCTTGCCGGGAGGATAGTAAACCGCCAGTGGTACACCGACGCGTCCAAACGATTTCAGTGCTGCCGTGATCGCCGGATCAGCATTTGTCCAGTCTCCCTTCATCGCCACGATACCGCGATCAGCAAGTAGTTTACGCACAGCTGGAACATTGATCGCCGTGCGTTCATTGAACTGGCATGTCAGGCACCATGAGGCGGTGAAATCGAGAAGGACAGGTTTCCCTTCAGCTCGTAGGGCATCTAATGCAGTGGGCGAATAGGAGACCCAAGCAATCCCCTCTCCCTTCGGTAGTGCAGCTTCGGGAGGAGGTGTATGGAGAATCTTCATTGCAGCAAAAGCCACGGAAGTTCCTGCGAGTAGTAGGATCAGGATGAGCCCAAGAGAACGGAGTTTCGTTGTTCCTCCGTGGGCAATAGCACCATAAATCCAAGCACAAAATCCAAGAATCACGAAGAGGATGAGGAGGTAAAATACAGCCTCGGAACCGCGCTGATATTGCAAAACCCAGAGAAGCCAGAGGTTCGTCGCAAGCAACGGGAATCCCATGAACTGCTTCAGACGCTCCATCCAAACCCCAGGCTTAGGAATGAAACGCCGCCAGCCCGGGCGCGCCGAGAGGAGGAGATAAGGCAGCGACATTCCAAAGGCCACTGAGGCGAACATAGCCAGAATCACTACAGGGCTCTGGCTGAAGGCAAAGCCAAGAGCGCTTCCGAGGAAAGGAGCTGTGCAGGGCGTGGCCAGAAGTGTTGCAAAGAGTCCTTGAAAAAAGGAACCACTGTAGCCGCCACCAGTGCATTTGTTATCAAGCGAGCTAGTTGCACGCCCATGAAGAGTGACTTCGAAGAGACCAAAAAGATTCAAGGCGAAGAGAAAAACCAGCACACTCAGTCCAATGACAAAAAGGGGATTCTGAAACTGGAATGCCCCCCAAGTGACCTGCATCCCACCAGCCTTCAGTGCGATTACCAACACTCCAAGCCCGAGGAACCAGAGAAAAATCCCCGCTGCAAAAGCGAGTCCATGTCGCAAGATTTTTGTAGGAGAGGCTCCTGCCTGGGCAATGAAGCCAAAAATTTTGAGCGAAATCACTGGCAGGACACATGGCATTAGATTGAGAATCATCCCTCCTAGGAAGCCTGAGAAGAGAGCGGCGATCAATACACCCCAACTTGCGGCGTGTGGGATGGAGGCAAGCTTGGACGGAGTCGCCGCCGGAGTCGCCACGGTGGAGATTCCTTGCGTGATCGACCAAGCTTTACGAACTCCATGTTGCTTTTCCACGAGCAACGCATGAAAGGAGGCCTTCCCTTGCCACGGAATAGTAAAAGAAGTAACAGCCCCTGCATTGGTCTGCGTTACATGACCGATGATAGTATCATCAGCTAGAGGAAAAACAGGATCAGGATAGAGTTCATACGAAGCTCCAGCTTCTCCAGTGAAGGAGACTATGAAGGAGGTCTGATCCCCAGCACCTTTCTTGGAAATGGAGAAAGGAAATGGAGGCAGACCACTCTCTGGCCATTCCCCTTGGGGTACAGTTTCATTCGACGAATCAATTGATCCAGTCGTTGGACCCAAAACCTGACACGACACCTCTGCCTTCCCCGGCACGCAGAGTTCCTTGCATGCAAGCCAGGAGAGCGAGGCTTTAAGATCGAATTTTTGGTTTGGCGGTAGGTCTTTTGGCGGTGTGATCGTGGCGCGAAGGAGTTGCTGCTTCTCATAACCATAAATCACCATATCCCCAGGTTCGGAGAATTGATTTGGAATCGAAAACTCTAGCGGACCCGCTGTCCATCCTGGGGGAAGATGCCATTCTACTTTTGTGGGAATGCCCGAGTCTCCAGGGTATTGCCAATAGGAGTGCCAGCCAGGCGCAAGATTTAAGACTACGGTTGCTGTGAACGACTTGCCTGGCACCAAGGGCACAGCGGCATCGCTCACGAGCGTTGCCTTTACCCCATTTTCAGGAGTTGCAAGAGAAGAACCAAACGGAGCTAGAAGTAAGAGAGCAAGTGCAAGGCGAAAGAGTTTCATGAATGGGTGTTTGTATAAGAGGGACAATACACCTCCTTTATTCCCAATCAATGTGAGGGGTTGGTATTACTGCACAATCAATCCCATCCAGGCTTTACCAGCAGAAGGATTCGGAGTGAGTCCTAGAGATAGAGGCTGTCCGGGCGTTACCAGTTCTTTTGGAACTGTGATTCGAAGAATGCCGGAGCTTTCCCATTCGGTACTCTTCTTGCCCGTTCCCATCGCCTTTTCCATATCGGCAAAGATGGTGGAATGCACAATCTGGGTAGCCGTTTCCTTGACCTGATATTTCAGGCTCACTCCATTGCTCTCGTGCCACGAGGAGCCTTCCAGGGAAACAGGAATTTTGGCGATTGGCTTGCCTGCGAGTGTGAGGATAAACGAAGCAGGGTTAGCATCGAGCGATCCCATTCCAACAAAGCAGATGATGTCGTAGGCAGTCGCATTCGGAGCTAGCTGCACAGGCTTACTTTCCCAGAGCAGGGATTTCTCGGGATGCTCGCTCTGCGCCACGCTGAGTTTTTTCATGCCGGTAAAGAGCTCGCGTTGATCCTCCGCCGGAGATTGCAAGATTTTGGCAAAACCATTCTGAGAGACGCTTCGCGCTTCCTTGATTTCAAAGAGTCCCTTGGAGGGATCGGGATGGAAGGCATCCGAATTGGCATACCGAATCATCCCATCCAACAGACAGGCCGCCTCGGGCGTGTTATTGAGAAGATTCAACCCAGTGGCAAGAAGGTATCCCTTCGAGACAGGAGCCTCAAAGATTTCCAGTAGATAATCGGGCAGCGTCTTCCCCTTATACCCTGGCACATTGCCAGCTCCCACCATGATTGGTGTCACAGTTTTGTAAGGAGCCGTCATCAGAGCAGCATCTCCCATGAGATGGGAGAAAACCGGCTCCAGCAAATCCTTGCAGGGGAAGTGTGCGAAAATCGGATTCGTATGGGCAATGAATGTTCCCTCCTGAAGATTCGGTCCCCACTCACCGCCGTGAACTCCAGGAGAAAATGTGGTCAGCCCATGCAGATTGAGCAGGAGCACTTTCTTTCCCTGATCGCAGGCTGGCTGCACGGCATTCAGATCCTCAGTAATTAGCAACTTAATGTCATCGGAGAGAGGCTTACTGGCATCGACTTGTATTAGTCCAGGATAGCGGGCCTGAATCGCCGCAAAGACTTTGGGAGTTGCCGCAACACCGCTCAGTTTCTGCGTATAATGTTCCGGCGGCGGGAAAGCCCAGATGTCCCAGGAATTGGCTGTGTCCGTGCCCTGAAGCTTAGCCGTGACCGTCAAACGAGTTGCCTCCGTAAGTGCTGGAATCGTCCACGACATTTTATTAACGGAGAGCACTCCTCCCTGTGGAACGGAACAGTTCACGATCTGTTGCTTTAGGACTTTGTCACCATCGCAGATCGACCACTCCAGTTTTCCAGAAAGATCGTTTTCACTGAAATTGGAGAGCCAGAGATCAATGTCGATCGTCTGTCCGGTGGTAAAGATGACCTGCTCTGGGATGGTCTCAACCTTGGGCTTCCTTCCACCGTGAGGATTGGTAAGCGACATCTGGAAAGGCACACCGCTTGGCGTGATCTTGGAAAGAAGCACTACGGGCTGATTGAACTGATGATAGAACTCTGGGCTTCCTCCTTTCTTTTGACCAAAGAAGGCATCGAGCATTCCCGCATCTTGTTGTGCAAAGAAGTGACTATCCCCATTGATGGAACCCCACATGTGATAGCCGCAGAGGGGAGGCTCGCTGAAGGTTCGTGCATTTTCACCAGCCAGCTTCTGATAATAGGCAGTCATCTCCTGAGAGGCATCAAAAAGCGATTCTGCCACCGTCCATTCAAGCCCAGCATCAGCCACATGTTGCTTATATTTCTCCAGCGGAATCGGTGAGAGATACCCCGTTGTGTAGCGATCTGCTGCACGGGGATCGAGCATGTAGGAGGGATTGCTATATTCATGCAGGATGTGAGGGAAATTGGGGAGATTTCCAGGCTGCACCTCTCCCTTGCCACCCTGACGGGAGAAATAATCAATATTGTAGTCAGAGACTCCGGGGCGGTTGTTCACATGACCAGTATTGAGCGTCCAGAGTTTGCCTGGAGCAATCGTATGCACAGTCTCCAAAAACTTCTTCCTGTCCCCATGAAGGCTACCCTCATTACCTCCACTGAAGGTGAAGATGCTTGGGAAGCGGCGATACTGCGTCGTCACCTCCTCCAGATCATGCTGGGGAATATCATACTCTTTAGGAAGAGAATCCCAATGATGTCCCTGCCGTGCATCAGGATTATCGTGATAATACGGCAGCTCCACGGTGAAGCAGATTCCCTCCTCAGCAGCAGCCTCGCAATACTCGGGAGGGGGTGTATGAGCCCAGTGACGAATATGGTTGAACCCATATGATTTTAGACGAGCAAAGAACTCATGGAGGGTCTTGCGATCCAAGGGATAGTTAATGGTGATCGGCCAATCCGCATCAAAGCCAATTCCTCGTACAAAGAACTTCTTACCATTGAGCAAAATATCAGTCCCTTGCACCGTCCAGTTCGCCACACCAAAGCGTTCGACCCAGCCATAAAGAGGATGTCCATTCGATGAAATTGTGATCTCGGCATCATGAAGTGCAGGATGCTCAGGAGACCAGAGCGCGCAGGGGGAGAGAGGAATCGTGATGTGCTGCTCACCCACCTCGCCTTGCCACGAGACAGGAACCTCGCCGGTCTGTCCAACGACCTTCCCCTGTTGATCTCGAACGACAATATGAGCCTGACAGGAGGTCGATTCCTGCGGAGTGGCTACGACATGGCGTAGTGTCAGATTGACCGTGGCTGTCTGTTTGGCCGCATCACTCAACACATCCGCATAATCCACGAAAATCGCAGGAGTCGCTTCCAACTCTACGCTGCCGTCAATACCACCATAACGGGCAGCGATATTCCGAGCCCCTTTGCTGCTGGCCACATCATTGCGCACCATGAAGACTACGAGATTCTTCGTCCCAGGCTTCACCAGATCGGTGATTCTGTATTTATAAGTGCCACAATATTTTCCAGCACCTCCGAGATCAGCCGCAGCAGTTCCATTGATAAAGGCCTCGCCGAGGCAATTCACCCCACCCACTTTGAGCCAGATTTCTTTTCCCGACCAATCCGCAGGAATCTCGATCTCCTTCCGATACCAGGCCACACCTTCGTATTCCGTCTTCATTCCGGCCTCGACATAGAGATGCTGGCGGTTGAGGGGTGAGAGCAAATTGTGTTCTCCCTCGGTTCCTACACCCTGAGCCTCCCAGCATCCTGGAACAACAAGGGATCGCTCCGCCTGCCAGACTGCACCTGGGCGGAACCATTCTTGAGTCATTCCCTCTTTTTTGGGATCGGTGGTGAAATTCCAGCTTCCATCCAGAGAAAGCACTTGTTGCAACGACGAACGCGTCGGAGGATTCACCACAGTAGGTGACGCCTCACGCAGAGTGCTACTACTTGCATTAGTGCTTTCATTCGTTGATGCGGGAGTCACCTCCGCACGAAGCGAAAGAAGAGCAAGGAAGGAAAAGCTGAGCGTAGAAAACAGATGGGGGAGTTTCATAAAATGGGAGGAAAGAAAGAGGGGCGATTAAAAACCCGTCATCTTGTTATTTCAATCTGCATCTTGGCAAATCCTGTCAAAACATTCATCGACGAATGAGAGCAAAGTCATTTATAAAATTTCCCCCTCATGAAACAACTGTTGCTCATTCTCCTGCTCGTAGCGGTGGCCTTCGTCTCTTTCCTTTTTTGGAAGAACGAATCTCCTGAGCAATTCAAGGAGCGATTACAACGCCTTGTAGAGCTTATCAAACATGACGCTGCGGCTCAACCAACAGCCTCTCTCGCCCCTCCAACTCCATCGCCCTCCCCACTCAAAGCAGTCACGGCCTATCCTATTCCCACTGGAGTTCCGAGCAACAACGCCTTCACTCTCTCTGCTGAGGGCATCACCATTCCCTGCTACGACTACTATGTCGGAGAACAAAATCTTTCCCGATCCTTTTACGACGATGTGCTGATAACTAATGCCAAAGGAGAAACCCTCATGGCTGATGGTTTTGAGACCAATTCCCGTAACTGGACAGCTTATGAATTTGCAGGCGATTCCCGTCCCGGCCATGCACATTCTGGAAAGAGTTGCATCGTCATGATCTGGCCAGTCGAATACGCCATTCATGATATGGGTGCGATGACCAATGCAGGTGTCTCTCTCTGGTATGGCGATGCCACAAATCTCAATACAGGCCAATGTATGGCCCAGGTCGACAATACGCTCATCGGTGTTTTACCCGATCAGCTCAACTATGTTTATAGCACCAATGGCGGCACGAACTTCATCAGCACTGGAATCAAACGGACGGCAGGTTGGAAAAACTTCCGCTTTGATTTCACCTCTGGTCTAGGAGCGAGCGGATACATCGATAAAACGCAGGTTTTCACGACAACCAGAGAACGACAGTTCCGTTATTTCGAAATCGGAAACTGGCGTGGCTATCACCCCAATCATGTCGCTGTGGCCTCGTTTGATATGAATGCTACAAAGCCGATTCCCGTCTCTCTCGCGCTTCATGGCGGTACTCCCACGAATGTGACCATCAGCCCTGTGAATGCAGGTATCAAGCCGACCATCCAAGGCAATGTCATTAGCTTCACCCTCGATCACCCGAGGAATCTTCATATCGAGGTCAATGGTCAGTATCGCGGCCCTTACACGATGGAACTCTTTGCCAATCCTCCCGTCACGGATGCTCCCGATACCAATGCTCCCAATGTCCTTGTCTATCAGCCCGGCATCCATGATCTCAAAGCCGACTTCGCCCACCTACCCGCTGCTAAGAACTGCATCTACTTCGCTCCAGGTCTCCACGAAAGCATGGGGAATGATGCCCCTGGCACACCCTTCACCATCAATAAAATGACCAATCGCGCTATCATTCCCGAAGGTGTGACAGTCTATGTACCAGGAGGGGCAGTAGTTTCTTCGGTCTTCGCTTTTGGCGGTTCTCACATCACCTTTGCCGGTCACGGTATCCTCTGGGGCGGGAGTATTCTTGAGAACCATGGCGGTCAGATGTTCACGACGGCGTGCCAGAAAAGAAGCATCACGCAAGACATTGAAGGACTCACGCTGCGCGATTTCACTATCCTCAATTCCCCTGGCTACGGATTTCAAATCTATCAGGTGAATAATGGTCTCGCGCAGAACATCCACATTCTCAATGCCCATATCAATGACGATGGTCTCGATATTGATGGCACAACAAATTTCGTGATCGCCAATGCCTTCATTAGAAACTGCGATGATAACACCTGTCTCTACGGCTCGCAGAATCCAGGAGGCCCGCTGAGCCCCATTGGAGACAGCCATGTCATCTACACCAATTGCGTCGGCACCTCCGATGGAGCCAGCTCCTTCCGTATCGGCAGCAGCGGCCCGGGACAGATGTTTGAGAATATCCAGTATCATCATTGCACCACCATCCATGTCGGCAACTTTGCACTCTACATCCAATTGGAAGATGGCAGCCGCGTCAGGAATATTGAATACGATGATTGCACCATCGAGAAACCCGATAACGGTCATCCGGTGTACTTCCTGGCACTGGAATCAAAACATCCTGCTCCTGCTGGCCCCACCATCTCGGATGTTCATCTCAAAAATGTCTCCTGCCTGAGTAGCAATCACTATAGCTCAGAGATCAAGGGGTACGACGCAGAGCATTTCGTAAGCGACATCTTTTTCAATAACTACTGGAGCACGAGTACCTATGCCACGAATGCACAGTCAGCCAGGCTCAAAGTCGGCCCTTACGCCACCAACATCATCTTTTCCTCCACCCCCACGCCAGCAGCATTTTAATCACGCTCAATATTACCGAGCATGTGTTGATGCTCCTCCTGCTGCTCTCCAAAGACGCGTCGGATCACTTCCTCGATTGGCACTTCTTTCACCGAGAGATCGCAGACAAGCCCTCCGGCGAGGAGCATGGAACAGGCTTGAGGGACTTCCGTACGAGCCACCTCGATCTGAAGTTGTAGGGGATTGCGTTCCAGCACTTTCCCCGGCGGCACGAAATCCGCAGGCAATGGCGCGGAAAATGCAGCCTCAATGATTTTGGTCGAGGTGAAGCGAGAGACGACTTCTTCGAGAGATCCATCGAAGAAAAGTTTCCCATGGTCGATCAGAATCACCCGCTCGCACAGCTCCTCGATGTCTTGCATGTAGTGACTTGTCAGCAGCGTCACCACCTTGTAGCGGGCATTATATTCACGGAGAAATTCCCGCACCTTTTTCTGACTCATGACATCGAGTCCAATCGTCGGCTCATCCAGAAACAAAACCTTCGGACGATGCAGCAGCGCGGCGATCAGCTCCATCTTCATCCGCTCGCCGAGACTTAGTTCGCGCACCATCACCCCCATTTTGTCACCGACATCGAGCAGCTCCGTTAGCTCCCCTACGGTGGTTTGAAACTCCTTCCGATCAATCCCGTAGATTGCCCGATTCAGCTCCAGCGACTCCCGAGCAGGAAGATCCCACCAGAGCGCGTTCTTCTGCCCCATCAGCAGGGCAAACTGCTGCTTCAAGGCCGTCGGCCTATTCGCGGGATTGAATCCCAGCACCGAGGCACTTCCAGAAGTCGGTTGAAGCAGCCCCGAGAGCATCTTGAGCACCGTCGTCTTACCCGCACCATTCGGCCCGAGAAACCCCACGAACTCCCCTTCCCTAACCGAAAACGACACCGCAGCCGCCGCTTTGGTCTCCTTATATTTCCGGTGAAAAAGCCCACGCACAGCTCCTGCCAGCCCCTCCTCCTTACGGTAAGTGCGAAAGACCTTTGTCAGCTCCTTCGTAACGATCACTGGTTCACTCATGCCGCGAAGTCTGCCTCAGTCCCTCATAGAGCACAATCCCGACCGAGGTTGCTAGATTAATACTCCGCGTCCCATCCGTCATGGGAATTGTAAGACATCTCTCCGCATGAGCGGCGAGCAGACTGCCAGGAAGCCCCTTCGTCTCCCTGCCAAAGACCAGAAAATCTCCGTCGCGAAACTCCGCATCCCAATACCGCTTCTCCACCTTGCTACTCAGAAACCAAAATCGAGCCTCGGCATTCTCTCTCTGCAACTCTTCAAAACTTCCCCAAGTCTTCAGATCAAGCCGCTCCCAGTAATCCATCCCAGCACGACGCACAGCCTTCTCATCAATGGAAAATCCCAACGGCCCCACCAGATGTAACCGCGCTCCCGCAGCCACACAGAGTCGTGCAATATTCCCCGTATTCTGCGGAATCTCCGGCTCGATGAGAACAATGTGAAACATGATTCCACAATCATCTGTGATAAAAACAGTAGCGGCAAGATCGACGCATCTTGACAACTTGTCACAAGGAAACAACATTCCTTCTTATGAAGACACTCTCCGTCGGAGAATTCAAAACCCATTTTTCAGAGGCATTACAAGATGTACGCAAAGGAAAGCCCATTGGAGTTGCCTATGGGAGAAAGGGTGATCTTGTCGCCGTTCTAGCCCCTCCCTCCCTGCTCATTCAAAAAACTGGAGTGAAACTCGGCTCCCTAAAAAGCAAAGCCCAATTTCAGATTACGAGTGATTTCAAGATTTCGGATGCAGAATTCCTCGATTCATGAAGTTACTTCTCGATTCTCATACTTTTCTCTGGGCACTCATGGCCCCTGAAAAGCTGAGCAAAAAAGCCCGTACAGCCCTCGAATTTCCTGGCAATGAAACCTTCGTCAGCAGCATTTCTTTTTGGGAACTTTCCCTGAAATACTCACTTGGCAAGCTGCACCTGGAAGGTACTACTCCCGAGAATCTCCCTACCGCCGCTGAAAAATCCGGATTTTCACTTCTCACTCTCGATCCTGAAATCGCAGCTACCTTCCATCAACTCCCTCACATTGAACATCGCGATCCCTTCGACCGGATGCTCATCTGGCAGGCGATCCAATCAGAACTCACCCTTATCACAAAAGACTCTGCCATCAAACCCTATACGGAACTTGGCCTCAAAGTTCTCTGGTAATTTCTCCCCCTCCTTTTCAAACACCAGCAACGGCAGATGTTTTTTCTCTTTGCCTTGATTCCAATTCAGAGGCTGAGAAACTTGGCTTACGCCGCCATTCTCTGGACACACCTTCTCCCATTATTTCGTGATTACAGAAACCAATCTTCTTCAAATTATTCTGAATCATGAAATTTTCCAGCTTCGAGATTATTGTCCGCACGCTGAATGAAGCTGCTGTCCGTTACTTGGTAGTTGGAGGTGTGGCGGTCAATGCACACGGCTACGGTCGAAACACCTATGATGTGGACATGGTTCTCGCTTTGGAGCCAGAGAATATTGCGCGTGCTTTTGTCTCTCTTCGGGAAGTGGGGTATGAGCCGATACTGCCCGTCACAGCAGATCAGTTCTCCAATCAGGAACTCAGGGAGCGTTGGAACAGGGAGAAGGGTATGATTGTCCTGCAAATGTGTGGGGATCTTCATCGCGAGACGCCGCTCGATATTTTCGTTCGGGAGCCATTTGACTTCGCCACGGAATATGCTGAGGCGGTCTGGCTGGAATTGGCAACTGGAGTGAAGGTTCCGTTGATCCGCCTTGAGGCCCTTTTAGAGATGAAACGCTCCTCGGGGCGTCCCAAGGATCTTGCCGATCTTGATGAACTGAGCCTATTGTATGGAAGACTTTCCAGTTATGACCAGCAGCACGGAAGAGCAGATTGATTGGAGCCTTGCGACTTGGAAGGGAAGCCGTCTCAAGCAGCATCGCGACTATCTTGCTCTGCCCTTCCGTCGCAAGATTGAGCTGATTGAGGAGATGTGTGATGCGAGCCGACGAATCACCGAGATACAGAAACAGCAAGGACTACCATCTACTGATCCCAGAAATGGTACTTCAGATTGATCCCAACCACAGGAAGAAATGAAACTCCATCAGCGTTTCAACACACCTTTTCAATCCAAGTCCAAGGAATCGCTCCGTGACTCAACGCCCAGTCATGGAATTGACTGAGGCTCCATCCTTTCCCCTCCATCATGCGGGATTTGACCCGTTCGAGTTCCAGACGACCGAGGAGATAGCTCATCGGCACAGTGGGTTGTGAGGTGTACCAGTTCACATCAGCGCGAGCGCGAGCAGGAGTGAAGCCGACTCCTTTAACAAGAATCTGAGCTGCTGCTTCGTGCGTGAGTTTTCCAGACTGAAGTCCGCAATCAATGATGATGCGGTAGGCACGCCAGAGTGCGTCGTGGAGCTGCTGAAGCCGAGCATACGGGCCGCTGACCCAGCCTTGCTCGACGGCCAGCTTTTCGCACCACATCGTCCAGCCCTCGTAGAAAATAGCATGGGAGGAGAGTCTGCGAATGGAGCTTGAGTGCTGGTTCTGGATGGCGAACTGAAGATGATGTCCAGGATAACCTTCATGGGCACTTGTGAGATCGAGGCCGAAATGCTGCCTTGCCTCGCCCAGAGCCTCTGCGGAACTTTTCTTGGTCACGCCAAGGTCATTGACCCAGAAGATCCCCTCCTGTTTTTTCTGAAAGGCACCAGGGGCGCTGTAGGCCGCGGTGGGGAAATGATCACGCATGAAATCAGAGACAGGCCGCACCTTCAATGACTGACCCGGCGGGATCGGATAGAGTCCGCTTTTTACGACACGATCACGCCATTCCTCGGAGGAGTGCGTGTAGAGATCAAGCAGCGAAGCCTCAGGAATCCAGGCATCGCGGGCCGCTTCGAGAATTTGTTTCGCAGATTTTTTGGCTCCGAACTTCTTGGCCTCAGTCACGAGTTCAGCAGAAATCTCAGCGATCAGACGATGTCCCTCGGCCTCGATTTCGGGCAAGCTCCAGTCAAGGCCAGTGCGTTCGCGCACAAGATATTCAAAGCGATCGCGACCGATGGCGAAGTCACCTGGCTTTCCTTGCTTCTTTTTGGCAATCGTCTTGGCGTAGTCATCAAAGGCCTTTCCCGCAGCTTGGACAATGGCACGCGTCTTTGCAGGTTCAGGAGAAAGATCCGCTAGGGTCTCACCGATCTCCTCGACGAAGGCCTTCGATCCCTTGCAGGCTTGCACAGCGAGCTTCGTCCAGAGAGGGACAGGATTACGGAGAGCCGCAGCTCCTTCTTTTAGAAAATTTGGGATCGCTGCCAAGCGCGATTCGATAGCAGGCCGAGCCTTTTTTAGATTCTCCGAATGCCGGATTACCAACTCAAAGACTGCCCCCGCAGCACCATCACAGCACTCCTGGGGATTGGTACGCCAGCGAGCCAGATCGCGGCTATTGAGCAGCTCCGTCCGTAGCATGGAGAGAAAGCAGCGACGATCCAGCCAGTCATCGCCCTGAAGGGCATTCACGGAGAGAGCCTCGGTTTCAGCCAAAAGCTCCTCCAGAAAACCGATGCGCGCCAGACGCGTCTTCGCATCGCTTCCTGCAAGCTGCGATTCATACTTGATGAATCCCAGGCTGCTTCCCCACTGGGGAAAATCGGTGCAGGTGCGCCGGATGTATCGATCACCAAGAGAGCGGATTTTTGCAGAATCAGAGGTCTTCATATTGGGAATATCTAAGACTATCTGAAAACTCGATATCTGTCGCGCAGAGAGGGTTGCCGTTTTCACGCTCCTGAATTAAAAAGGAGGAGCATCATGTCAGACGATCTTACAATCCAGATTCACGAAATAGGAGCCGCCGCCCGCGCTGCGGCACGCATTCTGGCTGTCACGCCGACGGAGACCAAAAACGCCGCCCTGGCGTCGATGGTAAATGAGATCGTGGCGCAAGCTTCTCAGATTCTTGCAGCCAATGCCTTGGATCTGGAGGCAGGGAAGCAACGAGGTCTCTCCTCTGCAATGCTGGATCGTCTGAAGCTGGATGAGAAACGCCTCAAGTCGATGTCCGATGGTATTCTCACGGCAGCATCTCTACCCGATCCTGTGGGACGCATCTTGAAAGAATGGACAAAAGAAAATGGCCTCCGATTTCAGAAAGTCAGCGTCCCCGTCGGAGTCATTGGGATCATCTATGAATCACGCCCCAATGTGACCAGCGATGCTGCCGTGCTTTGCCTGAAATCTGGCAATGCCTGCATCCTGCGCGGGGGAAGCGAGGCGATTCATTCCAATAAAGCCATCGCCTCAGCACTCCAGGTGGGTCTTGGGATCGCCGGACTTCCCGAAGCCTGCATCCAGCTCATTCCCACCACCGACCGCGAGGTTGTCCGCATCCTCTGCGAGATGGAGAAGCATCTCGACTGCCTCATTCCCAGGGGCGGGAAGGGACTGATTGAAACGGTGGCTAGTCATGCCCGTATGCCCGTCATCAAACATCTCGATGGTATCTGCTCACTCTTTGTGGACAAAGCCGCCGATCTCACGATGGCACGGGATATTCTGCTCAATGGCAAGGTACAACGCCCGGGTGTCTGCAACGCCATCGAGACGCTCTTGCTTCACCGCGACATTGCCGCCCCCTTTCTTGCCGAAGGTGGAAAAGAACTGCTTACTCGAGGGGTCGAGCTTCGCTGCGATCAGGAAAGCCTTGCCCTGTTTTCAGAAGCACTGAGATCCGCGTATGCAACACAGCTCAAGGAAGCAACAGAAGAGGATTACAAGACGGAGTTTCTGGAACTTATTCTTGCAGTGAAGATTGTTGATTCCGTGGAAGAAGCCATCGAGCACATCGAGACGCACGGGTCACGCCATAGCGATGCCATCGTGACGGCAGATGAGATCACTGCGGAGAAATTTTTGAACGGCATCGACAGCGCAACTCTCTACTGGAATACCTCCACGCGCTTCACCGATGGGGGAGAATTCGGCTTCGGTTGCGAGATCGGCATCAGCACTGATAAGCTCCATGCTCGTGGCCCCGTCGGACTCGAAGAACTCACCAGCTATAAATACCAGATCCGAGGAACCGGACAGATCCGCTTGTAATTTCTCGTCTTACAATGAAATCAATCACAGCAATTTATGAAGGGAAAGTTCAGGGAGTCGGCTTCCGCGCTTCCATACTCTCTCTTGCCAAGGGATACGATGTCACAGGTTGGGTGCGAAACCTTCCCGATGGCCGAGTAGAACTCTTTGCCAATGGTGAGGCCTCTGAAACCGAGGACTTTATCCAAGGCATCACCGAAAGCCATCTTGCCGGACATATTGAAACAGCAACCATTTCCCCAAGCACGCCAGAACCAGGACTCAAAGGATTTCGTATCATCAACTAAGTAACCGCCACTATGGAAAAAACACCCGCCGTTCGTATCCGTAATTTAGAAAAGGTTTTCCCCGTACATCTCCGCCGTCGCCAGGTGGTCGCACTTCGCAACCTCTCGCTCGATATTACCGAAGGGCATGTCTATGGACTCCTCGGGCCCAATGGTTCAGGCAAAAGCACCACGATGAAGATCTTGCTTGGCCTAGTCACGGCCACCTCGGGCACCAGCGAAATCTTCGGCATACCGAGTTCCGAAGTCCTCAGCCGTACGGAGGTTGGCTTTCTGCCAGAGAATCCTTACTTCTACAAATTTCTCACCGGAGCCGAGACCGTTTCCTTCTACGGCAAACTCTGCGGTCTGGGTGGCCGCAAGCTCAACGACCGAGTCAAAGAACTCCTCGAGATCGTCGGTCTCACCGAGGCTGGAGATCGTCGCATCAGCGGATATTCCAAGGGAATGCTTCAGCGTATCGGTCTCGCCCAGGCAATGGTGCATGATCCTCGCCTGCTGATTCTGGATGAACCAACGGCGGGAGTTGATCCTGCCGGATCACGGCAGATTCGCGATCTCATTCTCAAGCTCAAAGCGCGAGGCAAAACCATCCTGCTTACCTCACATCTTCTGGAACAGGTGCAGGAGGTCTGTGACCGTGTCGGCATTCTTGCCAAAGGTCGTCTCGTGCGCGAAGGATCGCTCGACATTCTCACAGGCATCTCAGGTCAAACGGAGTATCTTATCGAAAATGGAACCCCCGAGTTACAGGCTGAAATCGCCGCTCTCGTCGCATCCCGAGGCGCACGACTCATCTCCGCACATCAACCACAGCTCGATCTGGAAACCGTTTTCTTAAAAGCCACGGAATCAGTCGAAGGATAATCTCAGCTATCTCTTCAACTCCCTTTCACCGGATTGTCGCGGAGTTGCTGGTGAGCGTGGAGTGCGGGCAGGATGGTTTGGCGGATAAATTCTGCAGTCTTGGGATCGCCTGTATGTTGAAAGGTCTCGGATGCTTGCAGTGCCACTCTTTCTGCCTGATCAAAATCTTTGGTCTCTGCTAACGCTGCACTCAGGGTCAAGAGAAAGACAGGAACTTGGCCATTGGTTGCAGTAACAATCTGCTGCGCCAAGGAGACGGCCTCAGCTCCGTTGCGCACGCTGGCATCGGGATGTGTCGAGAGTATCCAGGCGAGAGCCCGTTGATTCTGGAGATCACTCGGATCAGTCTGCATGGCAAAATGATAGACTTGGATCGCTGCGGCAGGATTGCCTGCCATGAGAAGAACGCTTGCAAGATTCCTCGCTGCCCCACAGGTAGGGCGAATCTGAAGCGAATGTTGGAAGGCGTTGCAGGCATCCTGATACCGCTTGAGTTTCATTAAGGTCAGGGCCATATCGTTGTAGGCTTCGGCATTGGAAGGGCGCAGCCGAATGGCCTCCTCAAACTCCTTCAACGCCTCGGTAGTTTTGTCCTGGGCATCCAGGGTGCAAGCGTAGTTATGACACGACTTCCAGCTTGTCGGATTCCGCGCCAGCGTCGCGGGGAAGAAGGTGTTGCCGTTAGTCCATTGAGGAAGTTGGAAAAGCGTTAAGACGATCCAAAAGAAAAGCAGAGCACCTGAGATGATCTGAGCGTTCCTAAAGGAGACCTGACAGATCATAAAGGCAAATGCCAGCGCAGGCCCAAGCATGGCAAGGTAGAGGTAATGATCGCTGACCGTTGAAACAACCTGAAAGTTAAAAGGGATCAGCCCGAGCGTCGGCACGAGTCCAATGCAGAAAATCCCCAAAGGAAGGAGATAGAGTCGTAGTTTTTTGAAATAGGCGGCACCGGCAACAAGCACCGCAGGGAGAATCCATGTGACATAGAGAACTCCTGAATCAAAAATGGAATTGGGAGAGCGACCATAATCAGCACAGAGTCCCAAAGGGAGGAAAACCTTCCCTAGCGAAAACGCCAGAGCATCCCCCGCCACAAAAGGTCTGGCCCAGACAGGGACAAGCGTTCGGGCAAGTTCAGCAGCAGGCTGTGATCGCGAAGTAATGACCACTTCTGCTAGCGCGAGTAAAAACCAGGGAGCCAGCCAGAATAAACGACGAAGCGATTCCTTGCGAACATGAAGCAACCATCCGCCGATCAGCAATGCCAGCGCGGGGGTCACGACACTGCCAGGCTTCGAGCCAAAAGCGAGCAGGAGAAAAAGTGTCGCCAGGAGATAGAGGAGTGTCGCTTTGAGCTTGAGTGCGGAGTTTTCGAGAAAGCTTATAAAGAGTGCGATAACAGCAAGTGAAAACGCTCCTCCCAGCAGATCGCGAAGCCCAGAGACCCATGCGACAGGCTCGACTTGAACAGGATGGAGGGCATAGGCCAGAGCACCAAGAGCTGAGGCCGAGAGAAGGCGGGAGGCGGAAATCTTCCGGGAAAATTGAGCAGCAAGCAGATGTTGAAGAATAAGAAAGACCATCGCGCTTGAGGCAAGATGAACAAGGAGATTCGCCCCATGAAAAAAAACAGGATTGATCGGCCCGACCGCAATACTGGTTCCGGCAACAAGTCTCGATAGGGCCACAAGACCTCCCCAAAAAGAATAGGTAACTGGGATGTAGAGTTGCTGAAAAGGCCCCTGCCAAAACTGCCTGATGCTCCCCCAGGTCAGCGGTGAGTAAAGCGGATTGCGGTGGATATTCGTATCGTCATCCCAGAAGGGAAGAAACGAAAATGAGCAGACCTCCCCATAGACAAGAGCCACGACGCAAAGCATCAGTACTCCCATCAACCAGGGAGAAGAAGTTATTCGTACAATCCAGGCGGAGGGGCGTTTCATTCCTTTCCTGAGATCCATACTTTGGGGGGAAGTCTGTTGGCCATGATCTGCTCTGCAATATTCACGACAGATTGATCATCAGGGATTACCAGAAAATCAGCCACAGCTCCCGGTGAAAGCTCACCCAGTCTTCCCCTGCGACCGAGTGCTGCTGCCGGAGCCGTGGTTGCCATAGCAATAATTTCCATCGGATCAAGCTGAGGAAAAGCCGCCGTCATCGCTCTCATTTCGGAGAACATATTGAGATCCTGATTGCTCGCCAGACTATCTGTACCGAGTGATATGGGGATTCCGCTTCCACGGAAAAATTCGAGATCGAATGGGGCACGATTGAAAAAAGCGTGTGTCCTGGGGCAATGGATCACAGGAAATTTTCCCGCAGAGTGACGAAGCAAGTCCTTATCTGCATCGGCCAGAATATTCATATGAACTAGGAGAGTCCCATCCGGCACGAGTCCCTGACCAAGAACAAGCTGAACGGGAGTCATCCCGCCACAATCCTCCATAGAGCGACCAATGGAATGAAGAAAATCGTAGAGTCCTCCCTCCCCTCGTGAAAACATCGCCATCTCCTCTTCAGACTCGGCTAGATGAGTGCAAATCGGCAGGCGGTATTTTTCGGCATACTTCTGCACGAGGCCATAGAGATCGCGTGAAACGGTATAAGGAGCATGAGGTGAAATTCCAAATCCACCTTGCTCCTCCCCTGCTTTTTCAAAAAACCGGATAGCCCCTGCGAGAGCCTCGCCTGTCTGCAACCGGCTACGGACATCGATGACTTCGAGGAACCACCAGGTACGAAGGGGCGACTCAGGAAGGAAAGGAAACAGCTCAGGAAAGGACTCGATATTGAGCACCGTCGTGCAGCCCCAATGTTTCAGCTCCTCCAGCCCCGTGGCAATGGCCTCCAGATAATCACTCTGATCAAGCGAGCGGCGCATGGCATTGAGTCTCTGAATCCAGAGTGCAAACGATTCTCCTCCAAAGAGGGCTCCGCGCATCATCGTGTAATCGAGATGACAATGGGCATTGATAAGCCCTGGCATCAGGATCATCTCACCCAAATCTTCACGCCTTGCTCCGGGGTGCTCTCGAATCAGATCTTTCCATTCCCCCACAGCCAAAATCTCACTGCCACGAACGGCAATACCACCATCCTCGATGACAGAACAGTTCATCGGCAGCACACGCCTAGCACGATAGAGCTGAGTTTTGACCGGAGTACGCATGGGGCGAAACTACCTTAGGGATTCAGGATGATTTAGGAAGATTGGTTTTGGCAATTGGTCTCGCTGCGGCAACGACGAGATTGCAGAGTTCGCGGCAGATCAGCGGAATGCGGTCTGAGGGAAGATCATCAAGGATGAGTTTTGAAATAGGCAACGAAGTTACTGGCTGCTCGGAGTTCATCTTCCAGAGGATCGTGCGCAGACATCCGTTCTCGGAATTGCAGCTCTGCGCCACAAGCTGCTCTGCCTGAGTATCTGTCAGAAGCTGCGTCACACGGTACATACCAGTCTGACGCGAGAGGGTTTCCCTAAACGATGTCGGGTGTAACGATCCCTTCAAATACGAGGCCCAGAGGCCAAGGGCTGCCGGATAGAAAAACTCCAAAGCCAACTCCATTGTTTCCACTGATCCAGCTTGAAGCAGCCAGCCGCGTTTGAGATTCGGCGCAGTCTTGAGCGGGCGATAATTCCCCTGAGCATCATAGCGAGCTATTTCACGAGCCGCACACGGATCATTAAAAATATCCAGATCGTCCGCAGATCGATCGTCCGCGTGACGCAGGGTAAAATCAGCTCGGAGAAGAATCTCCCCGATATGGAAACGCCCAGTCTGTAGTGCGTGAGCAAGAAGCGTTGATGACGACATGGAATCGAGGCGTTCCAATGTGAGAAATGGGGGGTATCTCCCCGAATCAAATCTAAACTAGCGGCTTGTACGACGCTTCACATGAAGCTGTGCAAGCGAACGAGAGAGCGATGCTTGAACCAAGGCAAGCTCCTCACCCGAGAGAGCACCTTCCCTAATTTCTTGTTCGGCACGAGCCACAGCCTCTTCGGCAGATTTCTCGTCGATCTCCTCTTCCTTGATTGCCATATCGGTTAAGATGGAAACCCGATCAGGGCGAACCTCAAGAAAACCATCGCCGATGGCAAAAGTGATCTCTTCCGTATCGGTGGTCACAACAAGTTCTCCAGGAATGACCTCTGTCAGAAGGGGAATATGATCGGGAAGAATTCCCAAACCACCTTCCACGCCAGGAACGATCACGAACTTCACCTCGCCCGCAAAGGTGCGGGATTCCGGCGTAACAATTTCAAGGTGAAGTGTGCTCATGAGCCTTGGTCTTTAAAACTTAATCTATGATTAGTCCTTCTTCGAGGCTGCAAGAACCTGATCAATACCACCCTTCATATAGAAATCACCTTCATTGATATCATCTAGCTTGCCTTCTAAAATCTCCTTGAAGCCACGGATCGTCTCTGCAATTGGCACATACTGGCCTTTGGCACCCGTGAAGATTTCGGCAACATGGAAGGGCTGGCTGAGGAATCGCTGGATTTTACGGGCGCGATAGACGGTGAGCTTGTCCTCAGGGGAAAGCTCATCCATACCGAGAATCGCGATGATGTCCTGCAAGTCCTTGTAGCGTTGCAGCACTTTCTGGACTCCACGGGCCACGGCATAATGCTCTTCGCCGACGATCTCAGGGGCGAGAGCCTTGGAAGTAGAGGCAAGAGGATCAACGGCAGGATAGATACCAAGCTCTGCAATGGAGCGTTCCAGCACGATCGTGGAATCGATGTGAGCGAAAGTATTAGCAGGAGCCGGATCGGTCAAATCGTCTGCAGGAACATAGACCGCTTGAACGGAAGTGATCGAACCATCCTTTGTGGAGGTGATGCGCTCCTGAAGATTACCCATTTCAGCGGCGAGTGTCGGCTGATAACCGACCGCACTTGGAGTACGACCGAGGAGAGCCGAGACTTCAGAGCCTGCTTGTGAGAATCGGAAAATGTTATCCACGAAAAGAAGCACATCCTGGTGCTGCTCATCACGGAAGTATTCGGCCATTGCCAGGGCTGTGAGTGCCACGCGAAGTCGTGCGCCCGGAGGCTCGTTCATCTGGCCATAGACAAGTCCGACTTTGGAACCTTCCTCTTCAAAAATGAAGTGATCGTTTTCATCCATGATGGGATGTCCTTTTTCATCCCGTTTCACGGCAATAAGGCCAGACTCAATCATCTCATGATAGAGATCGTTACCTTCACGAGTTCGTTCACCGACACCGGCAAAGACAGAAAATCCGCCGTGCCCCTTGGCGATGTTGTTAATGAGCTCCATGATAACAACTGTCTTACCGACACCTGCACCACCGAAGGCTCCAACCTTGCCGCCCTTGGTGAAGGGGCAGATGAGATCAATGACTTTGATACCAGTTTCCAGAACCTGTGCTTTCGTATCCTGATCGACTAGCGGTGGAGCCTGGCGATGAATTGGCAGAAACTTGTCCGTTTTGACAGGGCCACGATTATCGCAAGGTTCTCCAAGCACATTGAAGATACGACCGAGGACGCTTTCGCCTACAGGAACGGAAATCGGACGGCCCAGAGCACGCACAGGAATACCGCGCTGAAGCCCCTCTGTGGAGGACATCGCAATGGCACGCACCCAGCCTTCTCCGAGATGTTGCTGAACTTCAAGCGTCACCTTGGTAGGCTTGCCCTCGACAACGAAATCGACCTCAAGAGCCTCGTAGATCTTAGGAAGAGTGCCCTCTTTGGAAGTGAATTCGGCATCGATGACCGGGCCGATGATTTGAACGATTGTGCCTGTGTTACTCATGATCTTCTGTTGGTTTATGGGAAAAAATTGCGGATGGGTTGGAATAGGAAAAGCCTAATTGAGGGCCATTTGAGCGGTCGTGATTTCGAGAAGTTCCGTTGTGATACTGGCCTGACGGGCCTTGTTGTATTCGAGAGTAAGATCTTTGACGAGGCTCTTGGCATTGTCCGTCGCACTCTTCATGGCGACCATTCTCGCGCTTTGCTCCGAGGCTCTCGCTTCCAGAATCATCTGAAAGATCGTAAAGTGAAAGTAGTAGGGCAGGATCGAATCGAGCACCACATCAGCATCAGGCTCAAAAAGATATTGCGCCTCGGTGGAGGAAGTGGCTGTAGGAGAAGAAGTGGCCAAAGGAGTTGTGGAGGGAGTAACCCCCGCAACATCGTCCCCGGAAATCGGAAGAAGCGGCACCAGCACCGGCTTCTGCATCAGAGTATTAACAAATTTAGGATAAAGAACGGAAACCGTATCAACCTCTCCATCGAGGAACTTCGTAAGACACATCTTTGAGATCGCCTTGGTCTGGGCAAAGGAAGGCTTATCGGGAAGCTGAAAATCGGCGATCATCTTCCGACCCGTACGCGTCAAATAGCTGGCACCTTTTTTTCCTGAGGCGATGAAAAGAGTCGAATCGACATCAAGTCCACCAGCTTCACGGATGACATTGGTGTTCAGAGCACCGCAGAGGCCTTTGTCCGAGGTGATAAGAAGAACGAGGTTTTTCTTTGCTGGACGCTTCTCAAGCAGCGGATGAATCCCATCGGCCACGCGATCCCGCAGAGAGAGAAGCACACGGTTCAACACTTCAGAATAGGGATGCCCCGCCATAGCTGCCTGCTGCGCCTTGCGCATCTTGGAGGCAGCAACCATTTGCATCGCCTTGGTAATTTGGGCGGTGTTCTTGACCGACTTGATGCGTCGGCGGATGTCGCGGGTATTGGCCATGAATTACTTCGATTCGGACAGCTTCGTTTCTGGTATCGTAGCTAAAGGTTTAGCGAAAGATGACTTTGAATTCCTCAACGGCAGCAGTCAGCTCTTTCTCAAGCTCAGCATCAAGGGCTCCTTTTTTGAGGATTGCAGCGAGAAGGGTCTCCTTGCGGGTTGTGAGAAACTCGGAAAGCTGATTTTGAAAATCCTTTGCTCGTTCCACAGAAAGGGAATCGTAGTATCCCTTCTGCATCGTCCAGAGTGTGGCCACTTGGAGTTCCACCGGTTGGGGCTGATACTGCTGCTGTTTGAACAATTCGACAATGCGCTGACCGCGATCAAGCTGAGCCTTGGTACGCGCATCGAGGTCGCTGCCGAACTGAGCAAAGGCAGCCAGCTCACGAAACTGAGCAAGATCACCTTTGATCTTTCCGGCAACCTGTTTGGTGGCCTTGATCTGTGCGGCAGAACCGACACGGGAAACGGAGAGACCGACCGAGATGGCAGGACGAATGCCTTGGTAGAAGAGATCGGTTTCCAGATAAATCTGTCCATCGGTGATCGAAATCACATTGGTTGGAATATAAGCCGAAACATCGCCTGCTTGGGTCTCAATGATTGGGAGGGCGGTGAGCGATCCATTGCCAGCTTCCTTGCTGAGGCGTGCAGAGCGTTCGAGCAGACGGCTGTGGAGATAGAAGACATCGCCAGGATAGGCTTCACGACCACTGGGGCGTTTGAGGAGAAGGGAGACCTGACGATAAGCGACAGCATGCTTGGAGAGATCATCAAAGACGATCAGTGCGTCCATGCCATTTTCCATGAACCACTCTCCCATCGAGGCACCTGCGAAAGGAGCCAGATACTGGTTGGTAGCACTGTCGGAAGCGGGTGCGGAGACGATGATGGTATCGCGAAGCGCGTCGTGTGAGGAGAGAATATCGACAACACGGGCGATATTGGCATTTTTCTGACCGACTCCAACATAGATGCTATAAACTGGTCGGAAAGAAGGATCTCCAGAGGCCTCACCGGCGCGATTGATCTTGGACTGATTGATGATGGTATCAATAGCAATGGTGGTCTTGCCAGTGGCACGGTCGCCGATAATCAGCTCTCGCTGTCCACGACCAATTGGAATCATCGCATCCACAGCCATGATACCAGTAGAGAGTGGCTGACTGACACTACGGCGTTTGATGATACCTGGGGCGGTTCGCTCTACTGGATAGAACACCGTGGAGTTGATGGGCCCCTTGCCATCAATGGGCTGACCGAGAGCATCAACAACACGTCCAAGAAGCTCTTTACCCACAGGAACTTGAAGCAGACGACCTGTCGCCTTGACCTCATCCCCTTCGGAAATGCTGGTGTAATCTCCCAGCACAATGGCACCTACTTCCGTCTCTTCGAGATTGAGAGCCAGTCCAAAAATGCCACCTGGGAACTCTAGCATCTCGTTAAGCATAACTCCGGCGAGTCCCTCAATACGGGCGACACCATCGCCGATTTCTCGGACGACGCCGACATTCGATGTAGAGACAGTGCTCTTGCGGAGGCCGTCGATCTTGGATTCAAGTTCTTGAAGAAGGGTGCTCATGGTTTGTGGTTGTTAAAAAAAATAGTTTGTTTTGGAATAAATTAAGAAGCAAGAGATTGGCTTAAATTTTGAAGTCGAGAACGCACGGAGGCATCCCAGACTTCGCTTCCAAGCCGGATACGGGCTCCTCCAATCAGGGCAGTATCTACCTTGGTCTCGAAGGTAATCTCTCCTCCGTCACGCTGTTGTAAGGTATGAACAATAGCTCGATAAGAGACATCATCCAAGGCCACCGCACTCTCGATGGTCGCATGATGCTTAGCCATCTCCAAACGGATCAGACGGGTAAATTCCTTGAGAATCTGAAGCGTGTGGCGCGGGGCAGCTTTCACCAAAAGATCGGTGAGCGCGAGTGTCTTGGCAGCATCGGGACGCCCTGAGTGATCAAGGGTCGCGTCGAAGAGCTCTCGTGCTTTACGGCGTGCTTCTTTGGGAATCTGCATAGTGAGTTTTTAGAAAAAACTGGTCTGAAGGCCTAGGCGGAAAGTTCCTTGGTAGCCTCTGCACTCAGTCGGGCCTGGTCTTCAGGAGAGAGCACTTTACCAGCAACGCTTGCCGTTGTCTTGATAACCAAGGAGATCATTTCCTTCTTCACCTCATCGACCATGCGATGGCGCTCGGAGGCAATCTCCTCACGAGCACGATCAACAATGGAAGCTGATTCTTTGACAGCACGATCCATTTCCCGTGTGGCAAAAGCCTCATTGTTCTTGCGAGACTCTTCGAGTAAAATCTGGGCATCATCGTTTGCCTTGCGGAGAATCTCCTGATAACGAAGCTCGGCTTCCGCCAGCTGTTTCTTGATTTTTTCGGCATTGAGATGAGACTCTTCGATTCGCTTACGGCGTTCTTCCAGAATCGCCAGAATTGGGGCAAAGGCGTAGCGTTGCAGGACAATAAAGGCGATGATGAAGAGAATGAGCTGGGCGATGAACTTCGGCCAGGTAACTCCAAAATTGCTAAGGATTTGAGTGATCATCTATCAGGGGATTCTCTTAAAAAACGGTAAAAAGCGATGCGAAAAAGTATCAAGAGCCATCCCCCCGGAAAGAGGAGGATGACTTCTTGAAGTGGGTAAATCTTACTTGCCTTGGAACAAGCCGAAGATCAGACCGAAGATACCCATTGCCTCGGATAGTGCAATCGTCAACAGACCGAAGACGAGCACCTTGGGAAGGGTTGCGGGATTACGGCCAATTGCCTCGACCATACGGGCTCCGATGAGACCGATGCCGATAGCGGCACCGCCGCCGGCGACACCGAATGAGATATTTCCAGTGACTCCTGAAGTAACGGCTTCAGCAATGATTGTGTGTAGCATATGATGTGTGGTTTGAGTTGGTGTTGTTTCCGAATGGCGTCCGCGTCCTGCACGATCCCGCCAATCAAAAGAGATGAAAATTAAAAGCTTAGTGCTCTTCGTGGGCCGTCGATAATTGGATATAGACGATCACAAGAACAGTAAAAATCATCGCTTGGAGGAAGCCGACGAGAATTTCAAGAAAGAAAAATGGCACAGGGACAATACAACTCAGCAAAGAGGTCAGCCAACCTGGGCAGTGGAACATATTCCCGATATTGATCATCGTCGCCATCATATTCTCACCAGCAGAGACATTGCCATAAAGTCGGAAAGAGAGAGAGATGGGACGGACAAGAATTGAAACCACTTCAAGAAGTCCGATGAAAAGAAAGAGAGGAATCAAAAAAATCAGGATTGGGCCAGACATTCCACCCTTGACACCGAAAAGCTCCTTCAGGAACCCGAAAGGCCCCACAGCCTGCATCGTCCAGAAAAACCAGAGAACCATCGAGACCGAAGCAAGAGCAAAGGTCATGTTGAGATCGGCAGTCGTTCCACGCAACAACGGCACAAAATCTTTTTCCCCATGAACTATTTCAGTCCAACCGATGGAACCGACTCCGGGGAGAAGACCGAACCAATTAGCAATGAGAATAAAAATAAAAAGAGATCCCAGTAGGGGGAATGCTTTCCTAGTCATTTTATCTCCAAGAATGCTTTCCACCGCTCCATAGGCGCCCTCGACAATTGCCTCCAGAAAATTCTGCCCAGAGCCCGGGATGATCTCTATCTTACGGGTACAGGAACGAACCATCCAAATAATGAGTCCAAGCACAATAGCCGTGGCAAGAATCGAATTGGTCAGCCAACCGAGGAAGGAGTTCTCAAAGACACCAGGAGTCACGGCAGAGAGTTCTGCGCTGGCTAAAATGGAAAGAGGGAAAACCATGAAATAAAAATCGGCGGAAAATATCGGTAAATGAACTCGGGGGGAGCGTCAGAAAATGAATTTGAGGAGCAAAGATGTAAATAAACAACAAGCCCTCTGGCAAGCCTCTTTTTACTCAATCGCTAGATTTTTCTCGAAGTCACTTGGGCCGACCTCTACCAAGAGACGCGGATTATGGTGCTGAGGAAGCCGGCTTCTCAAGATTGAAAAAAGGTTTCAACTGCACATTGCTACGGTAGTCGTCAAAGGCGTTATCTTTCATCAACTCCCTGAATATCTGGGGTGGATAGAGATCTTTGGCTTTTTCAAGAAAAATCGCAGCATCCTCACTATGCTTTAACTGGAGCGAAGCCAGTGCTGCAACGAGAGCCTGCTCCCCAGTCATTGCAGTGATCGCAGAAACTGAAGGGGCTTTTTTCGCTGGATCATTTTGCAACTTCGTAAGTTGTTCTTTTGCAGAGAGCAGAGATTGAGATGCAGCCGGCGTTGCCCGCAACATTCCTTTGTGAAGCAGACTTACCGCAGTGGCATAGGTTCCCTTGGAGCGAAGCAGATCTCCCCAAATCGCATAGACTTCAGCATCATTGGGATGGTCTGCCGCAAAGTGTTTCATTTCATTTCCAGCTGCTAAAACAGGATCTGTAAACTGTCCCCCATCAGGTGCTCCGGGAATCGTTTTACCAACATTAATCAGCGCAAGGATTAAGCGAGCCTGACCAGCAAGATCATCTTTGGAAATCGCGTGATTTGCTGCATCTTCAGCAATGGCAGTCTCGCCTGCTTTATAGGCAGACTCTGCGATGAGAAAATCAACTCCGCTAAGTCCCGACTGAGCTTCCTCAACTTTCTGAAAATCTACCATCGCTTCATGGTATTTCCCCTCTCCCATCTTTGCGAAAGCCGAATCAAGCAAAGCCTCTGAATCCGGCAAGGGAAATTCCCCTTCTAGCTTAATGTGACGGGCTTCAACTTCGGGATGCGGAATCAGTTTCTGACCAAAATAGAATCCGAGAAGAAAAATACCCAAAACGCCCACAACAATACTTCCCCAAAATGTCACCTGCTGGATACCAAAATGAACGGTCGATTTCTGGGAACGGCTATGCTTGTTTTTATTGCGACGATCCTCACGAGATTTCTGGTGCGCACGGTCGCGTTCCGATGAGCGACGGCGGCGGCGAGATCCTCTGCCGCTGTCTGCATGACCTTGGTGATACTCTGGATTTTCTGGCATCACTTTTCCGACAAACTGATTATTGGTTTCAGAACTAAAATCTGAGTCTAGCCCAGTTGCCGAAGAGAGATCTCTAACGGTTGTATCCTCAGATGGATTCGTTGAGTGAGGGTTGGAAGATTGCTGATCGTTCATGGAAATAAAAATGTCTCCCTGTATGCAAAGAGTCGGGAGTTTTGCCTTAATGCAGAGTTTTTAGAAAGATCAAAGAGCACTTAGCGGAAAAAATTTCGTTTCCAGTTTGCGGAACAGGGCAACTCCTAGTAAAACTTTCCACTTCATCAACACCCGCTGGCAATCGCGACCACCGTGACTTTCTAGCATTTATAACACCATCCTTACTACCATCCAACCATGAGTTCCGTTCCTAAAGTTTTTGTTGCCGACCCAGTTTCTACCCGAGGCGTTGAAGCCCTTGCCGAGGGAGGGGTGGTTGAAGTCGTTGTCAAGACCGGCCTCAAGGAAGCAGAATTAATCGAGATCATTCCTGAATTTTCCGGCCTTGTCGTCCGCAGCCAGACCAAAGTAACGCCTGCTGTTTTTGCCGCCGCCAAGAATCTCAAAGTCGTCGGACGCGCCGGTGTTGGTATTGATAATGTCGATGTCGAGGCTGCCACCAAGCACGGTGTCATTGTCATGAATGCCCCTGGAGGCAACACCATCTCTACGGCGGAACACGCCTTTTCCTTGATGCTCGCCATCGCCCGCAACATCCCGCAGGCCTGTGCCAGCATGAAGAGTGGAAAATGGGATCGCAAAAAATTCGAGGGAGTCGAACTCCATGACAAGACCCTGGCCATTCTCGGCATGGGCCGCATCGGCACCGAGGTCGCCCGCCGCGCCATCGCCTTTGGCATGAAGGTTCTCGCTTACGATCCCTACATCTCCGCAAGCAAAGCCCGCTCACTCCAGGTCGAAGTCGTAGAAAAACTCGACGACATCCTGCCTCGCGCCGATTTCATCACCGTTCATATGCCCCTCACCGATGAGACGAAACATATGATCGGAGCCAAGCAGCTTCCGCTGCTCAAGAAGGGTGTTCGAATCGTCAATTGCGCCCGTGGCGGACTCATCGACGAAGATGTCCTTGCCGAGGGACTCAAGAGCGGACAGATCGCTGCGGCGGCTCTCGATGTCTTTGAAATCGAACCCCCCGAGGCTGAGTGGCCTCACCGCTCAATTGAGAATCTCGTCCTCACCCCTCACCTCGGTGCCTCCACCGCAGAGGCCCAGGAGCTCGTCGGTATTGAGATCGCCCAGGCTGTCCGCGCCGCCCTTCTCGAAGGTGAAATTCGCAACTCCGTCAATATGCCCAACATTGATGCCAAGACCTTGGCCACCCTCGGACCTTGGATTGATCTTGGTGAAAAGCTCGGCCTCTTCCTTGCACAGATCGCTCCGAAGCGGGCTGAAAAACTCTCCATCCGCTACAGTGGTCGCCTCGTGGAGCAGGATCTCACAGCTGTCACCCGTGCTCTAGTGACAGGCTTCCTCCGCCATATTCATGGCAATGAGGTCAATCCCGTCAATGCACCTGCTATCCTCAGTAATCTCGGACTCGAAGTCATCGAGACCCGCCAGAGCGAGGCCGGTGAATTCACCGATCTTATCGAAGTGACGATCCAACAAGATGGAGCCACGGCCTCCGTTGGTGGCACCCTCTACGGCTCCAAGCCCCGTATCGTGACTGTCAATGGCCGCTTTGTCGAAGGCGTTCCCTCCGGCACGGTGCTACTTCTTGAGAATCTTGACCGCCCCGGCATTGTCGGACATCTCGGCACACTCCTCGGAGCACACCAGGTCAATATCGCCAGCATGTCACTCAGCCGCAATGAAGTCGGCGGCCAGGCACTCACCCTACTCAATCTCGATAGCGCACCAGATGAAGCCTTGCTCGCCAAGATCACCTCGGATGCCGACATCGCCTCAGCCAAAGTGATCCGGTTGTAAGAAGCAGGCGGTTCCCAAAAACCCTTCGTCTTCTCAAGAGACCCTCTCAAGCCCCCTGTCGGCATTTGCTGATAGGGGGCTTTTCGCGTAGTAGCTTGAAAGATGGTATTAGACCGAGAGCTACACTGGCGGCAGCTTGGGCGATCAGCACTGAGACCGTATTCTCAGGCGCACTGATGGCAATCGGAGTTCCGGCATCAGAGGCAATGCCGACCGCTGGATCGAGAGGGAGTGAGCAGAGGAAAGGAACCCCCAAACGGATAGCCTCTCTCTCACCGCCTCCACTTCCAAAAATCGCATGTTTCACGCTATCACCAGGAGCCGTGAAGTAGGCCATATTCTCGATGATTCCAAGGATCGGCACATTCGTTTTCTGGAACATTGCCACCGCTTTGCGGGCATCAATGAGGGCCACTTCCTGAGGTGTTGTCACAATTACTGCACCAGCTAGGGGAACCGTCTGCACGATCGTAAGCTGAATGTCACCGGTTCCAGGAGGGAGATCAAGCACGAGTACATCGAGTTCTCCCCAGGCCACATTGCGGAGGAACTGCTGCGAGTAGCGCGTCACCATCGGCCCTCGCAGGACAGCAGGAGAATCATCTTCAAGCAGCAATCCCATCGACATGATGCTCACCCCATGCCGCACGAGAGGAAGAATATTTCCAGCCTCATCAGCAGCAGGGCGTTCCTTCGCACCACACATCAAGGCCACGCTTGGCCCATAAAGATCGCAATCACAGAGGCCAACACGGAGACCTTGAGCAGACAAGGCCGCAGCAAAATTCACCGCTACCATTGATTTGCCCACGCCCCCTTTCCCACTGGCAACAGCAACCACATGTTTCACTCCAGAAATCGGTATCGGCCCCTGCCCTGCGGATTGCACAGGAGCCTGCACATCAACGAGCACTTTTACCGGAGGCTGACCAGGCAAGCTAGAGAGAGCCTTGCTAACGCGATCCCGCAGCTCCGCAGCAACCCCTGTATCGTTGGTTGAAACCACAAGCTGAACTGTGATCTCTGCACCACAGCTAATCCCTCGTACAACGCCGAAAGAAACAATATCGCGGCTGAACCCAGGATAGGGCACCTTGGAAAGAATTTCTCGGATCTGCTGTTCGTCGGTCGTATTGCTCATGAATTAAAAACTAACAGCTTTTGCGCAAGATGGCTCAGAAGAATTTCTATAGGCACTCTTTTCTCACGGCATGATCTCAGATGCATTCATTGAACTTGTCAGGAGTTTGAAGTGGCCTTTGGCATCGCGGTAGAAGCCTCTCAGTTCTGGCATGATCCCATTCCAAGAACTCATCGCAGAACTGAAAAATTTGTTGTGGCTCAGGCCTCGATCCGTTCGTAGTTTTCCTGACTTGGTATTCACTTCATCAAAGGGAAGCGTGACCATTTTGTAGGTCGCATCAGAAACTCGTTCTTCTTTAAGAGCCTTGGGATCGTACACAGAGATCCACCAGCCGCCATAGGCATCCGGCGAGGTAGCAGGGGTTATCTTGAAATGGAGATTGCCAACCTGGCATTCGCCTCCGCTATTGCTCAATGAATAGAGTGCGGCAATCTGAGCGCGAGAACTGAGACATCCGGCGAGATAAGAGTGGATAATTTTTTGAAGCCTCACAAGCGAGCCCCCCTTTTCATAGACTCCGAATTCGAGACAGACAGGATCTTCGGTATCGCCATAGACATTCATTTCCACATGGCCGTTGATACGGAAGGAGAGGTAGGGGATATTCTTGAGATAACCGTTGTCGATGGTTGTGGCCGGAATCTGACGGAAAGAAGTAACGCTGTCATCACTTCGCAAATCTTGAACAATCATGCGCCACGGAGGGAGCTTTCCTGGCGCGATGAGATCGGCAAAATAGACTCCAGCATCCCCCTGATCCTCAATACGACGAATGTTGCTCTTGGGGATTTCCACTTCTTCCAGTCGTTCCTGAAGCACCACTTTCTCTGCATCATTTTTGAGAATCATTCCTCGCAGCACTGTTCCGTCATTCATGACGATGCTATCGGGCATCAATCGCTTTGCAGCGAAATCCGTAGCAGAGAATCCCAATTGTGAAACTGCGAAAAGTATGGTGGCGGTGAGAAGTATTTGCTTCATGATTGAAAGGTTGTCTTGTAGCTACTATTCACAGACCCATGCATCAAGCAGCATTCCTTCGTCCTGCACTCATCGCCACGATTGCGACAGCCACACTTCTCTCCGGCTGCATCATGGCTCCGGCAGAGTATCATCGTCCTGAAAATGCGGTCGTACTGAAGCAGCTCCCCAAAGAACCTTTCTGGTGGGGGACTTCCACCGCTCCTTTCCAGAACGAGGACAAGGGATACGCTCCTGGCTCGAAGTGGTATTTTCGAACGGACTGGGATCTCTTTGCCGATGAAGGAGGAGCACCACCTCGCGGCGATGATGCCGTTTTCTCTTGGAGTGAATTTGACAAAGATCTCGCAGCCTTAAAAAAACTTGGTGTGAATCATTTCCGCTTTGGCGTGGAATGGGCACGCGTCGAGCCTCGCAAAGGTGAGATTAACGAAGCCGCTCTCCGTCAGTATGCCGAGATGGCGCGCAAATGCCGTGCGGCAGGCATAGAGCCGATCATCACGCTCTGGCACTTCACCTTTCCCGACTGGATCTACAATACCAAGGATAAGTCCAAAGCGAACTTCATGAATCCCGATGTCCGCACGGCGTGGCAGGCTCATGTTCGCCGTGTCGTCCGTGCGACCAAATCCGAAGTTCGGATCTATGTGCCCCAGAACGAACCGAATGGTGCGCTTCAGCTCGGCTGGATTGCTGCCCATTGGCCTCCAGGTCTGCTCGTGCAACCAGGAACTTATAAAAAGGCGATGAGGACTTCCGCCGAGATGTTCCGTGATGCAGCGAGCATCGTGCGTGAAGAACGCCCCGACGCTCTGATTATGGGCATCTATTCTCTACCCCATTGGAAAAAGGCAGAATATCTCGATCCGACGGACTCGATTTATAATCTGATGATGCATCAAAACTACGACCAGCTCGATATGGTGGTCGATACCTGCGACCTGATTGGTGTGAACTATTATTATTCGCAACAGGCAAGCGCAGTGCGATTCCTCTTCCGCCCCAGCGGTGAGCAAAACTCCAACTACACGCAGCTTGGCTGGTCCATTGATCCCACAGGCCTCTATCACATTCTCATGGATGTGACAAAACGCTACCACAAGCCGGTCATCATTTCGGAAAATGGCATCGGCACCCAGAGCGGTCAAAAATCAATTCGCTACTTCCGCGAGCACATCGCCCAGATGCGTCGAGCCATGAATGATGGAGCGGATGTGCGAGGGTACTTCCCCTGGACACTTGTTGATAATTACGAATGGACCGAAGGATGGCATGGACAGTTCGGCCTCTTCTCCTTTGATAAAAAAACGCATGACAGAATCCCAAGCCCCTCGGCGATATGGTATGCGAACTTCATCAAGGCTTATCCCGAGCCTTAATTCAGACTTCATGAGGAAAGCGATAAACCTTTGAAACCTCACTCATTCTAAGCCACCATTATCCCATGTTTGAAGACGCTGTCCACCATCTGATCGTCCAGCCGGACGATGGAATCGATCCCATTCTCAAGACGATTGAAGGAGCTACAAAAAGCCTCGACATCAAGATGTTTCAGTTCACCGATCCGGTGCTGATCGAGGCCGTTGTGAATGCCCACAAACGGGGCACCAAAGTTCGCGTGATGCTCAATCCCTCCCGTTTCACCGGAGAGCACGATAACGACGAGGCTTTTGAGGTCTTCAAAAATGCCCAGGTACCAGTCGAGGAGACCAATCCCAAGTATCCCATCACCCACGAAAAGTCAATGGTGGTCGATGGAAAGCAGGCCTTCATCATGTCACTGAACTGGGCACCAAAATATTTTGGAGAGACCCGCGATTACGGACTTGTCACCAATGACCCCGACGAAGTTGCCGAAGTCGCCGCCTGCTTTGAGGCCGACTGGAATCGCGACGATTTCACTCCTCCTGCTGTTTCCAATCTTATCTGGAGTGTCGGTAAAGCACGCCAAGAGGTCATTGATTTTATCAACAGCGCGGAGAAATCGCTCTTCATCCAACATGAGAAATATGTCGATACGCCGGTAATCGAGGCCCTCGTTCATGCCAAGATGAAAAAGGAGGTCAAGGTTCACGCAATGGCTCTGCCTGTCCATTCTTTGCGCGACTTCTACCGTCTTGATGGGATTGCCGGTCTTCGTCTTTTAGGAGATCTTGGCATCCATGTTCATAAACTTCACGGCACCCATCTTCATGCAAAGCTCATCATTGCTGACAAACACCGCGCACTCCTGAGTTCCTTCAACATCTATCCGAAATGCTTCAACGAACGCCGCGAACTCGGTATTCGTTTTACCGATCACCATCTTATCAAACGGCTCGTTGAGATTTTTGAAAAGGATTGGGAAAATTCCAAGGCGATGGATCTTTCCGACGAAGGTATTCAGGCAGATCTGGAAAAGAGTGCCGCCAAAAAGCTCGCCGAAGGACATGGGGAATCCTCAAGTCCCAAATCCTAAAGAGGCTCTCTCTGTCACGGCGATGGAGAAAGCATCGAGGCCGAGCCTGCTTGAGCTTGCTGCTCTCTTCGCCTTCGTTGGCGCAACAAGCTTCGGCGGAGGTCTCACGGCATACATCCGTCGCCTTGTCGTCGAACAAAAACGCTGGCTCACAGACGACGAGTTCCTGCCGGGACTTGCTCTGGTTCAGCTCCTCCCTGGTGCCAATGTCGTCGGCCTCTCAGTCTATATCGGCAACCATTTACGCGGCCCTATCGGTGCGATCGTTGCCATCACTTCACTCATCGCCCCTCCCTTCATCATGGTCTGCGCTTTAGGATTTCTTTATTTCCATGCAGGTAAGACAGCCGAAGCCGGAGCGATCCTGGCTGGTGTCACCGCTGCTGCCTGTGGGCTAATGGCAAGTATGGTGTTTGAAGCGGGGCAGAAGGCGATCACGGGAATCTTTGATGTGTTCCTCATCGCCCTGACCTTTGCATTGGTACGCGTCGCCCATCTCCATGTCCCGTATGTCATCATGATCGTAGCTCCGCTTGCCATCTGGTGGCATCGTCCTCGTAAAAATAAAACGGCGGGAGAAACTCCGTGATTAAAACCTTCACTCATCTCGCCCTCCTTTTCTCAGCACTCAGCCTCTCGGCCTTTGGTGGCGGGAAAGTCGTTCTCCCCTCGATGCACATGGATGCAGTCGGTGAATATCACTGGCTGACCGATCAGCAGTTTGTCGATCTCTTCTCCATCAGTATGGCGGCTCCAGGCCCCTCGATGATGGTGGTTTCACTCGTAGGACTCAAAGCAGGACTCGATCTCCACTGCGGCGTGATCGTTGCCCTCCTGGCTGCGCTGATCGCCACGGTCGCTATGTTCGTGCCAAGCTCTTTGCTGGTTTTTGGAGTCGGAAAATTCTGGGATAGCCTTCATGAATCCCCCTGGCGACACAGCGTCCAGCAGGCGATGATGCCGATCTCAACCGGCCTTATTCTGGCTGCCACAGTTATCATTGCAAAAAGCTCCATTCATTCCGTCACTACAGGAATCATGGCTGCGGTAGCCCTAGCCCTCATGCTCTTCACTAAAATCAATCCCGTCCTAATGATGGGTGTAGCAGGGGGCATCAGTTGGGCTTTCCTGCGGTAAATTTCGTTAGACTCATCCTTTTGAGGAAAACTCATTTTCATAAATCGTTGCTACAGTTTCGGACGGATAACCTGATTGCAGGCTTGGCTGAACTTGTTGAAAAAAGCTCTCATAACTAGTCGTTGACGGAGTTTAATTCTATAATTGAGCGCTTTGAACGTTTCATCGTCTTAAATCAACTTCGCGGTGACAACTTTGAGATCTTCGAACGCTCCGGCGAGAAGGAACGCGCGCTCGATCTCGGCGCACGGATTATTATACCAATCACCATCAGAAATGATACTATCCGGCTGGTTCTTTTTGGAGCGTGGCAGCGTTGTCATCCCTCTGGTTATCAGAGATAGCCATCGGTCTTCCGCCTTGCCACACCCAAAA